>Ga0156221_1007_pt1 | contig 43839 bp, 46 predicted proteins | sample RifCSPlowO2_12_FD_107869 | JGI IMG/M metagenome (GOLD analysis project Ga0156221, IMG submission 107869) | Sulfuricurvum sp. RIFCSPLOWO2_12_FULL_43_24
GATCAAAAATTTATCGTGCAGCTGTGTCCCCCAGCGTACCAACTTGTGTTTGTACGGTTTTTTCCAAAAGAGTGAAACGAGTGTACGGACCAGTAACATCTGCATCAGCGACATCTGCGCGTGCGGCGGCATCTCAAATCCGCGAAGTTCCAAAATCCCCAACCGCCCCGTCGAAGAATCAGGTGAATAGAGTTTATCGATACAAAACTCGCTTCGATGGGTATTTCCGGTCAAATCGGTGAGCATATGACGGAAGAGTCGATCGGTAAGCCAAAACGGTACTTCACCACCCTCAGGGATTTGATTAAACGCAATCTCAAGTTCGTAAAGATTTTCCAACCGCCCCTCATCGACACGCGGTGCCTGAGAGGTGGGACCAATAAACTGACCTGAGAAAAGATACGACAAACTCGGATGGTGCTGCCAAAACGTAATGAGGGAGCGTAAAAGATCAGGATTACGGAGCAACGGGCTGTCACTCGGGCTGATACCACCGATCGTGACGTGATTTCCGCCCCCCGTTCCCATCTGTTTACCGTCTTGCATAAACTTCAATGTTCCCAAGCGTGATTGATGCGCCTCTTCATAGAGTGTATCAATCACTCCGGTGAGTTCGCCCCAACTCGACGTCGGATGGATATTGACCTCGATAACCCCCGGATCGGGAGTGACACGCATCTTCTCGATCCGCAGATCGTTCGGTGGTTCATACCCCTCGATCATCACCGCCATTTTCAGTGCTTCCGCCGTCTCCTCAATCGAAGCGATCAGATCCAAAAAGGCTTCGGTATTGGTAATCGGAGGGAGGAAAATAAAAAGTTTTTGCTCGCGTATCTCAATACTGAGTGCCGTACGGACAAAGACCTCGTAATCGGCAGTTTTTTTAGTCGTTTTCTTCACTTTCTCCGCACGTGCTTTTACCGCACTGTGATATTCACCTAACGAAGGGAAAGCCCCAAAGAGATCAGGTTCAAAACTTTCTTCCAGCTCTATATGCGGTTTATGGGTCAATGAATCGAGAGGAAGACGAAGCCCGACAGGCGAAGTACCCGGTGCAAGAAAAAGCTGTGAGCGTCGGAATTCCCATCGGCACGTTACCCAGCGTGTTGTTCCCCAATTCAGAGGCAATACAAATCCTGCCGGTTTATCAATCCCGCTTGAGAGGCTCTCTGCCAAGGCACGGCGTTCCAATGAATCTTTTAACGTCACTTTCATCGGATCGATATCGATCGGCAACAATGATTCTTGGAGAAGTGCAACAAGGGGATCGTTATAGGCATCATGGATATTTTTATCGCTGATCCCCAGATTCAGACAAAGTTTGGCTAAAAATTTCCGCGCATCTTCAGGAGCGTAATCGAAGGTTTGATCCAAACTCGCCAATAGATCAGGGTTGTTCCAAATCGCTTGACCGTCTTTACGCCAAATAATCGTAGACATCCAACGAGGCAACGGCTCACCCGGATACCATTTCCCCTGAGCGTGGTGGAGCAATCCCCCTTTGCCGAAATTTTTGAGCAATCTGCGGGAGAGGACATTGGCCAACTCCCGTTTATGAGGACCGTCCGCTTCGGTATTCCATTCGGATGATTCCATATCATCGATAGAGACGAATGTCGGTTCTCCCCCCATCGTAAGGCGAACATCATTCTCCAGCAACTCTTTATCGACTTGATACCCCAGTTGATCGATTGCTTCCCACTGCTCGCTACGATATGGCTTCGTTACGCGGGGAGATTCAAAGACTCTCGTGACGGTGTTGGAATAAGTAAATTCCACCTCACATTTGTCCATCGCCCCCTCGACCGGAGCGGCACTCTCAGGATTTGGGGTACACGCCAGCGGAATATGCCCCTCTGCCGCAAAAAGACCGCTCGTCGCATCCAAACCGATCCACCCCGCACCCGGGATATAAACTTCCGTCCACGCATGCAGATCGGTAAAATCTTCCACCGGACCGCTCGGACCGTCCAATGAGGCGACATCGGCGGAAAGCTGAACGAGATACCCGGAAACAAAGCGGGCCGCAAGACCCAAATGACGAAGCACCTGCACAAAAAGCCATGCGAAATCGCGGCACGAACCTGTTTTACCTTTGAGTGTCACAGCACACGTTTGAACTCCAGGCTCCATTCTAAGGGTATAGTTTAGATACTGATGAATCTTACTGTTTAACTCTACTAAAAAATCATTAATGGAACGCGGAGTCAAATCGATAGAGTGAACAAACTCGCTGAGACGTTTTCCTCTTTCGGTAACTTTCAGATAGGGAGCCAGCTCTTTTTTGAGCTCCTTTTTATATTTGAACGGAAAATTGGTCGCATACTCTTCGACAAAAAAATCAAACGGGTTGATACTCACGAGTTCCGCCAATACCTCAACATCAATGGAAAGTTCAGTCGTTTTTTCGGGAAAAACAATCCGTGCGAGATAGTTCCCGAACGGGTCTTGCTGCCAGTTGATAAAATGATCATCCGGTTTGATATTAAGCGAATAGGCTTCAATAGGAGTACGGCTGTGGGGAGCGGGACGGAGACGGATCACATGAGGAGAAAGATTGATCGGTTTATCAAAGGCATAATGAGTTTTATGGGAGAGGACAACTTTGAGCGACATCGGATTCCTTTGCGCATACGTATGTTATATCTTCAGCAAGGATAACACAACTTGCTCCAATTTATCGAACATTAGCTGCCTATAAAACGATCACCTATTTTTAAAACGTAAATTCACACGATTTGTATTATAATTTACGTTCATAGCGCAAGGGTGAAGATATGGAAAGCATCGAATTTTTAGGAACCGGCGGCACCCGAACCCCCACACAGGGAACGACATGTTTACGCGTCAGCGAACATTGTGTCATTGATGCCGGAAACATCATTAATACGTTTGGCGATAATATCTTTACGATAGAGCATATTTTTCTCACCCATTCGCATCTTGATCATATTATCGATATCCCTTTTCTCGCCGATCTTTTTGTCACCCAGAAAAGTATCTCTCTCAAAATTTATGGACTCAAAGCAACGCTCGATGATCTGCGCCAATTTATTTTCAATCACCGTGTTTGGCCCAATTTCGAAGAAATTACCCTCATCGGACATACCGATAAAACCATAGAACTCATCGAACTTGATCTCGAACACCCTTATCCCATCGATGATGTCATCCTCACCCCTTTTAAAACTAACCATACCGAAGGGAGCTGTGGTTACATTATCGAAAAAAACAGCTCCGCTCTTTTATTTACTGCCGATACCTATCAATGCGATCGAATCTGGGAACTTCTCGAAGAGCGTCCCAACATTCATACCCTCATCACAGAAGTATCCTTTCCTTCCAGCTTTGCCAAACTGGCACATGACAGTAAACACCTTACTCCGGCACTTCTTGCAGACGAAATAAAAAAATGCAAAAGGGATAATTTTTCCCTCTATGTTATGCACCTCAAAGCCTTGTTTATGGGAACAATCATAGAAGAGTTAAACGCTCTGCAACTTCTCCGAAACGGTGGGAAAGTTCTCATTGATGGGGACCTCATAAATTACACTCACCCCTAATACGCTATAATGCGCTTATTAATTATGTAAGGTGTTATTATGAGTATTGAAGAACGAAGCGGAAATATTTGCGAATTATGCGGTGCGAGTGAGGGATTAAGTTCTTTTGAGGTTGCACCGAGCGATGGAACAGTGGATCAATCAATCCACCTCTGCGAAACCTGTAAAAGCCAAATCGAGAATCCTCAAAACCTCGACAGCGATCACTGGCGCTGTCTCTCTGACAGTATGTGGAGTCAAGTTCCGGCCGTACAGGTAATGGCGTATCGTCTTCTCAGCGCTTTGGGCGATCAAGACCAGCTCGACATGATGTATCTCGAAGACGATGTCAAAGCATGGGCGCAAGCGGGAATGTTGAATACCGCTTCCAATGATGAAGGCGGGCCGGTCATACAACGCGACAGCAACGGAACGATCCTCGCCGAAGGTGATACCGTAACGCTCATCAAAGACCTCGAAGTCAAAGGGGCAGGATTCACCGCAAAACGGGGAACCATCGTAAAGAATATCCGTCTTACCGATGATGCACGCTACATCGAGGGAAAAATCAACGGCAGCACGATCGTTCTCGTTGCCGCATTTATGAAAAAGTCCAATTAATATTTTTTAAACTTCATCGCTTTAACCCCCTTAGGGGGCTAAAGCTCTAACTTTTCAATCCCCTTGACAAACCATGCATTCCCCGATATATTATTCATAAATATAATGAGAGAGTGGCTATCATGGACTATAAAAATATTAGTCAGCAAGTTGTCAATGTTCATGAACAGTTAAGACTGGAATGGCCTCATCTCAAACACATCGCTATCGGGTTTTACGAAGCTGAAACGGATGAATTGCATCTGTTTACCAATCCCGCTGGAACGGGTTCAACCCTTGTACAATATAAACGTCCGCTTTCCCTTTTACCTGCCGTTGAATCCATCGCAAAAAATAAAACTCCGGAAATCATCGATGGGCTATCTCTTTTTAGCGATATCGATGATCCATCCGATCATATTATTAATACCTATTTTCGTTCCTGTTTTACCGTTCCGATGTCTCAGCAAAACGGCCAATTATTAGGCTTTATTTTTTTTGATGCAAGTGAAAGAGAATTTTTCACCAAACCGATACGCGATCATCTCACCGTTTATACCCGGCTGATCGGCTCTATGATCATGTCGAGTATTTTACCGCTTAAAATGCTTCAGGCCGCCGTTGTTATGACCCAGAAAATGACCCGATTTAAAGATGAAGAAACGGCCAATCATATTGCGAGAGTTGCCCATTATTCCCGTATGATCGCAGAGTATTTGGCTAAAACCCATAATCTCAGTGAGGAATTCATCAACTATATTTTACTCTATGCACCCCTTCACGATATCGGAAAAGTGGGAATCCCCGATCATATCTTGCTCAAACCGGGACGGCTTGACGCTGATGAATATTCAATCATGCAAACACATGTACTCAAAGGGGTAGAAATTATCGACATACTCCTCTCCAGTTTCGATTTAAGTGATTATGATCATACACAGATGCTACGCAACATTACAGGCTATCACCATGAGCGCCTAAACGGAACCGGCTACCCCTACAACCTGAAAGGTTTAGAAATTCCGATTGAGAGCCGTATCGTGGCGGTCGCAGATGTATTTGACGCGATGAGCAATCCTCGTCCCTACCATAAGGGACGAAGTATTGAAGAGACCTTTGATTATTTACACTCTAAGTCCGGAGTCCTTTTTGATCCTGACTGCATACAAGCCCTTCTTGAGCGTAAAGAAGAAGTGTATGAAATCAGAAAAGTATTTCTTCCCGACACCTATCCTCTTTAATTCAGAAGATTTATTTACTGTTCCAACTGTACTGCCAACTCTGCATAAATCCGTGCTTTAGCAATGTTATAACGATGTGATTGTCCGCTCTTTTCCAACGAAACGATTTTTTGATTAAGCTGTGTCATACGGGCATTAATCGTATTTCGATTTTGTATCACCGTAGACTTATCATCCCCGCTAGTGGGTGATAACCCTGCAAAACTTTTCGCCTGATTCATATAATTTCCCGTCGCATCAAGAGCATCGGCAATACTCTGTGTCGTTGCCGCCATCATCTCTGTCGATGCCGAGATCTCTTTCAGCGAATTTTCGAGGTTTTTCGCATCATTCAGGAGTTTGGTATCCGCATATACCGCTAGCTTGGATATCTCAGCGGCGCTTGCTTGTGAACGGTTCAGCTTATCGAAATTGGAGAGAAAATACTCCGTGCTATTTTTGTACTTATTCAGTGTACTTGCTGCACCGCCGAGATTTAACACCGTTTTAGAGATTAGTTTTGTCGTATTGGAAACCTCTCCGGCGTAGGGAATCGGTAAAAAGCGGACCACATTACTGATATAGACGCTCGATTTGATCATATCCGCATAGTTATCGACGGTCCCTTTCATCGTACCGATAAATCCTTCGAACGATTCGATGTTCTTTTTGTCTTCACGTAAGAGTTTTGCCACCTTTTCGAGGTGGTCATATCCGTATGCGTTAAGCTGTGAAGCACTCATGCACGCTTTTTGCGGTGTAACTTCAGGCTGTGGAACACACCCTCCGAACATAACCAATGCCATCGCTAAAACAATCAAACGTTCCATATTTTTTCCTATCATATCATCCCCATCTCTTTAAGTGCTCTGCGGATTGCTCCGGCAATCGATTCACCTGTTTTGCCTACATAGGTATCAATTTTCTCTTTTTCACTTTTAGTCAGTGTCAAAAAGACTTTCTCACTTTGCTTGACCTCCGCAGTTTTCTTCGGACGCCCACCGGGATGTTTCGCCATTTGGATCTCTTTATGGGTTGAGAGTTCCCGCTGTGTCACCCGTGAGGCAAACTTGTTTTCTTTCACGTTTTCCATTATCGCTCCCCTTTTTATACGTTTTCGTATTCTCGAATTTTTTCATGCAGATCTCGGATTAGATTGGAACTTTTTTTATACGCATAGGCTTTGATTCCCCCCTGCTGTGAAAGATCGATGATCGAGCGGTTTTCATTGATCGCCGTTTGCAATGCTACACTCATCGGAATCGGAAACATTTCGATCTCAAACCCCAACGTCTCTTCAAATACAAATTTTGCATCATTGATATCGTTCTCTTTTTGACTCATATTCGGCACCATCAAAATCGGTTTATTTGCTGATGAGACTCGTACAAGCGTATCCACCGTCCCCTGTATCGTCTCCAGTGTCGGGATAAACGGGATAATGATCAGATCCGAATAGCTGATCGCCTGATCGAGTTTGATATCATCAAACCCTCCGAAATCAAAAATCGTCTCTTTGTCCGGCTGTTGAATCGATTTTTGCTGAATATCAACACGCTCAACCCTCTCCGGCAACCGATCCGAGAGTGAACCGTAAGGATCGATCTCACACCCGTGAAAGCCGAATCCTGAGATAAGCTGGTGGGCGATCATCGATTTACCCACTCCCCCTTTAAAATTGACAATCGTTATATTCATCTATTTTCCTATATTTAAAAACTGTAAATTACAGTATTTTACCTGTAATAAATAGATAAAGTCAAGTTTTGAACTGTATTTATCTACTATTTTAATGGCGCTTTTTATGCTATAGTATCCCCACTAAACCGTCTGAAATTACCTATATGGAAAAAAACATCTTCTCTTTAGCGAAAATTTTCCTGATCACTACTATCTTGTGGAGTCTTAGCGCATGGAGTGATGATACACAGCCTCCTTTTTGCGCGCAGTTAATCCAGTTAAAAAAGTCTCCCCGATTTGACCACCTGAGCTACCCGATCGAAACAGCTCGGTTTTACAATCAAAGATGCAAAGTATCCGAATCGATCGCATGGTTGGATCAAAACGGCACGCTGACACCGGATGCTGCCGAACTGCTGAACGCTATCGATAACTCCTATCACGAAGGGCTAAATCCGAATCGTTATCACCGAGATGAAATATCCGAATCGATTGAGCAACTCAAAAAGGGAGAATACGACGCATCCGACGCGATTTCGAGCCCCCTATTCTGGCTCGATATTCTCCTGAGCGATGCCTATATTACACTGGCAAAAGATCTCAATGAAGGGGTGAGCAAATACGATGAGCTTCGTGAAACCAAAAGAGCCCGAAATGAAAAGTTTGAATGGGACCGCCCGCAAATCGAGCCGATCTCCTATCCTGAATACCTTGCAGAATATTTGAAACTCCACCGCATTTCCCGCTCGCTCTCATCGCTCTTGCCTGATTACGAGGAGTACTACGCTCTTCGAGATGCCCTACACATCTATCGCACTGCCGAAGCCAAAGAGACGGGGCATCAAAAGGGATCAGGAAAAACAAATGGTTCCACCTCTCAAAAGATCATCCAAAAACTGCTGATCAATCTCGACCGGTTCCGATGGCTACCGCGAGGAATCGAAAAAAACGGCAGTTATATCGATGTGAATATCCCCTCCTATACCCTCAGAGTACTCGATCACGGATATGAAACCTTACGGATGAAAACCATCGTCGGAAGAGGCGCACGTCCTACTCCGATCTTGTACAGCACCATCTCTCATGCCATCCTCAACCCCTCATGGACAGCACCGAAAACCATCGTCCGCAAAGACATCTTAGAGAGCAAAAATATCTCCGCTTTTCTCCTAAGTCACGACATACGGGTCTACGAACACGTCAGAGGCGAACTCTACGAAATCGATCCAACCCAAATCGATTGGAGCCAATACAGCGGAAAAAAGCAAATCCCCTATACCTTTAAAACCGATGCGGGAGAGACCAACCCGCTGGGAAAAGTGAAATTTTTGTTCCCCAACTCCCATTTCGTCTATCTCCACGGCACCAATACCCCTGCACTCTTTAAAAAATCCGGCCGCGCCCTCAGCTCAGGATGCATCCGCCTCAGCGCTCCTCAAAAGCTGTACGATTATCTCATGGACCGATGGGGAAATCCCGATGATAAACTCCCCGATACGCGAGAAGAACCCGATACCTCTGTCGCTCTTCAAAAAAAGCTCCCGATCTTTTTACGCTATATGACGATCAGCGCGGAAAATAGCAATACGGTCACCATTTATGATGATATTTACGGTTATGATGAAGCGCACTGGGCGATACTAGAGAAAAAAGGGGTGAAAATAAAATGAAGTTGACTTATTATCATCCATAGTTTAATGTGAGTTTACACCTTCATATGCAATTCAGCCGCACTTCTTTGGTAACTGTTTAAGAGAGATGTGTTGAGTTCCCGTTCCGATAAATTAAGTTCCACGATATTGGAACTGATCAAAAGAAGATCATTTTTTTCAATAGCGATAGCAAGTTCCAGAATCCGTCCCAGTACCCCTTTGTGATCTAAAAGTGCATTCGCTATTTCCTTGTCAATGGTAATCTGTTCCATGAGCTTGTTATAACTTTCTTTAAACATGATTTCACTCACAGAAAGTATTCCTATCATGTAAGCCATATTAGCAAAATTGGTACTTTTCTTTATGCTATAGGCTAATTCCTTCATTAAATACGCTCTTTGCAACACTTGCAGATTTATCTGTAATGTCTCATTGCCATCTTCTTTTACGTCAATTTTTTCATTAGCATAGTACATAAGTTCTAGCCAAGAGTTCAAACGCTCACGACCGATCAGAAGTAACGCCTGCTCGATAGACGAAACACTCTCATGTTCCAAAGCCTTGTTCCGTTTAACAAATTTTAAAAGATTGATGGACAAATAAGGGGATTTATAAAATTTTATGACTAGTTCATCCAATGGAGCCTGTGTTTTTAACAAATACATCAGCTCATGCAATAACTTCTTATCCGGATCAAAATTAACGTTAGACAGCAAATCCGGTACACAAAAATAGTAACCCTGAAAATAATGAAATCCGCAAGACTTAGCCAATGTAAAACTTGTTTCATCTTCTATTTTCTCGGCAATGATTTTACAATCATAATTTTTCAGGAAAAAGAGGATTTCAGTAAGATCAAGAGAGTTATTAATATCAATTTTCACATAATCAATTACGTCCAATACAGCGTGAAAATGACGGATAAAATCTTTTTCAGCACTGCAATGGTTCAGAGCAAAACGATAGCCTTTCTTATGAAGGAGATATATTCGGTCAAGTAAAGATAAAGTTATACTAGTTGATTCGAGGATTTCTAAAATAAAATAACTGGGAGAGATAGTATAAACGATATCATCCATCAAAAAAACTTCATCTACTTTGACAAAAGCTTTAAGCCCGTACGTCAACGTACTCGGCCCGATATAGTTGAGCGTATTAACCAATACTCTTGAAGTAGCATGTAAATTATCATCAACGTCAGCACTATTGCTTTCGGTATTCCGATACAGTAATTCGTACGCGAAAATATTGCCCCGCTCATTAAATATAGGTTGACGTGCGAGATAAATAGAGCTATTCATTCCAACCCTTTTAGACGATCAAATATATTCTTTTATCATTATTGTAACTCACTTTTTTTGAAATGCGCTCTTGAAGGTATATCTTGGTTTATTTAATGTGGGAAAAAGAGGAGAAGAAAAAAAAGTTAAAAGAATCAAACAAACATAAAATCTTTTTTGTACAGTATATGTTCGCTTGTTTGTTTGAAATCAGCCATCTTCTCGAGAACATCCATCAGAGGAACTTTCCCCAAAGCACTGATCTCTTGGCATATCAATATTTCATAATTACTCATTCTGGCACGATATGCAACTACCCAATGCTGAGACGTAAGCTGTCTTAGTCGTTTAAGAGTACCTTCTTCTTCTATCCATTCATTGTTATTGTTTAACATTTTAGAACCTTTACTATGAACTTGCATCATTCTATCACCTTTGAACTAATGTGTCAATATATTCAAAAAAGTTATTAACCGCTGAATATCAAGGTGTGAAAATGATACGTAAAAATAATTACTTTGGGATTATGAAGAGATATGAATTTGTCTTATTGTGGAAAGGGATTTAAAAGGTTTGGTGGAGGCGTCCTCTATTTAACAAAGGCTCAATAAGGCTATTAATAATGTATTATAAAAAATAAACTACATTAATACTATTCTCATAGATATATATTTATGAGAATTAAATACTAAACATAAAACTTTTAAGCGGTTCATAGTTGCCTTGATCCGCTTCTTTTAATGAAGCGATATACTCTGATCGCGCATCACTCACTTCGGTAATGTTCCCGCCCCATGAAAGAGCTTGATGCCCTATCCTTAAAAGCCATAGATCAGTAGCTAGTCGCGCCCATCGACCGTTTCCATTTGAAAAGGGATGAATTTTTACCAATGTATGATGAAGACGTACCGCCGTATCACGATAGTCCCATTCGCTTTCCCAATATTTGAGATCATCTTGGAGCTGATACAAACGTTGATGAATCATATTGGCTTCGACACCAATAGAGGTTTGTGTGGTACGAAATTCTCCCGCCCAACTCCAAACATCACCGAACATCTCTTTATGGAGTTTACGGAAAAAGCTCAAATCAAACGTTACTTTTTTGAGAGCCGACGGGTTGAGCGTGTATTTCACATAAGCTTTGAGAATATTTTGCGCTTCGGCATCATCCAGTTCAGCACGAGTGGTGATCTTTTTGAGCTTCAGTCCTGATATATCATCAAGGGGAGTTTCCCCCTCTTTATCAAACGTAATCATGCCCATATCTGCGATTTTGGCATTTTAGAAATCATCGCTTTAGCTTGGGAGAGCATCTTCGTTTGTGCTTCGCTTCGCGGCGATTGATTTTCCAATGCAGACGTTTGGACGACACGGTTCACGATCTCCTGCGCTTTTTTTTCTATTTGTGCTTGATAGAGTGCTTTCGCCGATTGTTTCGGTTTTATTGCAATCTCACATCCCAAAGCTATCGCTATTTTGTCGAGCGTATCAAGTGATATACCATGTCCCGAAAACGCACGCTTTACGGTAGCAATCCCTAATCCTGAGCGTGAAGCAATAGCCTCATAAGGAATAGATAGAGCCTCTTTTTGTTTTTTGAGTTCGGATAGGATCAATGATTTAAACATATTGGCTTCTTTTAGTATCATATTTGATACTTTTAATTTAACTAAATGTATCACAAATGATACTATTTGTCAAGTAAATGGAAAATTTATTATTACTATTTAACTTTTTTTATTCTATCATTCCATTACTTAGGCTTTCTAACGGACGCACATTGTCTGGTACTGCTTGCAGCTGAAAGTCAAGTCTCTCTCAACCCCATTAAATACCAAGCGGTAAAAAACTTCCCTGTTTACGATGTTTTTCGTAAGTTATTCTAAAAATTATTTCTAGAAAAAACTATGCTATTTTCTAGATCAATACAAGCTTTTATATGAAGATTGAATACCTGACCCCTTATTTAAAATAGCCTGTCCCCTTTTCTCATGTACCTTTTGTCATATCATTTAAAATGATTTTTGTAGACAAAAGATATTTTTCTAAATTTGAAGTTGATATACGTCGTGTAGATGTGAGAAATGCACCTGTGGTAACAGGTACTTGCGCCCCATATATTTGCCGTATCATTGCTTTAAAATCTATTTTTGCGCTCGTAGAGTTATGTGCTAATACATTACGAATAATTCTCATTTCATTGAGTATTCTTCCATGTATCCGCACATTTTCAATAAATTTTTCTGTTGTTGGAATGACATATTTAACACTATCTGATATATGTTTTGCTTGTGTCCATTTTAGATTTATAATAGGTTTAGGTCTTCCATGTTGTAAAAATAATGCTCTTGCTGCGGTTACATTACTAGCTCTGGTAGTTAGAGTTGGAGATAAACCATTCGTATAACTAGCTCCGGCGGCTAATTTAAAAGCAATTTGAGCTATTGAATCTTCAAGCGCCGCAAAAAGCCTTAGCATGATCATTTCTGCAATAAAATATTGATACTTTACTTCAAGTGTTTGCGATTGTTGACGATAAGTTTCTAATTTATCAATTATATAATTAGCATTGCGTAATGTTATTGATAACTGTGGTATAGGCATAATTACATAAAACTGAGAATATAAGAATGCCGAATTCTACGTGATGCGATACCTTGTGTTGTAGCAGAACAAGCAGTGTAAAATTCAATGTCCTCAGGAGATTTATTCGTATCAGAATTAAATCTTTCATCAATTTCGATTATGGCTTTCTCAACTTTTTTTATAGTTAATGGTTGTTTAGTATGAATGACATAAAGAAGAGAGAAAAATATTGGTTGTCTATTAAAAACAGTGTCAGAAATTTTATTAGGATTTATAGAAGCAGCAAAATCGAAAACGAAATCTAATTGATTATTAATCACATCCATTTGAGGGAAACTTTCATCATACATTTTATACATATTATCTAAATTCGCTGTGCTATAGGAGGAAAGACCATTAATTAAACTATAAATAAGATCAGAAACGAATTGAACTTCACCCATTCTTGCAATATCATTTGCTGTAAAAACATTACAGTTGCGCCAAAAAGAAACACGTGAGGAAGCCTGTCTAAGACACAACTGCTTCATTTCACCACTATATGCCGCATTTCTTTTTTCTTGACCATTAAGTGACTTACTAACAGAGTTAATTCTGCCAAAAATATCAATGACATCAGAATCAGTAGCTCCAAGTAAATAGCCGATAGGAATCGATGTCAATAAAAATTTTTGTTGTTGAGCCTTTGTAAGTTGAGAAAATTTAACACTTTGATTTGAATGTTCAGGATGCTTTGCAGAAAATTCATCATTACAATAGCTTAGCATTGTTCTTGTTCTTTGTTGACCATCAACTATTTCTTTAACACTTTTTGATTTTTCTAAATCTAGCGAATGACGAATATAAAGCGCCGGTATAGGTTTTTGTTCAAAGATTGTATTGATGAGATAAGACTTTTGTGCAGGTGCCCATACTGAACGTCTTTGATACCATGGAGACAAGTCTAACTCATCAGCCTTATGTAAATTGTTTAAATCTTGTATAACCAATGACTGATAATCTACTCTATCCATTTTTGCTCTTTTACTTGAAATTCATGAAACTAGACTAATTATACAAGGAGAATGTTTTTTTTTAACATACATGGGTAGCAAAGAGTAAAGTATGTGTGCCCAAACTGTGTCAGAGCAGAATACTTTTTGACGACTAATGAGATTGAAACAGTCCTAAATTAGCCTTTATAGGCACTTGATAATCTCATTCAATCTCGGACAGCTCATCGATATACAATTTGAAAATTAAAAAATTTCTGATATTTTGGGGTTATTCCACTCTGACCCATATTTTGGGTATGTGTTCATTTCTTATTAAGCATAATTTCTTTTAGTTCTTCAATAGAATAGTGAGGGTCTTTCTTATGGATCATTGCATGACAATTTGGACATACAGGTCGTAGATCCTTAATAGGATGTATCTGATACTCCTGTTTGATATCTGATATCTTAACCAGATGGTGAACATGAATAAAGCCAGCCCCTATATCACCATATTGCTTATTAAAGTCAAAATCACATATAGTGCATATTGGACCATAATGTGAAATACATTTATTCCTTGCATCTTTATCTCGTTCATAGCGGTTTACTAGAATTTGTTTTACAGAACCCTCGATATAAACAGTTTTTTCAGTGATTTCATCAGGGTAAGTGATCTGTTCATTTTTGAGAATATTTTGTGTTATGTTTACGTCATTATTTTCAAATTCTGACTTTGGCGAAGCATAATTATGATTACCACCTTTGATAACTCGAACATGATTAAAACTATTCTCTAGTGCTGTCTTTTGTAAAATATCAAAATCATTGTCGTCTTTGATATCTTGATGTTCTTTTAGTAAAGATCCTTCTATTAACTTTGGATAAAAGGACACCTTGCATTCTTCATTTTTGCATATAACTGGTTTATAAATCTCAGTTTTAGGGTTGAGCGTATGTTCCGTATAGCACTGTGGGCACGAGACCTTAATATCTATTTCTTTATTTTTAGCCATTTTATTCCTTTCTTATCTGTTAAATCTTCCGAATGTGAAAAAAATGATATCGAATTTATTTAATGAATAAAGTCATCTAATATCCATTTGCAGAAAAATAGGGTATTCAGTCTTCACTTTATACTTGATTGGGCAATGCGATAGTTTTCTTTTTTTTGAAAGGAGAATAATTTGAAGTATTTGGTGGAGGCGTCCACCACCAAACCAAACCGATCTTTACGCATATTTTAGGAGAACTGTGCAGAGTTTAAAAAATAAATGTACTTAAAAATGTACTTATTTTAACGTGCTATAGTTTTTACCTGTTCCAAATAGGCTTGAGCCAATGGCTTAATTACGGAGTCAAACTCAAAACCATGTTGTGACATAGTGTAGCACAGTCTTTTTTGAATTCTCTCCGTAAAATTTGTGATATACGCAATTTTACCACGCTCGCTCATAAATGATTCCATGATCATTTGCTCTGCCGTTTTCACATTCGAAAAAATATCTTGGTAAATTTTTATAAGACGTTTTGGAGGGATACCGATCATGAGACCAAATACTTCACAATCTTCCAAAGAATAAAAGCCTAAAGCCCCATAAGACTTTGTTTCATGATTAGTGAATAGATCCAATCCCATCTCGCCGAACTCTTCGTTGATGTGGTATTTAGTATAGAGGAGATCATAGTTTGGGGTGAAATCGAGATCTCGTCGCCCTTCCGGTCGATAAAGCGAAAAGTTTTTCAGATGCGCGTCACCGTTTCCGATGAGATAGTTAAAAATGACGCGACGATAAAAGTCTTCTATGGCACTGGAACTTGCCGCCATTACCTCTTTTGCTCTCAGGGCAATCGCTTCATAACTCGAATCGTATTTATAGTTCGCTCCATCCGTCTCTTCACTCATCCCGATGATCGATGCAAAATCTTCCTGATCGAGCTTGGTTCCGTCTTTGGCATAATCAAACCGTTTCACGAGATACGCCATTTCGCCATTACTGAAATGGATAATCGCATTCGCCGCCGTCGGTATTTTAAAAACTTGTTTGGAAAGCTGCATACTCAAGTGTTCATTGGCAACAATATCTTCCGAATGTTTTAACTGCGTTGCAGGAACAGGCTTTAAGATAAACTCCCCTTTATCCGTTGTCGGTATGAGATCGTTCCCCTCAAGCCGTAGAGAAATTTTGTCCTGAACACCGGAAATAGAGATACGTGTTGCTTGGGATTGGCGGTACTCGTAAAATTCTTTGATATCGAATTTTAGGTGATTGATAGTTCGTCCATTGAAAAGCTCTTTTTTGCATTTCGGACAATATTTACCTGAAGCAATCGGCTTGAAGCATCCAAAACATTTCATGATTTATCCTCACTGTCTCTGAGTTCTTTGATGGTGATCGATCCGATCGTATTACTCGCCGTCGTTTTCAGCAACCGTGTAAAAAGATCGTTTTCATCAATACGAAGTGCTCTGCATTGGATGGTTTTAGCACTTCCCTCTGCTAACATGTTCGCGAAGAATGGGAAAAGAACGGGCGAAGTATATTCCTCTTCTCGCAAAGGCAACCCAACCGAAATAGGGAGTGCCAATGGGTCATTTAAGTAGCCCTGATCGTAAATGAACTGATATTCTCCATTTTCTTTCGATACGATCCCGACAAGTCGTTCATTGCGATACACTTCACCTTTTTGCATCTATATTTCCCTATGCCTTTTCTTTAACACGTACTACGATCTCTAATCCAAGCACATCGAGTATTTTTTCCAAATTGAGGAGAGAAATATTGCCTTTGGCATTTTCTAGCGTAGACAAGGTTGTTTTGCTAATCTGCGCATAATCACAAACCTGCTCTTGCTCCATATTGATTTCAGTACGTCTGGATGCAATAGCTCTTCCAATGGTTGATCGAATGTCGTCCATAGAGGCTCCAGTGTTAATATATTGAAAGTATAGCAGTAATTAGTAATTTTTGGATCCATAAAGTAGTTATACTTTTAATATATTGTAAATTAAAACAAAAATTACACCTAAACTCCTTAAATCTTTATAAACTTTCCAGAAGTTATTTATTGGGTTGTATCCCCTAAATGGGGATTGAATCGAGGGGCAAAGACTTAGCCTGTAAAAAGAGCTATCAAGGGAGCGCCTCTTAGCGGTAGGTGTGTGGCTCGTTCCTCACCACCAGAGGCTATTACCCTTATAGAGCGAATGAGACCTTTCTTTTTGGCGATAAATTTGCGGATCAGTCCGCTGTAACGCTTGATGGTTGAAAGTGATCGTTTTGTAAATTGAGCGATAGCCGTGTTGGTGATCTTGCACTTTTTACGGATGAGATGATCTATGGCTACTTTGATGAATCGGATCGTTTGAATGACCTTGAGCTGTGTTGTTCGTTTAGCCGCTTTGCGTTGACGGGAAGAGACTTCACATTGATATTTTTCTAATGACAAACCAACTATTTTAGAGAATCCCATCGTTTTGACAGTTGCTTTTACTTTGAAGTTATTTCGATTTTCGTGACAAAATTCGTACACGCTTTTGAGAATTGATTTGTAATTGATCGGTATTTCAAACTGATGATTCAGTATTTCTGCTTTAGCTTTCAACAAATCATAGAAATCTCTATTCTTGGCTATCTTATAGCCGTAATGACGCAGTTGGTTAAACAGAGTGATATGGCGACTCTTGGAGCGTTCTGTGTCTTCTACAGTGATATCTTGCGCTACTGTTGATAGTATGAACTGCCGAAATTCGCTCAGATCATATGCATAGTCGTTATACACCGTATGATACAAATGAATATTGAGAAAGTTCTTCGTCTGATGGTTTTGATAGTTTCGATCAGCCCCAATAAGTATCTGAATTGATTTTACGATGTCACGATAATAACGGACTGCTTTTTTATTACGTTTGGAGATTGGGACATTGAGCAACCAAACCAAATGGGCTTTTTTGTTATTTAGATTGATCGTTTGAATCGTCGGAACCGGTAGCCCTACCGCATTCCACTCCGTCAGCATCTCTTCATCATCGACATCCATGATGATGGCGTTAAAGTGGGTATCCGTGTTGAGCTGAATTTGTGAGTACTTATGTGGCTTTTTGCAAACATATTCCATTGGCAGAATATTCATGTGCCCATAAGTTGTGTAAGTTCTTACTTTTTTAAATCGGGATAAGACCCGTTTCAATTCAATAGCGTGATGTATGTTATTTTCGAGGAACATAGCTTAACGTGTTGCATTGATTTCAGAAAAATCATATTTAAATCCAGATTCTATTGCTAATTTAACTTCACTCAATCGATATATAGATATTCGATGTGATTCACGTATACCGCGTGGAAAAACATTTGCTTCAATTTTCCTATAAACTTCAGCCTGTGAGAAGTTAACAAGATTAAGGATATCTTTCATTCTTAGTCTTGGATCTATTCCAAAATCTAGGGGAGTCATATTGCACCTTCCTTTTAAAAACATTGTTTTTTTAATTTTTCTAATCGATTTCATAGCCTTTAGATGGCACCTTTGATATTAATTTTGTTTCAAATATCTTTTATCATTTAAGCTTCCTCTTGTTTTATAAAATACAAATCAATGCATTCACTACGATATGTATAACCCTCGTCGACAACAATTTTGAAAGAAATGCGAAAAAAAATTAAAAAATTGTTTTTTAGAGATAAAAAGGGTGTTAAATCTTTTGTGCGATACAACAAAAATGATCTAGAAGAAGTCTAATTACAAAAACACTGCAAATGCAGTGCATACTTTTTTTTACAGTACTATTTGAGTGGTAATGAAGTGTTAAAGCAGTGTTTTTACAATGATTGAGGAATTAACGTCAATGCCTATTTTCGACACAAGATCGTTATAAGGCTGTCTAAAAAATGAAGATCATCAACCGTAGTATCCAGTTTATCACTGAGAATTCCAATTGTCAGGGCTTTTTGAACATCGATATCGGGGTATTTTTCACTCAGTACAGCAACCTTTGGACTTCGTCTCATGCGAGCCAATCGATTGGCATAAACGTTTTTGTGTTTATCGTAGAGACCTTTGGCTGATTTTGTAGAAGGATAGTCTCCATCCGGCAAGACATTACTTAGGAATGTCAGGAACTTATTGTTCATCCACTTTTGTTTTTTCTTTTCAGGATTCGTGATCTTTTCGATCATATCGTTTTTTACAATAGTCTGAATGCTCTTTTCATATGGGGATAGCCGATCGGAAGTTTCCTTTTCCGTGAGGGCACCCGATTGGTGCAAAGCTTCCATGATAACACTATTACGCCGTTTGATTAAAATCAATAGTTCTAATCCCGCTTCTATGTCTTCGGGTGTCCCAAATCCTATTGGCATACGATTATTTTTCATCGCTTCCGTAAACAATTCGAAGAGTTTTGAGAAGTGTTCACTGCTCATATCGTCAATCGGCAAGTGCATCATGATCCTTTGTTTTTGTATCGCTATTTTATATCGATTCTTGAATCATAATTGTAACGATATTTCATAACGATTTTGAGCTTATTATATATACGAAGTATGTATAGTAAATTTTTAACACAATTACTTCGTATCGATTTTGTAAAAAATACCTTCCATCTTATAATCCGGAAAATGACATGTTTTTTTGACGAGCATGTCTCAAAGAACTGTTTCGCTTGGCATTTGGAGCCATACAGTCGTCAAGGGATATATAAAATCATCCTATGGTTTATTCCAAGCCATAGTCTTGTCTTTTGTGAACTTCATCAAAATAGTTATCAAATTTATACTCAGTATCTCTCTGATCATCTTGTTTCTCCGGTGCACTATAATCAACATCCATAGAATCGAATACGACATTCAAATTAGAGGTTGTAAATATCCCAATCGAAAAAAAGATAAATCCTACCAATCCAAAAAACATAGGGATGGCTATGAATGCCATAAAGAATGCAAAATAAGCTCCAAATAATGAAACTGCCGTTAATACTTTATTGAGATCGCTACCGTTGCTTGCCAAAACTTTTTTAATGAAAAATACCAATGGCACAGAACCTAATGTTGCCAGTAAAATGGTCAAGAATGGTGTTAAATTTTCTCGCATAGTTTCAAAAATAACAATAGAAATGACAATGGACGCGAAAACGGCCAAAGTTCCTATAACAATCACATCACTTTTCATATAGGCAAACTCCTTTTTTCATAATCCGTATCCTTTGTATGTCTCAAGTAATTGAACTTTATTCTATCCGCCATTTCCTTTTTACTCACTTATTAGTGATTGGTTGTGACGCCACTGTTTAACTAGAATCAACCATCTTATATTAAAGGCGGTTGCGGTGTCGAAAGAGGAACATTCAGATGTCATAGCCTACTATAACGCTCTTACTGAACACATCAAGCAACTCCGCAAAGAACGCGATATCAGTCAGCTAAAAATGGCCAATATTTTGGGGCATAACTCCACATCGTTCATAGCACGGATTGAACTTCGACAGAACAATGCCAACTACAATCTCTCCCATCTGATCCTTCTTGCAAAAGAGTGGAATCTAGAGCTCTCAGATTTATTGCCCCTTTTGAATACGACTCAGCGTATCTGATTCAAAATCCAATTAAAACACTTTTTTTAAAAACACCATGAACTTTTTATTTGCTCTGAGTTTCTCTTTGTATTTCACAATCAAAAATGCGAGGATCGGTACCGATAAAAGTCCAAGCCCCGTTAGATAGTCCCCGACCATCACATAAAAGATGGAAGCGATCGATGACGCCATGACAACGATTTCTTCCTCAGACAAACGCATTCGATATCCCTTTTAGGGTGACTTCATCTAAAGTTTATCCATTATGTCGGATATTGAGATGTAGCCTTTTTTCATTTTTTGGTTGTTTAGACGTTCATACGCAGCATATGCCGATACTTTGTTCGGGAATGTTTCCATCATCACCCCTATCGGCGAAGAGTGATAAAGCGATCCGAAACTACGGGTTAACACCCATTCGCCGAACAGGTTTTCTGAGACTTCGAGACGGTACCATCGTTCACGATGGTTCACAGTTCGTATCATCGTCTGCATCATGATCTTCTTCTTTCGCTACCCTCTCCAATTTACCCATAATCGCAGCGCGGAGCATCAACAGTACTCCAATCACACTCACAAGTGCCATCCAATACGGTACGCTTGAGGGTTCAGGCGCTTGTTCACCAATCACGTTGCATACGCTGATATCATTGATGATCATATCCCCTTTGATAAACCCAACTCCCTCCTCTTTTTTCCATCCGTTTGATAGATTAACTCTAACACTTTCTCCTCTCCACAATCCACACACCAGCGAGCTCCCCTCATTGAATCGTTTCAAAGTAAATTGCTCTTCTAAATATTGGCTATGGTTGCTGAAAGCAATAGAGGTGATACCACCAAGCGCAATCAGCCCTGCAAATACCATCTCACCTTTTTTACTAAAGAGGATAAATCCTCCTCCGATAAGGAGGAAAAAAAACATTGTCCATACTTCAAAGGTATTGGAAGCAAACATCTCAAGCTTCATTTAATCGCTCCTTGATCCAGATAGATGTAAAAAACTTTTCTCATCACATCTCCTCTTAAATTAGAAAATAAACATATAGCTATATATTAAACAGATTATATACTCATATATAAATAATGTCAAGGCTGAATATACCTATATGATTATATTAAAGCACTATTTATTACTTATATGTAAATTTATGACGTATTGCAAAGTGAATAGGAAATATTGATGTATTATTTTTAAAAAGTTCATATTTGATTAATTAAAGTATCTTTTAGTTCACAAATAAGACTTTTTAAATAATTTTAGTAAACATTTGAAGTGATTAGGATAGAATTTTATAAACGAATAAGTATTTGGGGACTCATGGACAAACACGCATTTAATGCTATGCTCAAAACCGCCGGACTCAGTAAAAAAGAGTTCGCCGAGATTTTAGGGACTACCGGGGGTACTATTTCAAACTGGGGGAATGAGGGAAGAGAGATCCCATATTGGGTTGAGTCGTGGTTAAGTCTCTATATTGAGAACATGCAGTGTAAAAAGCTCAAGGAAGCAATTAAAGAGAGTGGAGTGTGTGACAAGCTTTAATTTTCTCTAACTGCTTATTTATATCGTAAAACATATGTTTTTCGTACACTCTCATTATCAACTCAAAATCTATATGACAAACTGCAATAAAATATACGAAAAACACTGTCGGAATGCTATAATATACGAATACTAAATTTTGAGGTTTTCCGACATGTTGATAGGATATATGAGAGTTTCAACGGATGGTGATCGCCAAAGTACTGATTTACAACGTGATGCACTGATCAGTGCCGGAGTTGATGAACGGCATATTTTTGAAGACAAAGCTTCCGGATCAAAAGACGACCGTGCCGGTTTGGCTCAGGCACTGCAATATGTTAAATCGGGAGATACGCTTGTAGTCTGGAAATTAGATAGGTTAGGACGCTCACTCCCCCATCTGATCGAGATCGTTAATCAACTCAAATCCAAAGGGGTCGGATTCAAATCTCTTACTGAGGGGATGGACACCTCCAGCCCGTCCGGAGAGTTGCTGTTTCATGTATTCGGAGCACTGGCACAGTTTGAACGCTCACTAATCCAAGAACGGGTCAATGCAGGACTCGCAGCGGCACGTAAACGAGGACGGATCGGTGGACGCCCAAGATCGATTCCTCAAGAGAAGATGGAAGCTATTTTAGAGGCGTTGAATAATGGGATGTCGAAAGCGGCAGTTTGCCGCACCTTTGAAGTAAAAAGATCGACGTTGATCGATACTTTGAACCGTATATAAAGTTAATATTGTATAATCAATCTTCAATATTATTGAACAGTAAAATATTATGATAATGGGATGTTGCGATCTTGATTAGTGAAAAAATAACACGAAAAGAATTAATCGATCAGCACCTAGTTCAAGCCGGTTGGAATATTAGTGACAAATCTCTTGTTGTTGAGGAACTTTATGTTGCATCAACTAATGAATATATCGATTATGTTTTATATGCTAAAGATGGTAAACCCTTGGCCGTCGTTGAAGCAAAAAAATCATCTAGAGATGCAGAACTCGGTCGTGAACAAGCAAAGCAATATTGTCAAAATCTTCAAAAAGAGTTATCTATTGACTTCCCTTTTTGTTTTTATACTAATGGAAATGATATTTATTTTTGGGATATCGGGAACTATCCACCTAGAAAGATCTACAGTTATCCTACACGAGAAGATTTAGAGCGGTTAAGACATATTAAAAAGTATAAAAAATCTCTTTCCCATGAATTTATTGATACCAAAATTGCTGGTCGAGATTACCAAGTCAGTGCAATACGTTCTGTAATGGAAGCTATTGATAGAAAAAGAAGAGATTTTTTGCTCGTAATGGCTACCGGTACCGGAAAAACCAGAACAACAATTGCTTTGGTTGATGCCCTCATGCGCGCTGGAATTGTTAAAAATACGCTTTTTTTAGTAGATAGAATTGCCCTACGTGAGCAAGCGATTGAAGCGTTTAAAGAATATATGCCAAATGAGCCATATTGGCCAAAGTTTGGAGAAAGTACGATTTCAAAAGATAGAAGACTTTATATTTCGACTTATCCGACGATGTTAAATGTTATCCGTGACGAAGAACAAACACTATCATCACATTTTTTTGACTTGATTATCATTGACGAATCTCACCGATCAATTTACAATACTTATGGTGAGATACTAGACTATTTTGATGGAATCAAACTAGGGCTAACGGCAACACCGACAAATGTCATCGACCATAATACATTTAATGTATTTGATTGTGAAGATGGCCTTCCAACTTTCGCATTTTCTTATGAAGAAGCACTTGATCATACACCACCTTATCTTTGCGATTTCCAGGTGATGAAAATTAAAACAAAGTTTCAAAATGATGGGCTTAGTAAAAGAACCATTTCATTAGAAGATCAAAAAAAGCTTCTTTTAGAAGGTAAAGATATTGAAGAAGTTAATTTTGAAGGTTCTGATCTAGAAAAAAGCGTTATAAATATCGATACCAACAGATTAATTGTCAAAGAATATATGGAAGAATGTATTAAAGATCATAATGGTGTTCTTCCCGGTAAAACGATTTTCTTTTGTATGACTAAAGCACATGCAAGACGTGTTGAGCAACTATTTGATGAACTTTATCCTGAACATGTCGGAGAACTCGCAAAAGTCATTGTTTCAGACGATAGCAGAGCTTATGGTAAAGGTGGCTTGCTTGATCAATTTAAAAATCAAGACATGCCTAGAGTTGCCATAAGTGTAGGTATGCTTGATACGGGTGTGGATATCCGTGAAATCACCAATCTGGTATTTGCTAAACCGATTTACTCATATACTCGATTTTGGCAAATGATAGGTCGGGGTACGAGGTTATTAGAGAGCTCAAACCTAAAACCATGGTGTACCGAAAAAGACAAGTTTTTAATCCTTGATTGTTGGGACAACTTTGAATACTTTAAACTTCAACCGCAAGGAAAAGATTTAACTGCAAATACGCCGCTCCCTGTAACATTATTTGATCTGAGGACTCAAAAAGTTGCAAATTCTATTGAGCATCATCCTGATATTGCTACAAAAGAGATTCGGAAGTTACAAGGATTAATCGCTTCTTTTCCCATGAATTCCATCACAATTAAAGATGCAAAAAACGATCTTGATAAACTCGATAATAACTTTTGGAATGAGATCACAAAAGAGAAACTTAGCTTTTTAGATGCATTTATAAAGCCGCTGGCAAAAAGTATCGTAGGGGTTGATTATAAGGCTATGCGCTTTGAAAAAGATGTTGTTGCATTCAGTAATTTTTTATTGTTAGGCGATAAAGACAAGCTTGAAAAACAAAGAGATAAATTGATCGCTCAAATTAGCGAATTACCTTTATCTATAAATATCGTAGCGATTGAAAGAGAGACGATCGAAAAAGCTAAAGAGGTTAAATACTGGAATCATGTTAGCGATAGTGAACTGGACATTTTAATTGATAAGTTATCTCCTTTGATGAAATACAGAGAAGAACTAAGTCCCAGAGAACAAGTGAAATACGACTTTGAAGATATCATCAAAGAAAAAGAGTTTGTGGAGTTTGGAGCTGATAGAGAATCAGTAAGTATTACTAAATACAAAGAGATGGTAGAAGATAAAATTGCCCATCTTCTAGCCAGTAATCCCACACTTCAAAAGCTCAAAAATGGTGCATCCATTACGCATGAGGAGATAGAATCATTAGCTAAAACGCTTCATAATGAAGACCCATACATTACGATAGATTTACTAAGACGCGTCTATATGAATAAAAAAGCCCCTTTCCTAAAATTTATCAAACATATTTTGGGAATAGAAGAACTTAAAAACTTTCCTGACACAGTCAGTGAATCGTTTGCTCAATTTATTCAAATCCATCCAACATTGACAACGACACAATTAAAATTTTTGGATTTATTGAAAAATTATATTATCGATAACGGTGATATAAGCAAAAAAGATCTAATCCAAGCACCATTTACGGTGATCCATCCATCAGGCATCAGAGGGGTATTCACCCCATCTGAAATAGACGAAATTTTACATATTACCCAGGAGCTAGTCGCATAATGTTACATCTAAATCCACAATTAAAAAGTCTTATCAATAAGCTCTGGAATAAATTTTGGGCTGGTGGGATTTCCAATCCACTGACTGCTATAGAGCAAATCACCTATCTAATTTTCATGAAAAGAATCGATGAACTCGACCTCAAACGAAAAGCCGATGCAGAATGGACCGGAGAAGAGCACACATCACTTTTTGATGGAGTATATTCAAAAATTGTCAAAAAAATCAATCAAGAAACTGGTAAAGAAGAAGATGTAGCAGAAGAACGTTCAAAAGAAGAGTTTCGATGGGGCTTCATCAAAAACATGAATACTGCGGATGAAAAGCTTGAACATATCACACAGTATGTTTTCCCATTTATCAAAGAGTTAAACGGAAAGAACTCACATTTTACAAAACATATGAAAAATGCAGTTTTTGTGATTCCTAGTCCACCACTCTTGCATGAAGCCATTAGTATCATCGAAGAACTATTCAAAGAAATAGAAAAAGATGCGCTCGAAAATGGTCAAGCATTCCAAGACATCCAAGGAGATGTATACGAGCATTTACTAAGTGAAATCGCTACAGCTGGTAAAAATGGGCAGTTTAGAACGCCAAGACATATCATCAACTTACTTGTAGAAATGGTAGAACCAAAATTTGGAGACAAGATAGCTGATCCAGCATGTGGAACTGGTGGATTTTTACTAGGGGCTTATCAGTACATACTTACTACTTTTGATAGAGAAAATAAACATTCGCAACAAGATGAAAACGGTTTTGTTCGCAGTACAACCAGTGCATTGCTGACAGAAGACAGAAAGCAAGTTATCGATAGTTCACTTACAGGATATGATATCGACGTGACAATGGTGCGACTAGGACTTATGAACCTCATGATGCACGGTATCGATGATCCGAACATTGATTACACTGATACGCTCAGCAAAAGCTTCCAAAAGTATGAAGGAGAACAAAACTCTTACTCGGTAATTCTCGCGAATCCACCGTTTACGGGCAATCTCAATAAAGGCGAGATAGACGACAACCTCACCCTAGATACGACAAAAACCGAATTGCTTTTTATCGATAGAATCTACTCTATGCTTAGAGGTGGCGGAACAGCCGGTATTATTATCCCCCAGGGAGTACTTTTCGGAAGTGCAAAAGCATTTATAGATGCTAGAAAAATTATGATTGAGAAATCACAGCTAAAAGCAGTCATTACGATGCCTAGCGGCGTATTTAAGCCCTACGCCGGAGTAGCAACAGCTATTTTGATTTTTACCAAGGGTGGAGAGACCGATAATGTCTTTTTCTACGACATGCAAAGCGATGGGTATACTCTTGATGATAAAAGAGCCAAATTAGAGGGGTATGGTGACCTCCAAGATATTATTGCTAAGTACAAAAATAGAGCATCTATTGAGAACAATCGACGCAGCAAGTTTTTCATGGTCTCAAAGCAAGAGATAGTTGATAAGAATTACGATCTCAGTCATAGCAGCTATAAAGAAGAGGTGTATGAAGAGGTAGAATATGAAGCTCCCGAAATTATCCTATCAAAACTTTCTGACCTTGAAAATATGATTCAAACTGAGCTCAACAAAATCAAGAGTCTTTATGCCTGAGATTAAGTTTGTACGATTTGGCAAACTACTAAAGTTTTTGCCTAAATCCAAAATCAAAGCTGGTGATGGACAAGAAAGCGGTAAATATCCATTTTTTAAATCTGGAAATGAGCAGACGAAATTTATAGATACCGCTATTTTTGAAGGTGAAAGTTTAATCATCGGGGATGGTGGAAGTGCAAATATCAAGTACTATGATAAAAAATTTTCAGCTTCAGACCATTGCTTTGTCATTCAAAGGGAAGTTGAATATATAGATGTGAAATATGTCTATTACTATCTCCGATCAAATATAAAAATTCTTGAAAATGGTTTTAAGGGTGCTGGGCTAAGAAATATTTCGAAAAAATATATTTCTGAGATAAATATTCCTCTTTTACCACAATCAGATCAACAAAAAATTGCTCAACTTCTCACTCAAATTGAAGATTTGATTAGCACAAGAGAAGAAAGTATACAGCTACTTGATGATTTAACAAAAAGCACATTTTTGGATATGTTTGGGGATCCTGTTGTCAATCCAAAAAATTTGAAAAAAGAAAAACTAAAAAAATTTGGAAAAATTATTACTGGAAATACACCGCCGAGAGTTGAAAATAAGTTTTATGATAGTGATTTTATAGAATGGGTTAAGACAGATAATTTATTTGAAGATAAATTATTTGCAACTAAATCAAAGGAATGTCTATCTGAAGAAGGTTTAAAGGTAGGAAGAAAAGTAAGAGAGGGCTCTTTATTAGTCACTTGTATAGCTGGAAGTGTTAAATCCATAGGAACGGCTTGTTTGGTAGATAGAAGTGTATCATTTAATCAACAAATTAATGCGATAGAACCATATGAAGGAGTAGACTCATTTTTTTTATATCAGCTTTTTAAAATTTCCAAGCAATATGTTCAACATCATGCGGGAAAAGGAATGAAAAAAATTATTAACAAGTCTACATTTGAAAATATACTTTTTCCAATGCCTGAAAATGATTTACAAAAGAAATATGGTGAAATATTTGAAAATATTGAAAAAACAAAAACTATTTATCAGGATAGTTTAAAAGAACTCAATAATCTATTTGATTCAATAGCTCAAAAAGCTTTTAAAGGTGAACTTAATACAAGTAAAATTGAAGTTATTCAAAAAAATAGTGACGATGCAGAAAAAATTGTTGAAGAAATGATAAATTATTTACACGATAAAAATGAACATTTTGAAAAAGTACATGAAAAAAACACAACCGTTATTACAAATCAAACGGATGATTTCACGGCTAATGGATACCAAATGGATATTGATCAATTTAAAAGTCTAATATTGGATTTTTTAGAAAAAGAAGCTACTTTTGAAGAGCTTGTTAATTTTTTGCAGGCCAAAGGATGGACGATTCCGTACGATCAAAAACACAATCAGAAGGAAAAGCCATTTACATATAAAGATACCATTTTCGAATTATTAAAAAATGGAGATATAGTACAGAGATTCGATGAAAGCAAAAAACAGATAGTGATAAAGAGTCTCTAATGAGATTAAAAAGAATCGAACTCTACGATGATTTTAGAAGTTTGAAAAGTGGTTTTACACTTGATTTTGTAGATGATTATACCTCATATGATAAAAATGAGCAGTCTATTGATCCATTTTGTATTGTAGGTAAAAATGGAAGTGGTAAATCAAATATCTTAGAACTTTTAAGTGCTATATTTTATCAAGTTGAGATCAGTTGTTTAGATTTTCTTCCTAGAGAAATGGTTACTAGAATTGAAAAAATAGATGATGACGAAATTGAATTTGAAGACGAAATTGAGCTAAAAATCTTTCAATCAAATATTACAAAACCTAATGCTTATAAATTAGAGTATTACATAACTCATGGTTCTAAAGAAGCACTTGTGACAATTAAAAAGGAAGCAGATAAGTACCGAGTTATTGAGTTAACAACATATGATGATCAGGGAACTCCTAAAAGATTAAACCTTGATAAAGTTAACTTACAAAATAAAGAGTTACCGATTTTACCGGAGTATATTATTGGCTATTCATCCGGGCAAAATGAGATTTTGAGCCTTCCATTCTTCAAAATGCGTCTTATTCAATATGATGAATATGTAAATTATTTAAAAGTTAATAATAATTTTGAATCTCATGAATCGAGAATGGTATATCTTGATGATGTGTTTTCACAAGCTATTTTTATTACCAATTTTATTTATTCAGACACTAAAGTTAATGAAGTCTTTAAAAGTACCATAGGTATTGAAACGGTTGAGTCATTTAGAATAGTTATCAATCAGAATATTAACATCAAAATAAACGATGAAAGAAAATATATAAGATCTGAAGTTCTTAATAAAATTGAGCTACTCAAAAATTGTGCGACCATGTCCTATAACAACGAGGATGATATCAATCAACTAGTATTAGATTACTACCTTGATGATGAAGTAAAAAAAGCTTTTATGTTGAGTTTTGGATATGGTAAACAGGGAAGGCTCAATCTATTTCAAACGTTACAGACATTAATAAATCTTAATTATTACTATATTGATGAATCAACGAAGCATAAACTTTATAATTCACAAAGTCTTTTTGCAAAAGGCTATTTGCCTGAAACTCCATGGAATAAAAGATTTTTTACATTTAAACATTTTATGTTAAAAAAGCAAGGTACGAATGAAACTATCCTCAGCCGTTCCTTATCAGATGGTGAATACCAGTTTTTACATTCTATAGGGTTGGCATTAATTTATAGAGATACACAATCATTATTTTTACTTGATGAACCGGAAACTCATTTTAATCCTTCTTGGCGAGCACAGTATATGAGTGTTCTCAAACAGTGTTTTAAAGAGACCACTACAAAAGCAGAATTTTTAATAACGTCACATTCTCCATTTATAGTTTCAGACACAAAAACAGAAAACGTAATTCTTTTTGAAAAAAACATAGAAGGAAATGTTCAAAGAGAAGAAATAGAATTTAATACTTTCGGTGCTTCTGTCAATAAAATAACAATGAAAATATTTGGTCAAAAAGAAACTATTGGAGAAGTCGCAAATAACAAGTTTAAAGAGTACATGAACAGATTTGATTCACAAAAAGACATTGATACGATTATTGATGATATTGATCTTGAATTTGGTGAGTCTGTAGAAAAAATTCTATTTATGAAAATGTTTTTTAATAAACAAAAGGTTAAATAGATGCTCTTTCCGTACAAGTATATAAACCATGATATGGAAAAAATGCAAAAATATATGGATTATATTTTTTTTCAAGTATGGATGAAAGCAAAATATTATGATGAATTTGACTTGTCTTTATTTAATAAGAATAAAGATTTAAAAGAGATCATATTTTATTTTTATTATGGGGATACAAGTCCGAGCTATGGAAAAAAATTTGTTCAAATAGTAATGAATATCTTTGAAATTTTTAAGAGTTTGAATTCTTATCACTTGAAACTATTGAAAAAATGGTATATCTCCAATAACAATATAAAAGAAATTTGCAGGGGTAAAAAAAAACCTATTAGGTATCAAGATATCTTTTTCAATACTGATTTGAGAGATGAATTAAAATCTTTGTATACAGTTTTATATGAACAAAATTATCTGGGACTGAAGGAGATCAAAAATCATTACAAAGATTTCTGTTTAGAAAACAATAAAAAGATTTGCCCTTTTTGCGGTTTGTCAAAAATGAAATGTGATCTACACTCTAAACGAGAAGCTTATGACCATTATCTTCCACAAGAAAAGTACCCTTTTAATACTATTAACTTTTTAAATTTAGTGCCTGCTTGTCATGACTGTAATAGTTCCTATAAACTAAGAAAAGATCCTTTGTTTTTTAATGATATATTAAAACGAAAAGCATATTATCCATATAGAAAAAATCATATACCAATAAATATATCTATTGAAATTGATAAACACACTAATGATGTAAATATTAATTTTGATACTCCAGAATTTGAAGAAATAGAAACATGGCAAGAAATATATGGAATTCAGGAACGATATCGAGCTATTTGCGATTTCAGTGATGAAGGCGGCTCTTGGATCGAAGATGTAAGAATTTATGTAGACGGAGGAAAAGGTGGTTTTGATGATTATGTTGAGTACACGGAGCATTTATTTCAACAACATTCGAATCCATATCATGAAAGAAGATTTTTAAAAGTACCATTTTTAAAAGCCTGTAAAGATGCTGGGATAATTTGATGAAGCAAAAAGTATTAATCGTTCAAAGCTAGAAAAATTTTATTCGTTTGATCAGTCCTAAATTAACATTAAAAAAACTTAGCGACACACTCAATAATTAAATCATAAAAAAATTATGGAATAGTGGTTGCTTTATATTTTGTATGGCAGAAAAAGATATAAAAATAAAAGTTATCGAATATCTTTTAAGTAAGAAGATACATGATGTTGTTATTCCTGAAGTTACAGTAGGGCATAAGTCTCTCACTAATACTCAAGTAAGAGCAGATATTTTTGCTCTAAATGGTGATATAAGTATATATGAGATTAAAAGTGAAAAAGACACGTTAACAAGACTTCAAACACAAATTGGTAGCTACAAACAGTATGCAAATAGAGTCAGTGTTGTGGTAGCAACAAAGTTTTTATCAAAGCTAGATATAGATGATAGTATAGGCATCTATGAAGTGGTTTCAAACGGTATAAGAGAAATACGTCCGCCAAGCCATCATGAGCTCAAAAAAGATGATATTTTAGAATACTGGCTTAGCAATGAGCTTAAAGACTTTTTATTCGGATATAAGGGTTCTTCTAAGATGAATAAAAAAGATTCCATCGAGTTTGTAAAAAGTTTGTTAAATGATACTCAGATTTATAATGCCACTTTGCATATGTTGAAAGGTCGTTATAAAGAAGAAAGCTCATATATTAAAGAATTTAAAAAGTTTCCAAAGCGAGGTATGCAATTCAATAGTAATGTTGTTCCTCTAAAAAAACTTCCATTTGGATTGCTTACGCCATAGCGATAGAAATCCCATTATGGATAATACAGTTTTCTTTCATATCACCTAGCGTAAAACGTGAAGTTTTCGTAAGAATATCGTCACATGCTTCACAATGCCCTGCTTGGATTGCGGATAGTCCAGCGACAGCGATACAACCTTGGAGTAAATCCATTGCATCCATCCATGTATTTGTACCCGCTCGTTGCCGTCTTAAATAGTACTGGTCAATATTTTCAATACAGTTGTAAAAGATTCTCGCAGTTCTTGCTGGGAATCCATTGGGGTCAACAGCCGTATCTTTTTCAAATCCGCAATAATCTGCATAAATAAGTTCTGGATGATATGGTTGTAGATTTTTAAAGTTCACGAGAGCATTATTATCGCAAAACGTGTCGGTATTATCTACTAATTTATCGGTAGAAAGGATGTTTTTTGCCAGAAACACTATTTTTAAATCGCTACTTATTTTTTCAATATCTTGTAATTCTTGATGAGTATCTCTAAGCTCTTTGCTATTTTCTTCGAGAACAATATAAGTGTTGTCAAGGATATCAGCTAATGGTAATAAGTAACTTGTCAAATGTTTAATGCTATCTCTTTCAGCTTCGATTCTTAAACATATTCTTGTGTATTTTGTACGCAATTTTGCAATATCCATAGCATAGTCAATTGATGCGGTATTTGTCAGGCGTGTTCTAATTACAGGAATAATATTGGAAGTGTTTGTAAGTGGCATATAGTAATCAACAAACGCATTTTCTGAGTCTAGTTTTTTGTATTCTCGTTTAGGCATTTTTACTTTTGTTGTATCTTTATCTTTAGCATCATTAAATTGCTGTGCCTCAATTCTTTTATCTATATTACTTGTTTCTTGCAGCAATGATAAATCTAAAAAATGAGGGGAATCAAAGCCATCTTCTTGATACCCCTCTATCTTAGTATCAGTTCCTATAACAAGCATTGGCATAATTGTTTTATTTGCATGCGCTTTCATTAGGGATATGCTTTTTCGTGTCTTTTGCGTATACCCTACCGTAGGGACATAAATATCTATTAGAGAGGTTGAAATTTCATCGATACGCTCCATCAATGCATCTTCGTTCTCAATTGTTATGTCAAGATCGATATCCGCATTATAATTTAGCATTACTTCCAAGCGATCCGCATAGGAGTAATATGATATTTTGATGTCGTTTTGGGTGTATTCAAAAATAACAAGGGAATTTAATACAGTGCTCGCGCTCAGCTTTGGAGGGGGCGGAGAGGTCTCTGCTTCTATTGTAGCACCATTAATCGTCAATAAAAGCTTTTTAGGACCAAGAGCAGGCGAAAATACTTTCTTTAATGATTTTAAAGCCATGAATATTCCTTTTTGATTTTCAGACTATTGCCTAACCCATATTTGTTTAGGGTATGGTAGATTGCCCCTTCTGAAACCTTGAATATGTCGCATAAAAGCTTCGTGGATATTCTATCATCACCTTGTATGGACGAAAGTAGTAAATCTAATTTTTGTTTTGGGATCAACAGCTCACCTGCAAATACATCCGCTTCTTTTTCTGTCGGATCTTTGGAATCAATATAATCATTCCGTGCATATAGTAGTTCTGAACTGTCTCTGAAAGATGTATTATTAGAATGCGCCATATGTTTAACGACATGACCAAGCTCATGAGCCACAGTAAATCTCTCTCGGTTATGTGATATATAGCCTTTATACTCTATGACAATATCGTTATTGATATAGCACTTACCAGCTTCAGAATCATCCAATAATGGGTTTTTTATCACTTTTATTCCAAGTTTATGTGCTACGTCAAACGGGCTTATCTCAAAAGGAGAGGAAGGGTATAACTCATCGATCAGCTGTGTAGGTGCTGTAATAGTTTTAAGATAGTCAAGAGTTGCTTGAACTCTGGTATGTTGTAATGAGGCAAGCAGTGCTTTATCTTGAGCAATCATGTACTCAAGCATTGGGTCACTTGGATTTTCCATTAACAAAGCATGGGTATTTTCAATAAGTTTTTTGGTATCTTCAATTTGGTTATTTAGCCTTTGAATATGATTATACATGGGATACCTCTATGATGCCTTTTGGGCTATTTTGCCTGTCTGTTCCGAACCAATTCCGCCAGTAATTTATACGATCTTGCATAGTACCATAATATTTGTGCGCAACTGGAAAAGTTAACACATTGTACCCATCGATATTATAGGTGTGTTTTGGATAATGACCGGATTGATTCATATCGAACATTATCAGTGCAGGATTAAACTTGGTATAGTCGATAAAATTCACCAGATCAATATCATCTGGATTAAGCTTATTGGTACTAAAACTTCCATCTACCCATTGCGTAAATGGGTTAATAAGATTGCTTTGTAAATCGTGTAGATATCGCAAATAAAAATCCCAGTTACGCTGCCTTGTTGTTGACGTAGAAAAGCTATCTACAAAAGAATCTTTACATTCAGCAAGAGTAAATGGAATGACTTCGTACGGTGTTATATTACCATTTGAATCGAAAACTACTTTGCTCATCTAAACCTTTTCATATTAAAATGTATAATATTATATTTTATCAAAATTAATGCAAATAACAACTATTTACGATAAAACAAACACATCAAGTAAATACCAATAGTTTGAAACCCTATTTATTAGCTACAAATTGTTTAGTTTTGAGCCCATCCAAATAATCACTCCACCATTGAACAAGCTCTCGTCGTTGCTCGATGTAATCAGCATGATTATAAGCTTCTGCAACTTTTGACTGAACCGTATGTGCTAAATGAAATTCGATAATATCTCTATCCGCTTTGTGGCCATTTTCAATGTTTCTGTGCTCATTAGCAACCGTTGAAAACATCCCACGGAAACCATGAGGAACAATCTCTTCGCCAAAGCCAAGACGTTTCAATCCAACGTTTAATGTGTTCTCACTAATGGGTTTTGTAGGATCAGCTGGGCTCGGAAAAAGATATTTGGATCGATGTTTCGAATAGGGAGCTGCTTTCAAAATGATCTCTATCATCGTATCCGTCAGCGGCATAATATGGCGTCGTTTTGTTTTCATCTTTTCTGCGGGGATATCCCATAGTTTTTTTTCGAAATCAAACTCATCCCACTCTGCAAAACGGATGTTTTTAGGCCGTAAGGCGAGATAAGGGGCTAGCTGAAGACCAAAGCGTGTTGACGGGTCACCCTTATAATCTTCTATCGCCAATAGTAGCGCTTTAATCCCTTTTGCATCGGTAATCGTAGGGTAGTGGTTGTCTTCATTTACAGGAGGCAGAATATGTTTACGATTGATGTCAGCAATAATATTGTGTTCAACGCGGCCATTATCACACGCCCATGACCATATTTGACCGCAAAGGGTTAAAACCCGGTGTGCCGTCTCATTGTATTTCGGATCAATTTTTTTGACACACTCGATGATTTGTTTTTTGGTAATCTCGTCTATATGCTTGGATGGTAAATGAGGGATAACATACATTTCTATACGTCTCTTTTGTCTTTGAAGATGCCCTGTATTTCTTTGCAGTACATTCCCATGATACTCAAGAAAATCATCTAGTATTTTTGTGATTTGTTTGTCATTTTCACCATCAATTTGCTTTTTTTCGATTGATTTGAGTTTATTTTTGCCAGAGGGAAGCGTTCCTTCTTTTAACTGTGCTTTCAGTCGATCGCGTTCTTCACGCGCCTCCTTTAGGCTAACCCCTTTTTTTTTCGGTAAATATTGCCCTATGGTGATTTTTTTAACTTTTCCATCAACTGGTGATTTGAATCGATATATCCATGTCTTTGTGCCATTACGCTTTACTACTGTCTCATCCGGCATCGTTTTAATTTCATCAGGCTTAATAACAAGCATCAATCCATCGCCGTCAAAAAGCGCATATTCTTTCTCTTTGGGATTACTCGCATCTATCTCTAAAACAGTAAGATGCGTAACGATTCTAGCCATGGTCAGCCTTTGTGAGTAATAAGTACATTAAAAATATCCAAATGTACTTTTTAATAAAATGTACTCAAATTGTACTTATTTATGCTGATATGTACCTAAATTCGTTGAGAGTCATGGAGAATAAAATTATAGCTAAAAAGCCTATTTCAGGAGTTTTATGAGGTTTATTTGGAGGCTTTGAGATAAGAGGATGGTGGAGGCGTCCGGGATTGAACCGGAGTCCTAAACCAAGGAAGTAAAGGCGTCTACATGCTTAGTAACGTTGTTTGTTTTTCAGATGACTATCACACAACGTGCAAAGCTACGTCATCCAATTCTCTAAATTCATTCAAGTCCGAGACACTCCAAGAATATAGCTATCGCAGGGGTTATACGCCAAGCCCTCTCGGTGATAGCATAGAGAGGTAGCGCAGTCCTAAATTAAATTAAACTTACGCTACAGCGTAAGCAGGACGGTAATTAGTGTTGTTTGCGTTTAAGCAAGTGTGAGCCGTATAACGGAGCTGCTCAGTCCGGCGATGCAACCTAAACCTTCTTGATCCAGTCGAAGCCATGTCGCCCCCACGTGGTAACCGAAGTTATAAGCGCATTATACCCAAAGGTGCGTAAATGAATACGTAGTTACTGAAAGGTGATAATGAAACCGATCTCACGATCACTATAGAGGATTGAATCGGTCGGTTCCCCCGTAAGATGATGGGGAATCACACGAAACTGCGGATACGTCTGAATGCTCATGGTGACGTCTAGATCAATCCTGAAAAACAGAAGAGTATCTTTCAACCCATCGGCAATACTTCCCAGCGGATCGAGGAAAAAATAGCTGATATTTCCCAAACCTTTTGACCCGAAAACGACTCCCCCCTGCTGATCCAGTTTCCCCTCGAGCATAAACATCCCCTCTCCGAACAAAGAACCGACCAGCGGGGTAAAAATCAAATCTTGGATCGAAGGGACCTCAGCAAAGGCCTCATACCCGTATTCCCAGAAAAAGGTGGACATCAACGTGGAAAATGCCGCCGATTCACCGATCGTAAATCCGTCATTTCGGGCTAAGGTATAGTAGTATGCACCTGCGACCGGATGGCCGATATAGTTGATAACCCAGCTGTCATTATCCCAAACGGGCTTGGTACTGACATGATCTTTCCATCGCTGGGATAGCGATTTTTCTTCGAGTTTCGCGGCATTCCAGTTGGTAATATCTTCGGGCAAGAAAGCCAAAATACCGATGGATGAAAGCATTACAACTTGCAAGTAGACCGAGTCTTCAACCACTTCTCGATAGCGATAGGGAAGCGTTTCATTGACATTCATAGCCGTCGGAAGGTAATCTTTGATATCATCGTCTATAGACCCGACAACCGAAAAATTATTCTCCTGAACCGTCATTGGATCAGGAGAAACTTCCAATGCTCGTAATGTGTTGTCGGATTGCGGAGATAGTTGCGTGAGCGTATCATAAAGCGTATTATCGGCAAAAGTGTTTATCGTCACCAAGAGTAAAAAGAGAATCCGATAACGCATCATTTTTTTACAAATGCCGCATACGCTCTAACTATTAATCAATGATTTGATGTTGCGGGTAATGTCACAGCATTTAGCGATTTTTTGAGTGTTGTTTAACGTATCATCCAAAAGGACATTGACAATCGCCGAACCGACGATAACACCATCCGCCCCCTGCACTTTTTCTCGCGCGCTCTGTTCATTCACCCCAAATCCGACATACACCGGAGTCTGGGTATGACGTTTGATCATCTCGAGTACCGGAGCCAAATCTTCCGCTTTTCCGCTTCCGGTAATCCCTGCATAGGCGACGAGATAGATAAATTTGCGCGCTTGCGCCGTGATAAGTGCAATACGTTCTTCACCGTCGGTCGGAGCGACAAAAGTGATATTCGCCAATCCACGGTTCTCAAACAGTGTGTGATACGCTTTTGCTTCCTCATACGGGACATCGGGAATAATCAAACCGTTTACTCCGATACTTTTAGCCGTATCGAGTAATTTTTCCATACCGTATTGGTAAAACGGGTTAAAATATCCCATCCACAACGTATCGATTTTAGGGGCTATGCTAGCGGAAATATCTAAAAGGTCGGCAAAACGAAAACCTGCTTCAAGAGCACGCTGATTTGCCGCTTCGATGACCGGACCATCGGCAACGGGGTCAGAGAACGGAACTCCGAGTTCTAAAGTATCGACACCGTTTTCACCGAGTGCTAACGCCAAATCTACGGTAAAATTTTTATCAGGATAACCTGCGGTAATGTAGGCTACGAGTTGCTTCACGCTTTCTCCATATCGGGTAAAATTAAAAGGGAAAAATGGATTTTAGTGAGTTCATTATCCATTTTGAAATCTTCTTGCCACTGCAAAAACATGTCCGAAACACTGATGAGCCAGTTGATGGTCTCTTCATTGACAACCTTATCGCTGGTTCTAAGTTGTTCAAGGGCATCTTCGACAAATGTTGAGAGACGAACCATCGGCTGAATCTGCAAATAGCCTGAAGCTGATTTGATATTATGGAAAATACGGAATAGCTCTTCAATACTGCGATGGTAACGTTCACTGTTTCCCAAATCAATAATCAAAGATTCCATAACTTCGGACATCATTGCGTAATGATCTAAAAATTCGTCAATGATTTCGAAGTCGAAATTGGCTTCCAGAGCACTCCGTATCCCCATAATGAACTCTCCTATAATGGGTGAATTATATCGAGCTTTTGATTAATCCCGTATCGTAAAATGCCATGCAATAACTTTGAGAGGGAAATTTTGGGTAAACTACGCCTATATTATTAATAAAACGCAAGTGGAGCAAAGCCCCACTTGACTACGCTTGCCGCTGTGGCACTAAAGCTTGCCTCAAATGAGGCAGATGTTTACAAAGATAGAGGATATTTTTAGTATGAAAAAACTGACAATCGGTTCAATTCAAAAACGCAAAGGGTCGCTTCCGCTCGTGATGATCACGGCGTACGATGCCCTTTTTGCCCGTCTTTTTAGCGAAAGTGCTGATATTCTCCTCGTCGGCGACAGCCTCAATATGAGCTTTGGCGGCAATAGCGATACCCTCAGCAGTACCATGGATCAAATGATTTATCATACCAATGCGGTCTGCAAAGGGGCACCCAATACGTTTGTCATCACCGATATGCCTTTTGGAGCCTATACCGATGAAAAGAGCGCTTTAGAGAATGCGATACGTGTTTATCGTGAAACCCCATCCGATGCGGTCAAAATTGAGGGGGGGGCGGATAAAGCCCATCTGGTACGCCATCTCACGGCAAACGGAATCGCCGTCTGCGGGCACATCGGATTACTCCCCCAAGCGTTTCGTGCCGAGGGAGGGTATAAAGTCAAAGGTAAAACCGAAGTAGAAGCCCTCTCTCTGATCGCCGACGCCCAAGCGATTGAACAAGCCGGTGCTTTTATCCTCGTCATCGAAGGGGTTAAAGCCGACGTCGCAACACGTGTCGCTCAAAGTATCTCTATTCCCGTTATCGGAATCGGTGCGGGTAACGGCGTGGACGGACAGGTTCTTGTGTTCTCTGATATGCTCGGACTCTATGAGCCGTTTGTCCCAAAATTCGTTAAACAATACATGAGCGGTGCCGCTTCGGTCAAAGATGCAGTGAAAACCTATGCCGATGAAGTTCAAACCCGTTCATTCCCCGATGAAAATTATGTTTACTAGGATCCGATAACGTGGAACGTATTGTAGAGATTGAAAAATTTAACGCCGAAGAGGTCACTGAGACTTCGTTGCGCCCCAGCGCATGGGACGATTATATCGGACAAGAACAGATCAAAAAAAATCTGGGGGTCTTTATCGAAGCGAGTTCAAAACGCCGAGAAGCTCTCGATCACGTCCTTTTTTACGGACCTCCCGGTTTGGGGAAAACGACCCTCGCCCTCATTATCGCCAACGAAATGGGGAGCAACATCAAAGTCACCGCCGCTCCGATGATCGAAAAAAGCGGTGATCTCGCCGCTATCCTCACGAACCTCGAAGAAGGGGACATCCTCTTTATCGACGAAATCCACCGTCTCTCGCCAGCCGTCGAAGAGATCCTCTATCCTTCGATGGAGGATTTTCGTCTCGACATCATCATCGGTAGCGGTCCGGCGGCACAAACGGTCAAAATCGATCTCCCCCGCTTTACCCTCATCGGTGCGACCACCCGTGCGGGGATGCTTTCCAATCCCCTGCGCGATCGCTTCGGGATGAACTTTCGGATGCAGTTTTATACCCCTGATGAGCTATGCAGTATCATCACCCAAGCCGCCACAAAATTGGGCAAAAGCATTGACAAAGAGGCAGCGCACGAAATCGCCAAACGCTCACGCGGAACCCCCCGTATCGCTTTGCGCCTCCTCAAGCGGGTTCGTGACTTCGCCGATGTTGCCAATGAAAACACTATCTTGCACCAACGCTCCCGTTATGCTCTCGATCAACTCGGGATCAATGCCAACGGATTCGATGAGATGGATATACGCCTCCTCAAATTCCTGATGGAAGCCAAAGGGCGCGCTATGGGTCTCTCCACTATCGCAGCGGCACTGAGTGAAGACGAGGGGACAATCGAAGATGTACTCGAACCCTACCTGCTGGCTAACGGTTATTTGGAACGGACAGCGCGCGGACGGGTTGCCACACCCAAGACCTATGAACTGCTCAAATTCGGAATACCGCAAAACGGGCTGTTTGAATAAGGAATAATGTGAAAAAAGAGCACTTTACCCTCGTACTGCTATTGATTGTTTCCTACGGAATATACATTTTATATGAGCCGTTTTGGATGAGTATCGTCGTTGCTTCGCTTTTGGCAATTTCTACCCACCATATTCAAATGGGGTTTTTTAATCTGACCAAAAACCGTTTTTGGGCTTCCGCCCTCTCTACCCTTATGTTAGGGTTACTTTTCTTCGCACCGTTAGGATATTTTTTATTTCATATCTCGCTCATGATGCAAAACCTTGATCCGATGATCATGAACACCATAGAGACAAAAATCCATACTTGGATAACCCATCTACCGCCTTACCTCTCCCGTTTCGAAGCAAAAATAGAGGCCTCGTTAGTCAAATTTGATCCTACCGCATTCTCTCAGCACATCATCGCCTACGCTTCTGAGATCGGGAGTTTTGCGATGTCGTTTCTCTCGGGGACCCTTTTTATCTTGATCTTCTATTTTATCGCCCATTACTATGGACGGGAGATTTTTGAGTTTTTCAAACGTTCCGCCCATTTTCCGCAACAAGAGAGCACCCTTATCATGTTTGAGATGCGTTCCTCCATGAGTGTCGTTTTCTACTCTATTATTGCCACTGCCGTATTTGAAGGAGCCTTGTTTGGTCTCGCGATCGAATACATGGGATACAACGGTCTGCTTTTCGGAATTATGTATGGCTTTGCATCCTTGATCCCTGTTGTCGGAGGGGTAGTGATGTGGCTTCCCTTTACCCTGTTTGAACTCTCTTTGGGAAATACGGAAAATGCCCTGTTTATTGCGCTCTATACGATTATTGTTATCTCAGTCGTTGCCGATACCTTTATCAAACCGGTCATTATCAAAATCATCAACCAAAAATTGATCAAGCCCCAAGAGAAAATCAACGAACTCATTATCTTTTTCGCCATCATTGCCGGACTCGCAACTTTCGGCTTTTGGGGGATGATTATCGGTCCGGCCATCACGGTTCTTTTTTTAACGTTGATGAAAATCACCGAAGCTCAAAGCGAAGAGATTATTCATTAATACTGTTAATACACGATTGATGCTGTATTAGTCATTCTGCTCTATGATGTTAAAGTTAAATACCACAACACGGAGAAAAGCCATGAAAAAGATTTTAAGTATCGCACTGATCCTCGGTGCAACAGCATTACTTGCCGGAGGGATGCAACACGGCATGCAACACGGCATGAATGATGGAATGATGTGCGGCGGCAAGGGCGGAATGATGCAAAAATGTGAATGCGACACAAAAAAACTTCCGCCAATGATGGAAAAATTGGATTTGAACGATAAACAAAAAGAACAAATCACTAAAATTCGTGAAGAGGGTAAAGCGTTCCACAACAAACAGCACGAAAAAATGATGGGGGTACTCACTCCTGAACAACGCGCTAAAATGGAGGGAATGAAAATGATGATGGGAGAAATGGGTTCAAAAAACTGCCCGAATAAAGGTGATATGAAAGGGATGAAAATGGGCGAAGACAACATGGGCGGCATGGGTGGTATGGGCTGCAAAAATTGTGACAACAAGTAAATACGATGATCAAAATCCTTCTGATAGAAGATGACCTCGAAATATCGGATCTCCTGACCCAATATTTGAGCCGTTATCAGATGGAGGTCATTTCGTATGCCCACCCCAAAGCGGCGCTCGCCTCTTTGGGGATTGAATCATATGATCTTGTACTACTCGATCTAACCCTCCCCGATATGGACGGGTTGGATGTCTGCAAAGCGCTTCGTGAGCGCAGTGACATCCCGATTATTATCTCTTCGGCTCGGAGTGATTTGGGAGACAAAGTTATCGCCCTCGAATTGGGCGCCGATGATTACCTCCCAAAGCCCTATGAGCCCAGAGAATTGGTCGCACGCATCCAAAGTCTTCTTCGCCGTATCAACGGTAAAACGATCCAAGCCAGCAGTGATACGTTTCGTGTCGATGAAAACGGGATTTATAAAGAAGGAGAACTGCTCCTCCTTACCCGCGCCGAATTTGAGCTCTTAAGTCTCCTCATAAAGCACCATCGCCAGATTGTCTCCCGTGACTTTATCGCCAACAATGTTGAATCGATCGGATGGGAGAGCTCCGAGCGCAGTATCGATGTCCTCATCAGTCGAATACGCCAGAAAATCGAACCCAATCCCAAACACCCTACCATCATCCGCTCCATTCGCGGTATGGGGTATCAATTTACCCTATGATCTCACGTCGCCACTCCGTTTTTTTCAAGCTCCACGCTTTCTTTTTTCTCGCACTTATCGTGTTGATTTTACTCTTTATCTCAGCATTGCATGAACAAGAGCAACAAAAGCTTCACCTTCTCGCCCACCGATCAATGGAACTCTCCCGTATCATCGACGAAACCAAAGCGCGCGGCTGTATGGAAAAAAATCATGAACTAGCCGAAGCAGGGTTCAAAATGATGGAAGCCAAAACACCTAAATGTAAGGCGATAACACTCCCTCCTCCGATGGAGTCAAAGCTGCGATCCCACAATATCAAAGTAACCATATACAAAGATAACATAGGATTTATCTATGAACTCGCCGAAGGTCATTGCACCATGTTCTATCGTGACACAGCGGAGGGGAAAACCTACTATTTCGTGTGGTTTTTATTCTTTGCCCTCTTAGGGGGACTCGTGAACATGTATCTTCTGCTATGGCGCAACCTCAAACCGCTAAAACGTCTCTATCAGCAGATACAGCGATACGGTGAAGGGGAAGAAATACACCATACGCCAAGCAACGGCAAAGATGAAATCGCCCTGATCTCCAATGCTCTCTATGATGCACTCGAGAAACAAAGCAAGCTCAAAAAATCACGCGAGCTTTTCTTGCGTAACATTATGCATGAGCTAAAAACCCCCATTACCAAAGGAAAACTCATCGTCGAGCTCGAAGAACCGAGTCCTAACCGTAACCTGCTCGCCAAGCTTTTCTCTCGATTAGAAAATCTGATTCGTCAGATGGCGGATATCGAGAAAATGCACGCATTTTCCCTCACAAAAAGTCCGAAAAGTCTTGATTCTATGATCCTAACGGCGATGGATAATCTGATGATTGAAGATAATTGTGTAGAAGTAAGCGGATGCACCCAAAGCATTATGGTCGATAGCGAACTCTTTACCAGTGCCCTCCAAAACCTAATCGACAACGCTGTGCGTCACGCGACCTCCTATCCGATTCATATCCATTGTGACGGAGAAAAAATCTGTATTCGAAACAGCGGAGAACCTCTTAAACGTCCGGTCGAAGAGGCATTACAGGCATTTGTCACCGAGCGGGGAGACGGGGGATTGGGATTAGGACTCTATATCGCCCAATCG
>Ga0156221_1122_pt1 | contig 41889 bp, 36 predicted proteins | sample RifCSPlowO2_12_FD_107869 | JGI IMG/M metagenome (GOLD analysis project Ga0156221, IMG submission 107869) | Sulfuricurvum sp. RIFCSPLOWO2_12_FULL_43_24
GAAGAGTGGCAGAATAAAGCACGTGAACTCGAAAAACGGCTAGGGGTCTACGTCATCGGACGAAGCCGCAAACAAAAACTGATTCTTTCCCAAGATTATGTCACCGAAAAACTGCAGATTGCTGGGCGCGAGTACCGCTATATCCATATCGAGAACAGTTTTACCCAGCCGAATCCGAGAGTCAATGAGCAGATGATAGAGTGGTCACTCTCTCAATTGGAGGGGATAGGCGGCGATCTACTCGAACTTTACTGCGGTGCCGGAAATTTTACGATCCCTTTTGCGACCAGATTTGAACGGGTATTGGCAACCGAAATCTCAAAATCATCGATCCACGCGGCAAAACAGAACATGGCTCTTAATGGGGTAGAAAATATTGAGTTCGTTCGTCTGAGTGCCGAAGAGTTTACCTGTGCACTCGATGGGGGACGTGAATTCCGCCGTTTGGAAGGGCTAAAAGTAAGCGATTATCATCTAAAGACTCTTTTTGTCGATCCTCCACGAGCAGGTTTAGGAGAAGAACCGTGTGCTTTTGCGGCACGTTTCGATCATCTTCTCTATATCTCATGTAATCCTGAGACACTGTATCGTGATTTGGAGATACTCTCTCAAACCCATACGATTACGGCTATGTCGGCATTTGATCAATTCCCCTACACTCACCATTTAGAGATGGGTGTGAAGCTAACCAAAAAAGGATTGGCGTGAAAGCTATCTTACTGAGTACCTTAGCGGCAGTTTATTTATTCGGAGCAACGGAGCAAAGCGGCGCTATAGTGAATGAAGTTGCGAAACTTCGTCAAAAATACGAAGAGTGCAGAGCGGGGCAAAGTACTGTTTTAGGAATAGAGCCAAAAGTATACGCACAGTCTGAAAAAGAGCGCAAAGAATTGAATACGAAGGTAATAGGGTACAAAAGCCGTATTGCCGATTTGGAAGGGCAAATAAAACAAAGCTATTCGGAACTTACCCGTCTTAAAAAACGCAATACCGAAGTCGAACGTGAAATTTCCCAAAAAAGAGGGGTGGTTCAAAGTTTGGAACAGACACTTACTGCACGCGATAAAAATTATCGGGCAGAGGTAGAGCGCAATGAAATGCTCACAGAGCAAACCAATACGGCAAAAGTAAGCCGTATCGAGCGCAAAAATCTCACGGATTCGTTAAGCAGAGCAAAATTTGACATTGAGCGGCTCGAGAATGTGATTGCTAAAACAGCCAAAGAACGGACGCGATTGGAAAAAGAGCTAACAGAATCGAGAGCGCAGGTTGATAAATTCCGTAACACGAAAACATCGAGCGTTGCAAATGTGCAAGAGGTAAAAAATGTTGCCCCTGTATCCGATCAAAGCGGTAAAATCAAGGCTCTTCAAAATGAGCTCTCTCGTGCCAATGCCCTGATCGTTGAACTGCAAAATACTCCAAAACCGAGTACTAAAGAGAAAGTGGTTACCAAAGTAGTCGAACCCACCGATAAAATTGTGGCATTGCAGCGTGAACTTTCCGCCGCACAGACAACCATTGCCAATCTTAAAAAAGGTTCTAAAGTGACGGTTCAAGAGAGAATCGTTGAAAAAGTGCTTTACAGAGATCGTCCGGTCGTTCAGGAAAAAGTGATCGAGAAGGTTGTTTATAAAGATCGCCCAATTGTTCAGGAGAAGATTGTCGAGAAGGTGGTCTATAAAGATCGTCCGGTCGTACATGAAAAAATCGTAACCAAAGAATCGGATGCAACCGAAAAACTGAACCGTGCATTGCAGCAAAAATTGGCTGAAAATGAAGCACAAATGGAAAAACTAAAAGCAAAAAAAGGGAAACTGACACCGCCGAAAATGAGCAAAATTGCTCAAACTCCTGACATTAAAACTTCGGTTGTATCGGCCGCTTCTACCCCTAAGAAAGGGGGCTTTTCTTCTGCCTACCGTATGGCTTCCAATGCTCCGATTTACAATGCCCCGGGTGGCTCACAGGTTGATACATGGGAAGCTCGACGATCGTTTACGGCCGGAAATCCGTCAAACGGATGGGTTCATATTACGGGGTATTTTGTCAATCGGGTATGGACTCCGACCGGTGCGGGTGAAAATTTATACGTAAGAGAGAGTGACGTTATCCGAAGATAACGCTATTAATACCCGTCATACGGTAATTTCGCTTCTTTCCATCCGAACATAAATCCGTTATCAAGATTCCCTCGTTCCCAACGTCCACGTTGGGAACGCATACAGGCAATAAGTGATTAACAGCTATACACTCCCAAGCTGGAGCTTGGGAACGAGGGATCTTTTCCTGTCATTCCCGGCTCGATCGGGAATCTATAACACTTTCCTCTCATTGGGAATTCAAATAAATTATCTGTTCTTAAAATTTTAAACAAAATATATTTCTATGTTATCAAAAAATAGATACTATAAATAATTGTTTATATTAATTTGATTTTAATCAAAAAAAAGAGTGGCATGAAAAAGTGGCTTATGGGAATTGCATTCATTTTAAGTATTGTAATGATCGTACAGCAATTACGTACTAACGAGTATGCATCAGCGAAAAAGTTAGCAGAAGCCGGAAATTATCCCTCGTTCCCAACGTCCACGTTGGGAATGCATACAAATGTAGATAGAGCGAACGAAGATATACACTCCCAAGCTGGAGCTTGGGAGCGAGGGAATCAATAGTGGAACGAATTTAGCCAAAATGGATCGCTATATGAAACGGCTGGGATTTGTTCAGACGGGTGGGAATTATGCATTGGCTTTAAATCTACCACAGGAGGGGAAATAAGTGGAAACTTCTATCAATTTCAAGGGTTATCTTATCCGCTTTACATTCATGTATATAATTGCTTCGGTAGCAATAGTGCTGATAGCGGAATTTTTACATATCAATAACGCAGGTATGTCGATGGTTCCGCTCGTAACGGCAGCAGCATTTGCCATAGGCCACTTCGTCAACGATCATGGACGTATCCCTACATCAAAAGAACGTTCCGTACTTGTATTTGGATCACTGGGAATAAGTACCTTGGTCTCATCGGTTATGGTAGGTTTATTTTTAGCCTTTTCAAGCGAATCACAAGCATTGGTTCAGGCATTATTACATATCAACATGGGTGTAATGATCGCCGTATTTGCTTTTGTGCTCGGGATATGTGCGGCGATGCTATGGATGAGTTATGGATGGTTCGCAAAGATACAGTTACGTGCATTAGAGCGCAAAAGGGGTGTAGAATAAGAGATAATACACCTAGAAAATCATCGGCAATTTTTGCCGCCTAAACAAAAAATAAAATATATAAAAATAGGAGAAAAACAATGGCATTTGTAAATGAGTATATATCTCAAGAGGATAAAGAAAAATACGGTTTAGATGCATTATGGGGAAAATATCATGATGCTTCGCATCAAAAGTTACCTAATAAAAAAGACTGGACTATCGACAGAGAGAGAGATTTGGCTGATACAAACAGCTCTTATTCGTGATGATAGTATTTTTGATCATGCATTTTCTAATGAGCAGATATGGACATTTTACGCTCAAGGGCAAAGCGTGGAAGTAAGAATTGAGTATTCAAAGAAGAAAGAGATAAATGGAACAACATACAACGCTGTTTGGGATCTTCTCTCTCTCTCTCTCTCTGTCCTGATGTATTGGACCATCTCTCAACCGATGCTTTAATTGCACTATTAGAAGAGGCATTGCAAATTTATGGCAATGAAGGAGTCTTGTTACAAACTCCAGACTTCACTGTTGCTCTTCGCGATTGCAGAAAGGATCGATGATGGCACTTTATAATACTCTCGAAGAAGCCAATGCAGTTTTATCATCTGCAAATAGCACGACGGACATTATCAATATTCTAAAAGATATCAATATTGATTCATCCCTCGTTCCCAACGTCCTCGTTGGGAATGCATACAAATGTAGATAGAGCGAACGGAGATATACACTCCCAAGCTGGAGCTTGGGAGCGAGGGAAAATATTTTTCTGATAAAAGTGTAATCGAAGTGCTAAAAGAGGCTTTGGAAGTTTACGGGTTTGACGGTATGGAAGGTCCATATGGATTAAGTCCACGGACTCGTGTCACAAATATTATCACCAAATTGAAAGTGTAAGGAGCTAATCATCCCTCGTTCCCAACATCCACGTTGGGAATGCATACAAATGTAGATAGAGTGAACGAAGATATACACTCCCAAGCTGGAGCTTGGGAGCGAGGGGAAAATACAAGGAGAGCGGCGTGAAAAATTTTATGAAAAAATTAAATGCCAGGAATTAAATATGGATACAGCGACTTTATACATAATAGGCGGAGGATTGGTATTGATCCAATTTTGGTTTGAGCTTGAATATCGAGGTCATACTTGTTGTTCAAAGCAAAATAAAGAAGCACAGAAAAAAGGTGAGGATGAAATTGAAGTAAGGAAAGATATTGGTTTTTGGCATGGTTTAACATATAAGATCATTACTGTTATCAATAAAAGGATATTGGCTAAATCAGGTGCAATTATTATTGCTATAGGGTTACTTATCGAAATTATAAAATAAAAAAAGGGATAAAAAATTGAACAAACGTAAAATGTAGAGCAAACGCTCGATATGATTTCCCTCGTTCCCAACGTCCTCGTTGGGAATGCATACAAATGTAGATAGAGCGAACGAAGATATACACTCCCAAGCTGGAGCTTGGAGCGAGATTCAAAATTGAAATAAATAGAGGAAACTCAAATGGGACGAAGTCGATATAAAATACATGAACCGACTTATCCCCATTTTGTAACTTGTACCGTCTTGCATTGGATACCGATCTTCACCCGTACCGAAAGTGTACAAATTCTCATCGATAGCCTAGCGCATTTGCAACAAAATGATAATCTAAAAATTTATGCTTATGTCATTTTAGAAAATCACCTCCACATGGTCGTACAAAGCGATGATCTCGGTGAAAGTATCAAAAAATTTAAAAGTTTTACGGCAAAAAAGATAATAAACCTTTTGCAGACTCATAATGTACAAACGATTTTAGATCAATTAGCTTTCTATAAAAAAGCTCATAAAGCACAAAGTGATTATCAACTATGGCAAGAAGGATTCGCTCCTAAATTGATTCAAAGTGATGCCATGATGGTTGAGAGAATCAACTACATTCATTTGAATCCAGTCAAAAGAGGATATGTCGATGAGGCGAAGTATTGGCGGTATTCAAGTGCGCGTGATTATGATGGAATTGATGGATTAATTGGGGTGGAAAAGTTTTGGTAGAGTATGCATTCCCAAGCTGGAGCTTGGGAACGAGATGTGGCGAACGGGTAAATCAATACCCGTCAAACGGTAATTTTGCCTCTTTCCATCCGAACATAAATCCGTTATCAAGATTGTAGGCTTTAATCCCCTCTTTGGCGAGGAAGTTCGCCGCCGCTTTCGAACGTGGTCCGCTTCGACAGACCAAAATGACTGAGTTAACATTGCGTAGTTTCATTGCTTTCATCACATCATTCATAAAATTTTTATTGAATACCTCTTTGGCATCGTAGAGTTTTTGGATCTCAATATGCCCTTTCGTCTTATCATTTTTGAGTTCAAACTCGGCACTTTTTACCCGTTCTTCAACCGATTTTGGAATATAGGTCCACTCGTAAGCGGGGATATTGATAAAACCTTCTCCATGCCCAGTATAGATGAATTCGAGGGTCGTACGGACATCAACGATGATCGCTTCCCCTTTTTTTTGCATCTCATGCGCTTCGGTAGCGGTGAGATCACCTTCATATACGTCATCAGCCCAAAGTGCAGTGCACGCAAGTAATATGAGCAGTAATTTTTTCATACATAAACTCCTAATTGCTAATTAATATCACAATTATATCTAAAAGAGAATTAACACAAAGATGAATAAAAACAAGGTATTATTTGAAAAAAGCAATGTGAATCTATGGTTGAAGTCATAAAAATCGTCTACGTAACCGATTGGACAATCGGAGATTATAATCTAGCCGATCAAGATCCATTTTTTAATGTCTTAAAAGAATTCGATGCAGAGTTGAATATTCGTAACGATTTCCCCGAACTGTATGATGAAATCGATCTTTTAATTCTCCATCCGATGGAGATGAACAGTAAAATTTTTGAGACTATCAGCCGTAGCAAGATTCAAAATCCTGCCATTAAAACGGTCGTCATTTCGAGTGCTCACGGGAGTGATCTCTTTTTACAGGCCATCGATGTCGGTGTGGATAAATATCTCCTCAAACCTTTGTTGCCCAGCGCAGTTCAAAAAGTTGTTGAGCGTCTTATTTCCCAGTCTCTTGAAGCCAAACAGGCGAAAAAAGCCTACCGACAAATTAATATGATGTTTGGATCGATCTCAAAAACCGCTTTGGTGATCCGAATCGCCCATAATGGAATGATTGCAGAGGTTAATTCACTGCTCGGGGCATTGATCGGGATGGCTCCTGAAGAGATGGTAGGACACTATTGGCTTCGATTTGTCGAACGGCGCTTTTGGATCTATCTTAGAACATTGGTTCGAGCCCACTTGCAAGCCGGAGAAATTTATCGCGGAATCATTGAAATTATTGGAGCGAAAAACCAGACGATTACGGTTGACTCTACTATTTATGCGGTTTTAGACAGCCGTGGTAATATCGAAGAGATCGTTTTTATCGGGCATGACGTCAGCGAGATGAAGCGAGCCATTTTGGAGAGTATGAAACAACTGATCGATTATGATACCTCTTTGGCTATTTTATTTGATCATCGATACGAGGCGATCATGGTCAATCGAAAGTTTTTGGACGTTAATGGGTATGAGAATTTTGAAGCGTTGAGTGAGAGTTGTGATTTATGGTCATGGATGTTTGAATCGCAACAGGGATTGCAACCTATATTATCCGACAAATACTCTCAAAAAGATGGGCTTGAATTTATTGTCAAAGAGTTGAAAAAAGGGAATATTAACGGGCGAATCATCTCTATCGATTTAAATAATAATAAATCGTACTATACGGTTCATATGAGTTCTATGACGAATCCGTTGATTCAAAATGAACAATATCATATTCTTTATTTTGTTGACGTGAGCGATTTTGAACGCCTTAAAGAAGAAAAAATCAGTGATGCAAAGCTGATGAGTGTCGGGCGTCTGGCTGCTGCTATTACCCATGAAATCAACACCCCTTTAACTTATATCAAAGGGAACCTTGAACTACTGAAATGGGCGTGTGATGGAAAAATTGAGCAATCAGAGCATTATTTCAAACCGATCGATGAGGGGATTGAGAGGATAGAATTCATTGTCGGATCGATGTACGAATTCGCCGGTACAGGGAAAGAAACAATGGATGTGTGCAGTGTGGACATGACCCTTGTTTACGGACTGCGTATCGTTATGAACCGTGCAAAACACATTGTCCCTATCCGACTAAACGGTCAACTGTTTTCACTGAGGACGAAATATAACCCAAAAAGCTGTATGACAATGGGGATATCGACACGTTTGGAACAAGTGTGGATTATCATCCTTAATAATTCTTTGGATGAATTTGAGAAAGGTATAATACCTTATGAGAATCGTCGGCTTGATATTTGGCTTAAATGTGAAAATGATGATGTGACGATAACCATCAGCGACAATGCCGGAGGGATACCGAAAGGGATGTTGGCTACTCTGTTTGATTTCGCGATCGGCGGAGAGAAAAAAAAGAGTATGGGAATCGGGCTAAACGTCGCAAAAGCTATTATTGACAAACACGGAGGGAGTATTCGTGCTGACAATGAAAATAATGGTGCCGTATTTGAAATCAGTTTGAAAAAGTATAAGGAGGAGAAATAATGTTTTTTGGAAAAGAAGCGGCAAAATATAAAGAAGAAGCGGATCTTTTACGGGTTGAGCGGGATATTTTGAAAGCAGAGCTTGCTTTATACAAAGAGATAGCGTCATTGAGCCTTAAAGAGGCAGTAATTATCTTAAATGAACGCGATGAAGCAATTTTTTATAATACCCGGGCTGAATCGATTACCAACAAAGAGAGTGTTATTCGAGAACTCACGAAAGGCAATAATGAAATTATTGTCGGTGAATGTGAAGCCTCGGTAGTGAGCAAAAGTTTGAGTAATGGCGTAAAAGGGTTTATCCTTACCAAATCCTCAGTGGTTGGAGCGGAGCAGGGTGGATTGCTGGAGATGCACCAAAAAAGCATACGCGGTGCATTGGATGCGACTCAGCATGTTTTTGTAGACATTTTAGAGAAACTCAAAGAGATGGTTGAACAGTCGAATGAAACGGCACGCGGCTCGGATGAGGGGCTAAAAATTGCCAAACATGTCGATGAAGATATGAATAAACTCGCCGAATTAATGGAGGGGACACTCTCGACAACGGCAAATCTCGTCAATCGATCGCATGAAGTTTCCAACGTTGTGGCATTGATCAAAGATATCGCCGATCAAACCAATCTCCTTGCCTTGAATGCCGCGATCGAAGCAGCGCGGGCAGGAGAACACGGTCGAGGATTTGCGGTTGTTGCCGATGAGGTACGTAAATTGGCCGAACGGACCCAAAAAGCGACCAAAGAGATTGAAATTGTCATTCAGTCGATGCAGCAAGATACCAATGAGATTGAAACAGCGACCGAAGAGCTATCTGGGATTGTAACCAGTACAAAAGACGAAGTAAGCCAGATGTCGGATCGAATGGGAATTTTTCAACGTAATTCCTCACGAAGTGTATTTGAAATTATGGACATCAGTAATTATATCTTTAGTAATTTGGCAAAAATCGACCATGTTATCTACAAAAATAATGTATATGCTTTCTTGTTTGGCCAAGAAAATATCTTTAAAGCGGTCGATCATCATACATGCCGTTTAGGTAAATGGTATGATAACGGTGTCGGAAAAGAGCAGTTTGGAATGCTTAAATCCTACAGTCGTCTGGAAGGACCGCATGCTACGGTTCATGCGCACGCCAATGCATTGATCGCCGATTGCGGTGACGGCAAAAAACTCTGTTCTCGAACCCAGATCGAACAGCGAATCAAAACCATTGAGGCAGCGAGTCAAGAGGTATTTGAAGCGCTGGATGTATTGGTTGCAGAAAAAAATGAACATATGATGGGAAGCGCCATTAAAAGTCTGTTTGGAGGGGAAAAATGATCCGTTTAATGATAATTGATGATGAGACTTCTATCGGAATGATGTTGGAAAAAGCTCTGGGACGCTCCGGAGATATTCATGTCACCTATTTTGATAATCCGGTGAATGCTCTTGCTCGATTTCGTTCTGGTGAGTACGATGGGGTGCTTCTGGATATTATGATGCCGCAAAAAGACGGTTTGAGTGTTCTAGAAGCGATTAAAGCGAAAGATCCTGAGTGTGTTGTTATTATGATGACAGCGTATTCCACACTGGACAAAGTATTGCAAAGTCATAAAATCGGTGCGGATCACTATATTCTAAAGCCATTTGATTCACTCATGAATGTTGAGAAAAAAGTGCGAGAGTTAGTAAAAACACGTTCATAAGAGTAAAGGGGATACGTCCCCTTTTTTTTTGTTTTAAATTTTATACCTTAGTAAAATGATATGGATACTTGACAATAAGAAAAAGGTATATTAATATTGTGAAAAATTTAGGAGAAAACAATGGCTCAACAATGCCCTTTAATTTTTCGACACGTTGATGCTACGGTTACAAGAATCAATACTTTATTTGTAATTCTAGGCATTATTGCATTTTTAGTGACGCAAAGTCCGATTGTATTGATTTTACTGATCGTAGATTTTATCCTTCGATTGTATGGTTATAAACATCTAAGTCCGATCAATATCAGTTCACTATTTATTCAGAAAACCCTTTCCCTCGAAGTTAAAATGGAAGATGCAGGGGCAAAACGTCTTGCAGCATTTTTCGGTACGGGATTTACGATTGCTTTATTAATTAGTTCGTGGATCGGTGCTGATGTTGCGATAGCGTTTATTTCCGGCATATTTCTATTTTGTGCTGCTTTGGAACTCTTATTTGGGTATTGTATTGCATGTAAGATTTATTATATTGCTAAAAAACTGTACCCTAAGGGATTTGAGTAATGGCGGCTCTCTCATCTAAAGCGATTTACGGATTGGCAGCGATGCATGTTCTTTCTCATGCCCCTTATTCGCGGGCGATGCAGGTGAGAGAAATATCGGCAATGACACAAATTTCACACGGCTATCTTGAGCAGCTTCTTTCGATTTTGCGCCGTAACAATCTTGTGAGCAGTATTCGAGGAGCCTCGGGCGGATATAAACTCTCCCGAGGGAGCCATGAGATTGAGGTTATAGAGATCATTGAGGCTTTGGAAGGGCCATTTTATAAAATCGAGGGGAATACCGGATCGAGTTTGATTCTGGAATATTTCTGGGGAGATATCGAGGAAAAAATGAGAGGACTTTTTGGAATGAAACTCTCCGAACTAGACCAATCGTATCAACCTCATTATTATGAGATTTGATACTAAAATCCCTTTATCTTCTAGGAGCGCGTTTTGCATCGATTAAACGGCGGTTCTGAGCCATGATCGTTTCGATTTCCTGAGCATTTTTGTTTTGGTAAAAATGTTCTTGGTGGAGAAGATTTTTGGCATGCACTTCGTCGTAAAATTCTTGGAGTGTTGACCCTTTAGTTTTTGTAGGGACATATCGAGAAGTTGATACTTTTGGAGCGGAAGGGGTATATTTTGCCCAAACGGCTTCTCTTATTTTATGTTGACGCATTGTTTTCTCATTTTATCTGAATATGGATAAACAAGCAAAAAATGGTCCTATAATCCCTCATTCAGTATATACCATAAGCGCCCGATTTCCTGATCATCCAAAAAAAGAGTCGAGGCGTGGCTGTAAAGCCATTCCAGCCCTTTTGGATTGATAGATAAAGTGTGTGAACAGTTCGGATGAGCGGGTAAAAAAGCCCGTATCAATGAAATTTCATGCTCGATAGGATGATCACAAAAAAAGCAGTTTGGTTCACGGTGTAGCCGTCCCTCGTAGTCAAGAAGGCGAACATAGATTTCGATGGCAACCCGTTTTGGATTTTGATCCTTCCATCGCAGTGCGGCCTCGTTTAAGAGATCAAAATAAAAATTTCCGATGGATTCGGAGTCTTTGAGATGAGGATGAAAGAGGGTGATAAACTGCTGCCACAGACGGAGCCGTTCATATTCACCCATCCATGAAAAGCCCAGATGGATGACATCTTTCATTCTGGAGATCGAGGATTTGAGTGAATGTTCTGCTTCAAAGTCGATTTTAAAGCCCATATTAATAGGGCTATGGCGAGCACCGTAAAAGCGATAAAGGGTCTGTAAGCTTTCCTCGGCTATTATGGTGACGATCATATCTTCTTCACGTACTCGGGTGAGTTTGATAATGAATCCCTGCATACTATTGGCTCTACTCTACACATTTTTTTCTAAATCATCAAAAATTATTTATTATTTTAACCTTTTTTAACCTTGTAGACGCTAAAATAAGAAAATTTCATCCCTCTTTAAACTACTTATGTTTAAAAAGAGATTAAAAAATAACAATTTGCCGAAATTTTCTGGTGAAAGGTGACGATTAGAGTGGAATACCAAGACCTATTACGATCATTTAAAGATAACTGCGGATTTGGATTGATTGCAAATATCAAAAACCGTCCTTCGCATGAAAATTTAGAAAATGCGATTACTGCGTTAGAGCGAATGATGCACCGTGGAGCGGTTGCTGCAGATGGTAAAACCGGTGATGGAAGCGGATTGCTTTTATCTCTTCCGCATGAGTTTATGCGAGGAGCTGCACAAGACGCAGGGGTAGAACTTCCTGAAATGTATGCAGTAGCAGTGGTCTTTACCCGTAATGCTTCAAATTTAGAGCGTTTTGAAAAAATTTGTAATGATAATGACCTCAAAGTGGTTTTGGACCGTGTTGTACCGGTAGATACCAATGCGCTTGGAGAACAGGCACTTACAACGTTGCCGGAAATTCACCATATTTTTATTACCCCGAATTCATTAATGGCATCTCAGCGTTTTGATGCGTTGTTGTATCTTAGCCGTAAAGAGATCGAGCATGCCCTCGTAGAAGATCAGGATTTTTACATTGCCTCCATGTCGGCTAGTGTTGTTTCGTATAAAGGTTTGATTATGCCGACGCATATCAAAGAGTTTTATACTGATTTACAAAACGAAAATTTTAAAATCTCTTTTGCCCTTTTTCATCAACGTTTCTCGACGAATACCCTTCCAAAATGGCGTTTGGCTCAACCGTTCCGTGCGGTTGCCCACAACGGTGAGATCAACTCGGTCGAAGCCAACCGTTTTAACGTTGCGGTCAAATCCGAATCGATTAAAAGTGAAGTGTTCACCGACGAAGAGATCGCGCGACTTTTACCGATCCTCCAACCGGGCGGGTCGGACAGTGCGAGTGCCGATAACTTTTTCGAGTTTTTGATCATCAACGGAATGGATTTCTTTAAAGCGGCGCGTGCGGTTATACCGGCTCCGTGGCAAAATGCTCCTCATATGGATCCTCAGCTTCGTGCATTTTACGAATACCACTCTACCGTTTTCGAAGCGTGGGACGGTCCTGCCGCATTCTCTCTGACAGACGGGCGCTATATCGGATGTGTACTCGACCGTAACGGCCTTCGACCTTCTAAATACATTATTACCCATGATGATACGCTTCTTATCGCAAGTGAATACGGAGTTATCGATATTCCAGAAGATCAAATCAAAGAACGCGGACGTTTACAATCGGGTCAAATGATCGGTTTGGATTTGAAATTCGGGAAAGTCCTTAAAGACGAAGATATTAACCAATATCTCAAATCCTCTAATCCGTACATGAAATGGCTCAATGATCATATGATCTATCTCCAAGAGCATGTAGAAGAACAATACGTTACCCGCTGTGAGTACGATGCTTCCAATTTGGTAGAGCGTCAACGCTATTTCAATATTACCCAAGAGGTGATTGAACAAGTGATCGAGCCGATGATGCGTGACGGCAAAGAAGCAGTCGGATCAATGGGAGATGATACTCCGCTGGCGGCATTTAGTACAGTACAGCGTCATTTCTCCGATTATTTCAAACAACGTTTTGCCCAAGTGACCAACCCTCCGATCGACCCGATCCGTGAAAAAGTGGTCATGAGCTTGAATACCGGGTTTGGTGAAACCCATAACATCTTGGATGAGATCCCTTCTCATGCGAATCGTCTGAAAGCGATTTCACCGATTATCATTCGTGAAAAACTGGAAGTCTTAAAATCGTTCGGGGATAAAAAATCACCGCGCTACCAATCATTCTATACCAATCAAGAGTTTTCAACGGCTTACAGCGGTGCGTTGAAACCGGCTCTTGAAGCCTTGGTAGAAGAAGTCATTAAAGCGGTACGCGAAGAGGGTGTCCGTATCGTTATCCTCGATGACAGCGGCTTTGACAAAGATCATAAAGCGATTCCGATGGCGATGGCGGTCGGACGTATCAGCCGTGCATTGTTGGATGAGCGTATCCGTCATTTGGCATCGATTGTCGCGTGTACGTCGGAAGTGATCGATTCTCACGGTGCGGCAACTTTGATCGCGTACGGTGCGAGCGCGGTTTATCCGACTCTTCTTTTTGCTACCGTAGCCGCACGTGCTGAACGAAGCGTCACGGATGTGAGTTGTTCTGAAGCATTCAAAGCGGTTCATCATGCACTCAATGCGGGCTTGCTTAAAATTATGTCCAAAATGGGGATCGCGACGATTGCATCGTACCGTAACTCAGGGCTCTTTGACGTCATCGGCTTGAGTAAAGAGATTGTTCATGAATGCTTCGGAGAATCATATGTCATGATCCCGGGACTTACCTACGACGATATTGATGTACGTTTGGATCGTAATCACAAAGATGCGTTTGAGGTCGGCGGATTCAACCGAATCTTTCCTCTCAAAATCGGCGGATATTATAAATTTTACAACGGGCAAGAGCACCACGATTTCAACCCGGATGTCATCCATGCGATTCACCGTGTTTCGAAAACCGGTAAACGTGAAGATTTCGATAAACTCAGTGCCTTGGTCAACGGTCGCGGACAAAAATTCATCCGCGACTTCTTCGAGTTTAAATCAGACCGTTCGCCTATCGATATCTCAGAAGTTGAACCGAAAGAAAAAATCTTTAAACGTTTTGCTTCGGCAGCAATGTCCTTGGGTTCAATTTCACCGGAAGCGCATGAGTGTATAGCGGTGGCGATGAACACCATCGGCGCACAAAGCAATTCGGGTGAGGGGGGTGAAGATGCGGCTCGTTTCGGCACACTCAAAAACTCCAAAATCAAGCAGGTGGCATCAGGTCGTTTCGGGGTTACTCCGGCGTATCTCCGCTCAGCTGAAGAGATTCAGATCAAAGTAGCCCAAGGGGCAAAACCGGGTGAGGGTGGACAGCTTCCGGGTCATAAAGTAAGCGGTCTTATCGCACGTCTTCGCTATACGATGCCGGGTGTGACTTTGATTTCCCCTCCGCCGCACCATGATATCTATTCGATCGAAGATTTGGCACAGCTCATTTTCGACATGAAACAGGTCAATCCGAATGCAAAAGTAGCGGTTAAACTCGTCTCTTCTGCGGGTGTCGGTACGATTGCGGCAGGTGTTGCGAAAGCATACGCCGATAAAATCATTATCTCCGGCGGGGATGGCGGTACCGGTGCGGCTCCGCTCACATCGATCAAATTTGCGGGGAATCCGTGGGAACTCGGTCTTTCTGAAGCTCATAACGCCCTTAAAGTGAATAATCTTCGCGGTCTTGTGCATGTGCAAACCGACGGTGGACTCAAAACGGGTATGGATATTGTTAAAGCGGCATTATTGGGTGCAGAAAGCTACGCATTCGGTACGGGGGCACTTACTATCATCGGATGTAAAATGCTTCGTATCTGTCACGTGAACAAATGTTCCGTCGGTATCGCAACCCAAAATGAAAAATTACGGGGCGAGTTTTTCAACGGAACGGTTGAAGAATTGATCAACTATTTCACCTATTTAGCCGAAGATGTACGTAAAATTATGGCTGGGCTCGGTTATAAAACGATAGAAGAAATGGTAGGACGCAGTGATTTACTTCGTGTTATTGATAATGAATTCGCGAAAAAATTTGATTTCAGTGCGGTATTGCACCGTGAAGAGGGTGTTAATACCTGTCAATCACCGAGCAATGAACCGTTTGATGCGAATGAGTTTGAAAAAGAAGTTCTCATCGAAGCGATGGATGCAATTAAAAACCCTGAACGTCCAATCCGTATCGTCCGTGATATCTGTAACCTAAACCGCAGTTTCGGCGCACGTATCAGTGGTGAGATAGCACAGTACTACGGCGATGGCGGTCTTAAATCCGATACGATCCGTCTCCAGCTCAAAGGGATTGCAGGTCAGGCATTGGGTGCATTTTTGATCAACGGTGTCTCTATCCATCTTGAAGGTGTAGCGAATGACTATATCGGTAAAGGGATGCATGGCGGTAAAATCGTTATCCGCTCTCAAAATCAAGGTGAGGCATTTGCTGCGGGCGGAAATACCTGCCTTTACGGCGCGACGGGCGGTAAACTCTTTATTTCCGGTTCAGTCGGTGAACGTTTTGCCGTCCGTAATTCCGGTGCCCTTGCCATCGTAGAGGGGACAGGGGACAACGCGTGTGAATACATGACCGGCGGTGTCGCTGTGATTCTTGGAAAAACAGGGATTAACTTCGGTGCGGGTATGACCGGCGGTTTTGCGTTCGTTTATGACCAAGATCACAGTTTTGTTGAAAACGTTAACCGTGAGTTAATCGATGCCCTCCGTATCGATACCGATGATGGAGATGAAGCACGCCACTATCTTAAACGTCTTCTCAAAGAGTACGTTTCTGAAACTGAGAGTGAAATGGCGCAAGAATTGCTCAAAAATTTCCGTGTCGAAATCCGAAATTTCTGGCTTGTTCGTCCAAAAAACTTAACCAAATTGCCACTCAATCCTGATAAAGGGGACTAAGAAATATGAGAGAATTTTTAACGATTGAGCGTATCGACCCCACGAAACGCCTTGTTTTACAGCGTCTAAAAGATTTTAGCGAGATTTATGAGCCGATGGGTGCGAGCGATGCCTCTTCACAAAGTGATCGTTGTATCCAGTGCGGTGACCCGTTTTGTTTGAATAAATGTCCGTTGCACAACTACATTCCTCAATGGCTCAAAGCCATCGCGGAAAAAGATTTGAAATTTGCATTTAACCTTTCCAACGAGCCATCACCGTTTCCTGAAGTGATGGGGCGTGTATGTCCGCATGATCGCCTTTGTGAAGGAGATTGTACCCTTAACGACGGTCACGGAGCGATAACGATCGGTTCAGTTGAGACCTTTATCAATGAAGAGGGTTTTAAACAAGGGTTAAAACCGTACTTTCCGGGGATTACCACAGACAAAAAAGTGGCAATTATCGGTTCAGGTCCTGCGGGGCTTTCTGCCGCTACGTATTTGCTTCGTTCAGGGATTGCGGTTACCATGTATGAGCGCAGTGATCGTGCCGGAGGATTACTGACGTACGGTATCCCGAATTTCAAGCTTGATAAAAAAATCGTTGAGCGTCGTGTTAATCTCTTGCTTGATGCTGGATTGGAACTCGTTTTGAATTGCGAAGTGGGCAAAGATATTGAATTTGATGCCATTGCCGACAAGCATGATGCGGTCTTTATCGGAATCGGTGCGACCAAAAGCAAAGCGGCTAAAATTGCCGGTGAAAATGCATCCAATGTATATCCTGCAATAGAATATTTGAGTGCAATTCAGCGTAAAAATTTCGCTCTCGCCTACGATAAAAAGTTCGATTTTAAAGACCTTGATATTGTAGTTGTCGGTGGTGGAGATACGGCAATGGACTGTGTCCGTACCGCGAAACGCGAAGGGGCTAAAAACGTAACCTGCTTGTACCGCCGTGATGCGCATAACATGCCGGGCTCGGTTAAAGAGTACAAAAATGCGATCGAAGAAGGGGTGGATTTTGTTTTCCATGCTTCTCCGAAAGAGGTTATTTTGGGCGAAAATGGAAAAGCGGTCGGTATCCATATGGCAAAAACCGTTTTGGGTTCCAAAGATGAATCCGGTCGTCAAAAAATGGAAGAGGTCAAAGGGGGTGATTTTAATATCAACGCTGACGTCATTATTATGGCACTCGGTTTTGATCCGTGTGTGCCGCCATTTTTAGCGGAAAACGGAATTACAGTAAACGGATGGGGCGGTATTATCATTAATGATAAACACGAGACGACAACTGCCGGTATCTATGCTGGAGGGGATTGTTATCGCGGTGCCGATTTGGTGGTAACTGCTGCCTATGACGGGCGTGAAGCGGCTCGTTCAATCGTAAAATCTTTACTTCGTTAATGAACGATTTTATCGAGGCTTCTATCCGTGCTTGTCACGAGATAAAAGCGCTTATTGAAGAGGGAGATCTCTCTTTATTTACCCATTATGAACAAGGCTTCGGCGGTGATATCAGCAACGGTGTTGATTTGCGTGCCGAAGCGATCTGCTTTTCTCATCTCTCTTCATTCGGATCGATTTTTTCCGAAGAGAGCGGATGGATGTCTCCTGAATCGTCTACCAATATTTTTCTTGATCCCATTGACGGAAGTGATAATTTTGTCTCCAAACTCCCGTATTATGGAGTTTCGATTGCCCGTATGTGCAGGGGGAAAACGACTGAAGCACTCGTATGTAATCTCGCAAACGGTGAGATTTTTATCCGTACGATGGATGAATATTATCATACAACATTGCATAATTCTTTTCAAAAATTTCAAATTTCGACCAATTCCTCGGCAAAAATCGGTCTTTTTGAAAAAGCTCCTGAACACCCTGATTTGATTAAAAAATTGATGGAAAAAAAGCTGAAATTTCGTTCTCCCGGAGCCCTTGCTCTCTCGCTCGCCTATGCCCCTTATGTGAAATATGTGCTATTTTTGGGTACAATGCGACCTTACGATATCCAAGCCGGACTTTATCTAAGTCAACACTTGCATGTGTTTAACGATGATAGATATATCCTCATAAGTGCGGATAAAGAGCTTTTTGAGCAGATACGTTTGATTGTAGAAAAGGAGTATTTTTGAGTCTATTTAACCTGTTCGGGGACTCCGAAAAGAAAAAACAACCCACCAAGAGTGAGGCTCCGTCTCACTGGGTAAAATGCCCCTCGTGCCAGTCACTGATGTATTACAAAGAGATTGAAAAACAAAACCATGTATGTCCTAAATGCGGGTTTCACCTTCGCATCGGGGTTAAAGAGCGTTTAGCCCTCATTGCCGATGAGGGGAGTTTTGTTGAATTTGACGGCAATCTTCGCCCGGTTGACCCGATTAATTTTGTGGATAAAAAAAGCTATGCGGCACGTGTTGAAGAAGGATTCGCTAAAAACGGTACTTACTCTTCGGTGGTAAGCGGTGAATGTACGATTAACTCGGTTCCCGCACAGCTTGTGGTATTTGATTTTAACTTTATGGGCGGATCCCTCGGTTCGGTTGAGGGCGAAAAAATCGTTCGTGCGGTAAATCGCGCATTAGAAAAACGTATGGGATTGATCATCGTCAGTGCCAGCGGCGGTGCACGTATGCAAGAGAGTACCTTCTCCCTTATGCAAATGTCAAAAACATCAGCGGCATTGGCAAAATTGTCTACTGCAAAACTTCCGTATATCTCATTGCTCACGGACCCTACCATGGGAGGCGTAAGTGCCTCTTTCGCAACACTGGGTGATATTATCATCGCTGAGCCGGGTGCATTGGTTGGATTCGCGGGTCAGCGTGTTATTAAACAAACCATCGGCTCTGATTTACCTGATGGGTTCCAACGTGCCGAATTCCTCCTCGAAAAAGGGTCTATCGATATGATCGTAGAACGCAGTGAACTCAAAGAGACACTGAGTGATATGCTTAAACTTCTCCTCCCATAATGCAGCTTTACGCTCTTTGTGATGCTGATATGCTCTGTGAGAGGGGAATTGAACTCCTCTCTTTTGCCACTCGTGCCAAAGAATTAGGGGCGAGCATTCTTCAATACCGAAACAAATACGCTGATATTGCTGCGATTAAAACAGATTTAATTGCTCTTCGCCAAACATGGGAAGGCTTTTTACTCATTAACGACCATTATGAGCTTGCCACGTTTTGTGACGGTGTACATATCGGTCAAGATGATTTGGCTGCGATTGATTCTGATCCCACTCGGGCAATTAAAATTCTAAAAATGGCAATCGGTGAGGATAAAATTATCGGTCTTTCAACGCATAACGCTGATGAGATTGCAATTGCAAATGAATTGGATTTGAATTACATCGGATTAGGGGCTTATCGTGCTTCGTCGACGAAATCGGAAGCCAAAGTGCTAGGGGATAAACTCGATGAGATCGCGGCACACTCTAAGCATCCGGTCGCCGCTATCGGTGGTGTTAAACTTGATGATGTATTTCAATACGTTACGTACAAAGTAATCGGGAGTGGACTGTTATGAACATTTCCATCATTACGATTGCGAAAAAAGAGCGTTCACTGTACGATCCCCTCTATCAAGAACAGATGAAAATGATCTCCCGCTTTGCCAAAGTGGAGGACATAGAATTATTTCCTAAAGAGGTCGTAAAAGCGCATACCATCAGCGCTGAAGCATCTCAAGCGGCGTATTCAAAATTATTATCACCGATGCTGGGTAAAAATTACTCGATTGCGTTGCATCCTGATGGAAAAAAACTCGATAGTTTTGCATTTAGTAAGCTTATAAGTGATAAAATTTCGTTGCAATTTTTTATAGGTGGCGCTTACGGCTTTGAAAAGAGCTTTGTAGAGCAATGCGATGTAGCGATTAGTCTCTCTGAGATGACGATGAGTCACAAGATCGCAAAAGCTGTTTTGCTAGAGCAAGTCTATCGCGCCTATTCACTGTTAGCAAACCATCCGTACCACAAATGAGGAGCATTGATGAGAGACCATGAGTTGCAGTATTTCGAGGAGATATTACTGACGCGTAAAGCTCAGATTATCAAAAATCTTACCGGCGTCGAGAGCGAAATGAATCAGTTACGTGAGATGGAACTGAATGACGAAGGTGACTATGCATCTGCCAGCAATGACAACATGGTTGAAAATGCTATCGGATCACAACAGATGCATGAACTCGAAGAGATTGAAGCGGCACTTTATAAAATCAAATCCAAACAATACGGTATTTGTGAAATGTGTGAAGATGATATCGGTTTCCAGCGTTTAAAAGTAAAACCGCATGCAAAATATTGTATTGTATGTCGTCCGATCGTTGAAAAAAATAAACACTAAAAGGGAGAGAAAATGCAACTAAAACGGTACACCATTGCTTCACTTATCTTAATGATCTTAGTCGGTGCTGCGGTCTATTCGATTGATAATGAATCAATATCTTTTGATTTATTAGGGATGCATTTTCCAAATCTTCCGGTAGCTTTTTGGGTGGTTGTTCCACTGATTATTATGTACCTTGCCAGTTTGCTACATATGGGTGTTTACGCGTTGGTCGGAAATTTCAAACTTCGTCGTTTGAATAAAGATCACGAGAAAATGATCGATGCGCTTCGTGACTCATTGCTTGGGGTGAATGAACGCAATTACGTTTACAAAAGCGATGCCTATAAACTCATGGGTAAACTTATCGACAATGCTCTGATCCTTCCCTACGAAACCCTTCGTTCGGTTGGAAACGAAAAAATCGATGAAGCTCTTGAATTAATGCGTGATGTTAAAGAGAAGAAAAAAGTGGATATCAAAAAATTCCATTTGTCTTCAACAACATCGATTGCTATTCAAAATAATTTGAACCGCTTTGAACGCGGAGAGATGGATGCAGATTCTGTCCTCTCACGCCCTGACAGTTACGGTGAAATCGTTTGCGCTAAAGCGTATGCATCGTATGTAAAAACGGCATCGGTCGGATCGGTGATGAAGTTTAAGCATCTCTTTACGAAAGCATCTTTGATCGATTTCGTTCAGCGAATCAATGCGGCAGAAAACGGTATTCAAATCACTAATGAAGAGTTGGCAACAATTTTCAGCTCACTTAAACTTGACAGTAACGATTGGATCGATATTTCGGCAGGAATGTCTAAAAACATGCTTCCTGAACAACGTATTAGGCTGTTTGAAGTACTAAGCGAAAATAATGACGAAGCAATGGAAGGGTATCTGTACACTCTTTACGATTTACAAATGATTGATACAGCAAATGAGATTTTGAACAATACGTCGAACAACGATTATCAAATTTTCAAAGCGTATCGTGATCTCAAACGTGCAAACAAACACTACGATATCGCGATCTTTTTACGCCGCAATTGCTAAATAACATCATTATAAGATAGCGTTTATCGCTATCTTCTCCTCCAAGGTAATTTTTTATGACTCCTAAACTCTCTTTTGAAACTCCTGTTTATGCGCTTGCCCCCCTTGCCGGATACACGGACTTGCCATTTCGTAATGTGGTTAAAAAATTCGGTGCCGATTTGACGGTGAGCGAGATGATTAGCTCAAATGCACTTGCTTACGGTTCGGAAAAAACCATTCGTATGTTGGAACGAAGCCCGAACGAAGATCCTTACTCCGTGCAGATTGCAGGTTCAGAAGAGGATATTGTTCGTCGTGCAGTCGAAGTCCTCAATGGTGTTGAAGATATTGATATTATCGATCTCAACTGCGGATGTCCTGTCCCTAAAATTGTTTCTCACGGTTCAGGAAGCTCACTTTTAAACGATTTGCCTCGGATGGCCCGGATCATTGAAACTATTAAAAAAACTTCCAATAAGTCAACGTTGAGTGTTAAAATTCGACTTGGATTTGAAAGTAAAAACCATATTGAGATCGCCAAACTGGTTCAAGATTGCGGCGCTGATTTTCTAGCGGTTCATGGGCGTACCCGTGCGGGAAAATTTAAAGCTCCCGTCGATTATGACGCGATCGCTGAGATTAAAGCTGCTGTTGGTATTCCTGTGATTGCTAATGGCGATATTGACTCCTTTGAGAAAGCGCAATGGGTGTTGGAACACACCAAAGCCGATGGTGTAATGATCGGGCGCGGAGCCGTCGGAGCACCGTGGATTTTTCATCAGCTTAAAACCGGAAGCGCTACTGTAGATCCGCTCATCAAACACGCGATCATTATGGAACATTTAGACGGCATGATAAGCTGTTACGGCGGACGAGGAGTTGTGACATTTCGTAAACACATTCACACTTATTCAAAAGGATACGAGGGTGCATCGGTATTACGCGATCTGGTAAATCGCATCGATGATCCGATCCACTTCCGTGCCGTAGTCGATGAGTTTTTTCTCACTCACCGACAAATCGGTGAAGGTTTCAAAGCTTCTGATATGAAGTGTGAGTGCTAAAATCCTCTTTTAACTTCCTCCTTTCGCTATAATATCCTCACTTTAACAGTGAGGCACAAAATTTGTCAATTTTTAAATCTTCTATTTTAAACTCCATCACATCGTGTGTAATGATGTGTGCGTTGTATGGATCGAAGGAGGGTGAAATTGGGATTGTGGAGGGGAGATGAATAGCATGGAAAATGAAGTTATTTCTATTATAAAATTTGGTGCAAAAAGATATATTCAGGACTTGTATGAAAATGGAACTGTATTTATGCAGAGGCTTTATAACTACCCAAAAATTGAGCATCCTGAAATAGGCGATAAAAACGAAGGTATTTCTCATCTTTTTCAAGCTGAACAAACTAAAATGAGCATCAATGGAAGAGATATTGAACCGATCGGAGGTATCAAAATATTAGAATCAAATGCTTATAATCCTTTTATATACTGCACATATGCTTTACGAGAACAGCATTTTGAGAATGGTGTTAATTGTATTGATAGAAGATGTTTAGATCTCGGGGATTCTGCATTTATATTTAAAGACTTCGATAAATTTTACAGTTTACTTAAAAATGCTATTGCTGAAGAAGATAATATTTATATGGATTTGGTTACTTATGCTGATGAAACAACATATAACGGTGAAATGGGGATTTTTAAGAAACTAAGTAGTTATCAACATCAAAGTGAACATAGAATTGTTTTAGAGTCTAGTTGTAAAAGTCAAAATATACAATTTGGTTTAGGGTCTTTAAAAGAAATGTCATATGTGGTTGATACTCAAAAATTATTAGATACGTTGAAGAAAAACGGGAACAATCTGAATTAAAATCTCTCGTTCCCACTTTTCAAGTGGGAATGCAGACTGACACTGTACACTTCCACTCTCCTGAGTGGGAGCGAGAGAGAAATAGGAAATAGGAATAGGTTGAATGACAATGTACAATAAAATAGTGTCTCAATGAATAGTGAAATCATCTATTATTTTCACACTTTACCAAAAGATGATGACGGTCATTCCATTATCGGTATGATCGATCAAATCATTATTGATATAATCAATGCGAAAGTTTCCTATGTTGTGATCAGTGAAGTCAGTTTGATCAAAAATCTAAATCATCATAGAGATTTGGATATTAATGACTATAAGAAACTTTCATACATCATAATGAATCATCACGTTGTTGTCCAAGATGGTGAAAAAACGGTGGGTGTCGTCCATATCAAAGAGGATAAATACTATTTTGCTCTCAAAGCAACGGTATCGGGAGAAACGATTTTTTTAACGTCATTTAGAAAAACAAGTGATTTGGATTTGAAACGGTTGAAAAGAAAAGTGGAAAAGAAAAAAGCTGTTTTGATTTTCGGAAGTTTGTGAAGCCAAAAGGCGAAGGACTCTCATCCCCTTCTAAGACCCGTTCCTAATTAAAGGCGGTACGGCCGAGAGATTCACCGCGTCTTCCTTTTGGTATCGATAAAATTATAGCATAATAGTAACAAAACGTTACAAAAAAACAGATAAACTGAATGACAATGAGCAATGTGCGAGTGCTGATTAAGATTTTTTAGTTTTTGACTAAATCGTTTGTTATAGTCTGCCATTAGTCTCTTTGGCTACAATCGCACAAAAAGGAGATGATTTTGGAAATAGATTTTTACAATGCCGGAATGAATGCCTACAGTGCAAAGCGATTTGAGGAAGCCAAAGATTGGTTTATCCAAAGTGAGGATGATCCTCGTTGTTTTTATGCTTTGGGGACTCTCTATTACAACGGTCAAGGGGTAGTGCGGAATTTTACCCAATCAACAGCGTATTATTCCAAAGCGGCTGAAGCGGGGATTTTACCCGCTCAGGTGAGTGCCGGATTTGCGTATGCCAATGCGATGGGAGTTCCTGAAGATTTTGACAAAGCAGCCTATTATCTCAAAATGGCGGTAGCGCAGGGTGAACCGGCAGCTAAGATCACGCTGGCGGAGATTTACGCAAAAGGGTTTGCCGGAGGGAGTCGTAAAGAAGCGGCAGTATTGATCCGTGAAGTCTTATCGAGTACCGGCGGTGAAGAAGCGTATGATGTTTACACCCGTTATGATTTAGGAAATGTGAAATAAAAGGGGAAAGGGGTATTAATACACCCCTGAGGCTTTTTCCTTATAAGAATCAAAAGCTTCATCTTGTGCAGGTGCAAGTTGAAAGTATCCGTCAAGCTCACGATGTTTAGACTGTAAAAGACTTTCAAATTCGTTTTGAGTAATCGGGATGTTGTCTTGGAACTTGTCAAGTAAAAGTGTGTTGTTTCCTAAGAGTACCAAATAGCTCATGGTTCCGTAATCAAGCATTGCTACGGTATGGGCAGGATCAAGGGTTTTTTGGAACCGGATATGAACACCGCCCATATCCGTGGAGGTTTTAATCGGTGCTGCAGGAGAAGATTTCGCTTCGGAAGAGAATTTATTAAAAAGCCACGGTGTTTTTGGCTCACTGTGGATAGTTTCAGCCCGTTTGGCAATATTTTGTTTGAGCCAGAACAAAATACCGATTCCGATCAGCAAAATAGCGATGACGACATAATAGCTCTGTTCGAATTCGCTGTCACTTTTGGTCGGAAGCCCTTCAACCGCAGTTTCGTCGACCGGAGGAATCACCTCTGGGATATCGGAGACTACCGGATGCATAAAACGGAGTCTCAAACCGTACGAATCGGATGTCTTTGAGGCTTGCATGGTAACGTCATTACTGACTTGTGCCGTAATTTCAATGTTATCTCCTTGCGGTGCAATGGAGAGTTTTCCCAAATATTTAGAATTAACATCCTTAAGTTTCGGGGCTTCAATAAATGCCTCTTCAAGTTTGACTATAACGGTATCACCCTGACGATTTTGTCGAAGTACCCCTTCATAGGGGGTATCGAATGTCAGCATGACATCGACGCGATCGTTACGATCATAAACATTGTAGCTTAGAACTTTGGCACCCCATAACAGTGCCGGCAGAAGGAGAAGGGGAAGTAAATATCTCATAGTCTCTCTTTTGAAAGGTAATAAAGTACGGCACTCGAATCGAGTACCTCATTGATACGGATTGCTAAGTTTTTTTCATACACCATAACTTCACCTTTACCAATGATACGGCGATTAACATACGATTCTACGCTCTCACCGGCCGGTTTGCCCAAATCGATGACAGACCCTTTTTCCAGTTTTAGAATATCTCCGAGCGAGAGGGTTGTCTGTCCTAAATCGGCGACAAACTCAACCTCCATATCCAGCAATCCTTCATAATCCATCCATGAAAGCTCTTTGGCGGCATCAAAGGGGTGATTGGGAAGTGAACCTCCCGAGGTTGCTACAGTCTCATCCATAGTTTAAAGCCTTTTCAATGCAATTGTCATTGCGCCGTTCTCGACGCTAAGGTGTTGTATTCCATCCAGATCACCTTCAGTATCACCATTTGAGACGAAAAAAGGGGTCATAATACTCATGGTCGTTTCATACGACTCTTCAGCCAGTACTTTTGCACTTCCGACGATCATATTGGTTGTCTCCAAAAGCATATCAATAAGTGTCTGTTCATCGCTCTCATCTTCACCCAGAAATGTTTCCGCAATGAATTGGATCAGAGTGTCATCGCATCCGATATAGACCCGATGTAAACTTTTATCATGTGATTCAACATCGATATAAGCAAGAAGTGTTCTCTTTTGAGGAAAGTCGGTGATTCGTTCAAAGGGGAGGCGTAATTGGTGGAGGCAAAAATTCTCAGCTGCATGAACAATGATCGGTAACATCGTTATCCTCATTCTCGTTAATTTCTCCCGCATCCGAAAGATGCGGGAAGCTTTAGGGGGTTGTAGGGACATTTGTCCCTGCCACTTTATGAGCTTTGCCCAGAAAGTGTCTAACAACAGTATGAGAATTGATTATAGCGTAAAATCAGGTTATCTAGAAGGGGTTTTATTGAAGGACGAAGGGAGTATAATCGCGCGATAAAAATGTTACTGAAAGAAAAATATGACGATAGAATTAGCTCTTTTAGGGATTGGGGTCGGCACACTCTCGGGATTTTTCGGAATCGGCGGTGGTACGGTCAGTGTCCCCATTTTACTTTATTTGGGTTTCGGTATCAAAGAAGCGATCGGTATATCGGTGATGCAGATGGTGGCAGGGTCGTTAATGGCGGCTTGGATTCACCATAAAAAGCAGACTTATGTCGTAAATGATATCAAATATTTCGGATACGGCGGTATACTCGGAGCAATGGTTGGAGGCTTCTTGGTCAAAGTACTGGATGCGACGATTTTAGAATGGTTTTTTTTAACTATCGTGGCGTTTACTTTGGGGCGCTTAGCGTTCTCCAATCCCGTCCCGACACGATCTGAAGTGATAAATCGACCTCTTTACACGGTCATTGGAAGTGGAATAGGGGTGTTTTCCGGGATGTTAGGAGTAGGGGGATCTATCCTTATGACTCCGATATTGGTGAGTTTTATGGGCTTTCCTCTGAAAAAAGCATCGGCAGTGGGGCTTTTCTTTGTCATGTTCACCTCTGCTTCGGCTTTTGGAACCTTGCTCTGGCTGGGGATGATTAATGTGCATGCCGGATTGATCATGGCGCTCAGCTCTCTGGTGGGAATAATGATAGGGATTTGGCTTTTAAATCTTGTTAAAATAAGCCAATACAAACAGATATTGATCGTTTTTTACGTATTTATTTTTGCCATTACGGCATACAAACTGATCGCGGGGTAAATAGTTATGGATAAAATAAAAATTATTGGTGCACGAGAACACAATCTCAAAAACATTTCATTGGAAATTCCAAAAAATAAACTGATCGTATGTACCGGAATCAGCGGAAGCGGAAAATCGACGTTAGCGTTTGATACCCTTTATGCTGAAGGGCAACGTCGTTACATCGAATCACTCTCTTCGTACGCACGGCAGTTTTTGGATCGTGTCGGCAAACCGGATGTGGATAAAATCGAAGGGCTCACCCCAGCCATCGCAATCGATCAGAAAACCACCTCCAAAAATCCCCGCTCAACGGTAGGGACGATCACCGAAATCTATGACTATCTCCGCCTTTTGTATGCCCGTATTGGAATTCAGCACTGTCATCTCTGCGGTAAAAAAATCTCTAAAATGTCGGCTCAGGATATTATCGATCAGGTATTGAAACTCCCTGATGGGGCAAAAATCGTTATTTTGGCACCGCTCGTTCGGGAGAAAAAAGGTTCCTTCGCCGATATTCTTGAATCGCTTCGGCACAAGGGATACGTTCGTGCGATGGTGGATGGGGTCATGGTACGCCTTGATGAGGAGATCGAACTCTCAAAAACCAAAAAGCATACTCTTAAAGTGGTGATTGACCGTCTGATCATCAAAGATGACAACCATGATCGTGTGGCTCAAGACGTCGAAAAAGCGCTCAAAGAGTCCTATGGCGAGGTAGAGATCGAAATCCAAAACCATGATGAAGTAGGGATGAGCGAAAAACTAATTCACTACAGTGAGCATAGTGCCTGTTTTGACTGTAAAGTGAGTTTTGATCCGCTCGAACCCCTCTCGTTTTCGTTTAACTCTCCCAAAGGGGCCTGCAGCGAGTGTGATGGTCTGGGAATCCGATATGCCCTCGATTATGACAAAATCATCGACTCTGAACTTCCCATCGAGAAAGGGGCGATCAAAATCGTATACGGGTTTAACAAGGGGTATTACTTTACCTTCCTAAAAGCGTTTTGTACCGCATCGGGGATCAGTATCACCGCACCGTTTTACACCCTTGAAGAGTATCAAAAGAAAGCGATTCTCCACGGCAGTGTCGATGAAGTAGAATTTAAATGGCAAGATCACCCTATTAAACGCACGTGGCCGGGGATCGTCCGAATTGCCTATGATATTTTCAAAGATGAAAAAGATCTCGCCGATTATATGTCTGAAAAACCGTGTAATATTTGTAACTCTCACCGGCTCAAGCGGGAATCATTGGCGGTACGCGTTGCCGATAAAGGGATCGGTGACGTGATCTCTATGCCGCTTAAAGATTCGTACGCATGGTTTGCCGATCCTCAGACCTTTGAAAATCTGAGCGATCAAAGTTCGATGATTGCCTCTTCAATTTTGAATGAAATTCGTGAACGTCTTTTCTTCCTCTATGATGTGGGGTTGGGGTACCTTTCCCTCAGCCGTGATGCTCGTACCATCAGTGGGGGTGAAGCACAGCGTATCCGTATCGCTTCACAGATCGGGAGCGGTTTGACGGGGGTGATGTATGTCCTCGATGAGCCGAGTATCGGGTTGCATGAGCGTGATACCCTAAAACTGATCCGTACTCTTCGATCTTTGCAGGAGAAAGGGAATACGGTTATTGTCGTTGAACACGACAAAGAGACGATTGAGAATGCTGACTATATCGTGGACATCGGACCGGGTGCGGGGAAATTCGGCGGTAATGTCGTTTTTGCCGGAACCCTCGAAGAGATGAAAAAAAGCGATACCCTCACCGCACAGTATCTTTCCGGTCGGAAAAAGATCGAGTATTTTTACCGTAGAGAGCAAAAAGAGTGGATGTCGATTAACAATGTCACCCTTAATAATATTACCGATTTAAGCGTCAAAATTCCTCTGCATAATTTTGTTTGTGTTACGGGAGTGAGTGGGAGCGGGAAAAGTTCGCTGATTTTACAAACGCTTCTTCCGGTTACTCGTGAGATTCTCAACCATGCCCGAAAAATCAACCGCGTTGCAGGGGTCGAAGTGGAGGGGTTGGAGAAACTCGATAAAGTGATTTATCTCGATCAAAGTCCTATCGGGCGTACACCGCGTTCCAATCCGGCCACCTATACCGGGGTGATGGATGAGATTCGTAACCTTTTTGCTAAAACCAAAGAGGCACAGATTCGTGGATATACGGCGTCACGCTTTAGTTTCAATGTCAAGGGCGGGCGATGTGAGAAGTGTCAGGGGGAAGGGGAGATCAAGATCGAGATGCACTTTTTACCTGACATTATGGTCAAATGTGATTCATGTCACGGCAGCCGCTATAACCTCCAAACGCTTCAAGTGGAGTACAAAGGGAAAACGATTTCGGATGTTCTCAACATGAGTGTTGGGGAAGCGTTGGAATTTTTTGCTCCGATCCCGAAGATCAAAGCAATTTTGCAAACGTTGAGCGATGTGGGATTGGACTATATTACTCTAGGACAAAATGCGGTTACCCTCTCCGGCGGGGAAGCACAACGGATCAAACTGGCCAAAGAGTTGAGCCGCCGCGATACGGGGAATACTCTTTATATCCTCGATGAGCCGACGACAGGATTGCATTTCGATGATGTCAACCGCCTCACGAAGGTCCTCCATAATTTCGTGGAATTGGGGAACTCGGTACTCGTTATCGAACATAATCTCGATATGATTAAAAATGCCGACTATATCATCGATATGGGACCCGAAGGGGGAAGCGGAGGCGGATTGCTCGTCGCACAGGGTGATCCAGAATGTGTTGCTCGAGATTGGGAAAAAACCGGAAGTTTTACCGGAAAATATTTGGCTCTTGAGCTAAATAGGCTATAATAACCACAATTGCTTTTGTAGAGGATTATGTTAATGAAAAGCTCGATTATAAACAGTATTAAATCTTTGCCTCCGCTTCCTAAAACCGTTATTGATATGCAGCGGGTATGCAACGATCCCAATTCATCGATTCATGATTTGGTGAAAACCGTTGAGACCGATCCGATGATCGTTGCAAACTTACTCAAAGCGGCAAATTCACCCCTTTACAGCTTTCGTCGAGAGATCAACAATGTCGGTCAAGCGGTCGCATTGTTCGGGATGAGTATGACCCGTTCAATCGGACTTGGCAATTCGGTACGAAAACTGTTGAATGTTGATATGGAACCGTATGGAATCACTTCAGACCATTTTGCTGAGATTTCATCGATGCAGGCGGCCTTGATGCACAACTGGTATACTAAAATCGACCGTGCAAAAGCGGATAAGCTTTTTCTTGCGTCATTTTTACAAGAGACCGGAAAAATTATTATTGCCAGCGATGTCATTCAAGAAGATTTGGCAACAAATTTTAAGGCTGATATCGATTCGGCTATCGACATCGCCTCTGTTGAGCGCTCATACATCCAAGAGACGACGGCAACGGTAACAGCAGCGATCTTTACCCACTGGAATTTCGATAAAGAGTTCGTTGAGATGATTGAATACTCCGATAATCCTGAAAATGCTCCTGAAGAGATCAAAGAGTTTTCTACGGCTCTTCATATTGTGAAAACCATCATTCCGATCAATGATCCGTTCGGAGAACACGGAGTAGCTTTTGGACTTAAAAAGGCAGAAGCAGCAGGATATGATGTGACAAAACTTCAAGCGGCGATTGACTCGATTCTTGATAAATTGCACGTGAACTAAAGTCGATTAATGGCGCAGCAAGTCGTTACCATTATCGATACGTTTGGATTTTTTTTCCGCAGTTTTTATGCTCTTCCTCCGCTCAAAAATAAACACGGTTTTCCTACCGGTCTTTTGACCGGATTTATCAACTTTATCGCCTCTTTGCACAAAGATCACAGCAGTGATTATCTGATATTTGCCCTCGATGCAAAAGGGCCGAGCTTCCGTGCCGAAATTGACCCCAATTATAAAGCCAACCGCTCTCCGGCACCCGAAGAGTTGGTCATGCAACTTCCTATCGCGATTGATTGGATCGATAAAATGGGGTATAAATCGCTTTCCATGAGCGGCTATGAAGCGGATGATATGATTGCTTCGGTTGTGAGAGCAGCGCGACAACACGGATTCTTGGTACGCGTTGTTTCCCACGATAAAGACCTCTATCAGCTGATCGATGACGATCGGGTTGTATTGGTCGATGCGATCAGCAAAAAAGTGATGAATGAACGCCATTGCGATGAAAAATACGGGGTTCATCCGCGTCAGTTTATTGATTATCAATCCCTGATTGGAGATACTGCCGACAACGTCCCCGGGGTTAAAGGGATTGGAAAAGTAACGGCGCAAAAGCTTCTTGAACAGTTTGGGACATTGGATGAGATGTATGCGAGGCTGGACGAGGTGACACCGCCTCGGATCAAAGGGCTATTGGAAACCTATAGGGATGATGCGTTCCGCTCTCGTGAGTTGGTTCGCCTTAAAGATGATGTGTTTGAGACTCTCGATTTTTCTGAGTTTTCGATGCACTTTGATAATCCGTTTTTACCGATTTACGATGATTTGGTCCATTATGAGATGAATGCGGTACTTCGTACTCTTAAAGCGAAAGCACTGTTTGAAGAGTCGCAATCATCTTCTTCACCTTCGTTGGTTGTAAATGAGGTTAAAACCCCTATACCGACACAATGTGAGAGTATTGATGGATGCAGTGTATTGATTGATCATGATGCCGATTTAATGAGTATCATTGCTTCGATCTCTGAAGATACCCTTGTGGCATTTGATACCGAAACCACCGGACTCGATCCTATTAAAGACCATTTAGTCGGGTTTAGTTTTAGTCTGGATGGTAAAACGGGGTATTACGTCCCTATGAATCACAGCTATCTTGGTGTTGGGAATCAGGTTACTGCCGATTCTGCCAAAAAAGCGATCAAAGAAATTTTTACCCATAAAGTCATAGGGCATAATATCAAATTTGATCTCCATTTCGTTACCCGATTTTTAGAGGTGGATCGTCTCTCTATTTATGCTGACACGATGGTGTTGGCGTGGCTTACCGATTCGGCACGCTCACTCTCTATGGATAATCTTTCTCAGAATCTTTTGAATCATGAGATGATCCATTTTAAAGACACAGTCAAAAAAGGGGAAAACTTCGCCTCCGTAGCGATCGAGGATGCGTGTAAATACGCCGGAGAAGATGCCTATATCACCTATCGTCTCTACGACGTACTCCGTGAGCAACTATTGCTTAAAGGGGGTCAGGAAGCACTCGATGAAGCATTTAATGTTGAGTTTCCGTTTACCATCACGTTACTGGGTATGGAGAGAGAGGGGATTGCCGTCGATACGGCAGTATTGGAACTCTTTAAAAAAGAGGTAGCCTTAGAGATTGCAACGCTTACCGAGCAAATCCACAGTGCGTGCGGCACGGTCTTTAATCTCAATTCTCCGAAACAGCTGGGAGTTATCCTATTTGAAACGCTTGGATTGCCGCACGGCAAAAAAACCAAAACGGGATACAGTACGGATGAGCAGGTTTTGGAAGGATTGAAAAATGAACATCCGGTCATAGCGATGTTGCTTCAATACCGTGAGTATCATAAGCTCTTTTCTACGTATATCGAACCGTTGATTGCGTTAGCGCAAAATGATCCCGCTTCCCGTATTTATACCTCGTTTGTTCAGAGCGGTACGGCTACGGGACGGCTCAGTTCTAAAAATCCAAACCTCCAAAACATCCCCGTCAAAACGGCACTGGGAATGCGTATCCGAGAAGCATTTATTGCCCCTAAGGGGAAAAAACTGATCGGAATCGACTATTCGCAGATTGAATTGCGTCTTTTGGCCCATTTTAGCGAAGACACTGTGTTGGTCAACGCCTTTAATGAGGGGCACGATATCCATATGCAAACGGCGATAGCCCTTTTCGGTGAAACCGAAGCCGCGAGTAAACGTAACATCGCTAAAACAGTCAATTTCGGTCTATTGTACGGGATGGGACAGAAAAAGCTCTCCGATACACTGGGGATTACGACGAAAGAGGCAAAAGAGATCATCGAGCGCTATTTCGAGACGTTTCCGAGTGTCAAGGGATATTTCAGCGGCATCGTCGAGCAGGCTAAGGAGATGGGTTATGTTGAAACATTGCTGCATAGACGACGTTATTTTGATTTCGCTTCTGCCACTCCGATGCTCAAAGCGGCGTATGAGCGCGAATCGGTCAATACGGTCTTCCAAGGCTCTGCATCCGATCTCATCAAACTCTCGATGAACAAAATCGATACGATGATCCGCACCGAGGCTCTTCGCGCCCGAATGCTATTACAAATCCACGATGAACTGATTTTTGAGGTGGATGAGGATATGGCAGAGGAATATGCACGCCGTTTTGTCGAGGTGATGGAAAGCATTTTAGAACTGCGTGTCCCGCTGAAAACCTCGATGCATATCGGGAATCACTGGGGTGAGTTGAAATAACAATCAGGAGAGTAACGTGGTCGAAAAAATCTTAGCCAATCTCGAAAAATCCAATTGTGTGAGCGATGATACATTTCTGCAAGCGGTGAGTGAAGTCCTTACTTCACTGGAGCCAATCGTTAAAAGCGATCCGCGCTATGAGCAGTTCGCCATTTTGGAACGTTTGGTAACTCCTGATCGTGTTATCCAGTTTAAAGTTCAATGGCTCGATGATAACAATCAAGTTCATATCAACAACGGCTACCGTATCCAGTTTAACAATTCTCTCGGACCCTACAAAGGGGGATTGCGGTTTCATCCCAGTGTCACGACAGGGGTTTTAAAATTTTTGGCGTTCGAGCAGATTTTTAAAAACTCTTTGACGGGTCTTCCGATCGGCGGAGCCAAAGGGGGATCGGATTTCGATCCCAAAGGTAAAAGCGATTTCGAGATTATGAAGTTTTGCCATGCCTTTATGCGTGAACTTCACCCTTATATCGGTGCACGTGTCGATGTTCCGGCGGGTGATATCGGAGTAGGGAGCCGTGAGATCGGATACCTGTTTGGAGAGTACAAACACATTACCCGAAATTATGACGGGGTACTCAGCGGCAAACCGTATGCTTTCGGTGGATCACTCATGCGTCCGCAGGCGACGGGATACGGCGTCGTTTATTTTGCACGGGAAATGTTAAAAGAAGAGTTGCAAGAGTCATTGGAAGGGAAAATATGTACGGTGAGCGGTGCGGGGAATGTTGCCCTTCATACCATCGAAAAACTTCAACAGTTGGGTGCCATTGTGGTGACATGCAGTGATAGTTATGGGACGATCTATGATTCGAACGGGATTGATTTGCCCCTCTTACGACATCTCAAAGATGAGGGGAAACGGCTCTCATTGGAAGGGTATGTTCGAGAAATCCCTCATGCTGTGTATACCAAAAAATCAGATTACCCTAAAGACGGACATGCGGTTTGGAATTATCCGTGTTTCGCGGCATTTCCGTGCGCGACTCAAAATGAACTTAGTGTATCCGATGCACAAAAATTAATAGAGAATGGATGCGTTGCAGTAGTGGAAGGGGCGAATATGCCGACGGAGCCCGAAGCCATCGCACTCTTACAGCAAGAAGGTGTGTTGTTTTCCCCGGGCAAAGCATCGAATGCCGGAGGGGTAGCGGTGAGCGAGTTTGAGATGTCCCAAAATGCCTCAATGGAGAAATGGGATTTTGATAAAGTGGATCGTAAACTCGATGAATTGATGCGTCAGATATACAAACGGGTTTCATTGACTGCAAAAGAGTACGGAGTGGAACGAAACTTCGTTGACGGAGCGAATATTGCGGCCTTTAAACGGATTGCAGAGGCTATGTTGCTTGAGGGAGTTTGAGTATTAATTTTTAATTAACAAATATTTACCCAACACCCACTACAATACCAAATATTTTTCACATAGGTTACCCATGAACAAAGTTCTCTCATTTCTAAGCTCCATGAAAACCATGGCAGCTCTTATGCTCGTTTTTGCCGTTGCAATCGGCTATGCTACATTTGTCGAAAATGATTATGGCTCTATGACAGCCAAAGCTGATATTTATAACGCACGTTGGTTTGAGATTCTTCTTGCATTATTGGCAGTCAATTTGACGCTCAATATTATAAATTTCAACATGGCACGTCGTGGTAAATGGCTCGTATTTACCTTTCATGCCGCTTTTTTGATTATCCTTGTCGGTGCGGCGGTAACCCGTTACATGGGATATGAGGGGGCGATGCATATTCGTGAAGGTGAGAGCAGCGATGTGATCATCAGTGCTGAGCCATACGTAACGTTTAACGTAGTCAAAGGTGAGAAAACTTTTGATTTCAAAGAGAATCTTTTTCTTTCAAAACGTACTTCCAACCATTTTGAGCGAATTTTGGACGTTGATGGCGAACAAATTCATGTGAAACTAGAGAGCTACATGGGTGATGCCCATTATGAAGCAGTTGCAGATCCAAAAGGGTCTCCACTCTTTAATCTAATGGTTACCGGAGCACAGGGGGCACAGCAAGTATCCCTTAAAAAAGGTGAGTTTGTTGAAGCGAACGATATCGTAATCGATTTTGACTCCAACAAAACCTTTGATAAACCGGTGATTGCGTTAAGTGTTGAAGGGGAGAAGGCGTATGTGACGACTCCGGCTGCTCTTTCGACGCTTAGTATGGATACGCAGCAGACGGCTTCTTTGAATGCAGGTAAACACGAAATACTGAAACGTACTTTGTTCCAAAGTGCCCAAAGCGGGTTTGTTTTCCGTGATTTCCTCCCTAAAGCATCGATGCAGTTGGTCTCGAAGCCTGCGAAAGGGCCTATGGTGCAGGGAGAGGACGCTATTACTTTAACGCTTTCACGTGCAGATAAAAAAGAGAGTATCGTGGTACTTGGATCTGTTGGAGAGATTGGAGAAGGCAAAAAGGTAGCTTTGGATGATATGGTCATTGAGGTTGCCTACGGCTCAATCGAACGTAAAATTCCATTTGCAGTCGCATTGCGCGATTTTGAGTTAGAACGTTATCCAGGATCAATGTCTCCGGCATCGTACGCAAGTGAAGTGAGTGTGATCGATCCTGCCAATCAGGAAAAATTTGATTTTCGTATCTACATGAACCATATTCTTGATTACCAAGGGTACCGTTTCTTCCAATCGTCATTCGATCAGGATGAACTCGGAACCGTTCTCTCCGTTAATCGTGATCCGGGGACGCTGATTACCTATATCGGCTATTTATTACTTGCTATCGGTATGTTTGGCGTATTAATCGTAAAAAATGGTCGATTTGCAGCTTTGGGTGAAAAACTCAAATCTTTGGATACGAAAAAAGCAGCCGCAGCTTTGGCGATCATCGTTATGACATTGGGGACAACCAACTCTATCGCTGCCGAAGCTGAAAATCCGGTCATTAAAGTTGCCAAAGGATTTGATAAAGCGCATGCCGATAAATTCGGTCATTTGATCGTTCAAGATTCCAGCGGACGTATGAAACCGATGGATACGCTAAGCCATGAAATCTTGGCAAAACTAAACCGAAACGATACGTTTATGGGGCTCTCTTCCAACCAAGTGGTTCTTGGGATGATGCTTCGTCCCGATGCGTGGCGTGAGATTGCGATTATCCGTACAGGAGACAAAGAGGTTAATAAACTGATTGGACTCCCTGAAGGGGCTAAAACGGCTGCATTTGCACAGTTTTTTGAATTTCCCGATGAGATCAGCGGATACAAACTTGCGCAGCTCGTTGATGAAGCCAACCGTAAAGCACCGGGTAAACGCGATAAGTTCGATAAAGCATTGTTGCAGGTGGATGAACGGGTAAATGTCGCCTATATGGTGTATACCGGCTCATTGGTACGTATGTGGCCTAAAGCGAATGATAAAAATCACAAATGGGACGCAACGATTGAGGCCTTACAAGGTTTGAGTCCGAAAGAATCCGAAATGGTCCGTCTTTTGGCTATCGGATATTTCGGCTCGATTGATGAAGCGATGAAGAGCGGTGATTGGAAGAAGGCGGATGAAGCATTAGCGCGTATCGATAAATTTCAACGATTTGTCGGGGCAAGTGTCTATCCGAACGATACCAAGTCAAAAGTGGAGATTTTCTACAACAAAGCGAATGTTTTCGAACAATTATGGCCTCTGTATTTCGTAGTCGGATTCACATTGCTCATCTTGTCTTTTATCAAAATTATCAAACCGGCTTTCCGAGAAGAGTGGTTGAGTAAAGTCTCTTTTTCTCTGTTGGTTCTTTTCTTTGCGGCACACACTGCAGGTTTAGTTATGCGCTGGTACATCTCAGGACATGCTCCGTGGTCAAACGGCTATGAGTCGATGATTTATATCGGGTGGGCGAGCGTACTCGCCGGATTCATTTTCTCTAAACGTTCTATGATGACAATGGCGGCAACGGCGATTATGACAGGGCTTATCCTCTTTGTTGCTCATCTCAACTGGATGGACCCTCAGGTGACAAACCTCGTTCCGGTTCTTCAATCGTATTGGCTGGCTATCCACGTTGCAATGATTACGGCGAGTTACGGTTTCCTCGGTTTGGGAGCGTTGCTGGGGATGATTACCCTTATACTTTTCATCCTGAAAAATGAAAAAAATTCGAATCGTTTGAACCTCGCGATTAAAGAGCTTAATGCCATCAATGAAATGAGTCTTATCGTCGGTTTGGTCCTTCTAACCATTGGGAACTTTCTCGGGGGAGTCTGGGCGAATGAGAGCTGGGGACGTTACTGGGGATGGGACCCGAAAGAGACGTGGGCGCTCGTAACAATTTTGGTTTATGCTGTGGTTATCCACTTACGCATGATTAAAGGCGCTTACAGTGACTATATCTTTAGTGTGGTATCATTACTGGCATTTACTGCGGTGTTAATGACCTATTTCGGGGTAAACTATTATCTTGCCGGTATGCACTCGTATGCAAAAGGTGACCCTGTCCCGGTACCGGATTTTGTACCGTGGACCTATGCTGTAATCGCTATCGTTATTGCGATGGCTTATCCGAAACGGAGTACACGATAAATGAGCGAAGCGTTAAAAGAACTTTTTGACGCGTATAAACATCTCCCCGTTGGGGTGATGTTTTTTAAAGAACATAAACTCTTTTTTGTAAATGATCATCTGCGTACGGTTTTGCTTCTTCAGAATCTCGGGAGTGATGAAGTTATCCATATCATAGGGGATATGGTCGGACTTGAGAACGCCTCACACGAATCTCTTTGTGATTTTTTATCTTGCAACGGCTTTTTTCTTTATCGTGATCGGATATTACAGATCGATCAACAACATTTTGATAATACCGATGTTTTTGTGATCGTCCGCGTAACCGATGAATCGATTAATACTATCGATAAAACACGTTCTTTGAGAGAACTGCGTCAAGATAAAATAACCGTTGATGCCAAACTAAGTGATGATTCTTATCAATTATTGAATAAAGCATTGGGGAATTGGGAAAAGAACCATTTCCCATCGGTAGTATTGTATAAGGGGATTCCGATCAAAGGAGATTGTACAATCGTCCATGCTCACAATGGGGAAATTGCGATCAGAGTTGAAAAGAAACAGCTTTCCGCAGCTGCGATCGGTATTTTATGGCTCATTGGCAGCAATCGGGAAAAAATGCTTTCGGGTGAAGTGAGCAAATACGATTTGAATCAATCGGTAGTGTGGTTAAAAAATCTTCAGATGGTTGCAGATGGTTTCCATATACGTCAGGTTATACGTTACGGTGCCTCTTTGGAAGATAAAATGATGCTGAGCATTAACGGTAAAAGATATACCTCTTCTTTACATGATGTTTCGGAAAAAGGGGTATCGATTCAAACGGACGATGCGGCACTTTTAATTGCTTTATCCTCAGCAAAGGGGAAAACTCTGAATGCGGAGCTGAGTTTTGCAAATATCACAATAACGGTTCACGCGGTTTGGCTTTATACCATCGCATTAGAAGCGGGAACGCTGATGAAAACGGCTTTTACCATCGGATATGATCTGCATAATGGAAGTTTGTTGCGTGAATGGCTGAACTCTAAACAACTTCAACTGATTAAAGAAGTACGTACTTTTGTCCAAATGATACCTGCACCGCCAATAAACGAAGAGTCGGAGTGGATCATCTAAACGAAATTTTCTCTTTTATCGTTTCGCCAGAGATGATTGTAAGGTTTCTAAATTGCTAACCATTTTTTCATCTAACATAATAACGGATACCGAGACGGTTATCCCTACCTCTTTGAGCCATTGGGCATAGAAATCATCAATATTGGGTATCTCTTCATCTTTTCGAAAGATAATAAAGTCATCCCCTTGAAAGCGGATAATCGGTAGTTGTGGGCAATATTCTTGAAGCATTTGCGCATAATGTTTAAGCAAATCATCCCCTTTGTCCCATCCGTATATTTTATTAAAGTGACCGATATTCCCGAGATTGATGAACCATAGCTGTCGATATTGGCTAAAATCCGGTTCAAAAAAGAGAAAATTGAGATAGGCAGAGGTATAAAGTCCCGTGAGGGAATCTTTGTAAAAATAGGAGAAACGTTCCATCTCCATAGGGGTAGTAGGGCGTTGAGAATGGGCAACTTCCAAAGAGATGGTACTGAGTGTTATGAGTGCTGCATCGATCACATCGGCACGGAATTTAATTCCTCGGACGGATCTCAATTCTTCTAACGCTTCTTGCAGCGTCTTTCGCCCTTTATAGATTCGGTTGGTCGTCATAGCATCGAAACAGTCGGATACCGCCATAATCTGAGAGAGCAGAGGGATCGCATCACCGGATATTTTATGGGGATATCCACTTCCATCGAGACGTTCATGATGGTATCGAACGATTTCAGCAATCGAGGCAAAGATATCAACCCGTTTTAAAAGGGCATAACCGGCATCCACATGTTCTTCAATAAGTGTCCGTTCAATCGGATCAAGGAGACCGGGTTTGAGTAAAATTGAATCGGGAATAGATACTTTACCGATATCATGCAACGCACCGGCACGGTAGAGTTCTTCTTGTATCTCTTGTGAAAGTCCCATTTGAGCTGCAACAAGACGTGAATATTCACCGACACGCCGTCCATGTCCGGCCGTATAGTTATCGCGTTGTTCAATCAAGGAGACAAGGGAAAAAAGATTTTGTTCGTATAAGTCGATTTTTTCCTGAATTCGTGATACGGAGGATTTGTACCCCCAGTGAAAGCTTAATACGCCCAATATCCATACCCAAACTAAAATGAGGGCGGTTGTTATAAGCCCTTTTTGAAATACGTCATCATAACGGTTCATAGGGAGGGTGATGGTCAGTGCACCACGTATATCCCCAATCTTGTATCCTTGATCGGCATGACATTTCATACACTCAGATTTTATAAAGAAAGGGATCATGTAGCTAAGAGACTTTTGGTTTCCAACGGTATGAAATTCATAGACTTCTTGTCTGGTTTTAAGGAGTGTCTTGAGCGATTTTTTTTCCCATGAATCAGGAATATTTTTTGGATTGATGTTTTTATCGCTTGATAAATGGCTTCTGATACCGTAAAGTGAGCTGTATTGTTCCGTCATTTGACGTAATGCATAGGCTGGATTAATGAGGGTAAGTTGGACTCCCGTTGTGGTATTGAGATCGCGATGTTTGACTTTTAGATAGGGGTTCGGGAGTAGCTCTGCAGTAATAGGGACATAAACACCGCCGTGTGTTGCCACCCATTTTCGAAATGCAATATCTTTATTAATACTGGTTTTTGCTTCGAGCAGAGCGAGCTCTTTGACTTGCTCATATTTTTGGTAGGTTAAATAGACAAGTATCAGAGCAATAAAGACCGTCCATATTACTCCAATTGTTGCAAAGATTCTGAAAAGCTGTTTTTTGTCTTTTTTCATAAACGCCTTTCCATAAAAACGTATTAGTTATATTAATAATATCGGCTGTTTATTTAAACCAACCTTTTACTTTTTCGAAGGTTGATTCGAAAAGGGATTCATGAGGTTTGGATTCGATTCCGAAACTCTCTTGAAGCTTTTGGAGAAGCTCTTCTTGTTCGGAATTGAGCCGATTTGGGTAGGTGAGGTGGATTTGTGCGATCAAATCCCCTTTCCCGCGTCCATGAACATCGGCGACCCCTTCACCACGGAATCGATACTGTTGGCCGTCTTTGGTCCCTGTTTCGAGTTCGAGTGTGACTTCGCCGTTTAAAGAGGGAATAGTAATATCTTCGCCCAAAACGGCTTGGGTGAAAAATACCGGAACTTCGAGGTAGATGTCGTTTCCGTTACGGATAAAGTGACTGTCTTCTTCGACTTCAAATGTCACGTACATATCCCCTCGCACACCGCTTTTACCGATATTGCCGCGACCCGATACGCGTAAACGGTTTCCGGTATCGATTCCGGCAGGGACTTTGATCGTGACGCTCTCTTTGGTCTCCGTGTAGCTTTTGCCTTTACAATCACCGCATTTCTCACTCGCCATCGTCCCCTCACCATGACAAGCAGGACAGGTTTGAGAGAACGTCATAAACCCTTGGCGTACGTAGACTTGCCCTTTGCCGCCGCATTGGCTGCAAGAAGTTATTTTCCCCTCTTTAGCTCCGGTCCCTTTACACGTTTTGCATGAACTTTTTGCGCTAAAGGTTACTTCTTTCTCACATCCGAAAACGGCCTCTTTAAAACTGACCCGCATCTCGACACCCATATCGAGAGGGAATTTATCCGCTGCCGCACGAGATTGTTTGCGTCCGCCGCCTGCAAAGCCGTTGAACATCTCT
>Ga0156221_1052_pt1 | contig 41832 bp, 41 predicted proteins | sample RifCSPlowO2_12_FD_107869 | JGI IMG/M metagenome (GOLD analysis project Ga0156221, IMG submission 107869) | Sulfuricurvum sp. RIFCSPLOWO2_12_FULL_43_24
CCGCTTTAAATCTTCATCTTCGTACAGTACGTAGATGAGCCCTAAAAGGTAAAACAACACCATGATTTCCGCAGAGATTGAGACGTTAGGCATTAAAAATAGTGGAAAGCTTTTCCATAATCTTGGTTACGATGAGTTGATTGAACATGAACTCGCAAACGGTGAATGTAAGCTAGCAAGCAGTGGTGCCACTATGGTCGATACCGGTATTTTCACCGGTCGAAGCCCTAAAGATAAATATTTTGTTGATAGTGACCCTTCGAACAAATACATTGCGTGGGGTGATGTCAACAAAAAAATTGATAAAGCAGTTTTTGATGAACTATTAGTCGTTGCTAAAGAACAACTCTCAGGCAAAGATCTCTACATCACCGACGTTTATTGCGGCTCAAGTGCTACCAGTAAGCGTTCTGTCCGTTTCGTCTCTGAAATCGCGTGGCAATCACACTTTGTCAAAAATATGTTTATCCGTCCTACTGCAACCGAGTTAGAAAGTTTTAAACCCTCTTTTACCGTACTCAACGCATGTAAAGCAGTCAATGAAAAATGGGAAAATCATGGTTTAAATTCCGAAGTTTTCGTCCTCTTTGATGTGGAAGCCAATCTTTGTATCATTGGTGGAACGTGGTACGGTGGAGAGATGAAAAAAGGGATTTTTTCAATGATGAACTATTGGCTTCCATTAGAAGGGAAGCTCTCAATGCACTGTTCGGCTAACGTCGGATCGGATGGTGATACATGCCTATTCTTCGGACTTAGCGGAACCGGAAAAACTACCCTCTCAACCGACCCAAAACGTGCACTCATCGGAGACGATGAACACGGTTGGGATGATGAAGGTGTCTTTAATTTCGAGGGCGGATGCTACGCCAAAGTGATCAATCTCGATCCATCCAGCGAACCTGAGATTCACAATGCAATTCGCCGTAATGCGTTGCTTGAAAATGTCGTTTTTAATGAAGACGGGATTGTTGATTATACCGACGGTTCTAAAACCGAAAATACCCGTGTCTCTTACCCAATTGAGCATATTGATAATCATCAGCCATCTCTTATGGCAGCACATCCTAAAAATATCATTTTCCTCTCTGCCGATGCATTCGGCGTATTGCCTCCGGTGAGTAAACTCACCAAAGAACAAGCGATGTATTATTTCCTCAGCGGATATACGGCCAAAGTTGCGGGTACTGAGCGTGGGATTACTGAACCCGTCGCAACATTCAGTTCATGTTTCGGTGAAGCATTTTTGCCGCTTCATCCAACCGTCTACGCAAAACTTTTAGGTGAAAAGATCGATGAACATGGGGTAAATGTTTACCTAGTGAATACCGGTTGGACCGGTGGAGGATACGGTGTCGGTAAACGTATGAGCATCAAAGATACCCGTGCGTGTATCAACGCTATCCTCGATGGTTCGATCAATGAGAGTGAATTTGATACGACCAACACTTTTGGATTCCATATTCCAAAAACGCTCGGTTCAATCGATCCGGTTATCCTCAATCCTCGTAATGCATGGGCTGATCGTGATGCTTACCTCGTTCAACGTGATAATCTAGCGGCGCTCTTCATTAAAAACTTCAAAAAATATACGGGCGGCGAGAGTGATTTCGATTACTCAGCTGCAGGACCGCAATTACCATAACTATATTTTTATACGCCAAGAGGAAGAAAGTCCCTCTTGGCTACGCTAACGCTAAGTTCTCTTCAGTAGAGTGCTCACGCGCAGTAAACCGCACTTCTTAATAAATTACAAAAACTTTCTTTTACGGTTCTACGAGTTTAAATGTCCCTGCCGTAGCATTGTATTCCCAGTAATCGTTTCCCTCAGGCTTATGGGCAATATTACGATCTTTGGTACTGGTGCCGTTCTTGGTTGCCGGTCCGTAATATTTCGCTCCAACCAATACCCAATCCCCGTTTTCCGTATTTTTCAAGATAGCATCAAGCGGATGAGATGCTGAACCTAGTGTCGCAGGATAGCCCGTAGCATTTAAGGGGGTTGTCGCGGTATTTTGTCCGTTTCCCCAATCAAAATCGCACGTATTGGTAATCCACTCTCCGTGAATGGCATCGAGTGCACTTTGGACTGATGAAGCGGTGGCAAGTTCGGAAGCGGATTTGGAGTTATCGGTGAGGTTGGCAAATTTTGGGATCGCCACTGCGGAGAGAATCCCGATGATAACAATGACGAAGATCAGCTCAACTAAGGTAAATCCAAGGTGAGCTAATCTTTTTTTCATAACTAATTTTAGAAATTAATTGTTTTAGATGTAGCAGTACCAGATGTATTCGTATCTTCAATACATTTAGATTTGCTCAAACTATCTTTAAATCCATTACATGTAAATGTATATGTTACTGTACGATTAGCACCGCTAAAATCAATTTTAGCTACTTCAGTTCCGCCTGGATTTTTATATGTATATGTTCCAGCACCTTGCGTAGCAGCATAAGACCAACCCTTACCTTTTACATCAACCAAATTACTAAGATTAGTATCTGAAGCATTTCCGTCTTCTAAATCAATTTCATTTACTGCAGCACTCGCAGCACTTGAGGCAGTATCGATTGTCGTTTTAATAACAGACGAAACCTCAGCATTTTGTTTAAGATTTTTGAATTTTGGAATGGCAACTGCTGACAATACTCCAATAATAACGATGACAAAGATCAACTCGACAAGGGTGAACGCATTACGTTTCATAGAAACTCCTGTGATTAGCGCTATATACGCATTTTTAAGATAAAACTATTATCGTCAAATAAAGCTTAAGCTTTAATGATAAAAATAGAGTTTAAACGAAATTGGAGGGAAGAGGTAACACAAGCCGTACGGCTCGTGTTTAGATTAACAAGAATAGGTAGATTTAAATTCGAATGCAGTCGGACGAGCTTCGTCAGGCCATACTTGTGTTTCAAATTTATAGTTTTGGTAAGTATCCAAGAATTCTGGAGTCATAACCGGTTGCAAGAAATCGTTATCACGAATCAATGATTCCAATGCACCACGGAGTGTGTGTGGCATTTGTTGAATCCCTTTTTCACGGATTTCATTCAACGTGAGTTCGAACAAATCTTCGTCCATCGGTCCAACCGGAACGGTTTTGTTTTTGATACCATCTAAACCAGCTAGCAACATTGCGGTAAACGCAAGGTATGGGCATGAAGTAGAATCCGGGAAACGCATTTCGATACGTGTCGCTTTTTCACCCGCGCCGTATGGAACACGGCAAGATGCAGAGCGGTTTTGGCTTGAGTAGGTCAAAATCGACGGTGCTTCGAATCCAGGGATAAGACGTTTGTATGAGTTGGTTGATGGGTTCGTGAACGCTGCAACGGCGCGAGCATGAGCGAAAACACCGCCTACATAATGAAGCGCTGTTTCAGAGAGGTTGCTGTAACCGCCCTCTTTGTAGAATGTATTTTTGCCGTCTTTCCAGATGGATTGGTGAACGTGCATACCGTTACCGTTGTCGCCATAAAGCGGTTTAGGCATAAAGGTAACCGTTTTACCGTTAAGGTGAGCTACCATTTTGATAACGTATTTAAGTTTTTGTACGTTGTCAGCTGCTTCAACCAATGTTCCGAAAACGATACCGATTTCACCTTGACCTTGTGCAACTTCGTGGTGACCGAGAACAACTTCAAGACCGACTTGTTCTAGCGCCAACATCATCTCAGCACGAAGATCAACCATAGTATCGATCGGAGCTACCGGAAAGTAACCCCCTTTTGTACGTGGGCGATGACCGGTGTTGAAACCGTCTTTGAAATCTTTCGCATCATTCCATGCACCCTCTTCAGTGTCTACTTCGTAGTATGAACAGTTTACTTCGTCGCGGATTTTAACATCGTCGAATACGAAGAATTCATTTTCAGGACCGAAATAAGCAACATCACCCACACCGGCATTTGCAAGATGCTCAAGCGCTTTTTTCGCGATAGCACGAGGACATTTTTCGTATGCTTGACCTTTGTAGATGTCATAAACATCACAAATAACGATAACGGTCGGATCAGCAGTAAACGGGTCCATAAATGCTGATTCAGCATCCGGTTTAAGCAACATATCTGAACGGTTGATCGGCTGCCAAGCATCGATTGAAGAACCGTCAAACGGAAGACCGCCTTCAAAATGACCTGCGTTAACCGCGCTCATACGATAGCTGACGTGGTGCCATGTCCCTTTCATATCGGTGAAACGAAAGTCAACGAACTGAACGTCATTCTCTTTACAAAAACTGAAAAACTCGTCGACACTATTTACGAATTTACCCATGCAAATCTCCTGGAAATAATTAAAGTGTAAGCAGTATAGCAAAAGTTCCCAAAAATTGGAGGGTAAATCATGATTAAAATTTAATCATTTCCCGATCACGTCCTCGGTAAAGGGCACACTTATTGTATCCGACAGAGCGTGCCAACGCTTCTGCCTCGCTGCTGTAAAGCCCGACTTGTTCTTTACAATGGGCATCCGAACCAAACGTTATCGGTATCTCCATCTCGGCAATTTGCTCTACCAAAAGCGGGGAAGGATACGCTTCGCCGATCGGTTTTCGATAGCCTGAAACATTTATTTCAATCGACATATCGGCTTTTTTAATCGCTTTTAACGCCCCTTCTGCCAAAGTCCGAATATCTTTGGTCGGAAGGAATTTAAACACCTTGAGTAAATCCAGATGCCCGACAATATCAAATCTGCCGCTTAATGCCATTGCTTCCACAAGTCCGAAATAGCGACGATAAATATCATCAATATCTGCCCCCGCGTAACGACCGATAAATTCGGGATTGTCAAATCCCCAATCGTCGATAAAATGGACACTCCCGATCAAATAATCGCAAGGACGCACCAAAACACTCTCATCCATATAGCCGGGAAGATAATCAATCTCGTACCCTAAGAGCACCGTAATGTTATCTGCATACTTCTCTTGGGCTTCTTTTATCCATGACTCATACAAACCCATCTGATCCAATCTCATCCGATAAGCAGGATCGTAGTGCATTGGAGCATGATCGGAAAATCCAAAAAACTCCGTACCGCACGCAATAGCAGCTTCTACATACTCATTTACGGTTCCCGTTGCATGGTTACACAAAACAGTGTGGTTATGGAGATCAACTTTCATCTATTTTCCTAAGTAAAAATAATGGTTTTAATGATATTATAGTGCAATTTTTTGTTAAGGTTATCGTTATGACGCAAGAAGAGTTAGATGCATTAATGAGCGGTGACATCGATTTGGATGAAACTTTCGAAGAGTCTGAGTCACCCATAGCCAAAGAAGAACTTTCCCCAGAAGATTCTGATTCAATAGACGCATACCACGAAACTGACCCCGACAAATACCGTGTATCTGCAATGAACAGTTGGCCGCCGCCACCGCCGACGGATGATAATAAAATGGTTCATCAGCTCGATGACGTCACCAAAGAGAGTGAGGAAAAAGCCTCAGAGATTTTTGATCTGATTGAGGGGATTAGCAATGATTTATCCGATGGAGAAAAAGATGTCAAAGCTATTCGAGCGGTTATTAACAGCAATATTGAACTTTTCACGACCCTAAGTGCCAAGTTTCCGCACGTCGAAGCGTTTAAAACACAATTAGAACAAAATAACGATGCAATGCAGCATCTGGATGCTATCCTCGAAAAGCTCCAAAACGGCGGTGACACCATTATGAATATCATGGATATTATGCAGTATCAAGATATTCATCGTCAAAAAATCGAGCGGGTTATCAACGTTATGCGAGCTCTTTCAACCTATATGAATCATCTGTTTTCCGGAAAAATCGATGATAGTAAGCGCGTTAGTTCTGCAGTGCATATCCATGGAGATACCACGACGGAAGATGTCGTCAGCAGTGATGATATCGAAGCATTACTTGCTTCATTCGGAAACAAATAACGCTATCGGAATACATCCCGATAGCTGCGTTAACACTGGGTTTCCTTCGGCAGGAAGCCCACGCACACTTGTGTGCTTTTTGATATAACCTCTAAACTTCATCTTAAGAAATACTTTTTTTCGATAAAATTCCTTAAAATTAAAATAGATCAGGTACCTTTTTTTGAAAAAAGTCGAGCTCCTCTCCCCTGCGGGGAACCTAGAAAAACTTAAAATTGCTATCGACTTCGGTGCTGACGCCGTGTATGGGGGAGTTAGCCACTTTTCTCTCCGTATCCGTTCCGGTAAAGAGTTCGATTTGGAGAGCTTCAAAGAGGGGATTGATTATGCCCATGATAAAGGTCGTAAAGTCTATGTGACGATCAACGGTTTCCCCTTTAACTCTCAGCTCAAACTTCTCAAAGAACATATTGCGACCATGGCATCGTTAGAACCCGATGCGTTTATCGTAGCAACCCCAGGCGTACTCAAACTCGCCCATCAGATAGCTCCTCACATTCCTCTGCATCTCTCAACCCAAGCCAATGTTATGAACGTCCTTGATGCACAGGTCTATTACGACATGGGGGCACGCCGGATCATCGCGGCACGGGAAATCTCTCTTAAAGACCTCAAGCAAATCAAAGAGGAGCTCCCCGATTTGGAGATCGAAGTATTTGTCCACGGTTCGATGTGTTTTGCCTACAGCGGCCGCTGTTTGATCTCGACACTCCAAAGCGGTCGTGTCCCCAATCGCGGAAGCTGTGCGAATGATTGCCGATTCCCCTACGAAATGTACGCCGCCAATCCTGAAACCGGGACCTTGTTTAAACTCGTAGAGGATGAGGGAATCGGTACGTATATCATGAATTCCAAAGATCTCAATCTCGCATCCCATATCCAAGAGATCATCGATGCGGGATGTATCGATTCACTCAAAATCGAAGGGCGTACAAAAGCCCCTTATTACGCGGCTATCACCGCCAAAGTGTATCGTCAAGCTATCGATGATTATTATGCAGGAACGTTTGATGGAGAGGCTTACCAAAAAGAACTCAATACCATGCAAAACAGAGGCTTTACCGATGCCTATCTGATTAATCGTCCTTTTGAGAAACACGACACCCAAAATCTCGATTTCTCTATGATGATGGGAACGCATCAGGTAAGCGGTATTGTCGATGAATCAGGAGATTTTTTCGAGTGTAAATACAAAACTTTCCCCAATGATATTATGGAAATTGTTGCCCCCTCAAATGCAATCATCGAAGCGGTTGACAATGAAATCGGTACTGTTGAAATGAAAGATGGGCAATGGTGTATATCTTTTAAACAGCTGCTCGCCGAAAACGGAAAAGTTTGGGATCAGGTCCACAGTGGGAATCTCAACCGTTTTAAACTCCCTATTAAACTGCCTGCATTTACCTTTTTCCGTATCCCTGCAACTGAGGATATGGGGATTGGAACGAAATGTTAATACACCCGTTCGCCCTGAACCTGTCGAATAGTACGTTCATGGTTCGACAAAACAAGGGTACCGCTCGCGAAGCGATGTTTCCTAGAGCTCACCACGAACGAAAATTTCAAACAAAAACCAAGGAGAAAAAATGAAATTCGTATCGATTATAATGGGGAGCAAAAGCGATTTCGATGTAATGAAATCGTGTTCAGAGACACTTGAAGCGTTTGGTGTTCAATACGAACTCATTATCTCATCCGCACACCGAAGTCCTGAACGGACCAAAGATTATGTACTCGCGGCAGAGACCAAAGGGGCACAGGTATTTATCGCAGCCGCCGGTATGGCAGCGCATTTGGCCGGTGTTCTAGCTTCTAAGACCATCAAACCGATTATCGGCGTACCGATGAGTGCATCTGCGCTATCGGGTATCGATGCTCTCCTCTCAACCGTACAAATGCCAGCAGGTATGCCGGTAGCAACCGTTGCTATCGGTAAAGCCGGAGCAATCAACTCAGCGTATTTGGCAATGCAGATTTTAGCGTTAGAAAACGAGGAGTTACGGATGAAACTCCAAGAAGATCGTATCAGCAAAGCAAAAAAAGTAGAAATGGATTCACTGGAGATTGAAACTATTTTATAGTTTCAAACGCCCTCCGACGGCGGGGCAAGCCCTTCGCCTTTGGTTCCGAACCTATCGAAGTGAGGTTACTCACCTCGATAACGGCTCTCATGATAACTCTGCGTTTTCTTCAGCAGAAGGCTCACGCACGCTTGCGTGCTTTACTCTTTTTTAACAAACTGGGTACGCGTTTTGCTAGAGTTGTTTAAAATAAAAAGGTGGTAGAAAATGCAAGGGCATTGGATGAGTATCGATGATTACGCTGGGATGACACAAATGGATCGCAGTGCCGTTGAAACGTTGATCGTCCGTGGCAAGCTGACTACAACTATCGAAGATGGAGAGGTATTTATCGATGCGGGTAAAGGGATGGCCGGAATCGTTCCGGTAACGCTTCAGGAGCTGAGCGCATCGCACGCCGATGTAACAATGGGAGCGAGTTTCGTCGAAAAAACGATCGGAACGATCATCAATCTCCATGAAAAAGTCCTCGGTGCTAAAGAGGAAACCATCGAATCGATTAAAAATGAGAATCTTTTTCTGAGGGAAGCACTTGGCTCTCTCCAAGAACTTTATGATGAAGATCGACGTACCATCGCAACCCTCACCGAGCAGCTCCGCCTTTCTCAACAAGAAGTTGAATTTATGCGACGTAAATACAAACTGATGTGGGGCAAAGTAATCGACGATCACGCCTCAGTATGACAATACAACCAGAATGTATTGCCTGCATCGCAGGTCAAAGTAAACGGGTTTGTGATGCAATTCATGCCAATGAAACGTTGACACATTCGATCGTTACCTATGTCGAAACAGCTCTAAAAGATGCCGATTTTACCCTCTCGCCACCCGTCATTGCCGCGCCGTTGTATGAAGGAATGGCAAAACTCGCCAATACACACGATCTGTACGAAGCGCAAAAACAACACGCCTCAGAACAAGCGAAAAACTATCTTCCTTTTTTATATGAGACCATCGAGCAGAGTGATAATTCCTTTCTCGCTACGCTCAAAACAGCGGTCGTCGGCAATGTGATCGATTTGGCCGCAGAGGTGAGCTTTGATCTTCATGATGCGATTATGTCGGTATTTCATACCCCTTTTGCTCATGATGATACCGAAGCATTAAGAGAGGCTCTGCGTAGTGCTAAAAGCGTTCTCTACATCGGAGACAATGCGGGAGAACACCTGTTTGATGCTTTAGCAATTGGGTTCCTCCAAAAACTTTATCCCGACATCGATGTTACCTATATGGTGCGCGGTAATCCGATTATCAACGATGTGACACTCAAAGAAGCTAAAGAAGCGGGGATGGATGAAATCTGTACGCTTGTTAACAGCGGTGTCCCTACCCCTGGATTTGTGTACGAACTCGCATCTTCTGAAGCCCAAAAGCTTTTTGACAGCGCTGATCTGATCATCGCAAAAGGGATGGGGAACTATGAATGCATGACCCCTATCCCCCGCAAAAACATCTGTTTTTTACTCAAAGTAAAATGCTCTGTTGTCGCACATTCACTGGATAGAAACATCGGAGATATCGTTTGCAAATTCGGATAACTTATCCTACATAAATCCGATTTTTCCCCTCTTCTTTGGCTCGGTACAATGCACTGTCTGCACGCCCTACCACATTCTCAATCCGATCTCCTTCACGGCTCTCACTGATCCCGAAGCTGCACGTGAGCGTATGGATATGGGGGAAATTGTATGCATTGACTACCTCTTGAATTTTATATGCCAGATGCTTTATCCCCTCAATATCCGTTTCAGGGCAAATAATCATAAACTCTTCGCCGCCCCATCGTCCTACGATATCAATATCGCGAATATTGTCACGTAAAATACGTGAAAGACGCACCAGTGTTTTGTCTCCGATTAAATGACCGTACGTATCATTTATCCGTTTGAAATTATCCAGATCCAGAATCATAACCGAATAGTTGCGCTGTAAACGCTGATAGAATTGATGACATTCCAACAGTTTGTCATCCAAACGCATCCGATTTGCAAGTTGCGTTAACGGATCTGTCGTTGCCATCTGTAACAATTGTTTATTGTATTTTCCCATCTCAAACTGTCGATAGACAAAGAACGCAATAATAAACAAAGCTCCAAAACTGATGCCGTACACCCAACTGTAATCAACTCTCTCTTGATAGGTAACGGCAATGTATCGGTTAAATATCTTTTGTCGTTCGGCTATTGTAATAGTATCAATCGCTTTATCGATAATCGATTTGAGCTGAGGATAATCATTTCGGATCATCATCCTAACGTCAAAGTTAAACTCGGTTGTCCCTGAAATTTTGAGATCCAAAAAATGATCGGCATTCATCAAATAAGCGACGACCGGTAAAATATCGACCACCGCATCAACTCTGCCGGAGCTCAGAAGCTTCAATCCTTCACGAGTATCTTCCACTTCAACGACAACAATTTTTGGGTATTTCGCCGAGATTCGTTCAATAATACTATACCCTTGCCCTATCGCAACACGTTTCCCCTCCAATGCATCAAGTCCCGGAATAAAGTCGATGGTTTTATCGGTAACTATGACATTTGGAAACGAAGCATACGGCTTTGAAAATAGTGCATACGCCTCTTTATCTTTTGAAATCGAGGTTCCCAATGTTACATCGGCTGTTTTGGTTTTAATCGAATCCAAAATAGCTCCCCATGTAGGAGAGGGGACAAACGCGGTTTCCATTCCGGTTCGTTCCACTATCAATTTCCAAAAATCAGCAGCAATCCCTTGCAGTTCATTTTGCTGTTCTGAAGAATGAAAATTAAACGGCGGCCACGCAAAGGTAGAGGTATAACGAATCGTATTAATGTGCAAAAAAGAGCGTTCATCGACACTCATCGCTACCGATAGATGGGCGACATCATCATAGATAAAACCTTCCAACCGTTTTTCGTTTTGAGGCACACCCATCACCCGATAAATATCCGATATTCGGCGAAATTTTTCAACCGTTATCGCCCCCAGAGGTTGATTGCCGTGATACGAGAGATCTTTGAGTACTTTCCCCTCATAAATCAGACTCTCCAACGATTTGTTTTGAGTGTTATAGCGTTCACGAATAAGCTGTGCCGTTTCAGGGATATGGGCAAAGGCGTATTCCCACCCTTTGAGCGTAGCGTCCACAAAGGCACGGACACGTTTTGGATGGTGACGCACTTCGTCTTCAGAAGTGAAAAGGATATCACTGTAAAAATCAAATCCGTACGCTTCGGGGCTGATGAGATTGGTCTCTATCCCTTTCTCTTTTAAAACATAAGGCTCATTCGAAATATAGCATGCCATTACGTCCGTTTTTCCGTTTGCGATATCGAGGGGGTTAAAGCTGTGTTCTAAAAATTTGAGCTGTCCCATCCGTACATCTTGAGAATTGAGCATTGCCCGCACCGAAATCGTGTCCTGAAAATCCTCCGTCATCATTATCCGCTTACCGATCAAATCACGAGGCGTTTGAATATCCAACGATTTTTTTGACAGGAGAATAAAGGGAGAACTTTGGAAAATAGCCGCAAGCGCAATAACATCTTTTCCTTTCATCCGATCTACCAGAAGGGAAGATCGTCCGATCCCATACGTGCTGCGCCCCGCCATCACCTCATCGACTGCGAGTTTTTTCGGATCAAATTTTTGGAGGGTTACATCGAGTCCGGCATCATGGTAAAACCCTTTTTCTTTGGCAACATAATATCCTGCAAATTGAAATTGATCCGCCCATTGGAGTTTTACCGATACTTTTTCAAGTGGCGGCTGAGCATATAATGCAGCAATGCATAAAAATAAGATAATACCATACCGCTTCATATTGCTCCCCCTTTATCAATTCCATTTATAATAGAGTTTATCGCTTTAAAAAATCCTTTGGAACACGGTTTTTGGTATAATGGCGCAATTTCTTTAATGGGACGACTATGATTACGTTCGGCGATATGCTTTTAAAACTTCAACAATTTTGGAATGACCAAGGGTGCGCAATTGTCCAGCCTTATGATGTTGCAGCGGGTGCTGGAACGTTTCATCCGGCCACATTTTTACGTTCACTCGATTCAAAACCGTGGTCAGTCGCCTATGTCGCCCCTAGCCGCCGCCCGACGGATGGTCGCTATGGTGAAAATCCAAACCGCTTAGGCAGCTACTACCAATTTCAAGTTCTTATCAAACCAAGCCCTGAAAACATCCAAGAACTTTATCTCAAAAGTTTAGAGTATTTGGGACTCAATCTCAAGGATCATGATATCCGTTTCATCGAAGATAACTGGGAATCACCGACGCTCGGAGCATGGGGACTGGGCTGGGAAGTATGGTTAAACGGAATGGAAGTGACCCAGTTCACCTATTTTCAGCAAGTAGGAGGAGTCGCGTGTGATCCGGTTGCTGTCGAGATTACCTACGGAACGGAACGTCTTGCGATGTATCTGCAAGGGGTCGATACGGTGTTTGACATCGTATGGAGCGAAAATAAATTCGGCAAAACCCTCTACCGCGATATCCATAAAGAGGGTGAAATCGAATTTAGTAAATACAACTTCGAAATTGCCGACACGGCCATGTTGTTTCATGATTTTGAATCCAAAGCAGCCGAGTGTAAACGATGCCTCGATGCAGAGCTTCCGTTGCCGGCGTATGATCTGTGCATGATGGCATCGCACACCTTCAATACTCTCGATGCACGCAAAGCGATCTCCGTCACCGAGCGGGCAAACTACATCCTTAAAATCCGTGAACTGGCACGCGGATGTGCCGAGTTATATAAGCTACAAGAGGAAGAACGGATACTCCGAGTCCGTTCTTAATCACGCCATCGAAGCAAAGCTCCGATAGCTACGTTAACACTTGGTTCTCCTCAGCGGAGTGCTTACGCACGCTTGCGTGCTTTTAGGTACAATCACCCATGCAAACCCTCATCGGTCAAATCGATCGGATTATCTACCAAAATAACGGTTTCTTTATCGCCGCACTCAAAAACGGCGATAAAATCAGTGCCCACTATTATGAAAGTGACGTCGATCACCTCAAAGACGCTGCTATTACCCTCAAAGGGTTATGGGAAGAACATTCTCAATACGGACGAACCTTTAAAGCCCATTCTCTCGTTGTCAATCAAAATGAACTCTTCTTTTTTCTCAATCGTGTTGTCAAAGGTTTTACCAAAAAACTCACCGCAGAGCTGATCGAACGCTACGGGAATGAAGGTTTGATCGATATTCTCGATAATGATATTGATCGGCTTAATGAGATCAAAGGGATGAATGAAAAACGTCTTGCCAAACTCTCTAACGGATGGAAGCAGTTTCGCTCTATGCGTCTTTTGGGAGAATTTTTGGCCCCATTCGGTGTTACTCCGGCCTTGCTTCAACTCATTGCCGGAGCTTTGAGGGAGGTGAAAGATCCGATCGAAGCGATTAAAAACAACCCTTACGGCCTGATGCGTATTAGCGGAATCGGATTTAAAAAAGCCGATGAAATTGCCCTGAACATGGGGGTCAAACGTGATGATGACCGCCGAATCGGTGCAGCGATGGAATATACCCTCAGCGAATACTGCGACCAAGAGGGGAACAGCTGTATCGATCGGCACGCTTTGTTTGATCGGCTCAATCTGCTCTTGGCACTCGACGTACAGGATCGATATGACGAAGCGCTTGAAGATCGCCTACGGGAGGGGAGCATTACCCTTCTGCCGAGCCTAAAGCTCTCTCCAACCCGAATTTATGAAGCCGAAACACTCTTGATAGAGCAATTTAAACGCCGAGGCAAAAATACTCGCGAACCTCTCACGGATGATTTGAAAGTATTTTGTGAAACCCATTCACTCACACTCGGAGAACAACAATACAAGGCATTGGAACTCATTAATCGTGGAACGGGACTCATTTTCCTCGTCGGTTACGCAGGAACAGGGAAAAGTACGACTGCCAAAGCACTCCTCGATCTTCTATCAACACGGCATGAACCGAGTCTGATTATGACCTGCGCACTAAGCGGTATCGCTTCCCAGCGGATACGCGAACGAAGCGGCTATCAAAGTGCCACGATCCAAAGCCTCCTCGTTCGATTTGAAGCACACGACACCATGCCCTATAAAGTGATCCTGATCGATGAAGCCTCGATGATAAACTCGTTCCTTTTTGCCAGATTACTAGCCAAAATTGAACGTGATGCGACCGTTATCATCGTGGGCGATGATGCCCAGCTTCCCCCGATCGGTGCGGGAAGTCCACTCAGTGATGCGATTGCTCTGAATCTTGCCCCGACCGTTATGCTCACCCAAATTTTTCGCCAAAGAGAGGAGCAGGCGATCGCGCTGATTGCCAATGATATTCGCAGAGGAATCATTCCGCAATATCGGGAAAGTTATGAAGATTTCACGTTCTTAAACGTTGATATCCCCAACCGCTATGCCCTCAAAAATTCTCTTAGTGCCCATGAGTTTGATGATGTACTCAAAACACACGCCCATAATATCCTTGCCGCTATCGCCGATGTAACCCTTCAATATCTCCCGCAGTCGCGTGAAAAACTCCAAGCCAAACAAATCCGCGAATATCTCAGCGCCTTTCAGGTGATCTCTCCGATGCGGGGCAATACACTGGGGGTGGATAATCTCAATCTCCTCCTCCAAGAGTATTTCAATCCCAATCCCAAAAAAAAGGTCAAAACCTTTAAAGGGGAATTTCGGCTCATGGACAAAGTGGTCCATACCAAAAATGAAAACCTCCCATCAACCACCCCTGAAGAGTTCAAAGAGGGGATAGAGGCGACCGAACGCCGTATCTTTAATGGCATGTGCGGACTCATCTTTCGACTCGATGATGAGGATGAGATTGCGTATGTCTATTATCCCAATGAAGAGGTGATCGTACAATACAAATATGAGCAGATAAGCGATTACCTGAGTCTATCCTATGCCCTGAGTGTCCATAAGGTACAAGGGATGGAATACAATACCGTCGTAATGGTTATGAGTTTTTCACACCATATCATGCTTAATACCAAACTTCTCTACACTGCGCTCACACGGGCAAAAGAACAATGTATCGTGATTGGAGAATCGGGAGCCTTTGAATCGGCATGCCGACGGCTGGAACACACCAAACGCTCTACTGTCATGCAAGAGTTGGAATTGGCCAGAGGATAAAAATTTTCCTTTAGCTAATCTGTGCTAGAATTTTCATTCTAATCCATAAAAGACAAGGATTCACTATGAAATCATTACTAATCTCTGCCCTTCTCGCTTCGAGCATAATGGGTGCTTCACTGACTGATGAGGCTAAAAATGCAGGTTTAAAACCGATCCCCGCAAACCAAAAAGCGATTGAAAAGCTCACTTCGAACTCTAAAAATCCTACAACCGCCGCAAAAGTTGAACTTGGGAAAATGCTCTATTTTGAACCGCGCCTCTCCAAAAGCGGTTTAATCAGCTGTAACACCTGTCACAACCTTGCAACCGGCGGAAGTGACGGAATGGCTTCAGCGATCGGGCATAAATGGACTTCCAATCCCCATCATTTAAGCTCACCAACCGTTTATAACGCCGTATTTTATAGCCAACAGTTCTGGGATGGACGGTCCCCTCACCTCGAAGACCAGGCTCAAGGACCAATCCAAGCAGGACCGGAGATGGCAGCGCCGAAAGAGTTCGTAGAGGGTGTCGTCAACTCTATTCCGGCGTATGTCACTGCATTCAAAAAAGCGTACGGTAAAGAGGTCAAAATTGATTTTGCCAAAGTAGCGGACACGATTGCGGTATTCGAGCGTACTCTTGTTACCCCTTCTCGTTACGATGATTTCCTAAACGGTAAGAAAAATGCGTTGAGCAAAGCGGAGCAAAAAGGGCTGAAAACCTTTATCGACAAAGGGTGTGCAACGTGTCACAACGATATCGCTTTGGGTGGAACAATGCAGGCATTCGGTGCTGTGGCTCCGTATAAACACATGAACGTCGGAGATTTCAAAGGAGACAAAAATGGAATGGTACGTGTACCGACACTCCGTAACGTTACCGAAACTGCTCCCTATTTTCACAACGGTCAAATCGCAACTCTCCCTGAGGCGATCAAAGAGATGGGTCGTATCCAACTCGGTGTTGATTTAAGCGATAAAGAAACGGAAGAGATCGAAACCTTCTTAAAAGCGCTAGAGGGTAAAAAACCGACCGTTGTTTATCCGATGTTGCCGGCTTCTACCACTAAAACACCTAAAGTAGATGTCGTTAATAACTAACACTGTCAAATAGTGAATAGATCCCGTGTCGTAGCACGGAATGACCGCTTTGTCATCCTGAACTAGATTCAGGATCTGAGATTGCGGATTAAGCCTGCAATGACTTTCACCTACACTCTATACCTGCAAACTCTTCTCTGTATTTGTCGCACTCACTTTTCACTATTTGTAAAATATGCGGTTTTTTAGCTCCATCCAACCACTCTAATACTGTTCTCAGAGGAACCTCATCCATTGCCGTACATCCCGATGTAGGAGCTTTATTACTTTTGTTAAGATGGATAAAGATACACGAACCCCGGCCGCGCTGAGCCGATGCGTTATACCCGATGACTGCACCGTAGCGATAAACACCATCATTCCGGCGCATCACTTCATAACTGGAGGGGAGAGCACTTTTGTCATAAATACGGAGGATTTTGTTATAGCGCGAATCATTGACATCATCCACACAGTAGAGATTTTCATCCGCATGCCAATAAGGAAGTTTAAACGTCGTATTGTGGTCATACCCGAAAGTCGATGTTATGGGAAATAAACCGGCAGGTGATCTGCCGTCTCCCTCATTCTTGAGCGGTTCTTTGAATGCAACGTATCCTAAACCGCTTCGACCTAAAGTAACGGGAATTTTATCTCCGATTTTAACCCACATATTTTGCTTTTCATACCTCTGCAAGGAAGCGCTGGTCGCGTTTAGCTCCGGTGCAAGAACAACTATAAGTTGCTGCGATGCAAAGAGCGCAGAGAGCGCACAGGAAAGGAAGAGGGTAAAAATTATTTTCAACATATCATCGTTCTTAGTTTATTTTAAAGTTAGGTAGTATAGCATATAGAAAATTTGGCAGAGTGAGGCACTTGATGAGTATTACGGTTCGTAAAGCATCCGAGGCGGATATTGACATCATTGCTCAAGCATTACTGGAGAGTTCACGGGGAGGGAAGAGAATCGGGTTATTTGATCTGGTGTTCAATACCTCAGACAATGATCTCCTCCTCAAACATCTGAAAAATCTATCCCTGACTACGACCAAAAGCTATTGCCATTTTTCGAATTTTTTTATCGCTGCTGTCGGAGGGACAACCGTTGGAACAATTTGCGGATATGAACCCCGTATTGCAACCCATGAAATCTTTTCCAAAGCACTCGAAGAGATCGGGTTTGATGAAACCTATCACGAACGGATCGCAGCCTATTTGCTGTGTGAGGGTGAAGTGGACAATAAAACCTTTGTATTGGATTTTATGCTGATTAAACCCGAATTTAAAAGTTTTGACGCTTTTAAAGAACTCATCGGAAAAAGTATGCTCACTGCACGTCTCAAAGGGTACCGAAAAGTTCAAACCTCCGTCGAGATCGGTTCCGTTGAAACCGAGATGATTTATAAAAAACTCGGGTTTACTGTGATCGATGAAAAACGGAGTGAATACTACAAAGAGCAATTCGACCGTGCCGGTATTATGCGGCTTCAAATGATATTGTAACCGCTAATAGTCTTGGGCATACCGCCGATAGAGTAGCCGTCGGGATGTATTCCGATGGCGTTTAAAAGGATTTAAAATAGAATATGGAATTTTAGGGTTACTCCCTCCGCTTATTGCCATCTTCCTTGCTTTTTTTAGCCGTTCTGTATTTATCGCATTGGCTATGGCCGTGATCGTAGGTGAAGTTATTATTGCTGATTTTCACCCTCTCAATGCTGTTTTTCTGACATTAGAGCGTTTTGGTGCCCTGCTCAGTGAAGGGTGGGTTCTTAAAACCCTCGCTTTTGCGATCATGGTCGGTTCCGTTATGGCTCTCATCGAGCGTAGCGGCGGAGTCAACGGGCTGGTCCATGAACTGAGTGTAAAGCGTTCATGGGTCAAAAGCAAACGGGGCGCTCTGATGCCGAGCTTTATTGCCGGTATCGTCGTTTTTATCGAATCTTCTATCACTTCACTTGTCGCCGGAGCCATCGGCCGGCCCTTTTGCGACCGTCACGGTATTTCACGTGCCAAACTGGCATTCGTTTGCGATTCTACCTCCGCACCGGTGTGTTCACTCATCCCCCTGAACGGATGGGGAGCACTGCTGCTCGGTCTTATCGGGGGGCAAATTACAGCAGGCCTGATCGCGGGTGAAAGCGCTACTTGGCTGGTTCAATCGATCGCTTTTAATTTTTATGCGTTCATGGCACTTATTGTTACGTTTATCGCAATATGGTATGAGATCGATATAGGTCCTATGCGTCATGCCGCTATTATCCCTCCAGAGATCGAATGCGAGGATGCCAAAGGAGACCTCGGCCTCTTTTTATGGCCGATGGTATGGATGATAGGAGGGGTAATCGTTCTCATGCTCATTACCGGAGGGGGAGATATATTTAAAGGCTCAGGCTCTACCTCTATTTTTTATACCCTGCTCATAACCTTAGCTTTGATGTGGGGGTATTATCGATTTAAAAATGCGCTTACTACCACGGAATTTTTCGCTTCTGCCATGGCTGGAGCACGCACCATGACCCCGATCGCCATGATTCTCCTTTTTGCTTTTGCCATCGGAGGAGTCAGCTCCGATATGGAGGTAGGACAATACCTCGCCTCTTTTATCGGTGATTATCTCCCCTCGGCCTATCTAGCCGGAGCAATATTTGTTTTAGCGGCGATTATTGCGTTTGCGACGGGGACGAGCTGGGGAACCTTTAGTATTATGCTCCCGATCGCGGTTCCCTTGGCAGTTGGACTTGATGCACCGGTTGCCCTTGCTATGGGAGCGGTAATATCGGGAGGGGTATTCGGCGATCACTGCTCTCCTATCTCAGATACGACGATCATCTCGGCGATGGCAAGCGGATGCAGTGTTCAGGAACATACCCGCACCCAACTCCCCTATGCGCTTATTGCTGCCGTATTTTCATTGATCTTATTTATCGGTTTCGGGATTTTCCTCTCATGATTAAAGCTTCTCTTCTCCTCCTCGAAGACGATCCGAATCTCTCTGAAGGTGTCAGCGAATACCTCGAAGAGCAAGGGTTCAGCGTCCAATGTGCTTATGATGCCTCTTCCGCCGAAGATCTCCTTTATGAGCAGAAATTTGATCTATTACTCCTCGATGTCAATGTCCCCGGAGGGGATGGGTTCTCTCTCCTTAAAGCAAGTCGTAAAGAGGGGAACTCCACTCCCGCTATTTTTATCACCTCTCGCAATGCGATGAGTGACGTCGAAGAGGGGTTCGAGAGCGGCGGGGATGATTATATCCGTAAACCTTTCGCCCTCAAAGAGCTGCTGCTGCGGATTCAAACGATCTTAAAGCGCAATTTCTACCATAATCCTACCGATGCCCTCTCATTATCGGATGGTATTACCTACGACATCGACAACCAACTATTGAGCATCAACGGAGAAATTCAAAATCTCCATCTCAAAGAACACAAACTGCTCAAACTCTTTATTCAGCACCGCAACGAGCTTCTCACCCATGAAATGATCATGGAACATCTGTGGGATTATGATGAGACTCCGAGTGACGGAAGCCTCCGTACCTACATCAAGACGCTGCGTAAACTTCTCGGAAAGGATTCCATTGTCAGCCACAAGCGCCTCGGGTATCAATTTCGCTAAATACCGTACCCTTAGGAGTTTTTTAGCCCTCTATGGAGTAATGAGTACCCTTATCTTGGCATTGATGGCAATACTGCATTATGAATCGATGAAAGCTCAGATGCTCTCGTCCCACCGTCTTGCGATGCAATTGGAGAGTGAGGGGTACGTTCCACGATTAAAAACATGGCTTGAAAGCGGCCATGATCTCAAAACGTTTCCGACCGACCTCGCCTATAAAACCGCCCTCTACGGATATGACAAAGACCTTCTTGTCGGAAATTTGCACCAAAAACATTATGATTTCAGTGAAAATATCGCCCTTCACAAAGGGTATATTCATCTCATCATCGCCCTATCCCCTTACGGTTTAGGAGAATACTATCTGGTGTTTGAAACCCGTGATGATGAACTGTGGCGACATCAGGCCCTCGTTAATTCACTGCTCTTCGGCTCGATCTTATTTTTGATCCTCGGAGTTATCGGGTTTAGTCTCTCACGGATGTTTTTACGCCCCATGAATGAAGCGATTGCTCTGCTCGATGATTTTATCAAAGACACCACCCATGAGCTCAATACCCCCGTCAGTGCAATCCTCACGAATATCGAAGCGCTTCAAGATTCCGAACTACCGCTATCGGCGGCAAAAAAGCTGAAACGGATTGAAATCGCCTCCCGAACGATCTCAACGTTGTATGATGATCTCACCTACCTCATCCTCAACCACGATTTGGCCGTTGAGAATACAACACTCGATCTTTCTCACCTCTTGCATGAACGAATCGAATATTTCCGTCATCGAATCGAACAAAAAAAGATTGCCCTCACCCTCCGAATCGATCCATCAATCACCCTTTTCATCGATACCACCAAAGCAACCCGCCTCATCGATAATCTCCTCTCCAATGCGATCAAATACAACAAAATGGAGGGACATATCGCCATTCATCTCATGCACGGCAGCTTGTGCATCGAAGATAACGGAATCGGAATCCCCTCAGAGATGATCGATCGTGTATTTGAACGCTATACACGGGCGGATAAAAGTGTCGGAGGATTTGGAATCGGGCTGAATATCGTGGCGATGATCGCGAATGAGTATAATTTGAACATTGCGATTGAATCGGAAGAGAAAATAGGGACGAAGATTTGCGTCGAATGGAAAGATAACCATTGATGATCATGATAAATTTTATTAAAAAATTGGTATTTTCAGTATTGGTATTCACCGCTATCGTACCTACCCTCAAAGGTGCGGATTGGATGCTTACATACGGTATACATGATTTTATCGTCACTCAACAAAACTCCCATAGTTTTGGTGTCGATATGGGTATAGGTATCGCCGGCGAAGCCATAAGCGAGTCAGGAGTTCTCCTAAAGGGTGATTTTACTGTTTTCTTTGTGCATGATAGAGACAAAATAGATCCCGATTATGAACCTATTTGGTACAAAACGAATATTCAAATCAAAAGGGAGCTTTATCCGCTAACCACCAACATCGGGACAGACTGGCTGATCAGCTTTGATGGAAAATTAAATACACTCAGCGGCGTTGAAAAACAGTCCAAACTCTTTGCCGGTATTGGAACAGACTACACCACATCTGCCATGATGTTTGAGCTAAAAATCTTAGCGGGGTATTACTTTTTAGAAATTGATGACGATGTGCCTAGCGTATTCGGTTATGATCCAGATGATTTTCAGCATGAAACAGCTGCCTACACGTTTATAGCGGATAGCGAAGTCAAACTAAATAGAAAAATGAAGGCTTATACTCGAATCCAACAATGGAGAGATACGAATCAATGGCTCGAAAATCAGTATGAGCTGATTTTGAGCTATGATTCAGCCCAATGGCTTAAAGGGAGCGGGCTCAATATAAGCGCCGAACATACCCGCTACAATCTCAATCCCTATCAAAAAGTGGGTTTCCCCCCTATTCTACCGTGGAATAAAGATACCCTCGTCCGTGTGTATATAACGATTCCGTTGAGATAGCTGTCTCTTATTTCAACCCTGCGACATAATCAGCAAGCGCTTTCATATCACCATCGCTCAACGTTGCGGTTTGCCCTTTCATCAACGCGCCCATACCTTTGGTATTGCGGGTTCCGGCTTTGTACCCTTTAAGAGCATCAAACGTTTTGGCTGAACTCCATCCCGCTATCACTTCGGATTTGCCCAAAGCCGCTTTTTCACCTTTAGCCCCGTGACAAGCTGCACATTTTTGAAACAAAGCACCGCCATCCGCAGCGCTCAACATAGCAGTCAAACCTAAGATTGCAATTAACGTTTTCATAATAAATCCTTTTTATTTACTAATCCCATTCGCCCTGAGCCAGTCGAAGGGTGATTTTTTAAACGTTCATGGTTCGACACGCTCACCACGAATCCGATCTTCCGCCATCGAGCAAAAAAAGATTACTCTCCCTCACCATCGATACCACCAAAGCAACCCGACTCATCGATAACCTCCTACCCAACGCCATTAAATACAATAAAAGGAACTATTGCTATCCCCCTGCATCATGATCTATTGTGCGTCGAAGATAACGGCATCGGAATCTCCGTAGAGATGATTGATCGAGTATTCAAGCGCTATATGCGTGCCAATAAAAGTGTCGGAGGATTTAGAATCGGGCTCAACATCGTCGCCATGATCGCCAAAGAATACGAGTTAAAAATCACGATTGAATCGGAAGAAAAAAAAGGGACGAAGATTTGTGTGGAGTGGAGATAAATTTTTCACAATCTATACAATTTTTTTCTTTATCTCCATCTCTCTTTAAAATAGCTGTTTTCACTTAGTTGCGAATATACTTTATCGGCAATCGAAATTGAAAGTTTTTCATTAAAACACAAAATCGGTGTCGGAAGATTAATCTCTCCGCTGAGGCTGAAATTGGTACATCCGCAACTGTTTTGACACCGTGTTTGTATTTCACACGTTTCGCATTCACTATAGGCACATCCGCGAGCACGCAAGATTTCTTGACGTTTTGGGATATTAAAACCGCTGTGAACATTTCCAAGTGATACCACACCCGAATCATCTCCGATTAGCCGTTCGCATGGATAGATATTACCTGAGGGGGCAACGGCAATCTCCATCTCTCCGAAACTGCAAACACGACAATGCTCATCAATGGTTGCTTCGATTTTTCGGTCGATAAAACTCACCGAGATAGGAGTCCCCTTTTCATAGGAGTCAATCACATAGTCTCCGATACACTCATACTGCTCTTGCCAAAGAGTTTCTGCTTCATCCCAAGCAGTGTAAAGATTTGGGCTGAGAGTAAAATATTTCACCCCCTGTTTCTCCACTAATTCTACCACTGATTCATAAAGATGATGGACATTTTGAGGGGTAACCACCATAATAATCGTGAAATGATCGGGAGCAATATATTTTTGGATAACATTGAGTGCTGAGAATGTGTGCTCAAATGAAGAGGCTTGATTAGCAAACATTCGGTGAATGCTGTGCATTTTTTCGTTCCCATCGAGAGAAAGGGCAACATGAAAGCCATGTTGTGATAACCATAATGCTTTTGCCTCATCCAGTAATAATCCGTTAGTCGTGAGAGTTTTAGTGAGATACGTGTTGGTATTTTTGGCTTTTTCTTCAACTTTAACTGCCGATTTTTGAAGTAAATGCCACTCCAACAACGGTTCCCCTCCGAAAAACCCAAGTACCATCTCCTGTGATGGGTACTCAAACGCAAAATTAATAGCACGCATCGCCGTCTCTTCACTCATCCGTTTATCGACTTTTTCTCCCGCATAACAGTAATTACATCGAAGTTGGCAATTGTGAGTAAGGGAGAGAGTGAGGTTCATAAAACTCCACTGGTACGAAATGTCCTTGGTGGTGGTGGAGGTGATATATCAGTTACTTTTATAGTTATTTTATCTTCAAGTAATTTCCCTGTTACTATCATATTATTTTTAAATGCTACCCTATCAATTTTTGATTTGTCAATTTCACTAATATCTAAAATATAACTTTTGTCTTCTTCCTTTTGATAAACTGTTACTCGATTAGTATATAAAGTTTTAACTTCATGCGGACGGAATAATAAAAACGGATTTGTTACCGAGATTTTACTGAGTTGTTCGAGTGGGCATTCCGTGAACTCCCCTTTTTGCAAACACTCCTTGGTCACAAAAAAACCTTGTGTTTCTATAGATGTAACATCTGCCGATAGTGGCAATGTAAAGAAAATACTACTCAAAGAAATTACCAATGTTTTTTGCATTGTTAGCCCCATCTATCAAATTTTTTGATACGCATTCAAAAGTATTGTAGCAAATTTCACTATAAAATTGTGACAAATCTTGAAATAGTCACATTATTATCACAAATAATTAATAATTATGTAAGTTGAAAAAGAATATTGTATTCATAACGATTTCCGATAAAGCGTCTTTGGATCATGATCCGAAGTTCCTGACACCTCGTCAGATGAGACTGATTATTCAACATAATAAAGGATGGATAAGATGAAAAAAGCTCTCACGATTCTTTCACTCTGCGCTCTTAATTTAATGGCGGCAGAACAATCAACACCTCTAAAAGGTTTTTTAGGGATTCAATCATGCGTAGAAAATGGTCTTTTCACTGATTGTGGATTAAATAATTATGCAGAAGGTGGAAAACTTGTTGCTGTTATTGATGGTAAAACTTATAAAATTGATAAACAAAATATCAAACAAGGTCAAATTGATCCATTTATTATGAAGAGTGATATTAATTTTCAGGGGACAATCGTAGCCGACACTCTCAAATTAGACGCGCTATCGTTTCCAGTAGCAGTATCTACTGCTCCAAAGGAAAAACATAAAGGGTGTATGTAATCATCTCCCTCTTTGTATCCGCGTATGTAACCGAATCAATGTCTTTTGCTTCGGTCGCGGATATTGAGCATAACTTTGTTCTATAGTTTCCATAGTCAATTGATCGAGTGCCGGATTGGCTTTATCATTAATCAACGTTATATCCGATACCGTCCCATTGGGATAAAGATACATCTCTACATAGTTACTATCACCGTCTTTAAAAAGATTTGCTTCTTTGTCTGCTAAAAGTGCATTACCAACTCTTCTATCAATTCGGTGGATTTTGACGATATTTTCTACGATATAGGATTGCTCTTCGGGGGTTAAATCGGCAAACATATCCCCATAATGGCGTTTAATCAATCCTGCAACTCTCTCTATCGGCACAATTGGAGCCATTGAGACCTCATTATGAACTTCAGGCTCAGTGTTTATCTCAGGAGATACACTTTTTTTTTCAACTATCGGAATTTTTTTCGATTCATTGGAAGGAGATTTTTGCTTGAGATAGTGTATTGACTCTGGAGGTGACTCCACTGCAATAGGAGAAGATTGAATATAAGGATTTTTGAGAGAAATCAAGATTTTAGGCGGTTCTTTGTAGTGTTTATTTTTTTTATCCCTCTCAAATTGGCTCACTAGAATGATAATAATCAGCAGATGTATTATTAGTGCCGATAAAAAAGCGCGAAAAGAGAGTGATCTGTATTGCATAAAATATTATACGAATTCATCCTCCCTTTCTAGCTTAGCATAGATGATTATTTCAACCCTGCGACATAATCAGCAAGCACTTTCATATCACCATCGCTCAACGTTGCGGTTTGCCCTTTCATCAACGCGCCCATACCTTTGGTATTGCGGGTTCCGGCTTTGTACCCTTTAAGAGCATCAAGCGTTTTGGCTGAACTCCATCCCGCTATCACTTCGGATTTGCCCAAAGCCGCTTTTTCACCTTTAGCCCCGTGACAAGCTGCACATTTTTGAAACAAAGCGCCGCCTTCAGCAGCGCTCAACATAGCTGTGAGTCCAAGAATTGCAATTAACGTTTTCATAATAAATCCTTTTTATTTACTAATCCCGTTCGCCCTGAGCCAGTCGAAGGGTGATTTTTTAAACGTTCATGGTTCGACACGCTCACCACGAACGAAGAGACTATTGACTTATCCGCAACTCGGAACGTTTCCACTATCAGAGCCGTACTCTTTCGCAAAATCACCGATATCTTGGAGTTTATCCTTCATATCGGGATTCGTCAAAACCGGAACCGAAGTCGGAAAACGCTCACTGTACTCTTTGATAAACCCTTTTGCATCATTCGCAAAAAGCTCTTCCCATTCGGCAACCGTGTGCTCAGCCGCAAACTTGGTTCCGTTCATATTGAATTTCGCTTTAAGCGTTTTAAGATACGCTTTTTGACCCGCTTTAGCGTCTGCTGAAGCAACTGAAGCACTAAGTGCCGCGATTAACAAGATTGAGAGTAACTTATTCATCCTAAACTCCTTTTTCAGAGTTTCTCTTTCGAGATTCTCTTTTGATGAGAGCAGTATAAAAAGTTATTGTGAAGCGATTGTGGAGGTAATTAAAGATTTTGAAGACGATCGATTAAAGCAAGAGTTTGTTTCTCTTGTTCATAAAGGGCAAAATTTTTACGGACATAGGCTTGAAGGAGAAGTTTGAGATCATTGTTACCGTGAAACTCAAAATCCTGCTTCATCTGCTCGGTCAAAAAACGGGCAAAATCCTCCTCCACATCAATGTCGTAGCGTTTGGCATTGAGGGTGAGGGTTACTTTGGTCTTCATCCAAGCAAGCTTTCGATTTTAGAGACGATTGCTTCGATTTCAGCATCTTTTGCGGCGAGTTCATCGGCATACATTTTAATCTCTTCATCTTTTGCGGCAAGTGCCGCACTTAGGCGATGGATCTCACCCTCTTTACTTTGTTCATTGCCTCGAATCGAAGCACTTTCAGTCCGAAGCGTTTCAACTTCCGTTTTCAGTGCAGATTGCTTTTCGAGCAAATCGGTAATAAGCGTGGTCAATTTTTCCAATGGGGTGGGATTAAATAGCATGATTAACCTTGGGTGATAGTCTTTAACATAATTTTAACACAGTTTCGCTCAGTATCACTGCGGAGGTCTCAAATTTGAGTAAATCATCGACGAAAAAAATACCCTACACTCATCATGAGATGTTTTCAGATCGGATAATCCGCTATAATTTATCAATGCTAAAAAAATTGCCTTGAGAGGGTGTTTGATGTTACTAACTGATCTTATCGGAACATTACAGTTGTCGATCGGCCCTGTCATCCTTATTTCCGGAATCGGCTTAATTATTTTAAGTCTTACCAACCGTTTCGGACGTATCGTCGATAGAACACGTCAACTCTCGGTTGAGCATCGTAGTTCTTCGAGCACAGATCAAGAGCGTATTTTATTGGAACTTAAAATACTTACCCTCAGAGCAAAAGTGATCAGAAGCAGCAATTTTCTGGCCGTACTAAGCGTTTTATTGGTTTCGTTTATTATCATCGGTCTATTTGGATCTGCTTTGTATCATTTTAATGTGACCTATATCCTCATCATCTTGTTTATTTCCAGTATCATTAGCTTGATAGTTTCACTTTTTTTATTTATCTATGATCTTGATCTCTCTTTGAAAGCCCTTTGGATCGAACTTCCAAAAGCATTAGCCAAATCCGATATTAATTAAAATCTTAACAGCCCATACGTACTTATCCAAAACAGGAAACCGCATTTCCGCTATAATTTCAAATCTTTATCACAGGGTCATTCATTGCCGATTTTTAAAGTCCATACCCCTTATCAAGCTGCCGGTGATCAGCCTGTTGCCATCGAAGCACTCTCTTCCGGTATAAAACGCGGTGAGCGCTATGTATCCCTTGAAGGGGTAACCGGTAGCGGCAAAACCTACACGATGGCCAAAGTGATCGAGAGTGTTCAACTTCCGACGATTATCATGACCCACAATAAGACCTTAGCGGCACAGCTCTACAGTGAGTTTCGCTCGTTTTTTCCCGAAAACCATGTCGAATATTTCATCAGTTACTACGATTATTATCAGCCCGAAGCCTACATCCCAAGACAAGATTTGTTTATTGAAAAAGACAGCTCGATCAATGATGAGCTGGAGCGTCTGCGACTCTCTGCCACCGCCAATCTCCTCAGCTATGATGACGTTATCGTTGTCGCTTCCGTCTCTGCCAACTATGGGTTGGGTGATCCCGAAGAGTATGAGAAGATGGTACAGGTTATCGCTATCGGAGATGAAATCAACCAAAAAAAGCTCCTTCTTCGCCTCGTTGAAATGGGGTATGCCCGTAATGACACCTATTTTGACGGCGGGCACTTTCGGGTCAACGGGGAAGTGGTCGATATCTATCCCCCCTACTGGCAGGATCAGGCGGTGCGTATCGAATTTTTCGGGGACGAAGTGGAACGTATGACGTTTTTTGAACCCCTCAGTAACACGATGACCGAAAAACAAGAGAGTGTGACGATCTATGCCACCAGCCAGTTTGCCGTAGGGCAAGAGAAACTCTCCCGTGCGATCAAGCGGATCGAAGATGAGTTGGGAGAACGCCTTAGTGAATTGGACAAGCAAGGCAAGATTGTCGAAATGCAGCGTCTCAAACAGCGATGCGAATTCGACCTCGAAATGCTTCAGGCGACAGGGATGTGTAAGGGGATCGAAAACTACTCCCGCCATCTCACCGATAAATTGCCCGGAGAAGCCCCCTATACCCTACTAGACTATTTCACTCTGCATCACGATAAATTTCTCATTATCGTCGATGAGAGCCATGTGAGTCTCCCGCAGTTTCGGGGGATGTTTGCGGGAGATCGGAGCCGCAAAGAGGTTCTCGTCGATTACGGTTTCCGCCTTCCCAGTGCACTCGACAACCGCCCCCTGATGATCGATGAGTTTATGCACAAAGCGCCTCACTATATGTTTGTCTCCGCTACCCCTGCCGCGCAAGAGATCGAGATCAGTACCACCATCGCCCACCAGATTATCCGTCCGACCGGATTGCTCGACCCGATCATCACCATCAAGCCGAGTGAAAATCAGGTAGAAGATCTACACGATGAGATCAAAAAAACGGTCGCGCTCGGAGATCGGGTTCTCGTCACCGTACTCACCAAAAAAATGGCCGAAGCCCTCACCAAATACCTCGCCGATTTGGGGATCAAAGTGCAGTATATGCACTCCGAGATCGACGCCATCGAGCGCAATCAGATCATCCGAGGTCTCCGTGTCGGCGATTTTGACGTTCTCATCGGGATCAATCTCCTACGAGAAGGGTTGGATTTACCGGAAGTAAGCCTCGTCGCTATTTTAGATGCCGATAAAGAAGGTTTCCTGCGTTCTGAAACAGCACTGATTCAAACCATCGGACGCGCCGCGCGGAATGAACACGGGCGGGTCATCCTGTACGCCCAAAAGATCACCGGATCGATGGAACGCGCTATCGCGACCACGACCAAACGCCGTGCAATCCAAGAAGCGTACAATACCAAACACGGCATTACGCCGACAACAACCAAGCGCTCCCTTGATGAGAATCTTAAACTCGAAGATGTAGGTGATTTATACAATCGCTCTAAAAAAGCGAAAACCCTCCCTGCGGCAGAACGTAAAAAACTGATCGAAGAGCTGAATCTCAAGATGAGAGAAGCGGCTAAAAAACTGGAATTCGAAGAAGCAGCGCGTTTACGCGATGAAATAGCAAAGATACGGAAACTATAAAAATTAAAAAGGAGAAAGCGCGGTTCACTGCGCGTGGGCTTCCTGCCTAAAGAAGCTCAGCGTTAGCGTAGACACAGGGGTTTTACTCCTGTGGCGTTAAAAATCAAATGGATGATATGTTAAACAACCTCTCGACGTACGGCTACATTGTACTCTTTCTCTATTCCCTTGGCGGGGGGTTTGTCGCCTTATTGGGTGCGGGAGTTCTCAGTTTTATGGGAAAAATGGATCTGTCTCTCTCCATTGCAATCGCTTTTAGTGCAAACTTCATCGGCGATTCACTCATGTTTTACATGTCCCGATATCACAAAAAAGAGATGATGGAATATTTTAGAAAACATCGCCGTAAACTCGCATTTTCCCATCTTCTTCTCAAAAAACACGGCTCATGGATCATTATCATTAAAAAATTCATATATGGGCTCAAGACGCTTGTCCCTATCGCTGTCGGGTTAACCAAATACGATTTTTGGAAATTCAGCGGCTATAACGCACTGGGTGCAGCCATTTGGGCAGTTATTGTCGGTGGGGGAAGCTATCTTTTCGGCGGGGCCTTGATCGAAGGGTATAAAATTGTGGCGGATAAACCGTATTTGGCTCCGGTTATGTTGATCATTGTCGGTGGAAGTGTTTGGTTTTATCTCTCGTTAGCAACAAAAAAACAAAAATAGAAAAGAAGCTGAGTGTGGATGGGGAGGAGGGATTCGAACCCCCGAATGACTGGACCAAAACCAGTTGCCTTACCGCTTGGCGACACCCCAATGTTGAGAGGGGAATTGTAGAAAAATTCCCCTTAAGAAAGTTTTATACGGATTAAAACAATAGTTTTTCTTCGGTTTTCGGCCCTTGTTCTTGCGTAGTATCCGGTGCCATTGACGTGTCAGTATACTCTTCAGTACCGTTTGCGTCATTAACCGGTGCACGGTAAACCCCTGCCGGAAGGTCAAAGTAGCGTTTGGTATTTGGATAAATACGTAACATATCTTCATAATAATAGCGGAAAACCGGACCGGCTGCCCGTCCACCGGTTTCACTGCGGCGCATCGGCGTATTGTTATCATTTCCGAACCAAACAACCGTCTCTACGGTCGGTGAATATCCTACAAACCACGCATCGACGTTATTATTGGTCGTTCCGGTTTTACCGGCAATCTCCATCCCTCCGACACGGGCTGTGGTCCCCGTACCGTGACTGACAACATCTTTTAAAATAGAGGTCATCAGATAGATTTGTTCAGGGGTATTGACTTGACGGCTTTTGTTTTCATATCGGATCGTCTCCCCTTTTGGAGTAATGACCTGACGTATCAACATAGGATTGGTCAAAGCTCCTCCGCTCGAAAACATCGTATAGTATTTCGCCAAATCGATAGGGGAAATAGAGATTGTTCCCAATGCAATCGAGAGATCGGGTGGAAGGTTTTCGGTAATACCGTAACGTCTAAGCCCCTCTACCACTTTTTGAAATCCCATATCACTGACCATATTAATCGTTGCAAGGTTACGAGAATGGGTCAGGGCATTACGGATCGTAACCATCCCTTTATACTCATTTTTATAGTTTTTCGGCTGCCACGTTTTTTCCTCACCGTCATCACCCGCATAGGTATAAGTACGTGCGATGTCGGGAACCATAGAAGAGGGGGACATTCCACTGTCCAATGCTACTTGATAAATAAACGGTTTAAATGCCGAACCCGGTTGGCGCTTTGCCTGCGTTACACGGTTGAAAGGGCTGAGTGAATAATCATACCCCCCAACCATCGCTAAAATCTCTCCGTTACGGGGATCAAGACTGATAAGGGCACCGTTGAGCTGACGCTGCATATTCTCATCCAAATCTCCCGCTTCCTGTGCCCGTTTTAAAATCTCATCACGACCCGATTGAAGGGCTTTGTACCCCGATTCTTGAAGTCTCATATCGATGGTGGTGTAAATCTTGTAGCCGCCGCTGCGGATATCGGGAAACGCATCACCGAGTTGACGCATTACCTCATCGATAATGTAGGGGCCCGAGTTTTTGCTGAGGGTATCGTTATAAACTTTCGGTCGTTCCTGTGTCGCTTTTTCATAGGTGGCTTGATCGATCCATCCCAACTCATACATACGCCCGATAACACGGTTGGCCCGTCCGAGAGAGAGCTCATAGTTTCGGGTCGGAGAATAGAAATTCGGAGCTTTCGGAAGACCGACCAGCATTGCGATCTCTTTTAGACTGAGATCTTTAAGCGGTTTGCGGAAATAGCCATCCGCTGCCGTTTTAATTCCGTAGTATCCGTGCCCTAAATAGATTTCATTGAAATAACGCTCTAAAATTTGTTCTTTGCTCAACTCTTGCTCAATACGGATCGAGTAGAGAACCTCTTTGAATTTACGGGAGAATTTCTTCTCACGGGTCAAAAGGGTATTTTTAACCAACTGCTGCGTGATGGTACTCGCCCCCTCTTTGAGCTTTCCGGCACTCACGTCTTTGATGATCGCACGCATAACTGCATCAGGATTCACCCCGTGATGTTCAAAAAACATCGTATCTTCGATTGCCAAAAGTGCCTCAATAAGACGCGGAGGAATGTTTTCATACGAGACGTAATAGCGGTGTTCATCGCTAAAAAGGTTGGCAATTTTATTTCCGTTACGATCGTACACTTCGGTCGTTAGACGCGGTTGATACTGAATCAGTTTTTGAGTTTCGTATTCAAACGAGTAAATAAGATACCCTAAAAAAACGATCGGAATCATCACAACAAACGCGATTGTAATCATAAAATATTTTTTCATTCTCACCCTTAGCGGTACTTCTTCATAGGAGTTGATCAATTTCTAAATTCCCTGGTTTTAAATTCAGCGTCGATTAACGCTTGGGTATATTTCTCTTTGGGCTCACGCGTAATCTCATCGATTTTCCCTTGTTCGATGACGCGCCCCTCTCTCAAAACGCAAATATCTTCGCACAATGACGATGCCACCCCCATATCATGGGTAACAAACAGCATCTTAAAGCCTATTTTTTCTTGCAATGTTTTCAGCAATTCAACCATAGCCTCTTTTGAAGCAGGGTCCAACGCCGTTGTCGGCTCATCCAGCAATAATAGCTTGGGATTCGAGCCTAAAGCGATTGCAACCACTACCCTCTGAAGCTGTCCTCCTGAGAGTTCGGGAGGAAACCGATCCAATAGCGATTCATCCAAACCCAGCAGAGCAAATAACCCAATACTCTGCTCTTTTGGGAGAAACATTTGATCTTTGATCCGTGTGAGCGGCGATAACGCGGTAAACGGATTTTGGGGAACCAAAGCGATACTCTGGCCCCGCTGCCATTCAAAATCACACTGTTTCTCAATCAAAACGTCCAATGCCGGATCCGAAAGTCCCAAAAGAGCTTTAAGCGTTAACGACTTACCGCTTCCGCTTGCTCCCACTAATGCCAATGAACGCCGAATCTCAAATGCAATATCCACCAGCACGTCACCTGCGTGAGTGATTTTGAGCTGATCGATACGAATCGTATTCATGATGCTATTTTACCCAAATCTGCGTTAATCGCTCACACACCTGAGCCAAATGCGCTTCATCCATTTCAAGGCGTGCGATGAGGCGGAGGATCGCTTTTTTCACCGTTGGCTGCCGAATCGCCCCGACGTGTGTCCCCATCTCATTTTTGAGCTGCGCCTGTAACCGCATCACTTCACGATTATCCCCGATGACAATCGGAACAATCAACCCAGCACATTCAAGTCCCAGTATCGCTTTAACAATCCTTTGACGGGTACTTATTTGATCGCGCAGCTCTTCTGTATGAGTTTGTATAAATTGCAGGGCATGATAGGCGAGCGCCGTATCATAAAGCGAGGGAGCCGTCGCATAAATCACGTTTTTGGCACGGTTAATGAGATAGTCGCTGATATGACGTGAGGAGAGGACATAAGCACCGAAACTTCCGTACGCTTTGCCCAGTGTCCCCATCTTAATCATCAATGGTGTCGGTGCAATTGTATAATAATCGAGTATCCCCATCAGATGTTCCCCGATTACCCCGCTGCTGTGCGCTTCATCCAAAATCAAAATGGCGTCATGTGCTATTGAGAGTTCGATAATCTCTCGGGGCACACAGTCACCCCCCATCGAATAAATCCCCTCAACCGCGACAATAATCCGTTTCCCCCGTGCATGCAAAAGCTCTGATTCAAACGCGGCTACATCGTTATGGGAGAAAAAGATCACCTCACCCTCACACATACGCGCACCCGCAACACCGCTGGCATGATACTCCTCATCCATAAGCAGTACATCCCCTTTGCGGACAAGCGCTTCGATCAATCCGACATTGGCGTTAAATCCGCTCCCCATAACGATCCCCGATTCAAAACCGTTCGCTTCGCATAATGCTGACTCAAATTCCGCATGAATAGGATGATAGCCGTTTACGAGCATCGAAGCTTTGGGCGCATGGTCACTGTGGCGGGATAGAGTTTCACACGCCTTTCTATGGAGTTCTTTCTTATGCGCCAACCCTAGATAATCGTTCGATGCGGCATCGATGAGTGAAGCATCACGAACATGACGTTCACGGTAACGGCCGGAACGTTTCAGAGCATTAAGCTCGCTTTTGTAGGGATTATTCATCGGGTGGCGGGAAGCTGTGCTATGTATTCTCGAATCTCGCGGATACGTTCATCATCGGCCGGATGGGTCGAGAGAAATGCGGGCGGCTTTTGAGAACTTTTCGATAAACGCCCCATATTTTCCCAAAACTTGAGCGCTTGGGCGGGATTATAACCCGCTTTGTACATCAAATACACCCCGATTTGATCGGCTTCATGCTCGAATTTCCGGCTGTAAGGGAGGATAAGTCCCACTTGGGAAGTTACTCCGTACGCTTGAGCGTAGAGGTTTTGGTATTGTGCGGGAACATTTAACGCTGCGGCTAATACCTGTGCACCGATATTGCTCGCACTTTGCATCGACATTCTCTCTGCCCCATGGCGGGCAAGTGCATGGGCTATCTCATGTCCCATCACGGTAGCGATTTGATCGTCGTTTTCGGTAATTTTCAAAATCCCCGTGTAAAAAAAGACTTTCCCTCCCGGCAGACAAAAAGCATTAGGCGTATCATCTTGGATCACGGTAAATTCCCAGGCAAAATCACTCCGTCCGCTTACCGCAGCGATTTTCTCACCGATTCGTTTTACCCGCTCTTGGAGTTTTTTATCGGTACTGATTTTAGAGGTTTCTACGACTTTCTTTGCCTCGGTAGCACCCAAAGCCATCTCTTGATCGGGAGAGATCATCATAAACTGGGTACGGTTGGTCACCGGTGTTTTGATACATCCGACCAACAATAATCCTACAAGTACTGTGGATAGTAATTTCATCGCATCCTCCTATAGAAACGCTCTTAAGACTTCAACCGACAATCCCATTGCCGTACTCTCGAAGCCTCGAACTTCACGAATATAAGGTTTACAGAATCCCTCCACCATACACGCTCCCGCCTTACCTCGCCACTCACCACTGTGCAGATATTCCTCAATTTTTTGGGAGTCAAAAACATCAAAAAAATAGTGGGTCGAAGAGATATCCACTAATTCTAAACGGGGAGTTTTATAGATCATACAGGTAATAATAGCGACATCCGAACCGCTTTGCATCTCTAAGATCGCTCTCGCATCCGCTTCGTCTTTGGCTTTGCGCAAAATCTTGCCGTGTGCCGTTACAACCGTATCGGCGACAAGGAGAGGATAATCATTACAACCGAACTTTTCTAAATTAACGCGGTATTTTCCGAGTGTCGCTTGGTAAACAAAGTTTTTAGGAGAGGAGGCGAGTATAGAGTCTTCATCAAAATCGACTGACTCTTGAAGAAACGGAATACCTGCCGCTCTTAGAAGTTCAGCGCGGGTAATCGAAGAAGAGGCAAGACGAACCATTAAATCCCTTTGTCATCCTGAACTTGATTCAGGATCTAAGATTGCGGATCAAGTCCGCAATGACGTTAATACGCATTTCTTAATACAACACCGATAAAGATAGCGGTAATACCCAACACGATATTCACCGGAACCATATATTGTGCGATAAGAGCGAGCATCTCTTTGGCTTTTTCGAGATTTCCCTCTTTGAGTGCTGTTTCTGCTTTAGCTCGACGCCACATCATAGCACCCAAATTCAACGCCATAATAAGCCAAATCGCCTCTTTGATATGAATCGTATTATACAAACTCATCGCGTATTCATCGATAACATTTCCCATTGGGTCCATCGCTGCGGCACGGAATCCGAGTCCTACCGCCATTAGCACTGCAGTTACGATTAAAACAATCACGAACGGCGTCACAATCGCAAAAAGACGTTTCAACGTATGGGCTGCACGTTCTAGTCGTAGTTTCGGATCACTAATGAGTGAGAGTGATTGATGGGTTGCAAAACGGATAGCGATCATTCCCCCTACCCAGATTACCGCACTGATAACATGCAAAAAAACGATGAGGGTACGGTGATGCGCAAATGTTTCGACTAAAAACTCTTTCATTATGAAAGTTCCTTCGTTACATACGCCAATGCCGCCTCTTTGGCCTCCGTGAGTTTAGAAGCGTCTTTTCCACCCGCTTGAGCGAAATCAGGACGTCCGCCGCCACCGCCGCCGAGGATCGGTGCGATGGTTTTGATCCAATCACCTGCTTTAACAGTCGTGTTTTTGGCACCTGCTGCGAGAAGCACTTTATCGTCTTTGATTTGGAAAAGGATCACCGCAACCGATTCATGCGCATTTTTAAGCTCATCAATCCGCTCTTTGATATCGCCTGCCGTGAGTTCGGCAACAACAACTGCGGTATTGCCCATCATACTCACGGAGAGTTCTTCTTTAGTGCTTGACGCCAATACCGACATCTCAGACTTGAGCGTTTTAACCTGCTCTTTAAGACGCTCAATCCCTGCTAATACATCGCGGTTTTTAACCGATGCTTCTACTTCTTCGAGTAAATGTCGATTCGCTTTAAAGAGGTTGTAAGCGGCATTTCCGCACACTGCTTCGATACGACGAACACCTGCACTGACACCGCTCTCTTTTACGATGACAAACGTCCCGATGGTTGCCGTGTTATCGACGTGGATACCGCCGCAGAACTCGACCGATGCCGTTCCGAAATTGACGACGCGTACCGTATCGCCGTATTTTTCACCAAACTGCGCTTTCGCCCCGCTTTTTTTCGCTTCATCGATGCTCATTTCACGCGTCATCCCTTCCAATGCATGGAAGATATGATAGTTCACCCGCTCTTCGACGAAAGCGATCTCCTCGTGTGACATCGCTTTAGGGTGTGAGAAGTCAAAACGGAGACGATTGTGTTCAACCAGTGAACCCGCTTGGGAGATATGTTCCCCCAACTGCTCATATAATGCCGCGTGCAACAAGTGGGTTGCCGAGTGGTGTTTTGCGATCTCGTTACGTGATGGATCGACAATCGCTTCGACGCTCTCACCGACACTCAATGTTGCTTTAGTCTCAATATGTGAGAGGTTCAACCCGTGGAATTTTTTCGTTTCGGTTACAACCGCTTTCTCTCCGAGAGTTCCAATATCGCCGCTTTGTCCGCCGCTTTCCGCATAAAACGGAGTCTCTTCCAAAAGAACCCATCCGCTCTGGTGAGCGTGCAACTGATCAACGCGCTCAAAATTCTCACCCAAAAGGGCTTGGATTTTGACCGGGGCTTTCGTATACGCGTATCCGATAAAGGAGTTGACACCGAACGTCTCAAGAAGGGTTTTAAAATCCCCCTCGACGTGTGCGTCACCTGAGCCTTTCCATGCCGCTTTTGCCCGTTTGCGCTGTTCTAACATCAGTGTTTCAAACGTCTCAACATCGAGGGCGAGATGTTTCTCTTTCAACATATCCTCAGTCAAATCGAGAGGGAATCCGAATGTATCGTAGAGTTTAAACGCCACTTCACCGCTAAAGGTCTCTTTGGTATTTTTCAACTCTTCATTAAAGAGTTCGATCCCCGACTGAATCGTTTTGAAAAAGCGCTCCTCTTCGAGCATGATTTGCTCTTTTAGAACACTTAGTTTTTCGACGATATACGGATATTGTTTCCCCATCAGTTCGGCGACGGTGTCGGCAACCTCAAACATAAACGGTTTGGTAAATCCGAGCAAGTAACCGTGACGAACCGCACGACGCAAGATTCGGCGAAGAACGTATCCCCGCCCTTCATTCGAAAAGTTTGTCCCCTGCGCGAGGAGGAAAGTAGCCGTACGGATATGATCGGCGATAACACGGTACGACGCACCGCTTGCATAGGTATAGGGTTTACCGATAAGGGCTTCAACTTTACGGATAATCGGCATAAAGAGGGTTGAATCGTAGTTGCTCAATGCCCCCTCTAACACTGCGGTCGCACGCTCTAGCCCCATCCCCGTATCGATAGAGGGTTTCGGAAGAGGTTTCAACTCACCCTTGGCATTACGCTCATATTGCATGAAAACGAGGTTCCAGATCTCCAAGAAACGATCCCCGTCTCCCCCCATATAGTCTTCCGGCCCGTTAAAATGTTCCGCACCCTGATCAACAAAAATCTCCGAACATGGTCCGCACGGTCCGGTATCACCCATCTGCCAGAAGTTGTCTTTATCTCCCAAGCGCATAATGCGGTCGGCGGAAATGTGTTTTTTCCAAATTGCTTCGGCTTCATCATCGCTCTCATGGACGGTTACCCAGAGTTTATCGACGGGGAGTTTCATCACTTTCGTGACAAATTCCCACGCATGGGCAATCGCTTCTTCTTTGAAATAATCCCCGAAACTGAAGTTTCCGAGCATCTCGAAAAACGTGTGGTGACGCGCCGTATGACCGACATTTTCTAAGTCATTATGCTTGCCCCCGGCACGGATACAGGTTTGGGCGCTGGTCGCACGCGGATTGGCAGGGATAGGGATATCGCCCGTAAAAATAGACTTAAACGGAACCATACCGGCATTCGTAAAAAGGAGGGTTGCATCATCGGGTACGAGGGGAGAACTCGGAACCCGTGCGTGTTGTTTTGATTCAAAAAAGGCCAAAAAGGCTTCGCGGACATCCATCATGGTTTACTCACAGTATTGGTAAAAATTGCGCGATTATAGCGAAAGATGGCTTTCTTTTCTTTTTCACAAGAAAAGAAACAAAAGAAAATCGCCCTCACACCAAAGCGCTGGCGGTACGCTTGTGCACTACTGCACGCGACCTTGCTTTTGGTGTGGTGTGAGGGCATAATTTATTTAACTCACTAATTTTCGCAAAGCGAAAACAAATAACAATCCCCGCGATTCAATACCTAGAGCCGCTCTGGAGGCAGTAGTGCCGAGAGGAACGAGCGTTCTTGAATCGCGGTATGCTCTTTTGGTACTTTTCTGACTAAACAGAAAAGTAGATAACTTTTTTCTAAAAAAGTTGACATAAAAGTATAGAAATGATACTATTTTTATATCTAAATACAAAAGAAGTGAGAACCTCATCGTGATTTTCGAGTTTGATCCTGACAAAAGTAGTTCCAATCTACACAAACACGGCATCGACTTTGAAAGAGCACAGTTATTATGGGGTGATCCTAATGCACTTGAAATAAAAGCCAAAAGCGATAGTGAAAGCCGTTATGCACTTATTGGCAAGATCGAAGACAAAATTTGGATCGCGTTTTATACCTATCGCAGTGATAATGTTCGATTGATTTCGGTACGTCGAACGAGAGAAAATGAAAAAAGGATTTATGATGAAAGCTGAAGAATTAGACGAATTATTTGACTCAGGTGAAGATATAAGTGAGCATCTCGATCTCACTACTGCCAAACGAATCGGTACACAACCAAAAAAAGTGAATGTTGATTTTCCCGAATGGATCGTCAATGCACTCGACATCGAAGCCAAAAAGATCGGGGTGACACGTCAATCGATTATAAAGGTTTGGATTGCGGAACGGTTAAAAGAGGAACAGACGCACAAGGCGAGTTAAAACGCTTTCCGTTCGTGGTGAGCCTGTCGAACCATGAACAACCCTTCGACATACCCTATAGGGCACGTGAGCTCAGGGCGAACGGGCGAAAGATTATTCGTCATTCCCAACTCAATTGGGAATCCAGCTCTCATTTTACATATCAATTCAAAAAAAGAAAAGTGAAGATAGAATACATAATTCTTATTTAATAAAATTAACTAATTATCTGAGTTATAATTCTTTTATATTAGATTCAATTGAGGTAACGGATGACTATTAAAGCTTTTAATCGAATTGCAATACTGTTGTTAATCATACTCTTGCTTTCAAATTTAATTTACAAAGCTATCATATCTCCATATAATTTTTTTGATTCTCTAGACATAAATTTAAAAGTTTTAATTAGTTTTGTATTAATGTATTTTCTCGGTGATTTTTTACTATCAAAAAAAATAATAAATAATAATGTGCCAAACAATACCATATTTACTTTGGGAATGATAATCTTCCTTTTTAGTATATATACAGTTTCAGATATAGGATTTTACAGTGATACTCTCTTTATGTTCAGAAACTTTAGTGTTAGCACTATATTATCTGCTACTAATTACAATCTAATTGCAATACTTCTAGCATGGGTCGCAATAATGATTGCAAATTTAATGCTAAAACATAGCCTTACATCTTCAAAAAAAGATTCTCATCAACCTCTACATGTAGACAAAATCATTACTTATTTGGTTTTATTGTTTGGATTTCTTTTTATTTGGAACTCATGCTTTATGGAATGCATAGGTGTTTGGAAGCTCGCTAATTCAAATTTAGATGTAATGAATAAGTCAGCATGGTTCTCAAGTGCAAAGTTTCTAATAATACAACTCTTATCACTTTTAATCTATTGGAGAATCATATTGTCATTGCAAACCAAATATCCCTATCATTTTACAAATAACTATATTCTTTTAATAACTGCAATATTTATATTGGTAGGTGCATATAGCTTTAATGCTTTTATGTATCAATTAACTTTTATTACATTATTATCCGAAAGATACGAAGTTTGGAGCCTAATTCACATATTGTTTATGCCGATTTTAATTGGATTTTACTTCTTTTCTTTGTATATTACACGCAAAAAGAATACTTAAAAAAATCGCTTTATTTTAGGGTATTCATGGTTCGACAAGCTCACCACGAACGGGGATGGATCCCCGACCTGATCGGGGATGACGAAGAAAAAAATAAATAGATTCCGTGTCAAGCACGGAATGACAGGAAGAGTTACGAAAACGCCCGATTAAGGGCACTAAACATCGCTTTAATCGACGCAACGGTGATATCGTTATCACACCCTACCCCGAAAAATTTCTCCAAACTCTCCGTCTGAATTTCGATATAGGCTACCGCCTCGGCACTGGAAAGCTCTCCGCGTGAATGTTCCGAGTACGAGAGAATTTTAAAATTGTGCGAATACTCTACCATCAACGCATTTTTACACGCATCGATCGGTCCGTTCCCCTGTCCTTCGCTTCGGATCGTTTTGCCATTATGCGTGTACTCCAACACGCATTTAGCCGAGTGCTCTTTGGCACTCTCCGAGAGAACTGAATAATCGACAAACTCGATGTCATGCGGTTCCCCGAAATAGGTCTTCTCAAAAATCTCTAAAATCTCTTCGCTTGAGAGTTCGCGTCCCGCTTCGTCCGTTACTTTTTGGACAATGGTTCCGATTTCAGGGTGCATTTTTTTCGGCAGCGAATAGCCGAATTTATCTTCGAGTACGTAGGCAACTCCCCCTTTGCCCGATTGGGAATTGATACGAATAATCCCCTCGTAGTTGCGCCCAACATCCTGAGGATCGATTGGAAGATACGGTACTTCCCAGAATGCATCGTCTTTGGCACGCTGATACGCCAACCCTTTATTGATCGCGTCTTGGTGAGAACCTGAAAACGCCGTATATACGAGTTCACCGACATAGGGGTGACGCTCATGGGTTTTCATATCGGTGCACTCTTCGACGACTCGAACCACCGTCTCTAAATCGCTGAAATCAAGCTCCGGATCAACCCCTTGGGTGTACATGTTGAGCGCGAGGGTGATGATATCGACGTTTCCGGTGCGCTCGCCGTTAGAGAGCAACGTCCCCTCGACACGATCTGCCCCCGCGAGCAACGCCAACTCCGTCGCCGCAACCGAGGTTCCACGGTCATTGTGGGTGTGGGTCGAGATCAGCACATGCTCACGGTTGCTCAAATGTCGGCTCATCCACTCGATCTGATCGGCATAAACGTTCGGTGTCGCCATCTCGACCGTCGCCGGAAGGTTAATCACCACTTTACGCTCTGCACTAATCCCCCAGCGTTCGGTCACGGCGTTACAGATACGGGCGGCAAATTCCAACTCCGTCCCCGTAAAACTCTCAGGGGAGTATTCGAGCATGATTTCGCC
>Ga0156221_1114_pt1 | contig 40095 bp, 44 predicted proteins | sample RifCSPlowO2_12_FD_107869 | JGI IMG/M metagenome (GOLD analysis project Ga0156221, IMG submission 107869) | Sulfuricurvum sp. RIFCSPLOWO2_12_FULL_43_24
GTATGACGCCATTATAATCGGTGCCGGGATAAACGGTTGTTGCAGTGCCTATTTTCTTCATCGCGCAGGATTACGGGTAGCCCTTGTGGATGAAGCGGGAATTGCTTCGGGCGGCAGCGGGGCGGCTGGAGCATTTATATCTCCCAAAATCTCGAAAGCAGGTGAGCTCAAAGAGATCATGGGTGAAGCTCACGCAGAAGCATTAGCGTTTTATACTGCAAATTTCCCCGAGTTTACCCTCACAAAACCGCTTCTTCATATCGCTAATTCTCCACAAGAGGGGGGAAAAGTAACAGCATTCAAACGTGAGAGCACTCTAGAACAAACCGCCATGAGTGAGGGACTACGTTCTCTTCTCAGTGATGAAGCGCTGCAGTGCGAATCGATCTATTTTTCCCATGGTGCAGTTGTCGATGCTCAAGGCGTGTGTTGCGCATTATCCAACGGCGTTGATTTTTTTTGCTTCAAAGCAGAGAATATTACCCATCAAAATAGTACTTGGCATGTAGGAGAATTACGTGCAAAGCATTTAATCCTCTCTATCGGCGCTTATCCCAAACTTCTGCCGATCGACTACGTTGGGCTTCGTGGTATTTGGGGACATCGCATCGATATACAGACCTCTACCGCTATCCCCTCGATTTTGCATCATCATGTTTCCATTTCACCGACAACGAAAGAGGGGATTGTCGCCATCGGTGCTACGCATGATGTTCACTATTCCCCATTTTCCGGGGAGCCATACGAGAGAGAGGAAGGGAGAAAAATACTCCTTAAAAAAGCCTCTAAAACACTAAAATTAAATAATATTAACATAATGAAAGACTACATGGGACTTCGTTCCGGTTCAAACGATTATCTGCCGATGCTGGGACGTTTGGTGGAGTCTGATGCGACACTACAAAAATATCCCCATATGCGTCATGGAGAGGCGATCGATCCATCCGAATATATCTACTATCCTAATCTTACAATGATAAATGGATCAGGCGGGTATGGTTTTGTCCTCGCTCCGTATCTGGCTAAGCGGTTAAAAGAGTACATTGTGGATGGAGTGAGCATCGATCCTATCCTCTCACCGTCACGTTTCTTTCCGCGTTGGGCAAAACGGAAAAAAAATCAATCGTAAACAACAACTCCATAGTTGTCATCAATACGGTAAAAGCGTGAATCCGCCGTGATAATCAGCTCATCCAAACGGGCGAGATGTACATAGCTTTTTTTACCGATTTTAATCCCGTTTTCGAGAAAAAACCGCTTTAGATTGACAAATTTAATATCATTGACAAACTTGTATTCGAACTGATTGTAGAGGCGCATTTTTTTGTAGCCGAAAATATGGCTGTCGATCCCCAGCTGGGTCGCGGCGTATTGAGTAGGTAGATAGCCGCCGAGATCGGTCAAATCTTCTTCGATATGGGCATATCGCGCAGGAAGGGTACTTTTTTCGAGAAAAACGTACCGGTTGAGCTTGATGTGGCGTGTCTCATTCCAGTATTGATACGCAGGTGAAGAGATATCGAGTTTGGTATAGACCTCTTTCCATAGCCAGTGTTTATCAAGAGTGCAATAGAGGGCAGACATGCTTACTCGTCGTAATCAGGATCGTTAAGGGCTAAACGTTTGGCGTACATGAAACGTTGCTTGTAGTAATCTTTGTCGATGGAATCATATTGTACTTTTTTATTCGAATACGAGGCATGGATAATTTGCCCTTCGCCCGCATAGATTGCAACGTGTGAAGGGTCTGATTTGTAGGTACGGTAAAAGAGAAGATCACCTACTTGTAAATCATCCATACTTACACTTTCCCCTAATTGTGCTTGTTCCGCAGCACTGCGGGGGAGTGAAATACCGAATTGTCGATAGACTTGCTGAGTAAAACCGGAGCAATCGGTACGTTCACCGTCTTTGTTTCCAAAGCCATAGGGAGTTCCTAGAAAATCTTTAGCGTGGGAGAGGAGTTTGTCTTTGGCGTTTTTAATATTTTTGACGATTTTTTGGGTTTTTGTTTTAGATTCTTCTGTCTTGGTGGATTCTTCGGGACAAGCAGCTTTGGAAGCAATAGGGGCAGGTTTTGGAACCATGAGAAAAGGCTTTTCATCTTGACCGATGGTATTGGTTTCAATTTTATCATTTCTCAACACCGAAGCTATGAATGCAACTTCTTTGACTACAGGTTCTGTTGGCGGAGTAGGTTTTGCGATGACTATAGGAGCAGAAGCTTTAATAAACGGGTTCTCTTCGTTTTTGATCGTATCGTTTGTTTTTTTTAATTCACGTTCATATTCTAAGAAGAGGGACGGCTCACGCCTCTGCGACTCTGCCTGAGCCGTGATTGTCAGTAAAATCAGCGATAACACTGTGCGTCTAATCAGCATTAACCCTCCTCATTTTTTCTGCTATGTAGTCATTATAGATTAAAAAGCTTTAGTTTTTTTTATAATCCTAAAATTTAACGGATCGTTATGGTACACTTTCTTTAAAAACGAATGGATAATAAGCATTAGATGAGAGAAGCTATTATACTGCTGAATATGGGTGGACCCAACAACCTGAACGAAGTTGAGATGTTTTTGCACAACATGTTTAACGATCCCTATATCATCCGAACTAAGAGCAATTTACTGCGCCGTTTTATCGCCGGGATGATCACATTAACGCGTGCTGAAAAATCTCAGGATATTTATCGTCAAATCGGGGGAAAATCACCTCTGGTAGAGCTAACGAAAAAACTGGTTTCAGCCTTCTCAAAGGCGGTCGGTCCCCAAGTTATCGTTGATTTCGTCATGCGCTATACTCCACCGATGGCGGAGGAAGTATGTCAACGCCTTAAAGAACAAGGGATAAAAAAAGTCTATTTAATCCCGCTTTATCCTCAATATTCCTCAACGACAACCCAATCTTCGATCGATGATTTTGAAGAAACGGCTCATAAAATAGGGTGGGATGTCATTACGGTAGAGATTAAACATTTTTTTGCGCATGAGACCTATAACCGATGTGTGGTCGATCGTATTCAAGAGTCCTTAGGGGAGGAGAATGCATCGTCATTTGAGATCATTTTCTCCGCCCATGGGTTGCCTCAAAATATCGTTGATCAGGGGGATCCCTATCAGAGACAGGTGATTGCCCATGTCGAATTGATCAAAGAGTTGATGAAAAATATGGGATTGAATTTTAATGGAGTCCATTTGGCCTATCAATCCAAAGTAGGGCCGATGAAATGGCTGGAGCCTTCTTTGGAAAACACGCTTCATACGCTCCGAAACAAACGGGCTATTATCGTCCCAATCGCCTTTACCATCGACAATTCAGAAACCGATTTTGAACTCTCTATCGAATATGCCGAAGTGGCTCATGAACTCGGATACGATGAATATCGTGTCTGCCGCTGTCCAAACGATCATCCTCTTTTTGTCCAAACACTCAAAGAACTCTACGAGAAAATGAGATAAATGAAAAACATTGCCCTCTTCGATATGGACGGAACGCTAATCGATTCGGGTTTAGATATAACCCTCTCGATTAATCATGTCCGTTTAGAGTGCTACGATCTTGAACCGCTCAGTGTTCAGGCCGTTATCGATGCAATAAATGCCCCCGTACGTAATTTAGCTGAGCTTTTTTACGGCAATCCTATTTATGAAAAGCGTGCGAGAGACCTTTTTGAACGCCACTATCACGATCAGTGTATCCAAAATGTAAAACCTTACGAAGGAATCCCGGTACTTTTGGAGAAACTTCATCAAAATGGCTATTTGATGGGAGTCGCGACAAATGCTCCAAGTGTTTTTGCCAAACGGATGTTAGAGCATTTGGGGCTGAATTCTTATTTTAGGCTCATCATCGGTGCCGATGAAGTGGAGTCCCCGAAACCCCATCCACAAATGCTAAACCGTCATCTCGAACACTACGAGTTTCGTTCAGGTACGGATTATGCTTGGATGATCGGTGATAATTCCAAAGATATGGAAGCCGCTTCTCGTGCAGGCATACATAGTGTATTTGCAGGGTGGGGATTCAGTTCGGAGGGAAAAGGGGATTATTATGCATCTTCACCTGAGACGTTATACGATATCATCTGTAAAAAGGGATAAATTATGATCAGTATTGACTTGCTACTCACTATTTTTATCATGTCACTTTTATTTTTACGTCATACCGCAGTCTATAAAGATCCCAATAAAATCAATTATACCCCTGTGGTTTTGGCGCTTGGTGCAATCGGGGGACTGCTTCATTTTATTCTTAGCAGCGGAATGGATGCTAATGTATTTAAAGAATCCCTGTTATCCCTCAGTGTCGGTATCGTCCTCTCTGCCATTATGAGCGTAATGTCTCAGACCGTTTCACTCATGAATAGCCATAATGAACGCCAACGTCTTGTAGGAATCAGTGATGAGATTAATGCATTAGGTTCATCGGTTGGAACACTCAAAGATCGGCTTGATCTCGTCGCTCAAATGGAAAGCTCGACTCACGATCAAATTCGTAATGTCTTCAAAGAAGAGATCGACGCGTTAAACGTCATTCAAGCCAATCAAAAACTTTTTGTTGCTAAAATCGAATCACTTTTGACACAGCAGCAAAGTGCGATGGAAAAATTCGAAGAGTTTACCCTCTCAGAACTTCCGAGTTTGGATAATGTTGTCCATCGTCATATCGATCTTCTGCGTGTTGCGGAACAAGATCATTTCAATCAACTCAAAAGTTCGGTTCGTGTGAACTGCGATGAGCAAAAAGAGCTACACACACAGTTAAAAACCCTGCATGATCTTGTAGTGCAAATTAGCCATCGAGAACTTCCCGATCATACCATTGCCGTTTTGCAAAAAGAGATGGATCGTATTGTCCATGACTTTTCTCACCATTTACAGACCTTAGGGGTTAAAAGCGAATCGATTGTCACTTCATTGCTCGAAAATGATTCTTTGCTAAGAGGCTCACGTGAACAAAGCGAACTGATTATGCAGCAAATGGTTCTCTCTTCGAAACAAATGCGTGAGATGACATCCCATTCAAAAGAGCTCTCCGAATCGCTCAAACCTCTCTCTCGCCTTTTCACTTCTGCCGAAACGCTCCACAATGAGTTTATAAACGCAAAAGGGAAACTCAATGAGTTGATTATTACCCTCGAAGCGTATGAGCACCAAGAGTATCGTGCTATTCGTAAAAGTTTGGAAGAGGTAGCTTCAGAAGCCATTGCACAGATGCGTCTTTTGACCCAAACCCTCCAGAAAACAGAATCTCTACCTCTCATAGAGACGAGAAATGTTCAAGAATTGGCCAGTAAAGTAAAACTGCATAAAAGCTATTTAGGAGAGATGAGAGACGATGTCCTATAAGCAAAAAGCGCAAGAACAAAAACGTGATTTGATTTTAGAAGAGGCGACGGCTCTTTTTATCAAAGAGGGTTATGAGAATATGAAAATCTCAGAGTTAGCAAAAAATGCGGGGGTTTCCATCGGGGTCATTTACACCCTTTTCGGTTCAAAAGAGACACTCTATAACCACTATGTAATGAACCAAATGGAGTATTATATCGAGGTAATTAAAGAAGAATTACAACACCATACGGATCATTTAGAGATGTTAAAAGTGGTCACAAAAATCCACTTTTCCGCCATTATTAAAAATAAAAATGCCCTCAAAGAGAGTATTGTGAGTGATCCGACCTTCTTTCTCAATATTGCCGCTGATGAAGACAATCCTCTCTTGCATTTGTATACCTATATCGCAGAAACAGTTATGAGGCCGCTATTGAACGAAATGGGATGTCAAAAAGATCCTTTGGAAGTTTTTTTTCTCTATGACGGGATTACGTTAGGGATGATTAAATACTGGATAGTAAAAGGCGGAGATTTAATGGAGCGGGTTGATGAGGCAATCGAAACGCTCCTTTTGATACTCAAAAGGTCGTGAGTGAGAGACACCCTGTAATAGGCTGTGTCTCGTTAAGAATTACGACAAATTGCGTCGCTCATAAAATGTGCGCAGTCTTGAATCCATAGGATACATGAGACGGTACAATACCGGAACGATAAAGAGTGCCAACAGGGTTGAGCTGATTAACCCTCCTATGACCGCGATCGCCATCGGTGCGTTGCTCTCATGTCCGGCACCACCGCCGAGAGCCAGCGGAAGCATGGCAAAAATCATCGCAAACGTCGTCATCAAAATAGGGCGAAGACGTTTTTCTCCTGCTTCGAGGAGGGCTTCATCGACATTTTTTCCCTCTTTGATGGCATTATTTGCAAAATCCACCACCAATATGGCATTTTTGCCCACCATACCCATAAGGAGGATAATCCCGATCATTACGAAAATACTAAAGGGATTACCGGTGAGGAACAAGGCCAAAATGACTCCGGTAAAACTGAGCGGCATTGCTACCATAATAATAAACGGCTGTATTAATGATTCATAAAGTGCCGCAAGGATCAAATAGATGAGTACCACAGCAAGCAAGACGGTAAATCCGAATGCTTCTGCCGTCTCCTGCATCCGTTCGATATCACCCGTATAACGGTATTGATACCCCTCGCCTAAGATAGGGGGGAGCTTTTCATCGATCATACTGACAATAGAATCGAGCGGTGCTCCATTAAGGTTTGCCGTTACCAAAATTTTACGTTCCCTATCAAAGCGGTTGATTGATGCAGCTCCTTCTGTCGTCTCCAGCGTAACCAAACCATCGAGCATTACCTGTTCACCCGATGCGGTTTGAATCTGCATCTTTTTAAGGTCTTTCATTAACGAACGGTATTCATCACCCGTACGGAGAGTGATGTCAAACTGACGGCCGTTTTGTTCAAAATTCGATATAGCGCTGTCACTCGAATAGGTTGATCCGATCGCACGGGCAATTTCCTGAGCTGAAATACCTAAACGCTGGGCACTTTCACGATTAACACCGATACGTACTTCAGGTTTCCCCGGTTCAAAATCGGTATCGATATCGATCACACCGTCCGAATCTTTAAGCAATTTCACCAGTGCTAGCGATTTGCTCTCCAGTGTTTTTAAATCCGGTCCTGTTAATACGACCTGAATCGGAGCATTGCTCTCTCCCGTATCGATAGGAGGGACGTCTTCGACACTTATCGTAAAATGAGTATACGATTGGAATTTCTCACGATACGACTGGATAAGCGATTCAAGCCCTTCGCGTTGGCCTACCGGTAAGAGTTTCGCATAAATCATCGCTTTATGCGCCTCCTCAGCGGCGTTGTATCCGATCGAGAGGACGAGCGTTTCGATCCGTTTGTCTTCTTGCATGGTCTTAACCATGGGGGCTATCTCTTTTTTCATCGCTTCGAGTGAAATTCCGACAGGGGCCTTGATCATCACCCGCATTTCGGACATATCTTCCATCGGTACAAAGGTTCCGCCAACTTTTCCCGCAAGAGAGAATGAAAAAATCAATACCGCCAAAACACCAATGACCGTTATCCATTTAAATCGGAGCAAGCGTGTGAGAATAGCGCGGTAAAAGAGGTCGAGTTTTAGAAATATCGGCTCTGTTTTTTGCCAAAATTTACTCTCACCACCGCTTAATAACCGCGCACCGATAGTTGGAATAAACATGATTGCTACGAAATAAGAGATTAGCACCCCAGAGGCAACGGTCATAGCAAACGAGTTGAAAAATTTACCGACAATACCACCCATAAACGCTACCGGTACAAATACCGCTAAGAGCATGGAAGAGATCGCCAAAATAGAAAAAGAGATCTCTTTTACCCCTGCGAATGAAGCCTCCAGCGGTTCCATCCCGTGCTCTATTTTTTTGGAGATGTTTTCGATAACGACAATAGCATCATCAATAAATATCCCTATCGCCAGAGTCAAACCGATGAGAGTGAGACGATTGAGATCATATCCCAGCACATCGATCATGGCAAATGTCCCTATGATAGAAGTCGGGATCGCAAGTGCGGAAATGATTGTAGCGGTTAGATTGCGTAAAAAGAAAAAAACGATCAGCACCGCCAAGATTGAACCGTAAATTAGGTCAAACTTGACATTTTCGATGTTGATGAGAATCTTTTGGGATTGGTCTTCTACCAGTTCTAAATCATACGAATTTCCGGCAAGAACTTTGAGGGAAGGGATCGTCTTTTTTACCCCGGAGATCACCTCCAAATCATTGGTTCCTGCGATTTTTTGCACTTCCAGCAAAACCCCCTCATGCCCGTTGAAGGAAGAGTAGCTTTTGACGTCTTTAAGCCCGTCTTCGACACGCGCAATATCACTCAACCGTACACCGGGAGTGATGACAATGGATTTCAACTGCTCAATCGAGGAGGCGTCGGCACGCGTTTTAAGGATAAATTCGTTTGAATTGGAGATAAGTTTCCCACCCCCGGCACGAACATTTTCTGCTGTGATACGCGATTGAAGGGTCTCAGAGGAGATAGCGTATTTATTCAGTAAAAAAGGATCGGTAAATATCCGGATTTCACGATCTCGATACCCGACGATATCAATTTTAGCAACCCCTTGGATTCGTTGTAACTTCGGCTTGATCTGCTCATCGGCAAAGCGCATCAATGCTATCGGGTCACCGGTTTTGGTACTGATAAAAAGTTTGATGGAAGCGGCACCGGATGCGCTCACTTTTTGTACGGATGGAGATTCTACCTCGGCATCGAGATTAAGCGTTCCGATCTTATCGCGTACATCGTTGGCCGCTTCTTCGATATCTTTGGTCAGCTCAAACTGCACCGTAACAACGCTTAAGCCCTCATAACTGGTGGAAATAAGTTTATCGATTCCATCCACACCGGAGACCGCTTCTTCGATCTTGTCGGTTACTTTGGACTCGACACTCTCAGGATCGGCACCGGGGTAAGCGGTTTGAATCGTTACGATCGGGAAATCGATATTAGGAAACAATGCGACCGGCATAGATCGAAATGATATCATCCCGAAAACTACCAATGTCATCACGAGCATCAAGGTGGTGATAGGGCGATTAATTGCAAATTTATACATGATACTTTCCTAATTCTGCCCAAAATGGGCAAGCTTTAGTGCCATAGCGGCTAGCGTAGCCAAATGGGTTTTACTCATTTGGCGTTCTCAAATAATATATACGCTTCGCCAAAAAGCCCCGGAGCGATGTTAGAGGTGAGTACTTCCGCCGTTGCTTTTCGATTTTTTGCATTGACCGAAGGATAGATTTTTGAAATAGATCCCATTCTCTCTCCCTTCTGACCATCAATACGGTAGCGAACTTTGGAGCCGATTTTAATAGAGTGGAGGTATTTCTCATCGAAATTCAACATAAGCTTTACGTCCGGTGAACTGATAAGATGAAAGAGGGCTGATGCGCCGACGACACTGTCTCCGAGTTCGATATTGCGACTGGCGATGATACCGCTAAACGGTGCACGAAGTCGGGTTTTTTCTAGCAGAGTCTCTTGATATCGTAAAGAAGCTTTTGCTTCTGAAGATGCGGCAGCGGCTTTTTGGTAGGCGAGGGTGTGTTGATCCATCAGTTCCGCTTCGATAACACTTTCGACTTGACGGTAACGATCATAGGTTTGACGGGCAAACTGCTCTTCGATTTTAGCCTTTTTAAGTCTCTCTTTGGCCAGATCGATACCGGCAATTAAATCGTCGTTATCGATTTCCAGCAAAACGGAGCCTTTTTTGACATGGCTTCCGACATCAACATTTAGCCTTTTTACGATTCCTGACGTTGCAAGATTCAAATTGGCCTCTTTACGTGCAAACACATCAAATGTAGCATATACCTCTTCTCCCTGTAACGAGAGGGTTAACAGTATTGATAAAAATAGTATTTTAATCATTGTACAAATTCCTTAGGATCATATCCAGCGTAATAATAATAGGCTGCATGGGCATAATTTAGTGTGCGCAACGCACGATTAAGCTGATTGGTCGAATCAGATAAGACATGGAGTGCATCGAGATAGGTAACATAATCGACGATGCGGGCTTCATATTTCTTTTTTACCGCATCAAACGTTTTGGTAGAAGCTTCTAACGTTTTTTGTGAGGCATCAATTAATACACGGGACCGTTCAATGTAACGTGTCGCCAAAAGACGGTTTTGATTTGCCTCTTTCGTAGCGTACAGCAATTCGCTGCTTTGTGCCTGAGCTTGAGCCACTAAAGCTTGTTTTGATAGCGAGGCAGAAGAAAAATCGATTAAGTTCATACTGAGTGAGGCAATCAATTTATTTTGTTGATCGACACGCATTTGAGCAATCGGATCTTTATAATAATCGTTAAACGTGTACTGATCTTCGAGCTTAATGGTAGGGAGATTTTGAGCATCGCGCATTTGCGCTTCATGCATTTTTGCATCTCGCGAATATTTCAGGGCATTGATTTTATCGAGTTCTTGGATCTTAATCTCTTTAGGTGCTAAAACATTCGATTCACTCAAATCCGTAATTTTTTGATTGCTTATCGTTTCCAAATCAGCTTTTTGTCGATCGGCTTGGTAATTCAAGTTTTCAATTTTAAAATGCACATCGGATACTTCTGATCGCATTCTCATCAGCGCATCTTCACTTACAAGTCCAGCCGATTGAAATTTTTCTAAACGGACCATTTGTGCTTCGAGTTGATCTCGCATCGTGTTCAATGTTTGTATTTCATCTATCGTATTTTGAAATTCAAAATATTGTTTGATTACCGTGAGTGAAATCTCTTTTTTAGCACCGTCAAGATTGTGCTTTGCCGCATTTTCAAGTGCCTTGTTTTGGTCGAGGAGATTTTCACGTTTGAACCCGTCAAAGACGATAAATTCCCCTTTTACACCTGCACTGTAACTTTGCTTTGCATCAAAACCGCCGGTTCGATCGACAAATGAAGCCGTTCCAAAGCCGTCTAACCGAGGAAAATAGGCATATTTTGCCGATTCGTAGCCTAACTTAGCTGCGCTAGATTGCTGTTGATAACTCTCTATCCGCTCATTATTCTGTGCTGAATCGATCAAAGAGGGAAGTGTAGTTTGTGCGTGAAGGGCATAGGATGCCATGAGCAAATAGATGATTCGCACGATAATTCCTTGTTTCAATGTCCTTAAAAGAGAGAAGTATAAAGGGAAGATCTTTAAATATGAATTAAGTTCATTTTTCTTCTATTTGTCCAATTTATCTAAAAGACTTTATAATGGCAAAAAAATAAGGGTTTTAGTCAATGGTAGAATTTTATGAACTTTTCGATGATGAAAATATACCGTATCGCTGTGATGTAGAATTGGACCTCATCGAAGAATCACCCCAAGAAGAACGTCCCTGGCTTTTATGGCTTTTTGTAAAAGCAGATACCGTTACGGAAAGTTTAGAATCTTTTACCAATGATTTAATCACAGCTTTAAATACATCCGTAGACGCGGTATTTGCCGGCAGAGTAATGAAAGAGGGATGGGCAGAATTTTATTTTTATGCACCTCAATCCAAACGGTTTGAAAACATCAGTTCCGAAGTAATGAACAATCACGGCGGGTATGTCTATGAACGCGGTTCTTCCAGAGACAGTAAATGGGAGATGTACAGCGACAATCTCTATCCTGATGCGTATGGGTTGCTCAGCATTCAAAACCGTCATACGATTGACGCATTACTCGAAGCAGGGGATGATTTGAATATTGTTAGAGAAGTTGAACACTATCTCTTTTTCCAAACCAAAACGTCAATGGAACGGGCTGTATCTCAGCTCTCTTCACACGGCTATGAGGCAAAAGAGTATGTCAATGATGATGAAAGCGATTACGGCTACGGTGTGGTTCTCGTTAAAACCGAAGCGATCAATCCTGAAATCATCGAAGAGACAACGACATCACTCTATGAATCAGCCATCCAAGAACATGGTATTTATGAGGGTTGGAGCACGGTGTTGGGTGAGAAACAATAATGGCGCTCAATAAACCTCGTTATACACTATTTAAAAATACCCGATATGCCTTGAACGGTCTGCTGGAAGTGAGCCAAAACGAAAAATCGTTTCGTTTGCAGATCCTCCTCTTTGTTGCGGGGATGATTACAGCGTGGGTATTACCTATCACCTTTTTGCAAAGTGCTATTTTGGCGGTTTCACTGTTTATCCCTCTGATGGCGGAAATGATCAACAGTGCTGTTGAGAGAACGGTTGATTTGGTCACTTTTGATCACCATGAACTGGCAAAACGGGCAAAAGATGCGGGAGCCGCCTTGGTATTTCTCTCTCTTGGAATGCTGGCGTTTATTTGGGGGCTTACTCTCTATTACGCATTTTGTCTGTAACGTTTTTGTAAGAGACTTTAACCTATAATTTCCATAATTTTAAATCAGGGGATATGCCGTGGCAACAGCACTTATTATCGGCGCCGGTGGAGTAGGGCGCGTAGTGGCACATAAATGTGTCATGAACAACCAAATTTTTGATCGTATCATTTTAGCGAGCCGCAGTATCGGGCGTTGTGAAGAGATTAAAAGCGAACTTCCAGAAGGTGCAATCGAAATCACAACCGTAGATGCGGATAATACCGATGAAGTTATCGCATTAATCCAAAAATATTCACCTGATATTTTGATCAATGTAGCATTACCGTACCAAGACCTCACAATCATGGATGCGTGTATCGCGACAAAAACCCCATACCTTGATACCGCAAACTACGAACATCCAGATGAGGCGAAATTCGAATACAAACTCCAATGGGAGAGAGATGCGGCGTTTAAAGAAGCGGGAATCATGGGATTACTCGGAAGCGGATTTGATCCGGGTGCGACCAACGTGTTCTGTGCCTATGCTCAAAAACACTATTTTGATGAGATCCATACGATCGATATCCTTGACTGTAACGCAGGAGACCACGGCTATGCTTTCGCAACCAATTTCAACCCTGAGATCAACCTCCGCGAAGTGAGTGCAAAAGGTCGCTATTGGGAAAATGGTGAATGGATCGAAACCGCACCGATGGAGATCATGCAAGTATGGGATTATCCTGAAGTGGGACCAAAAGACAGTTATCTTCTCTACCACGAAGAGATGGAATCACTCGTCAAGCACATCAAAGGACTTAAGCGCATCCGTTTCTTTATGACGTTCGGTCAAAGCTACCTTACCCACATGAAATGTTTAGAGAACGTCGGAATGTTGGGAATTGAGCCGGTAGAACATCAAGGGATGAAAATTGTCCCTATGGAATTTCTAAAAACATTGCTCCCTGATCCGGCGTCACTCGGTCCTCGCACCAAAGGCAAAACCAATATCGGTATCGTAGCTGAAGGTCTCAAAGACGGCAAAAAACGTAAAATCTACATCTATCAGATCAAAGACCACGAAGAGTGCTACGCTGAAGTTAAATCCCAAGGTGTCTCGTATACTACGGGTGTCCCTGCCGTTATCGGTGCAAAACTGATGGTTGAGGGTAAATGGAGCGGTACTGGTGTATTCAACATGGAACAACTCGACCCTGATTTCTTCATGGATGAGATGAACACCCAAGGACTTCCTTGGAATGTTATCGAGATGGACGTATAACGTCTATCTAAACAACGCACTCGCATAACCCACCACGCGGGAGCTATCTCCACTCGCATCGGCACTGGTGCGATAATCGAGCAATATCGCTTCCATAGTACGTTTATTCGCCACATCCAGCATCGCTTCTACGCCGATTTTTCCGCACGCTTCGCATCCTTGATGGAGCATCGTACTGTTCTCATGTCGAATCGCTTCCAAACAGATCAAATCGAGTTCTTTCGCTTCATCCAACGAATAATAGTGACTTAGATCGGTGCTGATAACGACGGCGGTATCGGGCTGATTCAACAGATAATCGATGATAGGGGAGATTTGCAGCGGATCAGCGTGGGCATAGACCAGTTCCACCACTTTTACATTGTCCATATAGTGTTTAATAAACGGCATCTGAACTTCGGTGCTGTGTTCATGATGCGCTGTCTCGAATGTCGTGAGTGCGAATTGTTTTTTGAGTTCTTCGACTAAAGCCGTATCGATCTCTAACTCTCCCAGCGGCGTTTGATAGAACTCACTATCTGCGATACTAACTCCCTCAAAACCGACTTTATGAGACGGTCCTATAACGATGATGGTTTTAGGAAGAGAATGGCTTAGAATTCGGAAGGCGATATTCGCCGTGAACCCTGAGTAGACCCACCCTGCATGGGGAACGATAACCGCATTGCCATGTAAAGCATCAAAACGTGCCGCAACATCGGGATGAGATTCGAGTATCGTGTTAAAATAATCGATCATTGTGGTAATTTCGATGGACGATTCGGGATAAAAACTCCCTGCAACGCTCATTTTTCTTTTATTCATGGGGTTCTTCCTCAAATTTTTGGACTTGATAAATATAAATCTCAGGGTGATGAGAGAGGGGATCGGATCCGAGACCCGCTTTCATCCCAAGATGATCAAAAAAACTATCGAAATCACTCAAATCCTCCCATACTTGCGGCAAAAAAGTCGCTTGATGATTTCCATGACGTAGAATAACACCATCAATATCGGGGTGAATCAAACCTTTTAATTCGCTTTTAGAACTGTACTCGACAAGCTGTGGCGGCGTTAAAAGAGAAACTTCAATACGAATTTCAGAAAATTCTTCAGGACTCAGCGGTGCAAATCTCGGATCACGAAAGGCCGCAGATTTTGCATTAGAGATTAAATCCTCCACGAGAGGTCTGTGTGCGATTAAAGAGCCGATACACCCCCGTAGTTTACCGTTGTGGGTCAGAGTCACAAAGGTTGCACACGGCTGTGCCAGATCGGGATAAGCATGAAGAAGGGCATTGGTATCAATTTGCGAATTTTCAAAAGCAGAAAGAATCGCCTCTCTGGCAATCGTGAGGTACAATTTATGTATCATCTTAACCCCCTTGCAATTTCATCTTTTTATTCTATCACTCCTTCCCTTCCAAAGCAAGGAAAGTGTTACAAGGTTTGAAATAGCGATATGCTACAATCACGCCATTATTTTCCAAGGATTTAGAGATGAGTATCGATTTTTCAAAACTCCCCCACACCCCATGCTATATTTGTGAAGAGGCTCTCTTAGAGAAAAACTTACAAGTTATGGAACGTGTACAGCGTGAATCGGGAGCAAAAATCATCCTTGCACTCAAAGGTTTTGCGATGTGGTCCACCTTTCCGCTCGTATCCAAATACCTTCACGGATGTACGGCGAGTGGACTTCACGAAGCCAAATTAGCACGTGAGAAGATGAATAAAGAGGTTCACACCTACTCTCCGGCATTCAAAGACGAAGATATCGATGAGATCGCTCAAATCTCCGATGATATCGTATTCAACTCACCCGCACAGTTTCGCCGTTATTATGAGCGTGTCAAATCAATCAATCCTAACATCTCGGTATCCCTCCGCGTTAATCCGGAGTACTCATCATCACCGGTCGATCTCTATAACCCTTGCGGAGTTTACAGCCGTTTGGGTACAACAATAGCCAATTTTGACGATACGATTGTTTCCAAACTCGACGGGCTTAACTTCCACGCACTGTGCGAACAAAACGTCGATGCCTTGGAAGGGGTCCTTGACGCGTTCGAAGCAAAATTCGGCGATTACATTGATGGAATGAAATACATCAATTTCGGAGGAGGGCACCATATCACCCGTGTCGATTATGATGTGGATCGTCTTATTGAGGTTATCAAAGAGTTTAAAAAACGGCACAACGATATCACCGTCTATCTCGAACCCGGAGAAGCGATCGGATGGCAAACCGGACCTTTGGTTGCATCGGTACTGGATATCGTCCACAACGGGATGGATATCGCCATCTTAGACAGCTCCGCTGAAGCACACATGCCCGATACCCTCGCGATGCCGTATCGAGCAATGATACGAGGCTCAGGAGAAGCGGGTGAAAAAGCGTATACGTACCGTTTTGGAGGAAATACGTGTCTCGCAGGGGATATCATGGGTGATTACTCATTTGATGAGCCGCTCAAAGTGGGTGATTATATTATCTTCGAAGATCAAATCCATTATACATTCGTGAAAAACACAACTTTCAATGGAATCAAACTCCCATCACTTGCCATTTGGACCAAAGAGGGTGAGCTCAAAATTGTCCATGAATTCGGATATGAGGATTATCGAAATCGTCTCTCTTGATTCAACGTTTAGCAAGGGTTAGTGCAACAACTTCGGCTAATTGCTCGTACGATTGAGAGGTAGGCAGCGTTAGTTCGATTAATGTTTTTAAAGCATTTTGTTCGTAAAACAGTTTTTTATTCCGACGTACAAGCTCTATTTTTTTATTGGCTAAACGTCCCTTTGAAAGTTCTAAATGATATTTTTCACTTTTCTTTTGCACGAATAAATTGTCTTGCAAATTATTAAGACGCTGTATTTCAGTATGATTCGAATTATTTGTCTTTGCCTTGGATTTTAACTTCAGAATGTCTCCATCATTTTCCGCAATCAAAGATTCAATTTCTTCTACTTTCTCACCGATCAGATTGCATTGATCTTTTTCAGACTCAATTTCAGCTTGAGATTCACTAATTTTGGTTTGCGCAAAATTAATTGCCTCTTTTTGAGCACTGATACGAAGTTTCATCTGCTTGTACTGCATCATAATTGAAAGAATAGAACTGTAGTTCCACTTTTGATTCTTCGTATCTGTAATCGCATACTTTTGAACTTTATTTCCGTTTGCATCAATAATAATTTCATCAGCATAATATTTAATGAAAAGTTCAGTATTTTTATCTCGATTTTCTACAAACTGTAAAAGATTTTTTGCCGTGTATAAAAATATGCTTTGAAAATATTGGCGTAGAACATACCCTGAAAAGCCTTCAATTTTGTCTCTTTCCTCTTCGTTGAGAATCTCTAAAAGAAGTATTTCAATCATCGTTCGAAATACCGGTATACAGGTTCTTGAAAATGTATGATTATCTATGATTGAAAAATTTAACTTTTCGGCGATAACTTCATCTAAAGCAGGTTCTATATGTAACCATGCACCATCAGGAAAATTGTTGGTATACATCTCAGCCATTAATTCCGGAGATTCACCGGCAAACCTTTTGTCCATTCCTGCAGGGATTTTTTTAGCAGGTATATAGTTCCGTATAGTTATCCGTCCCCGTATAAACAGAACAATATCACGCTGATCCAACTCAAAAATTTTATCAATTTGTTGACGCATCACTTGTCGTGCAGTTTCAAAATTTTGATTCATCTCTACAAAAGGTTGAAATAATTCACTTCGGAGCATTTCCGGGATTGAGATAAGATGAGGCAATAAAGAAAACTCTGCTTTCCGCTTTAGAATGTCAATCAAACACAACCTATTTTGAAATATTATACGGTCTAATGGTTCGGACCCTGAAGAAGATGCTAAAGATTGTTGCAAAGTACATTGTGTCATGGATAACTCTACCTCAATCTCTTGGTAGGTTTTAGTAAAATAGATGCAAAGTGCTTTCTTGATAGCACCTTTTTTATCGTTAAACAAAATTTCATTATGAATATTCAATTTTTTTAAAAGGGTTCTGTAGGACTCCTGTGTAAAATCGAGGGCATAGAGATCACATGGCATAAATTCATCGAGTACGATTACCATATCCGATACAACTTTTGGATTCATGGTGTTACACTGACATCTTAAACGATTTCATCTCGGAGCTTTTTAATAATTTCCTGCTCACGCTTCGTAATGTATTTACTGAGTTCCCCCTCTTGCTGAAGGGTAGGAATAATTTTAAAATGGTATTTGTATCCACCCTCATAAGAGGATTTGTAGACCAGCTGCCCTTTGAACTCTACCGGATTTCCCATCACTTCAGCTGGAAACATTAAAGATACTTCGCTCAGGGTAGGCAGTGCGTAGGATTGTTTACTGGTAACCGCTATCCCTCCGATCGAAATATCATACAGGTTGCAGTGTAATGTCAGTTTTGGATGCTGGACCATAAAGGAAAACGGCTTAGGGGGGTGAACGCGAATGCTTTGTCGATGAAAAAGCGATGTTTCAAGCTGATCAAAACGTTTGAGTTCCAACACACGTTCTCCATCGACCATAATCGGGTTTACGGAAGCATAGACATCATTGACTAATTGTCCGTTTTTGAGGATATAAATGCCGTTTTGCAATATAGCAGCTGTTTCTTGGAGTGGGTGTACCCGAAGAATGACACTTTGAATATCGGTATGAAGAATATGTGCCGGGTATTGTATCGGTACACCGTAGTAAGTATTAAGCACCGTGATGGGTTTTGCACGTTGACGGAGTTTTTCAAGAGCATTGATAAAGGTATCTTCAAAAATAAAGAATGATTCATCGTCTAATCGATTCGAAGCATGGGTTATAAAACGTTCAATCGCCGTAGCAAACAGAATAATTTTTTCCCAGCCGCCCAGATTGCCGTAAAAAGATTTGATGTAATAATTAAGAACGATGTAAAAAGTATCGGAGAAAAAACGTTCTACCGCTTCAGAATTGCGAAAGAGGTCTCGAACATCGCTGAGCACCGTAGCATAATTCCCTTTTTTGTCCAAAAAGAGCCAATCGTAGAGTTTGCCGATCAGTTGTTGAAAACGGCTTTGGGAAACAAGCTCTTTTTCATTTTCAGAATAAACTTTCCAAGCCGCTTTGATAAATGTTAAACGAAATGCATCGGCATCAAATTTCGGATGGACCAGTGATTTAAAAACATTGATAGGTGATTTATTGACCAAAACATACACCTTGTTCTTGAAATTCAATAGCAGCTTTTATGGCATTAGTATAACTTAATATGGACGCTTTATTTTCATAAGCGATGTCAAATGCTGTCCCATGATCAACCGAAGTACGGATAATCGGCAACCCTAAGGAGACATTAATCCCTTCATCAAAATAGAGTGCTTTGAGCGGAGCCAATCCCTGATCGTGATACATAGCAACAATCGTTTTATAATACTCTCTGCTTCGAGGTGTAAAGGCGACATCGGGGACTAAAGGGCCTTCAAATATATTCGCTCTAATTTTCCGATTCGCTTCATTAATGGCCTCTTCAATAACCGTCTCTTCATTACCCAAAACACCGTGATCCCCCGCATGCGGGTTAAGCCCCAGTACCCCGATAGGAGAGCGATTGATACTTTTATGCAAAAGCAGCAGAAAATCGGTAATCTTTTCAACACGGATATGGTCAATAACTTTTCGGAGCGGAATATGTTCGGTATACAATGCAACATAGAGCTTATCGCATCCAAGCATCATAATCGCATCGCTTTTAAAGATATCACGCAGGGCATCCGTATGTCCGACGTATTCGATCCCTGCCATCATCCATGCTTCTTTATGGATAGGGAGAGTGACGATCGCATCAACGGCTTTTGATTGAGCGAGTTCCACAGCCGCGATAAAAGAATCATAGCTGTAACGTCCGCTAGAAGCCGATACTTTCCCTGGTTCGATTGTAAATTCACCGGGGACTTTAAACATATAAAAATCATTCGGAAATTGGGTATGCAGCAACGATGCCGCTTGTTGTGCCATTGTGTAATTGATACAGTAGAGAGGATTGCAAAGCTGTTTGATCACGTTATGAGCTTTGAGTATAATCTCAAAACCCACACCGTTCAAATCTCCTACGCTGATTGCGATACTCTTTAACGCTGGCATAAGGCTTTCATGTCCGATACAGCCGTCGCTAAACCTGTAAATACCGCACGTGCAATAATACTCTGTCCGATGTTTAGCTCCTCGATCGTATCAATCTCAACAATTGGCTTAACATTCTGGTAATTCAGTCCATGTCCTGCGGCTACTTTCAATCCTAACATACGTGCCTTGTTGGCCGTATCGACAATCTCTTCATACGATCGATTCAAACGGCTATCGAGTTCTTTACGGCTTAGACGGAGCGATTTAATCGCATGGTGTGAATGGGGAAGGGCGGAGTGACGCATTGCGTATACGTTCGCATACGTACCGGTATGCAGTTCAATCCATTGTGCTCCAAGCTTGCTGGAATATTCTACTGCTTCATGAGTAGGATCAATAAAAAGGGAGACTTCTATCTCATTTTCCAAAAGTTTATTAATAGCATTTAATATTGATTCGTATTGTCCTTTAACATCGAGTCCCCCCTCTGTCGTAACCTCTTCTCTTTTTTCAGGAACCAAGGTAGCACGATGGGGACGTAATCGGCAGACAATGTCGATAATTTCAGGATTGATGGAACACTCTAAATTAACAGGGAGAGAAGAAGTTTCCAGAATACGACGGACATCTTCATCATGTATATGACGGCGATCTTCACGTAAATGGATTGTGATCTGATTTGCACCATTTAGTGCACAGATGCCTAATGCCATCAGGGGATCGGGATCATTGATTTTACGTGCCTCTCGAAGTACCGCGATATGATCGATATTAACACCGAGCTTAAGATTGTCTTCGAGCATAGAAATCCTTTTTAAATTGAATGAATTGACCGGATAGGATAGCTACACGGGCTTGTTTAACCAGCCACAGGTAATAATGGAGATTATGAAGCGATGCGAGACGAAAATAGGTCAGCTCTTTGGAACGGAACAAATGGTGAAGGTACGCACGGCTATAACGGCGGCAGGTGTAGCACTGGCATTCAGGATCGATCGGTTCGGCATCGAATTTATAACGAGCACCTTTGATATTTACTTTTCCAAACGTCGTAAAGAGGGTTCCGTTACGGGCATTGCGAGTCGGCATAACGCAGTCGAACATATCAACACCCCGTTCGATGTTCTCAACCAAATCTTCAGGCGTTCCAACCCCCATGAGATAGCGTGGCTTATCAGCGGGCATCAATGGGGTAGTGTGTTCAACCGTATCGTACATGAGATTGTTCGCTTCACCGACCGAAAGACCTCCGATAGCAAATCCGTCATAATCCATCGCGCAGAGTTCTTCAGCCGATTGAGTACGGAAATTAAAGTCCGTTCCCCCTTGGATAATGGCAAAAATGTTTTGATTGACACCTATCCCTTTCGTCTGATTGTTTCGGTGATAGTCGATCGATTGCTGCGCCCATTGGGTTGTCCGCTGAATCGACGTTTTGATACGCTCCTGTGTTGCGGGAAGGGCGACGAGGTCATCGAGAATCATCATAATGTCGCTGTTCAGATTGTTTTGGATATCGATCACTTTTTCGGGGGTAAAAAAGTGTTTGGAGCCGTCGATGTGAGAGCGAAATTCGATCCCTGATTCGGTCGGTTTGGAGATATCACTGAGGCTAAATGCCTGAAACCCGCCGCTATCAGTCAAGAAGCTGTTCGGATAGGTCGTATAGCCGTGTAAACCACCCAATTTAGCGACAGTCTCATCTCCGGGGCGCAGATACATGTGATAGGTATTGGCAAGAATGATTTGAGTATCCAAAAGCTCCGTCATATCGGCCATATCAAGTGCTTTTACCGAGCCTACCGTCCCTACCGGCATGAAAATAGGGGTTTGTATTGTCGAGTGTGCCGTTGTGATCGTACATGCTCGTGCTTTGCCGCAGGTGGCATCGACCTTAAATTCCATAAAATACCTTGAGTTTTTTCGTTATTTTACCGCATCTAAGCGGGTTTGTCATTATTACAGTGAGCAGTGTATAAATTTTAGGTAGTTTTGTCGATAGGGATATTGAGTAGGGTACAAACGTTATCAAAAAGCTTATTGGTAAAATCCAATACCTGTTTGATTTCTTCTCTTGGAGGGAGTCGTCTGTGCAGTGTCGGATATGATTCCTTGATGTGGTACGTCGTTATTAATCTTAGCATATCTTTTTCATGTTCATCGAAATCAATGGTATCGATGATGTAACTGTGCAACTCTATAAGGTTATGGGTTTTGAGGATTTGCTTGTTTTCATACGCTAAAAATGACTTTAGCATGATTTCAACTGCATAATGCAGATCAATCGCAATGACATCCGTATAATGTTCGACCTTATACAAAACCTGAGCTGAACTCAGATGATGCCACGCTTTGGTGAGCCACTCTTTAGCCGACGTTTCGTTCATAGAGGACTTTCCCGTTTTGGAGAATATCTATTTTGTAAAAATAATCTTCTCTTTGATCGATAAAATTGGCAGGGGCAGAAAGCAGATCAAATCCGATCTTATATTTGTAGATCAAATCGGTGATATTTTTCATAGCTGTCGCTTCGAAATTGCTATCATCGGTATCTTTCACCAAAAACAGATCGATATCACTCTCATCAGTAGGATTTCCGTATGCATAAGAGCCAAACAGGATGATTTTATCGGGATCAAGAGTTTTAAGACGTTCTACGATTTCGTGTTTGACTACTTCGATGTCTACCATCTGATCCCTCCTGTTTTGTAATGGGAATAATTATACATTAAAAAAAGTAAAGGCACTACCTATGGATGCCTGATTATAGAATCTTAGCTATAATACCAAAAACAATTATGCAGGAATTTTTATGAGCATTAAACACTCCCAAGCAGCCTTTGAAAAAGCCCAAGAACTTATTCCGGGCGGAGTTAATTCTCCGGTACGCGCCTTTAAAAGTGTCGGCGGAATTCCCCGTTTTATAGCGCGCGGAGAGGGCGGTTATTTGGTTGACATCGACGACAATCGCTATGTCGACTACGTGCAGAGCTGGGGACCGTTGATTTTCGGTCATCGTGATGAAACGATCGAACATGCCGTTATCGAAGCCGTCAAACACGGTCTCAGTTTCGGTGCGCCGACCGAGGCGGAGTCCGAACTTGCGGAGCTGATTATCTCTATCTATGACTCTATCGAGAAAATCCGTTTCGTCAGCAGCGGAACCGAAGCAGTTATGAGTGCGATCCGTCTTGCTCGCGGTTTTACCGGGCGTGATGACATCGTCAAATTCACGGGATGCTACCACGGGCACAGTGATGCGCTTCTCGTTCAAGCGGGTTCCGGTGCCGTGACATTCGGAACACCGAGCTCACCGGGAGTACCTGCGGACTTTACGAAGCATACATTGCTAGCGGAATATAACAACATCGAGAGTGTTAGAGCATGTTTCAAAGATAGCCCTGGAATCGCCTGTGTTATTATTGAACCTATCGCTGGAAATATGGGGCTCGTTCCTGCAACCAAAGATTTTCTTGCCGAGCTTCGTGCAGTGTGTGACGAATACGGTACATTACTCATTTTTGATGAAGTAATGAGCGGTTTCCGCGCCTGTTTACACGGTGCAGAGAGCATCACAGGAACCAAACCTGATCTCGTAACTCTCGGAAAAGTAATCGGCGGCGGTATGCCGGTCGGTGCGTTTGGTGGTCGTCGCGAGATTATGGCACACCTCTCACCTGAAGGCGGTGTTTATCAGGCAGGTACCCTCAGTGGTAACCCCGTTGCGATGGCGGCGGGTCTAGCTTCAATCCGTAAACTTAAAACCAACGCACGCATATTCGGAGTTTTAGAAGAACGGGCTAAACGTTTAATGAATGGCTTTGCGGAAGCGGCTAAAAAACACCATATAGGATTGCAAACCGATGTCCGTGGTTCAATGTTCGGATTTTTCTTTTGTGATGAATCGGTAGCAAATTTTGCTGAAGCACTCAAGAGTGATACGGCTCGCTTTGCACGTTTCCACGCGGCAATGCTCGATGATGGATTTTATTTTGCCTGTTCTCAGTTTGAGACCGGATTTATCTCAACCGCTACGACCGATGAAATGATCGAAGAGACCATCGCTGCGGCGAACAAAATTTTCGGAGAACTGTAATGGAAAATGAAGAGCAAAAACCTCGTTTAAAACCGATTATCGAGGGGGCTGAAACTTTATCTCTAGGTATTTCGATGGTAGTCGCCATTTTGATCGGTGTGGCTATCGGATTAGGCCTTAAAAAACTCACCGGAATCACATGGCTGTTATGGGTCGGTGTCGCTATCGGTATCGCCGCCGCTTTTTTAAATGTGTTTAAAGCCTACAGCAAGCAATACAAAGAGTTTGAAAAGCTCGCAAAAGATCCTCGCTACAACATGGGAAAATCACAAAAAGATGACGATGACGATGACGAAGATTAAAAAGCCTTTTCTCATTCTCGCTATTGCTTTTTTAAGCTCATTATTGCTATTGATGGATTCTGTTGCGCTCTATGCCAACTTTAGTGTTGCGATGTTTACCTCTATGGCAATTGTTATGGGCTCACTCTATTCCTACCGTAATATGATTCAAAGCCGCATCGGCGATGCAGATGTGGAAGATACAAAAGATGCTATTGATATGATGGATGACCCGTATGACTTGTACGAAGAAGAACGTGAGTCAGAGATCACCGATATCAAACAGATGATTAAAGAGGAAAAAGCGCGTCAGAAAAGCAACATTGTCCAGAATACGACCAAAAACGCCACAGCATTGGTATCAATCTATCGCTTGATTCCTTATGCATTTTTAGTATTAGGATTTATCGCATTAGAAAACAATCATTCATTGGAAATATTGCCTTATTTGGTAGGGCTTGCAGCGGGAATCCCGATAGGGTATCTGCTCGCTAAAAAACTGTTTATTTCAGAATTATAAGAATATTAAATATATTAACTATGCGTTTACACAAAGAGAGCTACAATAATCAAGTAATATAATAGTAAATAAAAGTGAGAAAAGGGGTTAAGATGTATATCTCAAAAATGATGGTTTCATTGATCTTGAGCATAACACTATTTGCTCAAGTTTCATGGGGGCAAATAGCTTCGACAGAGTTACTTTTAGGTTCACCTGTAACGGTATCTTCACACGATAAAGTTTCTCAATTTGTTGCACGCGAGGACGTTGCCAAAGCATTTGAAGAGATGGGAGTCGATCCTAAAATGATCGAACTGAAAGTGGCATCATTGAGCGATGATGAAATCAACACAATCGCATCGAAGATTGATACGTTGCCCGCCGGCGGTGACGGCGGAAGCATTATCGGTGCGCTTGTATTTATCTTTATTGTTTTGTTAATTACTGATATCCTTGGGCTTACAAAAGTGTTTAATTTTACCCGTTCAGTACGTTAAACGTGGCAATAAGAGATTTTCTTTTCTTTTTATACTGGGCTGCAGCTTTACTTATGCTAGGCGGTTGTGCCTTCAAAGATCCTCTCCCAGAGGGGAGAGTCTATCCTTCGATGTCTATGAACGTTCCTTTTATCGCCCCACGTGCAGATCTATGCGGTTCAACATCCATTCAAATGATTTCATTGTATTGGCAGTCAATCGGTGAATATACCCCTAAATTATCGATACAGGAACTGGATCATCGTACGCTGATTCCGCTCAAAGGGGGTACGTTGCAAGCGGAACTGATGAGCACTGCGCGTGCGAACGGACTCATAGCCTATCCTTTAGAACCGAATTTTGACGCACTCTTTAGTGAGCTTGCCGCTCATCATCCGGTTATTCTATTAATCAACCGGAGTTATTCATGGTATCCCCTGTGGCACTATATTCCTGTGAACGGATACGATGAGACGAATCGGAAACTTTTAACCCATTTTTCAGATCAGCCAAATGAGCCGCTAGCGGTTGAAACTTTTGCGAAGATGTGGAAACGCAGTGATAATTGGGGAGTTGTCCTTCTTCCGCCTGGAGTGATACCGGCATCTGCTTCATCCAAAAAGTTCTTGCGTTCCGTGTATGAACTGGAGAAAATCGGTATGGTCGTGGAAGCGATCCAAAGCTATCAAAGTGCACTTATACGTTGGCCTGAAGATTCGGATATCCATTTTATCTTAGCCAACAGTTATTACCGTCTAGATCGTCTTAGCGAGGCGGAGGAGAGCTATCGCCGTTTTCTGTTGAGTAATCCATCCCATCCTCTTGCTCTGAATAATTTGGCAATACTCTTATCAAAAACAGGGAGAGAAAAAGAAGGATTGATGTTGTTGGACACTGCAGTAAGTAAAGATCCTGAAATTCAAAAAATGCTCCTCAATACCCGTGAAGAGCTGTTAAAAAAGTAATTACTTCACGATCATCGGAACGTTGATCGTTATTTTATTCTCTTTTTGATCGATAAACAGATTATTCTCTTCCGCTAAATGGGTAATCTCCGGTAGATATTTGCGAATAATCGATTCGGCAGATATTTCGATGGAGAAGAGTGAATATTTTTCTCCCTCAAATTTGATATGTTCACCGACTCGGAAAAACAATCGTGTTAGAATCTTTTCATTTCCGGACATAGAGACGTAAATTTTATTAAGCAATTTGATAAACATCTCGGTTTGAAGGCGAATCTCAGGGATTGTGGGATCGAGCTCTTTGGTATATTTGGTTTGACTTCCGATTGAATTGGAACTAATACATAAATCGATCAGAGTATAAACATTAATCAACTGACCGTTAGGCTTTTGGGCCGTAAATTGGAACGAGGGGAGTTGATAGAGCCGGATACCGATTTGCTCTTCATCTTCATATCCAACCGTAATCCCGAAAAATTTAAATCGTCCGAATTCAAGTTCCAGAAAAGTCGTTTTAAATCCGAAAGAAGAGCTGGCATATGTCGTTGCTATTTTATAGATAGCAGATGCTTCAATCGCACCGAGGAGATACTGCGCCTCGGTATTCAAAGAAACAATTTTCCCGCCGGAGTTAAAAAGGATAAATGGATTAAAGTCGTACTCAATCCATTGCTGATCGAATGTCATCAGTCCTCGATATAATTTTTAAGTTTACGACCCACTTTAGGGTGTTTGAGTTTCTTGATCGCGCTGCTCTCAATCTGACGGACACGCTCACGAGTAACGTTAAGCTCTTTACCAATCTCTTCGAGGGTACGGTCACTTTCATCGTCCATAATACCGAAACGCATTTTGATAACTGCTTTTTCACGCTCATTGAGCTGTTCTAAAACACTTTCGATTTGGACTTTCAAATCGTCTTTCAAAATAGCGTCACTTGGAGAGAGTGACATTTTGTCTTCGATGAAATCACCGAAACGTCCGTCCTCTTCATTCCCGATAGGAGCTTCGAGTGAAATCGGCTCTTTGGTAATTTTGATAACATTTTTAACTTTTTCAACCGACAAGCCCACTTCTTCCGCGATGGTTTCGACATCCGGCTCTTTTCCGTGTTCTTGGAGGTGTTTACGCATAATCTTATTGATACGGTTGATCGTTTCAATCATATGAATCGGAATACGGATGGTACGTGCCTGATCGGCGATAGCACGGCTGATCGCCTGACGGATCCACCACGTCGCGTAGGTTGAGAACTTATACCCTTTTTGGTATTCGAATTTATCCACCGCTTTCATCAATCCGATGTTTCCTTCTTGAATCAAATCAAGGAAAGGAAGACCTCGGTTGGTATAACGTTTAGCAATCGAAACAACCAGACGGAGATTCGATTTTGCCATACGGGTTTTAGAGACTTCAGAGATATTTTTACCCCGTTTGATCTGTTCCAAAATATCGGCTAACTTTTCAGGCTCCATATTGAAGCCCCCTTTGGAAGCCTCTTTGGTTTGGATCAGTTTTTTGATTTCCATATAGGTGCTGACCATAGTTGCTTCAGGAACTTTGGTAGCAATCTCTTCTTTGGTCAAATCGCAAATTTTATTCAAAATCAATACATGATTTTTTTTGAGCTGATCGTTAAAAAGGGGAAGTTTGTACTCAAGACGTTTGAGCTCACGATCAAACCCTTCATCACTGCGCAATGCTGTCTCCATCGACCTTACCAATTCATTGATAAGCTTAGAGGTTGGTCCAAGATCCAACAATGCTTCTTTGAGCATTTTTTTCTTGAAGCTGACGTTGAGGAAGAATAAAACATACTCAGCATCCATCTCATCAATCGAACACTCATCTAACATTTTTTCGGTTGCTTTAACCCAATCTTTTTTCGCTTTTTCAAGTGCTTTAAAACTGGTAACAACTTTTTCAACCCGTTTTTTATCTTTTACCGACGGGGCTTTTTCCGTTGTTTCTTCTTCATCGATTTCATCATCGCTGTCATCATTTTCTTCTTCGTTCTCTTCTTCAAAGCTTTTAAAGAGTTCTTTGACACGACGTTCGCGGTTGATGAGTGGATCTTTGTAATCGAGGATGAAATCGATAAGGTAAGGGACCGAACAGATTGCATCGATAATAATCCCTTCCCCCATCTCCATACGTTTAGAGATCTCAACCTCTTCTTCTTTGGTTAGAAGGGGAATTTGACCCATTTCACGTAAATACATACGAACCGGAGAATCAGAACGTGACCACTCGAGAAGTTCATGCTGTTTAAGAATGTCAAATTCATCACCGCTGGCTTCTTCAATGTATTTAAGTTGAGCGGCACGTTTGGCAGCTGCTTCTTGCTGATTGAGCATTTTCGCGTGTTCTGAAGAGGTAAAAAGACATATCTTGTGTTTTTGAGCCAGCTTTAGGATAGTTTTTGCTTGGGCAAGGGTAGGTTGTTTGTCAAAAGGATCGACAATTGTTTCATACGTGAGACAATTTTTAGATTTATGTTCGGCAAATAGAGTTTCGAGGTGTTTATTTAGATCTTTGACGCTCATTCTAGGAGGGCTCCCTTACGTTTAAAAAGATGTGGATTATACCGAAATTTTTCTTAAAGTCTATGTTTGCTCGCAAAATGTATTCCATAAAATATATTGGAACACTTGTTGCTATCAGAGTCTCAATACTCCACAAGGATGATAAATGCAGACCGGATATTATGCGGCAACAGGGGGGATGGTAGCACAGTTTAATCGTATGGATACGATTGCTTCCAACCTGGCTAATGCCAATACAACGGGATACAAACGAGATCAACTGATTACGGGTGATTTTGCACGTTTATTTAAAACGGCGCAAAGTGAGCTTCCGATTTCCAATCAAACGGAAGAAGCGGCCCAATATTTCAACCGTTCTCTCTCTCGTGTTCCTCAGATTACTGATGCTTATACCGACCATTCATTAGGATCAATGCAGCGAACCGATAATACCTTTGATTTGGCTCTTGCGAAAGAGGGACAATTTTTTGCGGTCAAAACACCGCAAGGGGTTCGTCTTACGAGAGATGGCTCATTTACTATTAATGATGAGGGAAATCTGGTCAATAAACAAGGACATGAAGTTCTACCGGCTGATTATTTTAAAACCAAAACAACGATTAAATTGACTCAGCAAGACAGCATTGTTACGATCGATAAAAATGGACAAATTTCTACTAATGTTCCTGATTCAATGCAAATGGTAGCCAACAAAAAATTGCTTGTCGTTGAACCTCAAAATCTAAGAGCCATCAAAAAAGAGGGCGAGAATCTCTATATTCCAGAATCAACTGATCCACTGACACCCTTAACCGAAAGCGGAAGTGTAATGCAGGGATTTGTTGAAAAAAGCAATGTTAATGCAGTCAATGAAATGATCGCATTGGTTGAAGCCAATCGTCTTGTCGGTATGTATCAAAAAGCGATGGATTCACAAATGAATGATCTTAACCGTGATGCGATTGAAAAAATCGCTTCAACACGACGATAAACTTAAGGAGATATGACTCATGATGCAATCACTTTACACCAGTTCTACCGGAATGATGGCAATGCAAACCCAAATCGATACCACGGCGAATAATATTGCCAACGTTAATACGATGGGATATAAAAAGTCACGTGCTGAATTCGCCGATTTGATGTACAAAGTTATGACCTATGCGGGAACATCTACCAGCGATACAACCAAATCTCCTACCGGGATCGAAGTGGGGCTTGGGGTACGACCAACCGCTATCAATAAAATCTTTACCGAGGGGAGTCTCAAACAAACGGACAATACCCTCGATACTGCCATTACCGGCAAAGGTTTTTTTAAACTCGAACTCCCAAACGGAACCGAAGTCTATACCCGCAACGGTTCATTTAAAGTCGATGAAAACGGTACGCTCGTAAACTCGGACGGATACAAACTCGTCCCTGAAGTGGTGGTTCCCGAAGATTCTATCGATATCAGTATCGGAACGGATGGTATTGTCAGCGTTACCCAATCAGGACAAGCGCAAGCAACTCAGGTAGGACAAATTTCATTGACCAACTTTATCAATCCGGCCGGTTTGCATGCGATGGGAGATAATCTTTTTGTGGAAACGGACAGTTCAGGTCAACCGGTTGAAGGTACTCCGGGCGTAGACGGCTTAGGAAATATTCGACAAGGATTTGTGGAACTTTCAAACGTTCAGCTCGTCGTTGAATTGACCGATCTTATCACCGGACAGCGTGCCTACGATGCGAATTCCAAAGTTATTACCACCAGCGATGAAATGCTCGCAACAACCAACGGATTGAAACGCTAATATTAATCACTATTAAATCCCTTTTTCGGGGATTTAAAACTCTTTCAACTCTTCTTGGCTATAATCCCCTTAATTTTACGTAACATAGGATTTTTTTGATGCAAAAGATTGAAGGGAAAGTTTGGAATTTCGGTAAAGATATCGATACCGACCTCATTATTGCCGCACGTTATCTGAATACTTCAGACCCAAAAGAACTCGCAAAACATGTCATGGAAGATGCTGACCCAACATTTGTGAGCAAAATGATCCCCGGTGACATTATCGTTGCCGATGAGAATTTCGGATGCGGTTCTTCACGCGAACATGCACCGATCGCCCTCAAAGCAGCCGGTGTAGCTGCGGTTATCGCTCCAACTTTTGCCCGTATTTTTTATCGCAACGCGTTCAATATGGGACTCCCGATTTTTGAACTTACAGAAAGTTTAGAAATCAAAGAGGGTGAATCGGTCAGTATCGATATGGATGCAGGAACAATCACCAATACAACCAATGGAAAAGTATACAACTTTATCCCGATTCCGCCATTTATGCAAGAATTACTAAGTGCCGGCGGATTAATGAATTACGCAAATGCCGAAATAGCAGCTCAGGAGAAATAATTGATGAAAAGTTACAACATTGCACTGATCAAAGGGGATGGAATCGGTCCTGAAATCGTTGATGAAGCGGTAAAAGTTCTGGACGCGGTTGCTGCATGTGAAAACCTGGAGTTCAACTACCAAGAAGCTCTTATGGGCGGATGCGCTTACGACGTTACGGGTGATCCGTTGCCTCAAGAGACGATTGATATCTCTTTAGCAAGCGACGCGGTACTTTTCGGCGCTATCGGTGGAACCAAATGGGATACCCTCCCGAGAGAAAAACGTCCTGAGAGCGGTTTGCTCCGTTTCCGTAAAGAGTTGGGTGTATTTGCCAACCTCCGTCCGGCCAATGTTTATGATGAACTCGTTAATGCAAGCTCGCTCAAACCTGAAATCGTTAAAGGTGTTGATTTGATGGTTGTCCGCGAACTGATCGGCGGCATCTATTTCGGTGAGCCAAAAGGGCGTGATGAAAACCGTGGATGGAATACGATGGTTTATACCCGCGATGAAGTCATCCGCATCGCGCATGTGGCCTTTAAAATCGCGATGGAACGTTCTAAAAAAGTGTGTTCGGTTGATAAGGCAAATGTACTTGACGTAAGCCAGTTGTGGCGTGAAGTGGTCGAAGAAGTAGCGAAAGAATACCCTGAGGTAGAACTCAGCCACATGTATGTCGATAATGCGGCGATGCAGTTGATTCGAGATCCGAAACAATTCGACGTAATTTTGACCGGAAATATCTTCGGAGATATTCTAAGTGATGAAGCTAGTATGCTCTCAGGTTCGATCGGGCTTCTCCCCTCGGCGTCTGTCGGTGCAGCTATCGGGGTGTATGAGCCGATTCACGGTTCGGCTCCCGATATCGCAGGGCAGGGGATTGCAAATCCTATCGCTACCATCGCGAGTGCTTCAATGATGCTCCGTTTCGCCCTTAACGAGCACAAAGCGGCAGATCGTATCGATTACGGCATCAAACAAGCGCTTGCTGAAGGCTACCGTACCAAAGATATTGCGGGATTCGATGCTAAAGAGATATGTTCAACCAGCGAAATGGGTTCCATCATCGCAAATTTTGCAGCCAAATGCAAACTCTAACCCTCGCTAATATTTACGAACTTCAAGGGCTCAAAGAAGATGCTCTTGAAATTTACAAAGAGATTTTAAAAAAAGACCCCTCAAATGCGGATGCAAAAATTGCAATTCGTCGTCTCTCAGGGATGCGTAAAAAGTTTTTAGGGGTCAACAATGAAATGAAAGCTTTTTTTGTCCAAATGGACGAAGAGGCTGAATTTATTCAGTTTGAAAGGTGGTTGTTACGCGCATGGAACTAAAAGATGTTATTTTGTCCACATTGGCAGAGATTGAAGAGTTAGCTGCATCTCCTGAAAGCGCTGAAAAAATTGAGCCTCTCAAAGAGGAAAACCCATTTCATCATGATGAACCTATCAAAAAGGATCATTTGAACGTTGAGAGCATTCATACCGTACGTGATGACGAAGCAAGAATGCTAGAGGGGATTCGAGAACGCCTCCTCGTTCTTTTTGAAGGATTTCAATCTCCTAATAATGTCCAAATTGAAGCGAAAGTGGATTTGACACTCAATTTTCTTGAATATCTTTTAGCAACGATCGATCATCGTTTGGATACGATCAAATAATTTAAAATGCTCCACACTAGAGGTTAAAGAATGAACGAACACTATCGGGTATTGATCCATTGTAACGATGAAAAAGGGCTCGTCTATAAAGTATCGAGTGTCTTTTTTCACCGTAATCTCAATATTATTTCCAATAATGAATTTGTCGATAAAGCCCACAATAAATTTTTTATGCGCAGCGTTGTTGCCGGTGAAATTGCACCCGATGTACTTCGTTCTGAACTAAAAGCTATTTTACCTGTAAACGCCCATTTGGAAGTTATCGCTCCGCGTAAAAAAAGGGTGGTCTTGATGGCGACCAAAGAGTCTCATGCATTGGGCGATATTTTAATTCGCTACGAAGCAGGTGAACTCGATTGTCACATTGTGGGAGTTGTCTCAAATTATGATTTACTGGAGCCGTTGGTTTCAAAATTTGATATCCCTTTTTATACCGTCTCACATGAAGGATGCGACCGTGATGAACATGAAAAACGTGTTCTCGCACAGCTCTCAGAACTCGGTGAGATCGATTATATGGTACTGGCAAAATACATGCGTATTTTGACTCCCCGTTTCGTTAGAGCTTATGAAGATAAAATCATCAACATCCACCACTCGTTTCTCCCTGCCTTTATTGGAGCGAATCCGTATAAACAAGCGTATGAGCGTGGAGTCAAAATTATCGGCGCAACAGCCCATTTCGTAAACAATCATCTCGATGAGGGACCGATCATCGCGCAAGACGTTATCCACGTCAATCACGCCTACGGATGGGAAGAGATGCAGCGCTTGGGCCGTGACGTTGAGAAAATCGTCCTCTCCAAAGCACTTAAATTAGCATTGGAGGATCGTATTTTTGTTCATGCCAATAAAACGATCATTTTCTAAATGTTTAATATCGTTTTAGTCACTCCTCAAATCCCGAATAATACAGGGGCAATAGGAAGGTTGTGTGTTAATACCGGGTCATCGTTACACCTAATCAAACCAATCGGTTTTGATATCGATGAAAAAGCGGTACGTCGTGCAGGTTTGGATTATTGGCATAAAATCGATTTGCATGTCTGGGAGAATATCGATGATTTCATGAATGCTCACCCTAATACTGAGCGTTTTTTCTTCGCGACTACTAAAACAGACCGTCCCTATTTTGAACTAGATTTCAAAGAGGGTGATTATCTTTTATTCGGCAGTGAAACATCTGGGATTCCAAGTGATATCCTGGAATCATTTCCAAATCAAACAATGACTATACCGATGACCAAAGAAGGACGAAGTCTAAATCTCGCTATCAGCAGCGGAATAATCCTCTATGAAGCGATCAAACAAAATTTTAATTCTTACCGAAAGATGATGTAACATGTGGTTTCAAATTCTCGATACTTTCGTCATTGTTTTATTTATTATTTTTCTCGTCTTTATCTTTAGAGGATATCATCTTTCCCGTCTGGATAAAATGGAGAAAGAGGATCAAGAAAAAAATCTTTAGACTAAAAAATTTTCTCTGCCCACATTCCCATCTTCATTTCAAATTTATCCATCCATCCGTTTGCTTTGCGAATAACCTTTGCCATTGTCAACTCCTTGAGTGATATTAGGCAAATTGTAGATTGATTTAAAAATATCGATATAAAATATGTCATTTTGTCATATAATTGCTTTTTTTATGGCATAATACCTACAATATACTATCAATACTTCAAAAGGATTTCAATATGAAAACATTCAGTGATATCGTTGAGGCAATCAAAGATATTGTCTCTTCCGAATTCCCCGATAAAAAAGTGTTTGATAAAGATGTGGCTGAATTATTGGATATTTCACAAATGAATTTTGCCACCATGAAAAAACGCAACAAAGTTCCCTTTAGTGAATTACTCGATTTTTGCGCTAAACGCTCTATCGCTATCAATTGGTTGCTCTATAACCAATCTCCTGAGAGTTTGATAGAACCGACTAACCGTGTATATATGGTGCGCTATTTCTCTTCGGTCAACGCCTCTGCGGGTGGAGGGGCGGAAAACGACGAACTCGAGTATGAGCCTTTAATGTTGGAAGAAAATTTTGTTTTTTCTCTCGGAGGAGAGAAAGAGCTGCGTCATATCGAAGCTATCAATGTTTCCGGTGATTCCATGGAGCCCTCTTTTAGCTATAACGATATAGTTTTTGTCAACCGTTCTAAAACGGATCTAAGCCGAGGGGGAATTTTTACCATTCGAACTGAACACGGGCTCTTTATTAAGCGTTTGCAAGTGCGGATTGATGGTAAACTTGATATTATTTCAGATAACAAAGACTATCCAACCTATGTTGCACATAAAAATGAAGTCGAAATTATCGGCCGAGTTGTAGGACGTTTTGGCGGAGTCGAATAATATTGGAAATGTATGATGAAAACAACCGTATGGATAAGTGGGCTTTTATTGGTATTGGGGGGGTGTAGCACCCATATAACTACCCCTGTGATACCTGCACCAATAAAGTCTCCTAATGCTACTAAAACACTTGATACAAATCAAAGTGCTTTGAGTGATCCATTTTGTTGCATGCTTCCCCAAGACCTTGAACTAAAGCTCCCTGAATACGGTCCAAAAGTAAACGATTTGGAACGATTTGAGCAATCGATGGCCCCGTATGTCGAAAAAAACGGTGTTGATCGTGAAAATTTATTTGAAGTTCAAAATAGCTTTGAAATGCGTTACTTTTCACCGTGGGGGTACATTGCTGCACCTCAAAAAGTAGAAGAGGTCACATGGCCGCTTCGAGCTTTCAGAGGAGGGTATGGAAGTAATCTAAAACCAGTCCCCCCTTTATGGTTTGAAGAGATGAAACAGCAAAGTAATTTTGAAGCCTACGGAACGATCAATAAAAAAGCGATTACTCTAAAATGGATGGATATTCGAGCATTTCCGACGGATAAACCACTGTATAAAAATCCCGCACTGCCGGGGGAGGGGTATCCATTCGATCTCTTGCAAAATAGCAGTGTCAATTACAATGAACCTATTTTTATCTCACATACCTCAAAAGACGGGGCATGGAGCTATATTTTTACCAATAACGTGTCAGGATGGGTCAAATCAGACGGTATTACTCTGATCAATGATGAAACAGCGCTTATGATTCAAAAATCCGAAAAAGCTTTTTTGATTGAAGATAATATAGCGTTATTGGACAATACGAACCGATTTATTGCCTATTCACGCGTGGGTATGGTTTTACCTTTGGAACGTGTCGAGGGTGACAACTATTATGTCAAAGCGATTGATACAAACAGTTCAACCAAAATCCTGTCTCTGCCAAAACACTCAGCCCATATCGGTGTAAGCCGACTCAACAAAAGTGACTTAATTACCATTGGAACACAACTGCTGAAAAATACCTACGGTTGGGGCGGAATGTATGGAGAACGTGATTGTTCTTCTATGATACGTGACATGATGACCCCATTTGGAATTTGGCTCCCGCGTAACTCTTCTGCGCAAGCACGGAAAGGTGACATCGTCTCATTTACAGGGCTGAGCGATGATGAAAAGCTCTTTCTAATAAAAGAAAAAGGCATCCCATTCGAAACCATTATTTATCTCAAAGGGCATGTATTGCTTTACGTTGGCACCTATCAAGATAGTGTAATGGTGATGCATAATGTTTGGGGAGTACGTACCCTCGATAAGCAAGGCAATCGTGGACGTCATATCATCGGTAAAGCGGTAATCAGTACATTAGAACTGGGAGCGGATTTAGAAGATTTCGATCCGGCTATGAAATTACTTTCACGCGTGGAGAGTATGAATATATTTACTCAACCTCCGACTACCCTTACTCGTAATACTAAAAATATTCCCAAAAAGAAATCTCTTTAAAAAATTATCCTCGAATATCTAAAAGCGAGCCCAGCATCTCATCTTGGGTTCGAATTGCTTGAACGTTTGAAGCAGCAATTTTTTCGATCGAAATCTGATCCGTTAACTCTTTCGAGAGATTGGTCTGTGATTTTTCACTTCCGTTCGACGTAGCCAATGTCGTATTGGCTTTAGTTGATCCGTTTTGTGTTTCACTGACAGTCGTATTGCGTGGAACATACCCATCGGTATTAACATTTGCCACATTTTGGGCATTGTTATTCATATAAGTTTGATTCGACATCAAAGAAGAGATGTTTGAGCTCATCATCTAAAGCTCCTTATTATCAGATAAGAAAAGTATATTCCCCGCTCGCTTAAGAGTTAGCAGGGTAATTCGATTAGTGTAAATCGGCATTGAGCTTCACTTCACGTGTAGAGCGGCGGATAAGCAATTGACCTGTTGTTGAATCTTGTCGGTAATGGATACCGTTCAATCCGACCAAATCTTTACCTTTGAAACTGGTTCCGCTCAATGCGGTTGCAGGATTTGCTTCTTGGATTTTAGCCAACTCTTCGGCACTCACCGCAAATTTTGTTCCCGCCAATACGGCGATCCCCGCATCGACGATACATCCATCCCCTAGAGCGATACCCGTTACCGAATTAGCCCCTAACAGGGTATTTTTACCGATTGTGACGGGGATTCCGTCGGTTCCGCTCAAAACGCCGAGGATTGAGGCCCCGCCGCCGACGTCTGAACCATCACCCACAACGGCAGAACTGGAAATACGCCCCTCTACCATGCTCACACCGGTAGTTCCCGCATTAAAGTTGACATAGCTGGCACCCGGCATGATCGTCGTACCGGCATGGAGTTGCGCACCGAAACGGACTTTTGAATCGTCCAATACTCGAGTATTGTTAGCCGGGATAATGTGTTGGAGATAACGCGGGAATTTATCGACGAAATCAATTTTTGGATATTCGTTGGCAAATTTAAGTTCAATCTCATTTTCACGCAACCATTCGAGTTCGATCGGTTGCCCGTCCGACCATGCGACATTATGCAATGCGCCAAATGCACCGTTAAGATTAAGAGAGCGAAGCGGTGCTTTAGATGTTGATAATGCGTAAAGTTTGAGATACGTACCTTCAACACTGACACAAGCGACATCATCAAACAATAGTACAAGACGGAACTCACCCTCGCGCATACCGCGTTCTTTGATTTGGTTATAGAGGGCTGAGATCACTTGGATATTTTTGTGTGCATCCCCGTACGCTTCATCTGAATAGGGGGTAAATGCGTTTAAACACCCCTCTAAAAATTTGAGGGTTACGGGGACAATTACTTCATTCGCGGTAAAATCAATCTCGAAACCTTGCTCTTGAGCACTTTTGATAAAGATCGCCGCACTGCCGAAGTTTTCGTTCCAGTTGATATGAGGGAACGAGGCTTGGAGGATTTTATCGCTGTTAAGCTGACCGAAATCAACACGGCAAATACCGAATGCGAGGGGATTTTTGAATCCTGTAGTGTTTTGAATCTCTTGAACACATGCTTTAAACGCTGATTCGGTTTCTAGAATTTCCATATTTGCTCTCTTGTTATAAAATTAATGTGGAATTTTACCATAAGAGCCTAGACTTCAGTTGAATCTTGCATGTTATACTATCGCATATTATTGATGGAATGATTATGGAACAATGGATTGAATTATTAAAAGCGAATGATTATCTTGGTGTTAAAAAACATCTCAAAAGCGGCGGCAACCCCAATGAGGTGGAAGAGAACGGTGAATCGGTGATTTGTTTTGCTATGCGCTATCACTGTGATAGTGAAATAATCGATTTATTAATCGATAACGGAGCCGATATTCATCATGTAGATGAGGAAGGGGTTAGTGTATTTGATGTAGCTGTCACGTATAACAATCTGCCCCTCATTGAAAAACTGATTGTGGATGGTTTTGATGTCAATCAACCGACACGCAGAAGCGGGTTTACTCCACTCATGGGAGCCGTTTGTTACGGACGTGTTGATGTAATCAAAAAATTATTGGAATTAAATGTCGATATACACTCTCGCGATGCTTATGGATTAAGTGCTCTCGATTTTGCACGCAAAATGCATAAAAAATCAATTTTGGCTCTTTTAGAAGGAGGTAACGATGGAACAGATTAAAACGTTTTTATTATTAGGTTCTTTAAGTGTACTTCTCGTACTTATCGGCGGATACTTTGGGGGAACCGGCGGTATGGCAATTGCCCTCCTGATCGCGGGAGGAATGAACTTTTACGCCTATTATTTTTCCGACGCGATGATATTGAAACATTACAATGCACATGAGGTTGACCCCCGAGAAGCACCAATGCTTTACCGTGTTGTCGAACGTCTTGTCGAACGTGCAAATTTACCAATGCCAAAAGTCTATATTATCCATGATCATATCCCCAATGCATTTGCCACCGGTCGTAATCCTGAACATGCTGCCGTAGCAATTACGACAGGACTGTTAGAGTTGCTTTCTGAGGATGAAATAGAGGGGGTTATGGCACATGAGCTATCCCATGTTGAGCATCGGGATATTTTGGTTGCAACCATCGCGGCTACCATCGCCGGAGCCATCGCCTTTGCTGCGAATATCATGCAGTTTGGTGCGATGTTCGGTAACCGAAATAATCGAGGCGGTAATCCGATTTTGATGATTGCCATGGCTATTTTACTCCCCATCGCTGCGAGCATAATTCAAATGACAATCAGCAGATCACGTGAGTTTATGGCGGATGAAGGTGCGGCACGTTTGACCGGACATCCTGAATGGCTTCAAAATGCTCTGATAAAACTTTCGAACTATAACGGAAGAGGAGAAGTGCACGGAGCAACTCCGGAAAATGCCCATATGTTTATCATAAGTCCCTTTGATGGCAAAAAAATTTCATTTGCGAATCTCTTCCGTACCCACCCTACGACGGAACAACGATTGGAACGTTTAGAGGCATTAAAAGAGGAACTTAATTCGTCTACAGAACAAAACAAGCTCTATGACAGACATTATGTTTAGCGAGTCATTCAGACTCGATTTTGAGTGTAAAATGCGGTTTGTGCGGTAACTCTTTTTTCGGGCTTTTGAGAAAAACATATCGATAGAATACATACACAACCGCACTGATACTTAGTGCAACGAGTAAATAATTTACTGTACTCATCCAATCTCCTCATAACTAGTATTATAAGTAAATCGACAAAATATTTAAAATCTTTATTTTTTGTTATTTAGAATGATTTCAAAAGGAATTAATTTTTCCTCTAAAGCATCGATAAATAGCTGAAAATTTTGAATACCCAATTCATAATCAAGCGATGCAACAGAAATTTCAACTATTGGATTTCCTCCGTTCATCATCGGCAAAGATGAAAAGTCAACTGATTTATCCATTCTATTCATCACATCAATCAGAGTATTTTCAGAGGTTTGAGCGATGAGTGTATGACGAAAAAGCAACGGTGCTTTGGGATAAAAACATTTCAATGCTTCCTCAACCATCGGATGGGACATTTCAGGAAATCCCGGCATAAAGAAGTAGCGATCTTCAAGATAAAATCCAGACATATTATTGATTGTATTATGGAGAAGCTCAGATTCTTTAGGGAGTTCAGCCATATGGACTCGGTGAGGATAGGCTGCTTCTGCGAAACGCTCAATAATATCCTGCGTAAACTGTTCATGCGGAATCAATTCACCGTCACTGAAGACGTTG
>Ga0156221_1023_pt1 | contig 39930 bp, 43 predicted proteins | sample RifCSPlowO2_12_FD_107869 | JGI IMG/M metagenome (GOLD analysis project Ga0156221, IMG submission 107869) | Sulfuricurvum sp. RIFCSPLOWO2_12_FULL_43_24
TTGGGGACAAAGTGTCCATCCATCACATCAACGTGTACCAAGTCACACCCTGCGTCACAAATGGCACGGACATCACGCGCTAAATTACCGAAATCGGCTGAGAGGACACTGGGAGCAACGAGCATAGGATACACCTTGAATAATATTTTCGTTATTTTAGCGAAAAAGATTTTTAGATAGCTTTGACACTTTTATCGTGTCAGGAAAAAGATAAAGTTACTCCCCTCGAAGCTAAGGTTCACTTGAACCCCTTTTTTGTTTTGTGCCATCTCCATAAGGGACGCAACATCGCCGTACGTACGGGGAAGGGTAATATCAACATGCTGCTTTTTCTCCCCTAACAGGGCCTTGGCACGTCCTCCGATGATATTGACGAATTCTGCTAAAGAGTCCAAAATTGCCTCTTCATCTTCGGTTGTTTCCCCGATAAGAAGTTCACACGCTTTTTTGGCGATCTCTTTGGGGAAAACGAGGATGATCATTCCATCCACATCCCCATAGAATCCGATCGAGCTGGCGTACTGATTTGAACTGTTTTGGATGTCGAGGGTTTGAACGTTCATCGACTCTTTGGTAGCCTGAGCGTTGGTCATCATCGCAATGGTTGAAACCGTAGCATCGATAAAATGAGGCAGTTCATTGACCAATGCTTTATTGAGAGTGCGCATTTGTTTCGAGGCTGCTGCGCTGCTTCCGCCGAGTTCTTGGAGCAGTTCTTTGTTTTTAAGAATATCATCCATGTTGTCAAAAAAGATGATACCGGCATCTTCGAGATCGTTTTTAAAACTTTGCGGCGTTTTTTCGAAGGTGAGCCCGACAAAACAGATCGAGGCATTGTATTCAGCTGCGGAGGAGGCAAGTTTGGTGAAAAAGTTCAATGCATGGACATTCATCGAGACCACTTTGTACGCATCAAAGATGAAGAGGCGAAACCCGACATTGAGTGAGTTGTTATGGTAGGCGATGTTAAAGGTATTTCCGATTTCGGCATCAAGAAAGTTGGCAATGGTATAGATGATTGCATTGCCGGTGACACGGGTCGCGATTTTTTGACCGAACAGCCCTAAATAGGTATCTTCGATAATGGCGTAATAGAGGTCAGGATTTTGTTTTTTCTCATCAAACTCTTTTTTGCTTTGGGCAATTACCGGATTGTGTCCGTAATCGAACAGTTCGATGGCCATTGCAGAGCGCTGAGAGGGGTCATCATTGTAAAGAAGGACCGTTTTTGGGTCGCTTTTGTTGGTCGGTGCAAAAAGTTCGGCGATTTTTTCGGTACGAAACAGTGAAAAATTCAGGTTGTTTCCGTAGAACGCTTTGATGGTTTTAAATTTGGCGGAATCGTAATCGCACAAACCGATTGCAATATGCTTTTGGTTACGGATGGCGAGCATGAGTTTAATAAAAACATCCAAGCCGTTTTTGTTGAAAAATATCACTTTTTTAAGGGAGACAAGAAGCATATCGACGTTGAGAGCTTCGGTTGCTTTGATATCATCAATACTTAAAAAAGAGGGGGCATTGTTGCCATCCAAAAAACCTTGCGGATTGAAGATGGCGACTCTCCCTTTAACGGTTGCTCTCATCGTACTCCACCACCTGCATAAAAGATTCATAAATATCTTGGACGAACTCGATTTGGAAATCGATAAACTCGTTTAATCCGCCTTCCACATAGCTGCTTTGGCTCAGTTCATAAAAGAGCAATAAATGGATCCACTGGGCCAAAATTTTCTCGTTGGGTGCCACCTCTTTATCCAAGCCCGATGCGGCATGAACAATTCGACTGATGGTGGGAGACATTTCCCATTTTTCAGCGATAATGGTGCATATATCAAATAATGATTGTTTGCACAAACGGTAGAGAATGGTATTGTAATCCAGCGCTTTGACACTGCGCAGCTGTTGCACTTCGCTCTTATGATCTCCAAAGAGTGCGTCACACACGATGATACTGGCGGGTAAAAGGGTAATAGCGCTTTCGGTATCATGGTTTAAAAGATTAAGATGGCGAAGAATTTTTTCCCATTTTCGACTCAGAGAAGCCTGTAAATCATAGAATGCATTGTTGTTGAGCGTAAAGAGCTTCCACTCTTTCGGAGCCAAAAGGGTTAGGAGGTAATGGTACATAATTTGTTGTGTTGTCGAGGTACCTAAAATTCCAAAAATTTGGGCTACGTCGTGTACTTCATTTCGAAACCCGTAGATGGGGCGGTTAATGAGTGTTTTAAGGTAGAGCTTGAGAGCCGGATCCCCTTCGGCACATTTGGCGGCTTTGGTCAGATCACCGACTCGGACAAATTCGAGAGTTTGTTTGACAATGGCAGGCGTCGGCGGAATATTTTGGATGTAAAGCGATATTTGTTCTTGTGTGATCACGGGCTCACAGTTCCAATCGATTATTAATGTGGACTAATTGTAATGGCGTATTGATTAAAGAAGCCTTTAGTAAAATTTAAACCATTACTTAAGGTAAACTTTGGGTTGCATGAGATAAAATTCGCAACCTAAATTTACGCAAGGAGCCCCAACATGGCAAGAAAATGTGCTATTAGTGGTAAAGGCCCAATGAGCGGGAACAACGTTTCTCACGCGAAAAACAGAACAAAACGTCGTTTTTTACCAAATCTTCGTACTGTTCGTGTAACACTTGAAGACGGTACTACGAAAAAACTTCGTATCGCTGCTTCTGAGCTTCGTACCCTTAAAAAAGATTCGTAATCTCTCGCGTGGTCCCCACGCTTTTCCGGGAGATTCCTCCCTTCTTTCCCCTTTACTTTTTTTGTAATCAAAAACTCTCTATAATTTGACACTTGTTTTTCCAGGAGAATTTTTTTATGTATACTCTTAACCCTATTGATGGCGGTGTATGTGCTGCAAACGGCTTTTTCGCCGATGGGATTCATATCGGACTCAAAAAAGAGGGTGCTAAGGATTTAGCATTCATCTATTCTGAGAAACCGTGTACTATCGCTTCGGTCTTTACCACCAATAAAATGACGGCGGCACCGATACGCCATTTTCGTGCGCAGGGGGAATTTGAAGGAAATTTTGTCCTCATCAATTCCAAAAATGCGAACGCGATGACGGGACGGGCAGGGATCGATGATATCGATGAGGTCTTGAACGCACTCAAAGCAAAATTTCCTCAGATTCAAAATCCGGTAATGAGTTCGACCGGAGTCATCGGGGTACGTCTGCCGAAAGCCAAGATCATCGAAGGTGCTATGAATTTTGATCTCTCCCGCCGTGAGGGGATCAACGCTTCCGAAGCGATTATGACGACCGATACGTTTGCAAAGCGAATTGCGTATGAAGTAGTCCTTGAAAATGGAGAATCGTTTCGCCTCGGTGCCATGGCCAAGGGTGCAGGGATGATTAATCCGGCGATGGCGACCATGCTCTGTTTTATCACAACCGATGCGGCAGTTGATAAGGTAACCATGCAAAGCATCCTCGATGAGTGTGTTCATACGACGTTTAACGCGGCAAGTGTTGATGGTGATACCTCGACAAACGATACCGTTTTAGTGATGGCGAACGGACAAAGCGGAGCGTTTCATGCGGCGGCTTTTAAAGAGGCGCTAGAGTCTATCATGCTCTTTTTGGCGAAAGAGATGGTACGTGACGGTGAAGGGGCGACCAAGCTGGTGACCTATCAGGTGAGCGGAGCGATCAACCATAAAGAGGCGGAGATTGCGGCGAAAGCGCTCAGTAATTCGCTTCTCGTCAAAACGGCACTTTTCGGACAAGACCCCAACTGGGGGCGTATCGCTTCGACCGTCGGGGCAAGCGGTATCATGTGTGACGAAGCATTTTTGAGCATTTGGTTTGACGATGTATGTGTTTACAAAAAAGGGGAGCTTCTGTTCGATGAACAACTCGAGCCTTTTGCCGCTGCGATTATGCAAAAATCGGCCTTTACGATCCATTGTGACATCGGACTTCAAGACGGTGAGTTTACCGCTTACGGGTGTGATTTGGGTCACGAATACGTTAAAATCAATGCCGATTATCGCACGTAATCATAAGTTCGGTTTCTTGTCATCCTGAACTTGATTCAGGATCTCAGATTCCGTATCAAGTACGGAATGACAGGCGTATCGTATTATCTCACCCTAAGTCTCCTCTTGCTATAATCGCGATAATTTATGCTCAAGAGGAAGACTAATGCGCGGATATAAAATTTTCAGCGGTTCAGCGTGTACCGAGTTTGCAGCGGAAGTGTGCAGAACCCTTGATGTTCCCCTCTCCAAAGCTTCAGTAAAACGTTTCAGTGACGGAGAAATCAACGTTCAAATCTCAGAGAGTGTTCGCGGACGTGATGTATTTATCGTCCAATCTACCGGTGCTCCCTCTAATGACAACTTGATGGAACTCCTCATTATGACCGATGCATTACGCCGTTCATCTGCCAACTCTATTACAGCAGTTGTTCCCTATTTCGGATACGCACGACAAGATCGCAAAGCGGCTCCTCGTGTTCCGATTACGGCTAAACTCGTTGCCGATATGTTCGAAACTGCGGGAATTGACCGTGTGGTTACGATCGATTTGCATGCGGGTCAAATCCAAGGCTTCTTTGATATTCCGGTAGACAACCTCTATGGGGCTATTATTTTTGAAGAGTATATTCGCTCTAAAAATCTTCCGAACCCTGTTATCGCATCACCGGATATCGGCGGAGTGGCACGTGCTCGATATTTTGCTGAAAAATTGGGTCTGGATATGGTTATCGTCGATAAACGCCGTGAAAAAGCGAATGAAAGCGAAGTCATGAACATCATCGGTGACGTTGCCGGTAAAGATATCATCATTATCGATGATATGGTCGATACCGCAGGAACGATGGTCAAAGCGGCAGCAGCCCTCAAAAATCGTGGAGCGACCTCGGTTATGGCCTGTGCTACCCACGGTGTCCTCAGCGGAAAAGCGTATGACAATCTCAATAACGGTGAACTCGATGAACTGGTAATCTCCAATACGTTGGTATTAAGCGGTCAAAGTGACAAGATCAAAGTGTTGAGTGTCGCTCCGTTATTTGCTGAAGTCATTCGCCGTGTCTATCACAACGAGAGCGTTAACTCGCTATTTAGTTAATGAATAATATTCGCAATTTCTCTATCATCGCCCATATCGATCATGGGAAAAGTACACTGGCTGACCGTATCATCCAAGAATGCGGTGCAGTAAGTGACCGTGAACTCTCCAAGCAGATGATGGATACGATGGATATCGAGCAAGAGCGCGGGATCACGATCAAAGCGCAAAGTGTCCGTCTCGATTATGTCAAAGACGGCCAGCACTATATCCTCAATCTGATCGACACTCCGGGCCACGTTGATTTCAGCTATGAAGTCAGTAAGTCGCTCGCATCCAGTGACGGTGCATTGCTCATCGTCGATGCGGCTCAAGGGGTCGAGGCACAAACCATCGCGAATGTCTATATGGCGATGGAAAACAACCTCACCCTCATCCCCGTTATCAATAAAATCGATCTTCCCGCCGCTGAACCGGAACGGGTTGCCGAAGAGATCGAAACAACCATCGGAATCGATGCAACCGATGCGATCATGATTTCGGCCAAAACGGGTGTGGGTATCCGCACCCTCATCGATGCAATCGTCGATCGTATTCCCGCTCCTGTGGGTGATCCGAGCGCTACGACCAAGGCGATTATTTACGATTCGTGGTTTGACTCCTACCAAGGGGCGATGGCACTGGTTCGTGTGTTTGACGGTGAGATCAAGATGGGGCAGATGATTAAACTGATGCACAACGATGAAAATCATCAAGTGCTGGAACTGATGTATCCTCATCCCCTTCGTCGTCAAAAAACCCAAAGCATTAAAGCCGGAGAGATCGGGATTGTGATCTTGGGGGTTAAAGAGGTGGGGAGTATTCGAGTCGGTGACACGATTACCGATGCTCGCAACCCTACGAAAGAGCCGGTAGGTGAATACGCTCCTGCAAAACCGTTCGTTTTTGCGGGGCTTTATCCGATTGATACCGATGAGTTTGAAGCGGTGCGTGATGCGCTCGATAAGCTAAAACTCAATGACAGCTCACTCAGTTATGAGCCGGAAACTTCTATCGCACTCGGATTTGGTTTTCGTGTCGGGTTTTTGGGGATGCTTCACATGGAGGTGGTCAAAGAGCGGTTGGAGAGAGAGTTTAATCTCGATTTGATCGCTACCGCTCCATCAGTCGTCTACAAAGTCTATAAGACGGATGGAACGATGGTAGAAGTTCAAAACCCGAGCGAATTGCCCGAACCGCAAAACATCGATAAAATAGAAGAGCCGTATGTTCGTGCGACGGTGATTGTTCCGACCGATTATTTGGGGAATGTGATTACCCTTTTGACCAACAAACGGGGAATGCAAGAGAAGATGGAGTATCTCAACGAGACGCGTGTTATGCTCATCTATGTTATGCCGATGAATGAGATCGTCGTCGATTTTTACGATAAACTCAAATCAACCTCGAAAGGGTATGCAAGTTTCGATTACGATCCGATCGAATTTCGTCAGGGAGATTTGGTCAAACTTGATGTACGTGTTGCGGGAGATGTCGTCGATGCACTTAGCGTTATCGTCCCTCGCAGCAGTTCGGAATCACGCGGCCGTGCACTCGTGACCAACATGAAAGAGATAGTCCCTCGTCAGCTTTTTGAAGTGGCAATCCAAGCCTCTATCGGAAACCGGGTTATTGCTCGCGAAACGGTTAAATCGATGGGTAAAAACGTTACCGCCAAATGTTACGGAGGGGATATCTCCCGTAAACGCAAACTCCTCGATAAACAAAAAGAGGGTAAAAAACGGATGAAAGCAATCGGGAAAGTTCAGCTTCCCCAAGAGGCGTTTATGTCCGTCCTCAAAATGGACTAACCCATGCGTTGCATGATGTGTGAGCGATTCAGTCTCTCGCACATCTGCCCCGCATGTCAAGATTCACTGCTTATTCCGACACTCCACAAACGCAAAATTATGGGTTCCATCCCTGTCTATTCATTTTTCCCTTACAACGATATCGAGCCTCTGTTGCTGAGTAAACATACCGATGTCGGATACTATATTTATACCATTTTAGCCAAACGATCGCTGGCGGCTTTTGCGCACGAGTGGCAGTATGAGCGTCGCGTCGCTTCTATCGGAATCGATGATCATGCTAGCAGCGGCTATTCTCACACAGCGGTATTGAACCGTGCATTGAACGCTTCAAATATCACCCCTCGCTATGGAAAACTGCGTGCTACAAACGCTCATAAGTATGCCGGTAAAAGTGTCGAAGAACGTCTCATGAACCCTCGGCAGTTTCACTATAAACCGTTTGCCGAAAATGAGGTAATTTTGGTCGATGATATTGTGACAACGGGGACAACGCTGAGTGAAGCCTCCGAAGTACTTCACGCTCAGGGAAAGAAGGTGATCCTTTGTCTTACCCTCACCGATGCGGAGAATAAGTAGTTAATACGGTTTGAGTGTCGTGATCCGTGTATCGACGATAGCACGACCGATCGTGAAATGGTAAAGTGACTGATACTGTTGATCCCTTAACCCCAGAAGGGCGTGAAACTCATCGTCCAAAAAGCATCCGATTCCTGTAGCGCTTAATCCCAATGACGTTGCTTCGAGGTAGAGCATTTGACCGATGGCACCGCATTGATGGTAGAGATTTTTATATCCGATGGCACCGTGCGTTTCAAGTGAGCTTGAAAAGTTACAAAGCATTCCGAAACTAAACGCCCCCTCTTTGGCAATCTCTTGGTTGCACGAGACCATTTGTGCGGCACCGCGAAAGTCACCGCTTCGGAGGAGATAAAGTCCCTTTCCGAGATCTTTCCAACTAAAATTTTCATCCATGGCATGTTTGAGCGTTTCAAGATCATCCGAGGTACGGAGATAAGTGTACAAGCCCTTTTCTAGACCCTCTACCCGATGTACAAAGAGGATGAAATGGACATCACTCGCATGGGTGCAAAAAAGGGAGGCATTCAAAAGGGTACGAAATTGCTCCAATGTAATGCCGCTCCCGTCCATCATCTGTGCACTACGCCGTTTGAGGACAACATCGATAGCGCTTTTGGAGGGGTTTGGAACATCACGTGTTGGATGAAGCGGAGGGGGGAGCGGATAAATTCCTTGAGTCGCCTTCTCTATCCTCTCTAAAATCGGCCATTCATGGTGCGCCGGACTCAGGGTATTTGCCCTATAGGGGAGAGACGGTGTGATCGGAAGGGTCGAAGTGTTTGATTTTCCGATGCGTATCAGCATATCAGGGCTCTCGATCTCATGCGGATGAAAGCGGTGATATTGATCCAATCCGCATAAATGTCCAATCTCTTCGGTATCTGAAGGGAGTATCTCGCATTCCCATCCCAGCATCCTGCCTGCAATTTTGATCGATTGGTACGCATGTCCCGCATCGAGCTGGCAGTAGCGCCAGCACCGTTCGCCGTATTTCCACTCTTCACGCCAAATTACCGAGCTCAGAGCGATCAGGAAGCTCCCCTCTTTTAACGTTTCATCATACGTATGAAGTAATTCAAGTGCATGTTCACGAGGAGCATAGTGGGAGAGAGTTGAACCCTCACTGAGCCCTTTGATGGCAGGTGCGATAATATAGCACTCAGTGGGCTGGAGATTACCGCTGCTTGCATTACAGCGTAGGGCCCATGAAGACCCTCCATGACTTTTGATCGCGGCAAGTCCCAGTGAGTAGCGTAGGAGCATGGAGAGCGATTCGATACACAAAGGTGCTATTGGCAGAGCATCTTTTTGAAACAGAAGATGATAGGGTGGTGTTACCTCAGAATGTATGAGGGAGATCAACGGTGCGCCATGATAGCGTCGATAGGGGTCGGGCTGGGTTGCCCAGTCCATATATCCCAAACTTGCGGCATATGCGTGAGGACGATGTTTGGTACGATCGTGGTACTCAAGTACGGAAGAAATATTTTTCATAGCGGGATTGTCGAACATAAGGGGTAAATTTACCCTTTGCGTTCTTTCTAGCGTAGAGTTTTTAAAAGTTCTCGAAGCATTTGATCATGCGCGGTGGTATTATCGATATCCATGCGGTTGAGATCCGATTTGAATGAAGCCCGGTAATGAACCCCTTTTTCAGAGATATCGGCATTAACATCGGCATCAAAATGGATGAGGGGCTGGGTGATGCGGTAGTGTTGTTGTAAGATATCTGGAATAGTGGAACCTTTACGAATGGTTGTTTGGAGCGTTCCGGCGGTGGCATTTAACTCTGCGTAAGCCGATATTTGACCTGTGATGGGTGAAGGAAGGGCAAAAAGCTCAAAGGTTTGTTGTGCATCAGCGTTTCGGAGATCCAATAGGATCGAGGAAGGTTCCAAATCAGGGATAATAACGGTGAATTTTGTGTTGCTTCGGGCAACATCCGAAGAAGCTTTGAATTTTAGCAGCGTTTTATCCCCGCTCAAAGTTCCTTGTGCGCTAAGCGCTCCGGCTAAGGGGAGACCGACAAATTGTTCCAAAATTCCGGCATGTTCCAAAGAAGCATCAAGGGCAACATTGACATCGAACGGTTTGATTTGACCGAATTTATCGGCCAACAAAGATTTGAGATTAAAGGTGCTGTTGACATCTTCATGGATCGGTGTGGGGGAAAATCGTTTGGTTTGGGTGCTGAGGTAGATTGTTCCCATCACATCACGACGATCAAGTCCTCTCAAATCAACGGTACCGCTCAGTTGTGTATCGGTATCGGAAGGGTACTCCAGATAATGCATCATAGGCTCATAATCGATCTGATCGATTATGAGATCGAGCTGTGATAGATGAAAGCGATGCAACTCGATTTTGTAAAGGATATCCCCTCCGAATATCGTGGCATTTCCCCGAATATTAAATGCGCCAATCCCTCCGCTAAACGCTCCAACGGTTTTAAAAGGGACACGCATAGGATTCATCCCATCTGCTCTAAAACATTCCAATCGATAATGGGCGTACAGACGCAGAGTTAGAAGCGAAAACCCTCCTTGCGTTGAGAGGGTATTACCGAAATCATCTTGTGCTATCATATGAAAGCGATTGTGGCGCAGGGTAAATTCCTGTACGTTCATTGGTGTTGAGAACCCTGAACTCAAAGCTTTCTCAACAATAGGGCTCATCAGACGGTTACCCCATAGGGAAAATAAAATGAGATAGAGAACCGCAATGAAGGCGATAAATGCCAGAAGCACTTTCGCAGTTTTAGTTCGTCGGAATCGATGAAGCATATTCATGAGATGGCCAATATCCACGGTGTGCCGATGATGAGGAATATCATCAGATTAAGCAGGGTGATGGCTCCGCCGTATAGGTAAATCTCTCGGGGCTGGATGTATCCTGAACTGAGATAGATTGCATTGCACGAAGAGCCCTGCGGTGTGATTGTAGCGTTAAAGTTGGTAGCAAAGAGCAGCATCATCGCCATTAATTCACCCGGGACTCCGGCACTGACACCGATGGAGAGAAAAATACCAAACAGGGCTAACAGATGCGCACTTTGAGAGACGAAGAGGTAATGGATCAAGACATAGATGACGATGAGCAGCAGGTAAACGCTGACCCATGAGAGGCCAGAGAGATAGAGGGTAAAATGTTCAGCAACGGCGCGCATGAACCCCTGTTCAGCGAGTTGGGTCGAAAGGGCAAACAAAATGGCAAACCAAATGAGGGTGCTGAGCGCTTCACCCTGCGCTTTGAAATCTTCGATTCCAAACACCCGTGTTGCCATGAGTATCCCTAATCCTCCGAAGGCAACGGCGGTTTTATCGATCGGAAACATTCCTGAGAGAGACCAGAGGATCAACATCCCTAAAAAGACGCTTCCGGTAATCCACTCATTGCGGCTGATTCGCCCCATGGCACTGAGCGCATCTTTCGCTATTTGAGGTGCATCTGGGGTGTCGCGAAGCTCAGGAGGATAGATTTTAAAGAGAACCCACGGTATTGCGATGAACGCGATAATGGTAGGGAGGAGGGCATAAAGGAGCCATGAGAGGAAGGTGATATGTATTCCCATGGTTTCGGCGATTCCGACACCGATCGGATTCACCGCCATTGCGGTGAGCCACAGTCCTGATGAGATCGTAAGACCTGCCATCGAAGTCATCATCAGGTAGCTTCCTGCCCGTCTATGGGTATTGTCTCCTACTTTCGAACCACAGTCGTGGGCAAGACCGTAGATGATCGGATAGAGTACTCCTGAGCGGGCCGTGTTGCTCGGAAATGCAGGGGCGATCAGGATATCGGTGGCGATAACACTGTATCCCAGTCCCAATGTTGAATGGCCGAATCGGCGGATAATATGAAGGGATAGCCGCTTCCCGAGACCTGATTTGTGGACGGCGTGAGAGACCAAAAAAGCTGCAACGATGAGGAGAATAAAGCTCTCTGAAAATCCGGCATAGGCTTTTGCGGGTTCGATTACTCCGGCCAGGACACTGACGGCCAGGGCAATAATGGAAGCCGCGATGATAGGGAGGAGGTTAAAAAGAATGGCGGCGATGGTAGTGATAAAAATAGTAAAGAGGTACCAGACATTAGGACTCATCGCGAGTGGCGGCGGAGTAAACCATAGTATGAGTGCGAAAAAGATTAAAGCAAACAGCGGTATAAACCGTGTGATAGACATAAGGGCTCTTTTTTTAGCTCTATTATAGCATTTTAGGGAAGTTTTTATAGTTGATATATATAGACTCAACTATTTTGCATAAAAAAATTCACATACCTCTTGACAACACTTGACTCAATGCATTATAATAACGTCAGATTTCAACAAAGGAGTCTTTAGAAATCATGTCAACAGAAGTAAATGAAGAAGCGATCAGCGAAGAACAAGTTACCCTTCCAGAAGGTGAAGAAGTTATTGCTGAGAGCATGAATGAATTAGAAACTATACAAGCCGAACTGGCGTCGTTTAAAGACAAGTACGCCCGCGTACATGCCGATTTCGACAATATCAAAAAACGTCTTGAGCGTGAGAAATATCAAGCGCTTGAGTACGCAAATGAGAAATTTGCCAAAGATTTAATTCCGGTAGTTGATTCGCTTTCAATGGCGATCGGTGCTACTGCGATTGAAGCGGATGCAAACGTCTTACTTGATAAACTCAAAGAAGGTGTTGAGTTGACAATGAAGCAATTGCTCAGTGTCCTCGAAAAACACGGAGTCACTCCTGTGGATGAGTCTGAGCCGTTTAATCCGGATATTCATAACGCCGTACAGCGTGTGGACAGTCCCGATCATGAAAGCGGTGAAATCGTAAACACTTTCCAAAAAGGGTTTCGATACAAAGAGCGCACTCTAAGAGATGCGATGGTCGTAATAGCCAATTGATTTGAACGGCCATCGGAGCAAAGCCCCGATAGCCTACGCTGGGCGCTAAGCCACTAAAGCACACCGATGCTTCCGGCATCGGCGTCAAAAAAAGAAAAAACGAATTTAAAAAAAGGAAATAAAATGTCAAAAGTTATTGGTATCGATTTAGGAACAACAAACTCATGTGTCGCTGTCTATGAAGGCGGCGAAGCAAAAGTTATCCCGAATAAAGAGGGAAAAAATACGACTCCGTCCGTTGTAGCGTTCACGGATAAAGGTGAAATCCTCGTAGGTGATCCGGCGAAACGTCAAGCGATCACAAATCCGGATAAAACGATCTACTCGGTTAAACGTATCATGGGTCTCATGATGAACGAAGAAAAAGCGAAAGAGGCGCACGACAAAGTTACCTATAAAATCGTCGATAAAAACGGTATGGCGGCAGTGGATGTTGCGGGTAAAATTTATACGCCTCAAGAGATCTCGGCAAAAATTCTTTCAAAATTGAAAGCGGATGCTGAGTCATACCTCGGACAAGCGGTTAGCGATGCGGTTATCACCGTTCCTGCGTACTTCAATGATGCACAGCGTAAAGCGACCAAAGAAGCGGGAACGATCGCAGGTCTTAACGTTCTTCGTATCATCAATGAGCCGACGGCATCTGCTTTGGCATACGGTTTGGATTCAAAAGGGGATGAAAAAGTTCTCGTTTACGATCTAGGGGGCGGAACATTTGACGTTACGGTTCTTGAAATCAGCGAGGGAACTTTTGAAGTTCTCTCAACCGATGGAAACGCGTTCCTTGGTGGAGATGACTTCGATAATAAAATCGTTGATTTCCTCGCAAACGAGTTTAAATCGGATCACGGTATCGATCTCAAAGCGGACAAGATGGCGCTTCAACGTCTTAAAGATGCGGCTGAAAATGCAAAAAAAGAGCTCTCTTCTGCGGAAGAGACTGAGATTAATCTTCCGTTTATCACGGCAGATGCAACCGGTCCGAAACACTTAGTCGTCAAACTCACTCGTGCGAAATTCGAGGGGATGATCGATACACTCGTAAAAGAGACGATCTCTCATATCAAAACTGCGATGAAAGATGCAGGGATGAGCAATAACGAGATCAACGAAGTTATCATGGTTGGTGGATCAACGCGTCTTCCAATCGCTCAAAAAATGGTATCCGATGAGTTCGGCGGTAAAACGTTGAACAAAGGGGTAAATCCGGATGAAGTAGTCGCTGCGGGTGCTGCGATCCAAGGTGGAGTTCTACGCGGAGACGTTAAAGATGTACTTCTTCTCGACGTTACACCACTTAGCCTCGGGATCGAAACACTCGGCGGTGTTATGACAAAAATCATCGAAAAAGGGACCACTATTCCGGTTAAAAAATCGCAAGTGTTCTCAACTGCAGAAGACAACCAGCCAGCGGTTTCTATCTCAGTCGGTCAAGGTGAACGTGAGTTTGCCCGCGATAACAAATCTCTTGGACTCTTCGAGCTTACCGGTATCCCTGCGGCACCTCGCGGTGTACCTCAAATCGAAGTAACGTTTGATATCGACGCGAACGGTATTTTGACTGTTAGCTCGACGGATAAAGGGACAGGCAAATCTCAGTCCATCACGATTTCCGGAAGTTCAGGACTCAGTGAAGAAGAGATCAATAAAATGGTTCAAGACGCGGAGAGCCACAAAGCCGAAGATGCGAAACGCAAAGAGATCGTAGACCTTCGCAACCAAGCCGATGCGTTGGCAAGCCAAACCGAAAAATCTCTCAAAGAGATGGAAGATAAAATTGACGCAAGTGAAAAAGCGGCAATCGAAACGGCTCTTGAAGAACTTAAAGCGGTACTTAAAAATACCGATGCGTCTAAAGAAGAGATCGAAGCGGCTACCAAAAAATTGGCAGACGCGAGCCACAAAATGGCAGAGCAAATGTACAAACAAAACGAAGGGGGCGAAGCAGCCTCTTCATCTGCGAAAAAAGATGACGACGTCATCGACGCTGAAATCGAGTAAGTTTTTCTTTCCCGTTCGCCCTGAGCTCGAGGAAACATCGCTACGCGAGCGGTACCCTTGTTTTGTCGAAGGGTGTTTTCTCCGTCATCCCGTACTTGATACGGGATCTATCCCCATAATTTTATTAATTTCCCCCTAAGCTCACCACACTTATACTTGCACTTATATGTATTGGAGGTGTATCATGGCACAAATGACCATTTATCTCGATAATGAACTCGAATCCAAAGTCAAACAAAATGTTGCCGCGATGGGAATATCATTGAGTCAGTTCGTCTCAGGACTGATTCGTAAAGAGTTGCACGAAGAGTGGTCTCCCGCTATCCATCAGTTGGCTGGTGCATGGGATGATTTCCCCGATGCAAAGAGTTTACGAGATTCCGAGGCGCACGATTGTGCGCGGGAATCGTTTTAAATGTATCTGCTTGACACCAACACCCTCATCTATTTTTTCAAAGGGGAGGGAAATGTTGCGGCTAGGATGTTCGAGCACTCCCCCTCTCAAATCGCTATCCCGTCTCTGGTTGTCTATGAACTCGAAGTAGGAATCGCCAAATCTTCCTCACCGAAAAAGCGCGAACAACAGCTCAAAATGTTATTAGAGAACGTGATTGTGATACCGTTTGGGAATGAAGAAGCGCGTGTTTCGGCAAAAATACGTGCTTCATTAGAATCAATCGGTGAACCTATTGGACCGCTTGACACATTGATTGCGGGGTGTGCATTGGCTCATCATTACACTTTAGTGACCCGTAACAAAAAAGAGTTTGGAAAAGTAAAAGGGCTAAAAGTCGAAAACTGGTATTGAAGAAGATGAACTTTAAGCTCTCCCGTTCGCCCTGAGCCAGTCGAAGGGTGTTTTCTCCGTCATTCCCGCGAAAGCGGGAATCCAGCTATCTTTTCTTAATCTATTTCTTCACGTTAATGGCAACACTGATAAAACAATTTTCTGAACAACAAATAATGGTTTTATGTGCAAAAAATTCATTAATATTGTATGATTTAAAGAAAAAAAAGAGTATCAAATGTTTAATGACTCTCAACAAGTGATTATAGCTATCGTTCTCCTTGCCCTTGTGTTATTTATCTTAGTTTTCTTTATGCTAAAAAGAAGCTCAACCTCACAACCTCCTAGCAATAAACCAGAAAAAAATGAGCTATCGGAAGTAGCCGCCCAAGAGCAGGCAGAAGTAGTTCCATTGATAAAAGAAGAGCCAACAGTAGAGCCAGAGCCACTTTCAGAAATTCCCGTATATGGAACAGAGGAAGGAGAATTTGTAGTCACAACACCGATTTTTGAAGATAAACTCGAAGAGTTAACGAGTAGAAGAAAAAGTGACAAGACAATCCAAAAACGAGCCGTTCCTCCGCATGGAAAAATTACAAAACAAAATTTTTCTGAATTTGAGGGTGAGAGAATATTGGTTGCAGAAGATAATCTGATTAACCAAAAAGTTCTTGTGGGTCTGTTAGCCGGAAGCGGTATCGAGTTAGTCTTGGCAGATGATGGTCAGGAAGCCCTAGATATACTGGAAAATGACACCAATTTTTTGATGATTTTAATGGATGCCCACATGCCGAGAGTTGATGGGTTTGAAGCAACGCGTATTATTCGAGAAAATCCTAAATTTGATCACATCCTAGTCGTGGCGCTTAGTGGAGACACTGCATCGGATGACATACAAAAAATGAAAAATGCAGGGATGTCTGAACAGCTAGAAAAACCTCTGAGAATGGAATCTTTGTATAACATTATTTATGCCTATACGGGGAAAGAGACTCCTACGGATGAGTTTGTAAAATCGGTAATGAGCAACAATTTGGATGTTGAGAAAGGGCTTCAAACGTGTGGAGGCGATGAGGAATTTTACCGTGAAATCCTATCGGAGTTTATCACTGATTATGCCGATTCTTCTGATAAATTAGGGATATTTTTACGCTCTCATAATCTTCAAGATGCTGATGTATATCTTCTTGATATTATCGGTGTCGCTGAAAACATCGGGGCGCATCCACTCGGTGAAATTGCTTCAAAGCTGAAACTAGCTCTCAGTGACACGCATGAGCGGAGCTACTTTATCCTTTTCGATCACTACAAGGTCCAATTAGATAGATTAATAGAAGATATTAGAGCGTATGTTGGATGATGCTATCGTATCTGCTGAGCTAAACTCCAGTCAACCTTTGTTATAATCTTTTAAATATTATTACTGTGGATTTTTATGAGCGATCGATATATCGGACGACAGCCTATCATCAATGCCAAAGCTAAAATCGTCGCGTATGATTTACTCTACCGTGAATCAGGTCATAATGACGACAACGGATTGACCGCAGCCGTTATTAGTAATCTCCTGGTTTCGATGGAGAGTATTTTGGGTAAACATATCGGGTTTATCCGGGTTAATACCGAGTTTCTGCATTACGATGTTATTGATCTGCTTTTGCAAGAAAAGGTAGTTTATTCTCTTTTTGCCGATGCAGTGATTGACGAAGCTCTTGCGGATCGAATGCGATATTTGCGTGATCAGGGATATCGGTTCGCGCTCAATGACTGCATTTTTACTCAAGAGAGTGCTGTCCATTATGCTTTGATTCTTCCAGCTTTGAGTTATATTAAAATCGATGTTACGAACAGTGATTTATCTTTTGTCGGACGAAATATTCCAATGTTTCATGAGGTCGGGATTGAAGTCATCGGGACGAAAATCGAGACGCATGATGCGTATGATTTGTGCCGTTCAATGGGATTTGATTATTATCAGGGCTATTTTATCTCCGAACCCAATATCATTAAAAACGCCTCTTTTTCTCCTGAACAAGAGGGGATATTCCGTTTGTGGAACCTTCTGCAAGGTGAAAGTGAAATGCCGGAGCTTGTTGAAGCGTTTCAAAACAACCATGCTATCAGCTTAAAATTGCTTCGTTTCATCAACTCTGCGGCATTCTCGTTGCGTAATCCTGTTTCTTCGATTGAGCAGGTGTTGACACTCATGGGGCGTGATCCGATTTCACGCTGGATTATGTTGATGATGTTCTCAGAACAAGGAGGCAGTGAAAAACGGGTTCCTCTATTGCTGATGGTCGTTCATCGTACGGAGTTGATGAGTGCTTTAGTACAGGTAATTAATCCCAAAGCAACCAAAAAAGATCTTTCAATGGCCTATTTTACCGGGATGCTCTCTTTGATCCATCTTTTGTTCCACATGTCACAGCGGGATATCTTATCAAAGCTCAATATCTCGTATGAGATTGAGCAAGCGGTTTTAGAAGGGGAGGGATTTTATGGCGAGATGCTGGATTTGGTTCGCTCCATCGAGTTGTTTGATACCGAGGCGATTGAAGAGTATTTAGAGACTTTGGGTCTAAAATATGCGATAATAGAGCCGATTATTACCGAAGTTATGGAAAAAGTAAATACGTTTGAAAAGGCGATAGAAGAATGAAGAAAAATGGGATAACGTTTATTCTGCTGAGTTGGATGATCCTCTTTGCAACGATTCAAACCTATGCGGCAGAAGCCAAGGGATATAAAATTGTGTTGGCCTCATATCCTACTTTCGAAGAAGCAAAAGCGGCTTTGGATAAGCTCGGTTCACAAATAGGGACTTCAGAGCTTGCGCTACAAAAAGAGTACCGTTTTGATATTGCTGCCAGAGCATCAGGGAAGGCTTTTATGTTGGCTGTTGAGCCGATTGAAACCGAAAAAGGGGCAGAATTTGTCCTAAAACAGTTTAAAAAATACTATCCTGATGCGTACGTAAATGGTTATTTCGGACCGACCAAGGGGGCAGTATTCTTTAAGCAGCCACAACCTGAGAGTCTCATTGAAGAGGCTAATGCAACCGACGCTAATATGACGACAGCAGCAAAGGAGTTGGTTGAAGAGAATGCTACAGTACCTGCACCTGTAGTACCTGTCATTACGGATGACAATCTTCCTGAAGATTTTTCTGAGCCGGAAGAACCAAAAAGCAAAACAGGGTTGATTATTTCTTTACTCATTGCCGGCGGTGTTGTATTGGTGTTATGGAGAATGCGAAAGCAAAAATCTCCCCAACCGGTGAAAGAGTTCAAAGAAAAATACGAAGAGGCAGTAGAAGAGAGCGAGAGTGAAGATCGCGTAGAGATGATCGAATCGGAAGCATTTAGCATTATTGAGGAAGATGAGACGCCTCAAAATATTCAGCCAAAAGTGTTTGAACCAGAACCCGATATTTTTTACAAACTTAAAAAGAATATATTTTTCATGACATTGATGGGTGAACTAAAAGCTGCATCCGATAGTAAAGATGATCAACGATGTCGCGATTTAATGGATGAAGTATTACGATATCAGAAAAATTTTCGTACAAGTGAAATAATTACCGTTATGCAGAATCTTATCGAGACAAAAGCGTACGATGAACTTGCACTTGTTATCAGTCGTGAGACGAATTAAGTATTATCAAGGATAAAAAAATGGAACAATTTTTAGAAAAAGCAAAATCTGCCAGTCGTGTTTTAGCGACGATGAGCGGGTCGGAACGTAACCGTATTTTGCGAGAGATGGCTGAAGCACTTCGTGCAAACACGATGAACATCATCGAAGCTAATGCTTTGGATATGCGAAATGCGCAGGAGAGCAGTCTTGCTCCATCGATGAAAGAGCGATTGCTGTTGGATGAAAAGCGGATTGATGCGATGGCAGTCGCAATCCTTGAGATTGCCGCACTTAAAGATCCTATCGGAAAAGTGATCGAGGGATGGGTCACCGAAGCGGGGCTGAAAATCGAGAAAGTGAGCATCCCTATCGGGGTAATCGGGATCATTTACGAATCCCGTCCGAATGTAACCTCAGATACGGCGGCACTCTGTTTTAAAAGTTCGAACGGGTGTGTCCTCAAGGGGGGAAAAGAGGCTGAAGCTTCCAACAAGATCATTGCTGATGTATTACAGCAGGTTCTGGTCCGCAATAATCTCCCGAAAGAGTTGATTGCTCTGCTACCCGATGCAACGCGTGAAGGGGTGGCTAAACTGATCAAAATGGATCAATACGTCGATTTGATCGTTCCACGGGGTGGCGAAGCCTTGATTCGCTTTGTGAGTCAAAATGCGAGTGTCCCTGTTGTCAAACACGATAAAGGGCTGTGCCATACCTATATCGATAAAGGGGCGAATATCGAGAATGCGATAGCCATTGCCCTTAATGCGAAAGTACAGCGTCCCGGAGTGTGCAATTCGATGGAGACACTGCTCGTTGATGGAGCGATTGCCGCAGAGGTCCTCCCGATCCTCAAAGAGGCATTTGAGCGTGCACATACACAGCTCAAAGGGTGTGAATTAACCCGTGAAGTGATCGATGTGGAAACTGCGAGTGAAGAGGATTTTGATACGGAGTATCTCGCCAATATTCTTAATATTCGTGTAGTCGATGGAGTTGAGGGGGCGATAAGCCATATCGTTCGATTCGGATCGGGTCACTCCGAGGCGATCATTACCGAAAACATCACCACATCCGAGCGGTTTATGGATTGCGTAGATGCGGCGGCGGTGTATGTGAATGCTTCTACCCGTTTCACCGATGGCGGGGCTTTCGGATTCGGGGCTGAAGTGGGAATTAGTACCAATAAACTCCATGCCAGAGGACCGATGGGTGTGGAGGGTTTAACGACGTATAAATACAAAGTGTATGGAAAAGGACAGATTCGTTGAACTCTGTTTTAAATATCGAAAATATATCTTTTGGATATAGTAAAGATATATTTATTTTTGATAATTTTTCTTTAGCCCTTAACAAAGGGGAAATCAAAGCGATTGTCGGGCCCAGCGGTGTCGGTAAATCGACACTGTTTGAACTCGTTTTAGGGCATCGTAAACCCTCATCCGGGTTTATCCGAGCATCGTCGTATTCTCAAGTCTTTCAAGATCCCTACAGCTCATTTCATCCTACCTATACGATACGAGAACAAATCATAGAAGTAACGTCGATGGAGGGGTATCAGGAGTTGTTAGAACAGATGGGATTGGAAGAGTATCATCTGGATATGTTGCCGCATAAACTCTCAGGAGGTCAGCTGCAGAGATGCTCAATCCTTCGTGCATTGCTGATGAAGCCGGAATTGCTGCTTTTGGATGAACCGACTTCGGCACTTGATAATCTTAATCAGCTCGAAATTATGAAATTGATTGTGAATCATATAACAGGGATGGGTGTGCTATTGATCACCCATGACGGTGATTTGGCACGCTGGTGTGCGGATGAGATTATTACCCTAACTCAACCAATGTCGAATTAAATAATACCCTGACGCTGCCATTAAAACGGTTCCGAAGGTATTGAGCGCCATATTGGCCGCCGCCATAAGCAGATGGCCGCCGCTGAGCAATAAAAAAGTTTCCATCGCAAAGGTGGAATAAGTTGTGAGCCCCCCCAAAAAGCCGGTAGTAAGAAATGATTTCATGTGTACACTAAAGAGGGTCGTATAGGTGAAGTAGGCGAAGAGTGCACCGATGATGAAACTGCCCAGCAGATTAACCGACATTGTCCCAAAAGGGAGGGTGTGAGGAAAGTTATGATTGACAACACCGTTCATATAGGCACGAAGTATCGCCCCTAAAAAGGCACCGCTACCGATAGCGAGGATGGTTTGCCAGCTCATCATCATAGACCTTTTGCATTAGAGTATGGATTTCATTGAGCCACTCCGGATTGCTCTTATCCGCTATAAACGAGTCCAAATAAACGGCGGTGATAGTACCGGGGTTAAAATCTTTCCGTTTGTTGCTGAAATGCCATGCCGTTGCGATTAACACGACGGGCTGCACTTTGAGACTATACTTGTCGGCAACCATTTTTGCGCCCGCTTTAAAAGGCTTCATTTTGCCGGTTTCGGTACGGGTTCCTTCGGGGAAAATAGTGATAACACGGCCATGATCGAGGCGGTCTTTGCACTCTTTGATCAGTTTGACAAGCGCGGTTTTAGACTCTCGCTCCAATGCGATGTCTTTGGGAAGACGAACAACCAAACCGAAAAACGGGACATTAAACAGCTCTTTTTTAGCGACCCATGCCAAATCTTTGGTACTAATCGTCTCCATAATACCGATGTCAATGTCGCTTTGATGGTTGATTAAATACATTTGCGCATCCGGATCGGGTCTCCCTTTGACACGGACAGGTACAAAAACAAGAAGACGGATGAACCATGCCGAAACTTTAACAGCGTAAGGCTTTGGGAGGAGATAAAAAGTAGCGATCATCAGGGTCATCCCGGTAAAGATGACGATTACCGCATAAAGCCACTTAATTCGAGCAAAGATCACGTTGATTAACCCATCCTACTTTTTCATTGCTAAGGTGGACTTTGGTAAACTCACCCACCTCTTTTTCCGCTTCTAAATGCTCTTCTTGAAGGGTCATTTCAAAAATTGTCCCATTTTTTATCGGAAGCAAGTAGATAGGGGCATCTTTTTTGACACAGACGTCTTGATTCGGTAAAAGTGCAAAAACAATGTAAAACATCGGCAGTACCGAAGCGTACAGATACCATTTCTCACGTCTCCAGTAAAACAATCCTGCGAGAATTAAGACAACAACAACCGCAGCACCCACTTTAAGTTCGGTATGGCGTGCATCCGTCGGAGAGAGATCGCTTTGGGTTGAGACGGTATCATCATCCACAACGATCGGAATAGTGAGCGACTCATAGCGTTGCTTTTGAAGATTAAAGTACGAAAAATTGAGGTTTTGTTCATCGTTAGGAATGATCACATAATAGGTCATTTGTGATTCACCGACATTGGAAAGTTTGGACTCAAACCCCTGTTTGATGGCATTTGGAATGTTAAAATCACTGATATTACAACGTGACGCTTTAACGGTGAAAATGACGACATTGCTCTCATTATTGTAGGCGGTCGTTTTATAATTGATAATAGTAAATTTTTCGGCTAAAACATTCGCAAAACCTGATGGCGGGCTGAGGGTTGTTGCACTGAGTGATGTTCCGCTCAGAGTTTCAGATGTTGCTCCGGTAGAGGTAATGGTGGCGGTAACATCGGGAAGGCGCACTGCAGAAGATTGAACGAGAAAATAAAAGGTGTCGTAAATACCGTCTTCTTGTACTTTTCGACGCGGGGTATCACTAAAAATGCGGATACCCTCTTCGTTTTGAAGGGTATATTCAATATTACCTGCGGCTAAATCTACCGGGGTGAGTTTAACGGTGAGGGCAATGATTTCACCCACATACGGATGAGTCGGCAGATCGGTAAATTCTAAGGTAAGTCCAGATGCCGTGGAGCCCGTTGCGGCTGAGAAAAGTGAATCGATTGAAGAGGGTGCTTCCTCGGTAGAAGGTTCTTCCGCAGAGGGCTCACTCAGTACGGAGGGCTCTGCAAAAAGAATCTGCGTGAACAGCAGAAAAAAGAGGATCAGTGTTTTCAAGCGTTTATAAACCCTTCGAGCATCGCTCGTCCATCATCTGAACCTAAAAGAGCCTCCATCGCGCGTTCAGGATGGGGCATAAGACCAAAAACATTTTTGGCTTTATTGCAAATCCCTGCGATACTGTCGACTGACCCGTTTGGATTATCGATATTTCCCGAGCAATCAGTGTATTGTAACAGCACTTGATTATTTGCGTAAAGCTCTTTGAGCCCTTCTTCATCGATGTAGAAGTTGCCGTCATGGTGTGCAATAGGGATATTGACCACTTGATCGACTGAGCAATGACGTAAGAAATCATTATCGTTATTGATCACTTTCAGATGGTGGTGACGAGAAATAAAGTGAAGCCCCTCATTACGTTTGAGTGCACCCGGAAGGAGGCCGGTTTCGGTTAGAACTTGAAAACCGTTGCAAATTCCTAAAACTTTTCCGCCGTTATCCGCATATACTTTAAGGGCTTTCATAATCGGAGACATTTTTGCAATGGCACCGCTGCGGAGATAATCGCCGTAGCTGAATCCTCCTGCGGCTACTACCAAATCCATGTCAGAGGGGATAGCATCTTCTTTGTGCCAAAGAATTTGTGTTTCGCACCCTAATGCGGCAAACGCATATTGGGCATCATACTCACAGTTTGTCCCCGGAAATTGGATGATGCCTACTTTCATGCTTGAATCTCGATTTCATAATCTTCAATAACGGTATTGGCCAAAAGCTCTTCACACATATGGGCTACTTTTTCTTTTGCGACCACAGCATCAGACTCATTCATCTCAATGATGATTTGTTTGCCGACACGGACATCACGGACACTTTCAAAGCCGTGACCGCTGAGGGCATGCTGTACCGCTTTACCTTGAGAGTCCAAAACTCCGTTTTTCAAAAATACGTTTACAATTGCTTTCATCATTATTCCTTTGGTATGTCGTATAATCAGTTCAAAATTCGGTTTAGTACTTCTTCGTAAGCGACTTTGAGTCCGCCGAGTCCTTGGCGGAAACGGTCTTTATCCATTTTCTCACCGGTTTCTAAATCCCAAAAACGGCAGTTGTCGGGACTGATCTCATCGGCAAGGATGATTTTGCCGTCTTTATCGCGACCGAATTCAAGTTTGAAATCGACGAGGTTAAGCCCTTTATCATGGAAATAGGGACGAAGAATAGAATTGACTTCACGAGCCATAGCACGCAATTGATCGAGTTCCGCTTCGTTTTTAACGAGTTCTAAAATCAAACAATGTTGATCGTTCAGTTTCGGATCGCCGAGGGCATCGTTTTTGTAATCGAATTCGACCAACGTAAACGGAAGAACGGTTCCATCGGCAATTCCAAGATTTTTACTGAGACTTCCTGTCGCTATGTTACGTACGATAACTTCGATAAGGATGATGTCCACTTTTTTACAAAGCATGTTAGTATCATCGAGCATCTCGACAAAATGGGACTCTATACCGCGAGAAGCAAGCATTTTAAACAATTCCGTTGAAATCTTGTTGTTCAAGGCACCTTTGCCCGATTCATTGTCTTTTTTTGCGCCGTTGAATGCGGTCAGATCATCCTTAAATTCGGCAATGACCAGATTGGCATCGTCGGTGCTAAAGAGGCGTTTAGCCTTTCCTTCGTAGATGAGATCGCGTTTTTCCATGGTTATTTTCCTTTGACTATGATTAGAGCTTTAATGATATCAACGCCCTCTTTGAGCTGAATGTCTTTGTTCAGCTGTTCAGGGGTAATGACCGTTTTATTGGTGGCATTGGCTTCGGTCACATCGACCATACCGTCATTCTTTTCGAGTTCGGATTCCAGATGTTTTTTGAGGTCGGCTTCTTTGATATTAAACGATTTGTCGTGATTTTTGATCTCACCGGCGGTCACTTCGATATCAGGAACCACACCTACGGCTTGAATCGTACGGCCGCTTGGGAGATAATATCGGGCAACCGTAAGTTTGATCGCTTCAGTTTCCGTTACCGGCATGACGACTTGAACGGAGCCTTTACCGAATGTTTTTTCTCCGACAATGACGGCCCGTTTCAAATCTTGCAGTGCTCCGCTGACGATTTCTGAAGCACTGGCTGAACCTTCATTGACCAAAACGACGAGAGGCAAATCGGTAACAGTAGCACTTTTAGTCGCGCTGTAAGAGACATCGTCGGCTTTGTTGCGCCCTTTTTGAGAGACGATAACCCCTTCATTGACAAACAAGTCCGTAAGCTCGACCGCTTGATCCAGCAGTCCTCCCGGATTGTTACGGAGGTCTAAAATAATCCCTTTACTTTTAGAGGCATGTTTTTTGATGGCTGTTTTCACATCGGCGGCCACTTTTTTGTCGAAGCTCGTGACGCGGATATAGAGGATATTTCCGCTGATGGTACGGGTGTAAACCGATTCAACGGTGATAATATCGCGGATGATGTGAAATTTCAGAGGATCGGCTGAACCTTTTCGGACGATGGTGAGGTCAATCGGTGTTTTAGGCGTTCCGCGCATAAGAGACACCGCGTCATCGATCGTCATGCTTAAGGTTGCTTTGTCATTGATTTTCAGGATGATATCGCCGGATTTGATCCCTGCCTTATCCGCAGGTGTCCCTTCGATAGGGGCGATAACGGTGAGGGCGTTATCACGCATTCCGACCGTAATCCCTAAGCCTCCGAATTCGCCGTCCGTTTGGGTTTTGAGATTATCGTAGCTTTTTTTGTCCATATAGGTGGAGTGGGCATCCAGATTGGAGAGCATACCCTGAAGCGATTTATCGATCAATTGGTCAATCGTAAGGCCGTCTACATTGTATTGTTCGACAATCCCTAAAACTTTAGTAAATTTTGCCAGAGATTGGAGGCGTGAGGCTTCTACAGAGGGTTCAGCAGGTGCAACGGTGTTGCTTTTTGCAAACAGTGATGAAGAGAGGGCAACACTTATTGCTACGGCACTCATAAAGCCGACAACCATCATTTTTGTGTTTTTCATACGTTTTTGAACCTCATGCAGAGCCATAAATAAGATCAGCAATTATAGTGAAAACTTCATTAATTAACAATGACTCAGTTCACTTCGATAACGACATCACCGATCGTGATTTTCTCCCCTTTGGTGATTTTTGCCCGTTTGCGGGTTTCCACGGTACCGTTGCGTAAAACGTGGCTATTCTCGATCAGCATCTTTGCTTGTCCGCCGGTATCGACAAGGTCAAGAAGTTTGATCAGTTTATGGAGTTCGATAAAAGGTTCGGTGAGGGTATAGGTCATGAATGGTCTTTACAGTAAAATTAATAGATATTTGATAGAAGAAAAGGGGAAAAATAAAAGGTGCATGAAAGCCCCGCAGGGCTTCATGGGTGTGATTACCAGCGGTCGCGTGGAGGGCGTGGAGCACGAGGACGAGCTTCGTTAACACGAAGTGTACGTCCGCCGAAGTCGTTACCTTCAAGAGCAGTGATCGCTTTATTAGCTTCATCTTGGTTCGCCATTTCAACGAAACCGAAACCGCGAAAACGGCCTGTCTCTTTGTCGTTTACGAATTTAACTGAACTAACTTCACCGTATTGTCCGAAAAGATCTTTCAAATCATTTTCGTCTTTGCCGTAGGGAATGTTCCCGACATAAATTTGTGTCACATTGTACTCCGTGAAAAAATCGAACTATAACCAGCATAATCCTTAAAACATTTTAGCCTTTAAAATCTTATGGGAATGTTAAAAATAATTGTATTTCCGTTATTAGTATAATCGCCTTGTAAAAACTTTACAAAAACGATTTTATCGGGATAAAAGCAGAGTGAAGGGCATTAATTTAGATGGTATATCCCAAAGGTGAAACGGGCTTAAAATAGGGATCTTTGTCCTGCAGTTTTTGAAAAATTTTATCTCGCGGAAGAGGACGGCAAAGATGGTAGCCTTGCAGGGTGTCAATATTGTTTTCCATTAAAAAATCGTAGTGAGAACTCTCTTCAACCCCCTCCGCCGTCACCTTCATCCCCAGTACATGTGCAAGATTTGAGATTGCTTCGACGATATGACGATTGGAAGCGCCTTCAAAAAGGGGCAAAATGAAGGATTTATCAATTTTAAGGGTATCAATCGGGAGTTGCGCAAGATAGGCAAACGATGAGTAGCCTGTACCGAAATCATCGAGTGCTATCCGTACTCCGCCTGCTTGCAATTGGTGGAGCTGATGGCTGGCTATATCAATGTTTTCCATCACGGCACTTTCGGTCAGTTCTACTTTGATATACGTTGGGGAGATAGAGCGTTTGTCCAAATACTCAAGCAACTCTTTGGCAAAGGCTTCTTGATGGAGTTGTTTTGCGGATACATTGATTGCAACAAAGAAAGGCTCATTGCGCAGGGCTCGGACCATCTCGATAAAATTACACGCTTGGGTTAGTACCTCATTTCCGATCAAGAGGATATCCCCGTTGGTTTCGGCAACTGAGATAAAAATATCCGGGGAGATAAATCCCTGCTCCGGATGCGGAAGACGCAGTAGCGCTTCATACCCTTCAAGCTGCAAGGTTTTCGTATCGATAAGAGGTTGAAAATAGAGTTCAAATAGATTTTGAGTCAGCCCATCGCGTATCAGAGATTCAATATGTAAAAAATCGTGAAGAGCTCTTTGCATCGAAGTATGGTAGTAGACGAATTGGTTTTTCCCTTTCTTTTTCGCTTCATACATCGCGGTATCGGCATGTCTGAGTAAATCTTCACCGATAGAAGCATCTTGGGGGTATAGGACAATGCCGATAGAAGAGGAGAGGAAAAAATTCATCTCATTGATTTTGAATGGCTCTTTAAACGTTTGTATTAAGTGTTCTGCAATGGCATTGACGCTTAACGTATCGGCATCTTGGAGTAAAATAACAAACTCATCTCCGCCAAAGCGGGCACAAAAATCGTATCTCCCAGTCGTTTTTTTAATGCGATTACTTACTTCAATTAATATTTTATCGCCGATTTCGTGCCCCATCGTATCGTTAATGTTTTTGAAATTGTCCAAATCCAAAAATAAAAGGGCAAAGGGTGTTTGAGTAGCGTGTTCGAATCGGCTATCGAGTTGAAGTTTGAGTTTGGCACGATTAGGCAACTTCGTCAATGGATCATGATACGCTAAAAAAGCAATCTCTTCACTTTGCGCTTTGGATGCGGTGATATCGCTGGAAATACCGATAAATAAGTGAAGTGTCGAGTGGTGGTAAATACGGCTTTTTAACCAGCGTATCTCATCGTCAATTTGGAGAATACGAAATTGGATCTCTTGAGATTGACCGGGAAGAAGGGTTTCGAAAAAGATTTGTACTAAAGCGCGATCGTCAGGATGAATTTGTTGTTGCCATAAATTGGGATTGGTTATAAATGTTTCTTTTGAAAATCCTAAAATTCGCTCAATAGCGTTGTTTACATATCTTAGGGCGAGGTTTTGATTATCGATATACCAAATAATTTCATCGATACTGCTCAGTATTTCTTCAATCTCTCTATTCTTGGAGTTCAGTAATATTGTGAGTTTGTGGGCTTGAAGCTCGATCAGTTTTTTGGATTCACGAAGTTCTTTGTTAAGATGGTTGATATCTGTTAAATTTCGAACATTGACAAAAAAGCGAACATGATCGTTATGACGAATCATTTGTACGCTTTTGACCGTTTTAACAATCTCCCCGCTACTGTGGATAAAATCGGTCTCGGCATCGAGCGATTTCCCCTCACGCATCACTTTTTCAATACACTCTTGGAAGACATCAATGTCGGCAAGAAGGCTCAATATATTAAGCCCCAGCAAGATAGTGTTTTGATACCCTACCATTGAAGAAAAAGCGTCATTGGCAAAAAGGATGACGCCTCGTTCATCAACCATGATGATACCATCCGGGAGATAATTCAAAACATCGTATAAAGGGGCTTCGGTTTGCATCGTGTCCTAAAGAGTGATTATTTTGTGATATTGTAATTTGTTATAGTTTAAAACTTTCTTCTTTGCGTATACTAGCAACTATTAGCAAGAGATAATTTGAATTTGGCTATAATCGCGAAATTTTAGTATGTAAAGAGTTTTAAGTATGGTACAAGTTACAAAATTAACAATGCGTTTTGGAAGCCGGATTTTATTTGAGGGGATTAACCTCAAGCTCGACCGTAACAAACGTTACGGTCTGATCGGTGCGAACGGCGCAGGAAAAACGACGTTTTTGAAAATCCTCAGCGGCGAGATCAAAGAGTACGAAGGGGATGTCTCTATCGAACCGGGTCTCAAAGTAGGGATTTTGGGTCAGAATCAGTTTGCGTTTGAAGATTTCACAATTGCCGATGCGGTATTGTGGGGGAACAAACGTCTTTATGATGCGATCAAAGAGAAAGAGTATTTGTACGCCAACGGTGATTTCGAAGATGATAAAACCAATGACCGTCTCGCAGAGTTGGAGATGATTTCGGTCGAAGAAGATCCGACGTATGAATACGACGTTCAAATCGCAAAGATTTTGGAAAACGTCGGGATTTCGGCCGAACATCATCAAGATTTGATGTCAAGTCTTCCCTCATCAGAGAAATTCAAAGTTCTCCTTGCGCAGGTTCTGTATCCGAAACCGGACGTTTTGTTCCTCGATGAGCCGACGAATAACCTCGATATCGATACGATCGGATGGTTGGAACGTGAGCTTCAGCGTCATGAGGGAACATTGGTTATCATCTCGCATGACCGTCACTTCATCAATGCCGTTGTGACCAACATTCTCGATGTCGATTTCCAAAAAATCCGTGAGTTTACCGGAACGTATGATGACTGGTACCTCGCTTCGACCGTTATGGCGAACCAAGCACAGCTTGACCGCGATAAAAAAGTTAAAGAGAAAGAGCAGCTCGAAGCGTTTGTCCGCCGATTCTCTGCCAATGCCTCTAAAGCAAAACAAGCAACCTCACGTCAAAAACAGCTCGATAAACTCACCATCGAAGATATTAAGCCATCATCCCGCCGTGACCCGAGTATCGTCTTTAAGCCTAAGCGTCCTATGGGGGATGAAGCGTTGCGTGTGGCGAATGTTTCTCACAGCTATGGCGATTTGAATGTTTTGCATAATTTTGATATTTTGGTTGCTCCGGGTGAAAAAATCGCCGTTATCGGTGCCAACGGTGCCGGTAAATCAACCTTGTGCAAAATTCTGATGGAAGAGATGAAGCCGACAAGCGGAACCGTAACATGGGGAGCGACGATTGAATACAGCTATTTCCCGCAAGATACGACCGATAAAATCAAAGGGGACGGAACGCTGTATGACTGGCTTCGCGGGTTTGATCCGAAACGTGAAATTTCAGAAATCCGCAACTGTCTAGGGCGAATGTTATTCAACGGTGAGCAGCAAGAGAAAAGTGTTGAGAAGATTTCAGGGGGAGAGAAACACCGTATGATGCTCTCCAAGATGATGTTGGAGGGGGGAAATTTCCTCGTACTCGATGAGCCTACCAATCACCTTGACCTTGAAGCGATTATTGCTCTGGGTGAAGCATTGCTGGATTTTGAAGGAAATGTTATTTGTGTGAGCCATGACCGTGAGCTCCTCGATGCGTTCGCCGATCGTATTATTGAGTTGCATCTTGATGGAACCTACATCGATTTCAAAGGTTCGTACGAAGAGTTTGCTGAAGCTAAAGCGAACGGAAGTTTATAATTTCGTCATCCCGTACTTGATACGGGATCCACGTATTTAGTCTTTTAGATTCCGTGTCGTAGCACGGAATGACGAGAAAGGTACAAAACATGAATGATTATACATCGTATGTCGGTTTCGGCGTCGCGGGAAACTTCGCCCTCCACCTCGAACAAGCGGGCGAGAGTGCCGATTTTAAAGATATTCTTACCGAAGATCCAAACGGTCCGAAAGGGATGTTCCCTTTCTATATCCCCGGACGTGAGGGGCAGCTTGGTATCTATCCGATTAGTTCCGATACGATTCTTCTTTCCGAGGAAGAGTGCAATGTTCAGCTCGAGCCTGAAGTGGCACTTATCTGTGATCTTGAATATGATGTTGAGGGGAATGTGACAAACATCACACCGAGATTTTTCGGTGCCTATAACGATTGCTCACTCCGCAAAGAGGGCTCTGAGAAAATCAGCCACAAAAAAAACTGGGGTGAAGCCTCCAAAGGGTTGTCATCGACGTTGATTCCGATCGATACGTTTGAGAAGGGCGGGGTGATGGACAGCTATCGTATCGCTTCGTTTTTGCGACGTGAGGGGATGTTGATGCGTTACGGTGAAGATGTTGAACTCACGGGGTACAGTTTCTTTTACCGTAAATTACTGGAATGGATGCAAAAGCAGATTAATACTCAAAGTGACTTTGGCCCCTTAGAACCTATCGGTGCGTATTTACGAGAAGCCGGATGCCCTAAACAAGCCATTATCAGTATCGGTGCGACCCGTTATACCCATTTCGGTGAGACCAATTTCCTGGAGCAGGGGGATGAGGTGATTGTGGTCGTGTATGATAATAAGACCTATTGTATGAACCCGATACTCTCTTTTGCAAATAAAGGAGTACTGGCGGAAAAAGAGGGTGTCAGTGCGTTGGTCCAAAAGGTCATTCGTGCTTAAAACCGGCCTTTATCGCCATTACAAGGGAAAACACTACGAGGTTATCGGGGTAGCAAAACACTCTGAAACCTCTGAGAGCATGGTGGTGTATCGTCCCCTTTACGGTGAGCGCGGATTGTGGGTGCGCCCTTTTAAAATGTTTATCGAAATTCTCCCCAATGGAACAAAACGGTTTGAATATTGCGGAGAGGTTCAATGAGCCGAGGGACAAAGCTCTCGCTCGATTTGGGAGCCTCATGGGGCGAGGGGTGGAGTATGGAAGCGGAAAAAACGACGAAAACGTTGACGCTTCTCGAACCTTCCGCCCACCGTCTCGTTTTTCAAAAGGAAAAGCGCAAAGGGAAAGCGGTGACACTCGTCGGCCCTTTCAGCCTAAACGAAGAAGATGCCCAAAAAACTCTTTCAACCCTTAAAAAGTCACTGGCATGCGGCGGTGCGTATAAAGAGGGTTGGATGGAGTTTCAAGGCGATATATCAACCAAAGTACGCGAGCACCTCGAAAAGCTAGCGTTTAAATTCAAAAATCCGAAATAACGTTACAATTTACTGGTAAATACGACTTGGTTACGCCCCCGTTTTTTAGCGGCATAAAGGTTAGTATCTGCGGTATGAATCAGCGCATCTTCTCCGATATGAACGGTAGGTACGATACAAATTCCCCCGATTGAGACACTCAAAAGCTGTGAGACTTTGCTTCCCTTGTGTTCTATTTTTAGATTTTCAATATTTTCACGAATCTTTTCCCCCATCATCTTGGCATTTTTACAATCGGTATCGGTTAAAATAATCCCAAACTCTTCTCCGCCTAAACGAAACGGATAATCCCCCGGGCGCTGCAAAGTCATTTTGAGCACTTTGGCGACCGCTTGGAGGGCAGAATCTCCCTGTAAATGTCCATAGGTATCGTTGTATTGTTTGAAAAAATCGATATCAAGCATCATAAAGACAAACGGTTTTCCGGATCGGAGTGAGCGCTTAAACTCCCGTTCGTAGACGATATTAAAATAGCGTCGGTTGTAAAGGGCCGTGAGTGAATCGGTATAGGAAGCTTGTTCGAGTTTGAGATTGAGATGTTGAAGTGTTTCGGTTGAATCGATTAACTGACGCTGCTGTAATTCTATATTCGCAAATATTTTCCATGCCAGACCCATTACAAGAGCGAGGATAACAACGAGAAAAAAGATGAGCTGCATAAGGGCATTTTCATACTGTGTCAAGAGAATGGCATGTTCATAACGTGCTGAGGCATTTTCATACGCGATCAATTGATGAACCGTGTCGTGAATAAGACGGACATTATCATCGAGGGTACTCAGTGAGAGGGGATGGGTTCGATCCGGAGAGGTAATGAGGGTCCGTACTTCGCTGAAATATTTCTCTAAACTTTGTATTTGTGATTCGGTGTAATTGACATAAGCGAGTTCTTCGGGCCGTTTTTCGTGCGCGAGATAGGCAGCCCAGAGTTGATTAATCCGATCCAGCCCCAAAGAGATTTTTTCAGCGGCCTGTTCATCGCTGATGAGTTGATTGCTCCACCGGTAGATCGAAGAAGCGAGATCGTTATTGTAGGTTTCGGTAATGGAATTGAGTTCGGTTAGAGGGATTAATGATCCAAAATAGAGGGTGTCCATATTACGTTTAATATTTTGGATATTAATATAGCCGATGAGCCCTATTACACCTAAGCCAAACCCCACGATTAACAGTAAGTAGAGAAGTTTTGACTTAAGTTTGAGTGATTCCACGGCTTGGATAATCTTTTTTATTTGGATAAATAACCTAAGCAACTCCTATACCAAAAGCGATTACAATTAAACAATTATTTTTGGAGGCTGGTTATGGCTAAACGTATCATTAAAGATGAGCGAATTAAAACAATTGTGCATAACATTGCTGAAGACTTTCGATTTTCGCATGAAACGGGTGATTATGCGCTGTTATTTTACAAAGCGGATACAGAAGGGGTGATTCGGGGCGTTGATATCGACACAATGATCGAGTACCTCTCTACGGGACTAACCGAGTTGCAAGATAATATTCAATGGCGTCGAGAGTTTTTAAGCGATAATCCGGGTATTGATGAGATGCGGATGTTGGAAAATCTCGGAGTGATTGAAAAAGAGTATATCGATATGCTCGAATTTTTACGTTAGAAGGGCATAAAGCCCAAACCCGATGGCAGCGGCTATAAGGGCTATAAGGGCAAAAATGAGTATAAGGCGAGTCGCTAATACCCATATAAATCGTAGCATTTACGGTTTCGGTTTATAGGGTTCCAGTGTGATCTTTTTACCAATCGCGTATTGGATGCCCCCTTGCAAGTCGATAACGTTGTATCCAAGCTGTTTTCCTAGAAAAGTACCAACCGTTTGAGTGCGGTTCCCGCTGTTGCAGATGAGGGCAAATTTTTCCTCTTTTTTAACGACTTTATTCAATTTATCCAAAAACATCTCGACATTATAGTTTCCCTGTTCATCAAAAAACATGATAGGGTAGGAGCCTTTGACAATGCCCGTAGTTTTCCACTCATTTGGGGTACGGATATCGATAATTTTAATTTTGCTATTGACGAGTTTTTGATCGATCGGTTGGCGGATGTACTCCGCACTGAGTGTCGTGATCGCAAGCAATAAAGAGATAAGTACTAAGCGCATATTGGCTCCTACGAGGTATAATGGCGATATTGTATCGATGAATAATTAATATGAGGTTGTATGGGCGAATCTAAAACAGAAAATGCAAAACGGCTTCGGTATATTCGGCTCTTGGGGCGGTTTATCAGCGGAATACTTTCGTACCTCGCAAAAAGTGAAAACCCGACCAAAGAGCAGTATGATCAGAAAGTGGATATGAACTTTCGTTTTTTAGAGAAAAACGAGGCGGTAAAACTGTATAAAGATGAATACATGGTACTTGAAGCGTTAGGGCAGAAGATTCTCGATTTTAGAGCGAGTGACACAGATATAGAAACCATCAAAGAAGAACTCTTTTACGCCCAAAATCAGCTGGAAAAAAGGGTTAATGCCAGCCGTTATAAAAAATCAAAACACGATAATCACGCTAGCGACGGCTGGTGAGATTAAAGCCATCCGGTATGTTCAAGAAGAATTTTACATCCCAGTCCGATAAGAATTAATCCTCCGAGTATTTCCGCTTTGCTTTCCAGAATCGATCCCAGTTTTTTCCCTATATACACCGCGATAACACACAATACAAAAGTGACCAACGCGATCACACCCGCAGCCGTGAAAATATCGGTTTGTAAAAATGCAAAGGTTACCCCGATGGCCATTGCATCGATACTGGTTGCGATCCCTAGCGTGATAAGGGTTTTCGTGGAGAGATCACTCACCTCTTCGTCAAATTCATTTTTCTGGGCTTCACGAAGCATTTGAAATCCCAAACCGACCAGTAGAGCAAAAGCAATCCAGTGATCGAATGATTGTACGTATTCCGCAAAGCTAATTCCGATCAGATATCCGGCAAGCGGCATGGCTCCTTGGAAGAAACCGAAAACGCTCGCGGCAAAGAGGGTTTTAGAGAGGTGAAGATCTTTGTATTTTGAGCCGATGGCGATGGAGACGGCGACGGAGTCCATCGCCAATGCGACCGCGAGGATGAGAAGGGTTTCGTTCATTAAAGGGCCTTGAAAATAAGTGCGCCATTATAGCGGACAAAGTTTTAGCGGCTATTTACGAACAGCATGAACCGCCGTTGCACCCTTTCTCTTTTTTCTGAAATAATCCACGGATAAGGTGCCATCCGATCAATCCCAGCAGGAGGATCGCAGCTGATTCTTCGAGCATTCCGTGCTGTTCGGAGAAATCGACATTTAGTGTAATGGGGAGGGTGTCAAATCCTAAATCGATGAGTGCGCCAAACAGTACACTTCCTATCACAATCACCGAGAGGTAAATCACTAAAGCGCGCATTCCCAACATCGATTTAACGACACCCATCGTTACCGTATTGGTTGCGGGACCTGCACTTAAAAAGATAAATGCCGCACCCGGAGAAACTCCGGCAATGATAAGTGATGCCGCAATCGGAAGGGAAGCGGTAGCGCATACATACATCGGTGCGGCGATCGCGACGGCTATGATGTAGCCCAATACGCGATTGTCGTTAAAAAGCTCATGAAGGTTGGAGGGGATAGCGGCTGTGATAAAGGCGCCGAGCAAGAGCCCCCAAAAGAGCGGTTTGCTGAAACTTCCCAATAATGTAATGAATCCGTATCGAAAAACGTCTGCTACGGAAAACGGTTTACGGAGTTTCGGAGGTGTGATTGTAGAGGACGACTTTGGAGCGGTTGTTGAAAAACTAAACCCTTTTTTGACTATCTCTTTGGGTTCAAACAGATTCATTAACATTCCTGCGGTAATGGCGATAATGACCGAAGAGATGACGCGATAGAGGGTAAATACCCATCCGAACATTCCAAAGGTAGCCAGAATCGAATCGACTCCGGTGATCGGAGTAGAGATTAAAAAGGAGAGGGTAGCTCCCCTAGAGGCACCGTTGCGTCGAAGCGATGCGGCAAAAGGGATAACACTGCATGAACACAGGGGAAGAGGGGTTCCGAACATGGCTGCTTTATAAACAGAGCCATGGGTATCCGACCCTAAATGTTTTTCAATCCACTCCTCACGGATGAGTTGATGCAATACCCCTGCGGCCAAAAGGCCAAAAAGAATATAGATCCCCATATCAATGCTTAGTTCCCAAAAGGCTTCCCAAATCAGATACATAGGATGTTCCATATATTAAAAATAATAACTATTATCGAATTATGGTCTTTTTTGCTTAATTAGGACTTATGAAGTTTTTAAAAAAAAGAAAATTAATGCAATGAAAGTGTGACCCCTGAGGGGATTCGGCTCATGAGACGTGTCGTATCATTTCGAATGAGTAAATAACCGATGGACAAGGATTCCAGCATCTCAATGGCTTTGGACTCTTCCATGACGGATACCGCTGTCGCAAGGGCATCCAGACGGGTATTATCCTGTGTATCGACTAATGTGACCGAGGCAAACCATTGTTGCGGTTTAAGTGTTTTAGGATCAATGAGATGGTTATGGGCTTTTGTTTTGATGTAACGCTCATAATTGCCGCTTGTGCTGACGCTTAAACGGGGGAGTGAGGAGGTTATGGTAGCAATATCTTCGTGTGCAATAAAAGGATTTTGTACGGATATCGTACACTCCCCCAGACAGCTGATATCACCGGATGCAGCGATAATCGCTTTACTCTGATGCTGCTTTGTTAACAGTTCTATTGCAAGATCAACCGCGAATCCTTTCCCGATTCCTCCTAAGTCAATGGTAGTACCGGGTTGAATGTTTACGAAATCACCCTCAAACGTTATCCTCTTATTGCCGACAAGTTCTCCCATTCGGTCAATCTCTTTTTGAGACGGGAGATGCTCATCGGCGGTTCCGAATCGATACGCACCGTGAGTGATCGAACCGATAGTGATATCAAATGCCCCATGGCTTAAGAGATACATTTCCATAGAGCGTTCCAAAATACGCCGAGTCACCGGTGACGGTTGTGCGGTGTATTTTTGATTCAGACGGGAAATCTCTGAATCGGGTTTATAGGTTGAGAGTAGGTGATCGAGATCATCAAATAATTCAAAGACTTGGTCGCTTAGAGAAGTTTCTTCGACATCAACATTGATGAGTGTTCCCATATGGACTTGAGTGCGAGGCTGACTCCAAAGCAGTGATGGTATCAGGGTGAGTAAGAATATCCATTTCATGATCCGAAGTGTAACATATCTTAGTAAACGATAAGCGTTTTCATTATTAATATTAGTTTTATCTTTATTACCCTATACTTTCGCAATCAATAATCAGTATCATAAAAGGAAAACCAATGAAAAATCTTCTCTTGAGCTCGTGTGCTGCACTGGTGCTTACCGCCAATCTCTCTGCGGATGAGATGAGTGATCTTAAGGCTCAACTCAAAGCGCTGAGTGAACGCTTGGAGAGTATCGAAGCAAGCAATAAAAAACAAGCTGAACAAACTCAGGTCTTAACGGAAGAGTTGATCAACGTCCAAAATGCGACATCCTTTACCTCTCTCGATCCTTCCAAAGATGTGCAAGGACTCGGTGTAGCGGCATCCAAAGTTTATTACTCCAAGAACCCTCTCTCCATTGGGGGATACGGTGAACTCTATTATTCAAAATACAATGACAGTGTCGGCACCGGCAATACAAAAGATGCTTACGGTGATACCTACCGATTTATTCCCTACATCGGGTATAAATTCAGTGATAGCATTATCTTGAATTCTGAAATCGAGTTTGAACACGGAAATGAAGTCGCTATCGAGCAGCTCTATGTTGACTTTATTCTTGATCCGCTTGCAACGGTACGTATCGGACATCAGCTCGTTCCGATGGGATATGTGAATCTCTATCATGAGCCGACACTCTTTAATACCGTTATCCGTCCGGATGTCGAGAGACAACTCATCCCTTCCACGTGGCACGAATTGGGCTTAAGCGTATACGGTAAAACCGATAGCTTTGAATATCAAGTCGGAGCATTTAGTGCTTTGGATATGTATAACTCTACGTTAGGTACTCCTCTCGCAGACAAAGACTGGATTCGTAAAGCACGTATCGGCAATGAAAGCGATAAAGGGATGGATAATATGGCTGCCGTTGCACGATTGGATTACAATGGGGTCAATGGATTGCAAATAGGCCTCAGCGGTTACACCGGCAAAGCGGGGAATGCAAAAGTATCCGGTAAATCGCAAGAAGGACAAATGAACATGGTTGATATTCATGCAAGTTTCCAACTTGATGGATTCAAAGCACGCGCCCTTTATACCCAAAGCCATTTAAGCAATGCGGATTCATACCGATCCGATATGCCAGAAAGTGCACGCGGCGGTTATCTGAATTTAGAGTATAATATCCTACCATTTTTTGCGTCATCAAGTGATCGATTACCACTCTTTTTCCAATATGAAAACTATAATTTGGCTAACAAAATGGCTAATGGGAGTTCATTTGGAACTACGACAAGTTATACCTATGGTTTGAACTACTTCCCGCATGATCAAGTAGTTCTAAAAGCGGAATATATGTTGCGTCACAACGAAAATTCAGCCGATACAACCAAGTATGTCAATGAAGGTATTTACTCACTTGGATTAGGATTTATCTTTTGATCAAAACACTCGTCCTTCTTCTTTTTGTTGTCACCGTTAGTTTCGCCCAAGTTTTGGGTGATCCTATTGAACTTACTCAACGTATCTTTAGCTCCAAAAGCGTAGAGACTGAAAATATCATCCTCAATGAGGGGCAGATTGCGCAACTCGCCAAAGCCTCCCAACAAAAAATCGATACGAAACTGTATCGTATTTATGTGGCTAAAAATGGGGCTAAAAATGTAGGGTACGGCGTTTTAATGAATAAAAAAGTACGTACTAAGACGGCGATAGCTCTTTATCTGATCGATACAAGCGGTAAAATCAAAACGATTGAGATCGTTGCGTTTAATGAACCGCTTGAATACCTTCCAACCGCTACCTGGCTCGATGTTTTTGACAATAAAAGCAGTTCAGATACCCTCAAACTCAATCAAGATATCCCTACTACGACGGGTGCCACGTTGTCTGCACGCTCTATCACCGATGGCGCGCGCGTAGCATTAGCTCTTCTCGAAATTGTAAAACCATGAAGTTTGTCGTTTCAAAAAAACTCTCTGAGTCTCCGGTAATGCGGATTATTTTGATTTGGATGTTCATCGCTTTAGGCAGTGTCCTCATCCTCAATCTCATTGCAAAGGCAATCGATTACGGAACCGATCTTGAGGGGTGGACAACCGTTATCTTAGGGAATGAAATGGAGTTTATCGATCCAATCCCTCTAAATGATCTTGTTTTGCAGATTCATACGGATCTTTTTGCCCTGATTATGATATTTGTGATGATCGCCGCCGTATTGGGGCGTAGCTCATTTTCCCATCGGTTAAAAGCTTTTCTTTTGGGCATAGCTCTTGTGGGGCTGCTTCTTTATCCGTTAGGTTGGTTAAGTATCTCATGGTTTGGAAGTGTCTCTGTTGCGATAGGAGCTTTTGGCTTTATACTCTACCATACTGTCATGCTGATGAGTACCTCTATTCTCATTGTCGGACTGATTCGAAAGAGAATCTGATGCCGGTAACATTTGTACGGTTTGCGACAGCAGCGTTTGGTTTTTTGATTTTAGGGCAGTTTTTTGTCGGGGCACTCCTGTTTTACCTTTTGGTCGGCTTTTCTCCTCATGACGTGATAGAGTATTATCGTATCAAATCCTTTCATGGATTGCTCGAAACACTCATCCCGCATTTTTTATTTATGGCGATTGCCCTTATGGTGACACTCCATTTTTTAGCTTTTGTGCAGACGAAGGGAAATGGTGAAAAAGTGCCCCTAAGCCATATCCTTTTTGGCTTATTTTTTCTCGATCAACTGAGCCCGGTTGCTATAGCTCAAGGGTTAGAAAGTTTTGCTTATCTGAAGATAGTCTCTTTTGTGGGATTTGAACTTGTTTT
>Ga0156221_1049_pt1 | contig 39547 bp, 28 predicted proteins | sample RifCSPlowO2_12_FD_107869 | JGI IMG/M metagenome (GOLD analysis project Ga0156221, IMG submission 107869) | Sulfuricurvum sp. RIFCSPLOWO2_12_FULL_43_24
CATCATCAATGTAGTTCAAATCGCCAATCTCATAAAAACGGCTCTCTGAGGAGAGAAGTGTATTGATCTTCATTTTTTCCGAAGGGCCGAACACCCCTTGGATCTTTCCGGCACCGAAAAGAGATTCCCCTTTGGTATGGGCACCGCATCCGGTCAAAAAGAGTTTTTTGCCCTGCTTATCCATCTGGTTGATATAACCTCGGACACTGACATCGGCTCCATTCGTTACCGTACAGGAGTTAACGACAACGATATCCGCGTTATCCTCATCCTCTGTCACTTCATAATCGTTCAACGCACTCATCATCACTTGGGAATCAAAAAGATTGGTACGGCAGCCGAAGGTTTTGAAATAGACTTTCGGCTTCATTGAGCGTCCATCGGAGGAGGAGATTTCGGTGGTATCGGGGCGGTATAAAAGGTCTGCGTCGGATAGGCGATCGTAATATCATGCTCGGCGTTAAACGCATCGACGATATCGGCAGAAATTGTACTTCGTAATGTTAATGTCGCATACGCATTGGTAAGATACCACGCACTCACTTTCATCCCGTTGGATTCGATAAACGTAAAGACGCGCGGCTCAACATTACTGTTTTTGAGGCTGTATTTGTCTCGCAGTTTGTTGATCTGCTTACGAGTAATATCGGTGTAGCCTTTGGAGTATTTTCGGCAAATCTCTTTCACCAAATGGGCCGCTTTTTTGTGGTTAGAATCAAAGGTGATAACAATATCGATCCCATCCCACACCGTTTTCAGTGACCCATGCGAATAATTGGCAATCATCGAGGTGAAAATGTAGTTATTCGGAACAAAAACAATCCGTCCCGCCCGTCGGTTTACTTCGACGGTCGTAAGTGTTACGTCTTCCATAATCGTGATACGCTGCATTGAAATATCCAACACGTCTCCGACGTATTCCATCCCGTCTTTCATGAAACGGACACGATCACCCACGTGAATCGACCCGCCGACCACAATAACCAACCATCCCAAAAGTGACATAAACCAGTCACGCATCGCAATCGCCAAACCGGCAGATGCGAATCCGAGAACGGTAGCGAAATAGCCCACATTATCGATGTAACTAAAGAGGAGAATCAAAATAATCAGCGTCACATTGATAAACGTAACGATTTTATTGGCCATATAGAACCGCTCGTTATCGACGATGTAGCGTTTAATCACCCGCTTGAACAAAAAGGAGATTAAAAACAGAACAACAACGATCATTCCGATATTGAGAAGTTTAAAAATCTGATCTTTTATCTCTTTGTTGATTTTCGCTTCGGTTGATTCAATCCGTTTTTCGTACACATCCGCAGTAGAGATTAGGGTCTCAAGGGCTAATTTAAACTTTTCCACTTGCAGCAATGTTGCCTCAAGCTCAACTTCGTAATCGGCTTTGGGATTGAGGTGCATTAAATCTTTATACAATCCGACTTGGTGTTCTAAAAGCGCTATCAGTTCCTGGAGTTCCTCTTCACGCAACACATAATCGTGATACTGGCTGTTGAGCCGTTTCACATAGGAAAGTCCTGTAAAAATATCAAGAGGATTGGTGATAGAGGGAAGTTCACCCGCTTCATCCGGTTTGAGCAGTGAAACGAACGGAGAGGCCCCTTGTGCTTTGAGCAAATCAATCTGCTCGGTCAATACTTTTTGTTTTGCCTGAAGCGCTTCAATTTCTAGTTTGCGTTCAACGTTAGAGGACCTGTTTTGCAGCTGTTCAATCCGATATTTAACGTCCCGAAGACTTTTTCGTGCCTCTTGATACGCCATATAGGAGTTATAACTTTTAAGCCAAATACTGTTGCCGTGAGAAAGCTCTTTTTGGATTTTTGCGAGTTCATCCTGAGCATTTTGAATTTGAACCTCTTGCGGAACCTCAATCGGCTGCTCTTCAACCGCTTTTTCCTCTTTTTGGGCGGCATTGAGGGTTAAAGCACTAACAAAAAACAGCGCTAAAAGAAATCGATAGCCTCTCACGCGCTCATTCCTTGAAATTTTGATAAACTCTTTTTCACCGCTACCGCATCGATTGCATCGGTAATCTCAACGCCGCCGATTCCGCGAGGGAGGATGAAGGTAATAGTGCTATCAGCACTTTTTTTATCCAAGAAAAAGGTTTGGTAAAATTTCTCAACATCATGAATCGGATACGTAAGCGGCAAATCGTAACGACCTAACAACGTCTTAATACGCATCGCTTCTTCAAAGCTCATCAGTCCCATTTCACAGGCCAAATCGTTGGCCATTACCATACCGATAGCGACACTTTCCCCATGAAGATAGGTTTCGTAGTGTGTCTCATTTTCGATGACATGACCGAAGGTATGACCGTAATTGAGTGCCGCGCGAAGCCCCTGTTCTTTTTCATCCGCTTCCACCACACGCGCCTTCGTTTCAACCGCCATTTTTATAGCATGTTGAAGATTATCCCCTTCGCGCAAATCATTATTTTCTAACCATTCAAAAAATGAGAGATTAAACGTTACCGCCATTTTGACGATCTCGGCTACACCGGCACCAAACTCACGCGGTGCAAGGGTGGATAAAAAACTCGGGTCGATATAGACGGCGCGAGGTTGATGAAACGCACCGATCAGGTTTTTACCGAAACGGTTGTTCACCCCTGTTTTACCACCGACACTGGCATCGACTTGGGAAAGGAGCGTCGTAGGGATCTGGATAAAATCGATCCCGCGATTATAGAGACTCGCAGCAAATCCGCCCATATCTCCGATCACACCGCCGCCAAAAGCAATCAAGAGTGATTTGCGGTTCAAGCGATGATCAAACATCCGGTCTAAGATACTCTCAATCGTATCAAGCGTTTTATACTGCTCGCCATCGGGGATCGTAATGACATACACCTCTTTGGCTTTAAGAGTGGAGAGTAGCGTTTGCAGATGTAAACCCGCAACTTTCGGATTGGTCAAAACAGCCACTTTACCCTCGAAGTTTATCTCCGGCAAAGAACCAATGTGAATAGGGTATGAGTCATCGATAATACGTTTGAGATTAATAGAGATTGTCATAGAAAAACCTGATGGATTAAGTTATTGCGTAATGAGTTATATATTACAGAAACATCACTTAAAACCCTCTTGGACAGGGCTGAAGCGAGTTCTTAAATTTGAGTCGGGATAAACAGTTGATGGTAACGACCCAGCTTATGGTACAACACTTCAGGATCGGTAGAAAAATAGGCATTAAACGGGTTCATAAACATTTTAGAGGTGAACGGGAGAACATGAAGAAAGTTATCCCGCTCACGCAGGGTTCGAATCGGGTTCTCTTCTTGGGCAGAAACATGAATGGATTTGGAAAAGATCGTGGCAAGATTATTAAAATGTTCTATTACCTCTTTTTTATGAGACCCCTCTTCATTCGCGTAATCAATCAGTTCCAGATTAAAACCAAACTGTGATGAAACGTCAAATATGGTGGTAGAAATATTTTCAATATATCCCTCTTCACTCAAAATCACTACACTCTCTTTGAGCGATGAAAAAGAGCGTTCGGAGAGTTTTAACACCGGCACATTTCCGGCATAAAGTTTTTTACGAATACTCTTCCTCGAAAAAGCGGTATGAGAAACCACAAAAAGACCAATATGGTATTTTTTGATATCGTCCAAAATGATCCCCTCATCGGGCTTTGCATCATAAGAAATATCGATGGTTACACCGCCTTGAACGGAGGCCTTAATCATTCTCAAAACATCAATATCACCGGGGTTTACGACTTTGATAATGAGGGGCTGACGAAGCTTTTTCTGAATAAAAACACTTCGTCTGACCAGTGCCATAATAGCGGATGGTTTTTCGATACTCATATCAATATAGAGGTAAATTTTAGATCCGAAAGGGGCAGGAAATTGCCCCAGTTCTCGTTTGATTGCCCGATAAATAGAGCGTAATACGGCAGGATCGCCGACCAAAACCAACGTATCATTGGGCTGAATCATTTTATTATCACTCGGAATAATGAGTTGACGGTTTCGGTAAATTGCCGCTATTTTCCAGTTTTTCTGTTCAATCGATCCGATATGGCGATACACAAACGAACTTCCAAAAGGGACGAGAACTTCCATGATTTCACCCGAACCCAACCCGATATTTTTCGCAAGAACAGGAATATTGGGGAGATAATCGATCAAGTTTGCGGCAATCAGTTCTTGCATATTAACCCATTCAATATCATCACATGGACTTACTGCATTCCATAAGTCAAGTGCAATGATCCGAATAGAAGGTTTGTACATACGAATATTTTTAATCGTCTGTTCTAAATCATTTGCATTTTCCATCACTAAAATGATTTGCCAGAAATCCATTTTTAAAAGATTGGAAATTTTGTAAAAACTGGTAGGATCAAATTGAAAAAATTTGTAACGTGCCGGATTGTAACCCTGGAAATCATTCTCATGCGTTTGGACAACATAATAGAGGTTTTCACTGGTATAAGTGCCGATAACACGCTCTATATAGTGATGACCGATAGCTCCGTCACTGACGATTAATATTTTTTTCATTGTCCTGCAAACTACTTATGATCGTTAAATTTAAGACGTGATTGTAGCACAATTCGTTTATAGGGTAAAAATTAAATTCATATGTGTAGTATCGTTTTTTTTGATTAAAGTATGATACACTATATTCATCTGAACCGAGACATTGGAGGAGGAGCATTGATGCATCTTGATGCCAAAAAGTTTTTCTTCGCCTTTTTCTTTTTTATTGCAACACTCATACTATTGGGCTATTACCATTTTGATCATGAAAAAAAATTCATCAATCACAATATAAACGCCAATTTGCAACGTGCCGTTGAATCGGCACAAGCAGTGGTCGGTGACAATTATCATTCTAAAGTTTTAACGAGTACGCCGACCACGGTTGAAGATGCCGATACTATCAAAACCCTCACCGCTCTGGCACACGCACAAGGGGTCGAGTATATTTATTCTTTAGTAATGGATAACAAAGGACAACTCCGTTTTACCTCCAGCAGTGCCCGTAATCATGAACTCCGAACCGGTCAAAACCTTACCCGATTTTTCGATATTTATCCCAATAATCCCGATATGATTAAAGCCCTTAAAACGAATCAAATGGTTTGGGATCTTAAAGAAGAATCAGATCAATGGGGACAATTTAGAAGCGTATATCTCCCAGGAACCACACCATCGGGCTATCGCTACATTATTGGAGCGGATATCGAAGTGGGCTCCATTCAAAGACTTTCCAATGCCGCAGCTTTCAAAGCCATTTCAACCTCTCTGATCATTTTTTTAGGTGCATTGCCATTTTTACTCGTCTATCGAAATACCATGCATGGTACCGCAAACTTTTTACGTTCCCAAGTCCTTAATGCAACCGATGAGCTCCGAGAAGTAAACGAAATATTAGAAACAAAAGTTGAAGAAAAAACCAAACAGCTGATCTCCCAAACCTTTGAAGACACTCTGACCGGTTTACCGAATCGTCATCGACTGCAATACGATATGGATCGGACCCGATATAGTGCATTGGTCATATTAAATATGTATAATTTTAGAGAAATCAATGATTTTTTCGGATTTAGCGCCGGCGATGATCTCTTACGACAGATGGGGCACTGGCTGATAACCCTTGATTTGTACCCGTATCGTCTTAGCGGGGATGAATTTGCCGTATTGTTTGACGAAGAATTAAGTGAAAGTCAGCTCGAAGATCTCTGCTTGAAATTGCTCAATCGTCTTCACGATTATCCGTTCAGAGTGGGTACAGAAAGTATCTCTCTTAATGTTACCATCGGGATTGATCAAGGACCTGATATCTCTTTGGCACATGCCGATATAGCCCTCCATCAAGCCAAAGAGAGCAGTCAACATATCGCGTTTTATAACAGTGAATCGCATGTTGAAGAACAATATCAAGCTAATATTGCCCTTACGTCAACCATCCACAATGCACTATCTTCAGGTCGGATTATCTGTTTTTATCAGCCGATTGTCTCCAATCAAAGTGGACGAATTGAAAAATATGAAACACTTGTTCGAATGATTGATGAATCCGCGCATATTATTCCGCCACTCGATTTTCTCCAAACTGCCAAAAAAACACGTTTGTATCCCCAAATTACCCGAACCGTTATCGAACAAGCGTGTAATACTTTCAAAAATCGAAATGAAGAATTCTCCGTGAACCTCTCTATCCGTGATATTTTAGACCAAGGAACGGTTCGATTTATCGAAGAGATGATTGTTGCAACCGATACGGCTCACCGCATCGTATTTGAAATTTTAGAATCCGAGGGAATTGATAATTTTGATGCAGTTATAGAATTTGTTCAGATAATGAAAAGCTTAGGTGCAAAAATTGCCATTGACGATTACGGAACCGGATATTCCAGTTTGGAAAATATCCTTCGACTCGACGTTGACTACATTAAAATTGACGGATCACTCATCCGTAATATTAACAGTGATCCAAAATATGCCGTTGTTGTCCAACATATTGCAGATTTTAGCGCACATCTCGGTATTAAAACGATTGCTGAGTTTGTCAGTTCGGAAGATATCTATCAACATGTAAAAGCAATCGGAATCACCTATTCACAAGGATATTACACCGGTAAGCCGAGCATCCTTACCATTTAAAGCAATTTTTCCTGACCAATCCGATAAAGGGCAAAATCGTATTTAAGCGGATCATGCGGATCAAACTTTTTGAGTCTTTCCGTCAGCTCAATGGCGGAACGCATATCGCATACAGACCGCGTTAAAAGCCCTAATCGGTGAGAAACATTAAACGTATGGGTATCCAGAGGCATTATCAAGTCACTCATAGATACACCGCTCCACAATCCCATGTCGAGTTCGTTTTTACGAACCATCCAACGTAAATACATCATCCACCGTTTCATTGCCGACGCTTTTGTTATCGATACAATCGGTTTTCCGATCAAAAATTCATACCCCTTTGAGCGATACGGGTTAAGGTCATAAAGAGATGTAATCAATGTCGATACTCCACCAATGAGTCCATCCGAAGAATACCCATCTTTAAAAGCCTTTTCAGCCCCGCCGGAAGCTTTTAATCTCCCAAGGGTACAGAACCATTGGATTATATCTTCGCTACTTTGAAAACGATAATATTTCCCCTCTAATTTGAAACGTAAATCGGATTCAGCCAAATCCACTAAATCCTCTTCCAAAGTGGCTAAAAAGGCAACAATGGCTTTTGCGCTCCCATAAGCAAACAAGGCACACGTAAGCGCATGATGTTGATCCATAGTACGACGCGCGATCATCAGCGGATCAGGGCGTGCTTCGCACAATTCATCTCGATGATTGCGTGCAGCTACCTGCTCATCGAGATACGCTTTAAGGTTTTTCACTAGCGCCCTAGCAGATAAAGTTGTTTACGCTCACTTGATCCCGCGATATTGAGCTGTTTACGGTATTTAGCGATAGTACGACGAACCATCGTAATCTTGAATTTTTCTTGGATCATCTCAAGCAGTTTCATATCACTGAGCGGTTTTTTATGCGACTCATTTTTGACCAATTCAGAGACATACTCTTTAATTGCGGCATTGGAGACATCTTCATCGATCGCTGTCGTGAAAAACTCTTTCATCGGGTAAATACCACGATTACACGCAATATATTTGTTGGCAATCGCACGAGAAATAGTAGAAGGGTTATGACCGAACTCATCCGCCAGCGTTTTAAGGGTTAGCGGTTTAATCGCCCCTCCCGTAAAGAAATCATACTGATATTCAACGATCATCAGCCCTACTTTGTACAAGGTCGCTTTACGCATCTCTAACGCATCCACAAGACTTTTGGCCTCTTTGAGCTTGTCACGGACAAAAGTATGATCGACTCCGTACGCTGCATCGATGGAAATTGAGGGATAATATTGATCGTTCAATTTTACTTCGATCCCCTCTTCTGGATCCGTATAGATCATCAAATCAGGGATAACCTGCATTGAGTCCTCCATGTAATCGATTGCCGGAGGATTTTTAAAACTCCCGATAACCCGCATCGCTTCGTCAAAAAACGGCTCTTTTCGGTAGCGCCCTAATTCATCGAGATGATTGATCATATCCGATGCTAGGGTGTATCCCGAATCACTGATTGACGAGGAGTCCAGTTGAAATAAAAAAGATTCACTCACATTTCGTGCGCCGATACCGACCGGTTCTACATGGATAAAACGGAGACGGATTTTTTCAAATTGTTCCATCGTCAGAGCGTTTTGAGCACAAAAAACTTCCGATTCCCCCTCATAATATCCCCCTTCGTCGAGATTTTCGATGATATGGGTAGCAATAAGACGAGAAATCGGCGTGGGAAATAAAGAGCTGTCTATCTGCTCTTCGAGCACTTCATACAAACTCTTGTGCTGGATCGTGAGTGCTTCAATCGCTTCGCTGTGAGAGTTCTGAACATAGCCAAATTGAATTTTTTTCGGGATTCTTGCTTCAAAAGACTCCTCATATCCCGATTTGACATCGATCAGAGGGTTTCCCTCAACAAACGGAGCCATCGCTTCACCCAGATCACTGAGACTCGACTGCAAAATCGGCAGCCAGTTACGAAGAGTGTTAGAAAGCTTGTTTTTGAGCTCGACGCTGGTTTTTACCCGTAACATCTGATGCTAAAACTTGAACGATTCACCGAGATAGTGTTGACGCACATCGGCATTATGAGCAATTTCATCACTTGTTCCCGATGCTAGAAGCTGACCGCTTTTAATAACATAGGCTCGATCGCACACCGCTAGCGTTTCTCGTACATTATGATCGGTAATCAAAACACCGATCCCGTACTCTACAAGCTGCGAGATAACACTTTGGATGTCCATTACGGCGATCGGGTCAACTCCGGCAAACGGCTCATCGAGGAGTAAAAAACGGGGTTTGTTCACCAATGCCCGTGCAATCTCGGCACGACGACGCTCTCCGCCGCTGAGATTGATCCCGCGACGGTTTCGGATCGGTTCGATATTAAACATCTCCAACAACTCTTCAATCCGCTGTTCCGCCATCTCTTTACTCAATTTCCCCGCTTGTGCTGCAATCACGAGATTCTCTTCAACGGTGAGGTCTTTAAAGATCGAGGCTTCCTGAGGTAAGTACCCTATCCCCAATTTGGAACGTTTGTGCAGAGGCAAAGCGGACACATCAACCCCATCAATAAATACTTTCCCATCCGTTGCTTCGATCAGACCGCATATCATGTAAAATGTTGTTGTTTTTCCGGCACCGTTAGGTCCAAGCAGTCCAACGACCTCTCCGGTACGGAGTTCCATACTGATACCGCGAACAATTTCATGCTTTTTAATGGTCTTGACCAAATTCTCAATTTTTAATTCATGCACGCTGCACCTCATACCATCGCGAAGTTTCATCGCATTTAATAATTTTCACAATAAGTGTCTCAATCCCGGAACGTTTAAGTAAATTAATCAAAGGCTCATCTCCCCATTCGATCAAGTGATACCCCTCGTGCTCCAACTCTTCCATCATCCCTAAACTCAAAAATTTCTCAAAACCGTAATTGTAAAGATCATAATGGTAAAGTTTCTCACCGTAGCGTTGTTGAAGAGAGAACGTAGGGGAAGTCACAGAATCCCCCACCCCTAAAAAACGTGCAAAAGCCTGTGTGAAAGTTGTTTTACCACTGGCTAAATCGCCATGCAGGATAACAACTCCCCCTTGTGGCAGTAATTCAGTCATATCTGAACAGAGTTGAGGCAACTCATCTAAAGTAAGTTTGTTCATAGCTTAGAGGATACCGTAATAATTTGATCTAATTTTTGTGCCGCTTTGCCGCTGAGCAAAGTGTCACGAGCAATCTCCAATCCCTCTTGCGCATCTCGCGCCATCCCCTCTGCTACGAGTGCGTATGCCGCATTGATAAGGACCATATCCCGTTGTGCTTCAGTGGCACGGTTGTTTAAAATATCGGTAAGAATCTGAGCATTTTGTGCAGCTTCTCCGCCGAGAATCGCTTCAAACGGAGCTTTTTTGATCCCCAGCATCTGCGGATCGATCTCAAAATACTCTATCAGGCCGTTTTTCAAATGTCCCGCATAGGTGATATCGCTAATACTGATCTCATCCATCTTTTCGCGTGAACTTACCACGATTGCCGATTGCATCCCGAGTTCACGTGCCGCTTCGGCCATTTTAGGGACAAATACCTCATCAAATACCCCGAGGAGAATTTTAGAGAGCCCCACCGGATTGGTGAGCGGTCCGAGGATATTAAAGATCGTTTTCTCAGGGATCGAGCGGCGGATCGGCATGATAAATTTCATCGCCGGATGGTGGTATTGAGCGAATAAAAACGTAAATCCGCACTCTTGGAGGAGTGTCGAACTTTGTTCCAGAGAGAGATCGAGTTTCACCCCCAGATATTCGAGGACATCGGCACTCCCCGATTTGGAGGTGATAGAGCGGTTGCCATGTTTAGCAACATAAGCACCCGAAGCGGCAAGGACGAGCGCGACGGTGGAGCTGACGTTGAAACTTCCGCTCTTATCTCCCCCCGTACCGACAACGTCAATCAGCTTTGGTTTCAGTTCAGCGGGAACTTCGAGAATAATCGAATGACTACGCATCACCTCCGCCGCCGTTGCGATCATCGAGGAGGAAGTCGATTCATTCAGAGGAAGAGTCGATAAAAACTCCCTCATCTCCTCATCATTCATTCTATGTTCAAAAAGTGCTTCAAAATCCGTTTTAGTGGCGTTCATGAAAGCTCCTTGATATAGAGGTTTTGTTGGGATTTCGGGGTCGATTTGAGGGTAGGTATAGCGAGCACTTCGTAGCGCATCTGTTTTTCGAGGTATACGAGGGTGATGATATCCCCTACGGCCACGTTTTTGGCCGGTTTCACCGCTTTGTCGTTGATGTAAACAACACCCTCGCCGATCATATCCTGAGCAACGGTGCGACGTTTGGTCAGATTGACCGCATTTAAAAATTTATCGATTCGCAAAAATGATTCCGTAGTATTGATTTATAAGTGTTTATTGTAGGTAAATGAAGCTAAAAGAGAGGTAAGAGCGCAAAAATTGTTCCACTTATTTTATCCCGTTCGCCCTGAGCCTGTCGAAGGGTGTATTTCTCGCTCCCAAGCTCCAGCTTGGGAGTGTGTAATATTTATTTATTATAAGTCTGCATTCCCAACGAGGACGTTGGGAACGAGTAATAGCTATTTTGAAGTTAATTTAGTAGATGACCCTTCGACAAGCTCAGGGCGAACGGGATATAAGATTTTAACTCGCAAATCCGCTCTTAAAAGAGTCCTTGGCAACCACTATTTGCTTTTGTTTCTCTTTACGTGCCGTATCTTTTTCGACGAAGATTTTTTTACGGGTTGCAGGGTCCATTTCGGTGTAATACATCACCGCAGAGTACGTTCCCGGTGTCGGGGTAAATACCTGCGCTTGTTCAGGGTTCATCTTTAGTTCATCGGTCGTAAAACGTTTCAGATCGTGCATATCTTTCTCGGTGCATCCCGGATGGGCGGCGATGAGATAGTAGGTCAAAAACTGCTTTTTTCCCTCTTCTTTGTTCAATTTATCATAAAGCTTTTTAAAATCAACGAGGGTTTGTTTCCCCGGTTTGTTCATCAGATGCAATACATGGTCTGAGGTATGTTCAGGTGCAACTTTCATCTGACCGGAGATGTGATGTTTTACCATCTCTTTGAGATACTCATACCCTTGACGTTTGTCCTCGTTGATGAGATCGTAGCGCACCCCCGAAGCAACAAACGCTTTTTTGATTCCCCGCACTTCCCGAAGTCGGCGAAGGAGATTGATAACACGGGTGTGATCCACTTTCATCGATTTGCACAGATGGGTGTCATCGACGCACCGTTGATGGTCACACGTACCGTGTTTAAGTTTTTTGTTACACTCATAGCCGTACATATTTGCCGTGGGGCCTCCGACGTCACTGATAATCCCTTTGAAATCTTTGTACTCGGTAAATTGCGTTGCTTCCGCTAAAATCGATGCTTCGCTGCGGGTACGGATAGTACGTCCCTGATGCACACCAATCGCGCAGAAATTACACTCTCCCCAGCACCCCTGATGGGTCATAATGGAAAACTTGATCGTCTCCAGGCACTTTACCGCACCTTTAGGACGATGATAGGGATGAAGCTCACGGGTAAAGGGCAATGCCGAAACTGCATCCATCTCGTTTTCATCGAGGTAATCAGCAGGAGGGTTTTGGATTGCGTATCGTCCATCCACCTCTTGACATAGCCCCTTTGCAGAGATGGGGTCGTTATGGTTGTAAAACGCATCAAACAGATCGATATATTTCTCTTTGTTATCCAAACACTCTTGATGGGATGGGAGGGTCAAATACCCCTCACGCGGCTCTTTGGCGATATAACACACCCCTCGAATGTTATGAGGAGATTCACCTCTCTCTAACGCTTTTGGCAGAGCGATGATCGCCCCCTCCCCCATTCCGTAAATGAGATAATCGGCTTTGGAATCGAACAAAATAGGCTTACGGAGTTTGTTCGTCCAGTAGTCATAATGGCTCACGCGACGCAAACTCGCCTCGATTCCTCCCAGGACAATAGGGACGGTGTTTTTGAAATGTTTGCGGATAAGATTGGTGTAAACGAGTGTCGCACGATCGGGTCTGGCATTATTGACACCGCCGGGGGTGTAGTCGTCGCTGTTACGAAATTTTTTGGTTGCGGTATAGTTGGAGACCATCGAATCGACACTTCCCCCGCTCACCCCCCAAAAGAGTTTCGGTTCGCCTAAACGCATCACATCATCCGTATTAATATCAGGCTGAGCTATGATCCCGACCCGATACCCCTCACGCTCCAGTATCCGTCCTACCACTGCGACACCGATAAACGGAGAATCAATATAGGCATCACCGGAGATGAGGATAACGTCACACTGATCCCATCCGCGTGCTTGCATTTCAGCACGGGTGGCGGGTAAATATCGGAGAGTTTCAGGGGTAATAGTTTTCATAACGCGATTGTACCACAACGTCATCATCCTCGGACTTGATCCAAGAATCCATCTTTTGCACTTAAGATTATTTTTCTTTGGCTGGATTCCCACCGTAAACCTGCGGTATAATATTTTCTATGAAAAATACCCTAAATGAAGGTAAGTGGACATGAAAAAATTACTAAAGGAACATTAAATGGAAGAACAAGGAAATCTATTCATTTTACTGGCAGTTGTAGCTGCTTTTGCTTTCGTGTTGACACGCAAAAAAAGACAATAGCATACGCCATACCCGCAGGGGGCACAATGGCCGTTCTCACGGGAATGACAAAAAAGCTGCATACACTATTGCAGCAATGCTACCGGCGCGATATGAGAGCCTTGAAATCGTTCAATACCGAGCGCTTTTAAGTTTTCAACCTCTTTTGCATCTTCGATATTAATCGCTATGATCGAAATCCCCAGACTTCGGATAACGTTATTAAAACTCTCACGACTCTTACCCGTCTCTTTATCGAACATCATATCTTGCAAATAGGCACTGTTTGCTTTGATATAATCCGGGCGAATTGCTTGAAGATAATGAGCACCTGCTTCAGGAATCGCAAAATGATCGATTCCGAAACGGTATCCGAACATTTTAATCATTGAACTGATAGTAGATACCGCTTCGAGTTCATTTAATGCTATGGTATTGCTCACTTCAAACCATAACACTAAGTCACTCTGACGATGGAATACTTCCAATTGAGCTCTTAGCCATTGAATATTGGCATATTTTTTCACAAAATCGCCGCTGAGATTCAACGCTAACGGTGTTATCGGATTATGCTCTTTGATGTGTTTAAAGACTTTTTCGATCATATAACGATCCAGAGTATCGATAAGGCCCAGACTCGTCGCAACAGGGATAAAATAGCCTGCTGAGTGAATAACTCCCTCCCGATCCAACAATCGCAAAAAGATCTCTTCATGGAGTACATTAAGTTCATCAGAACGTTGTTCAACCGCACTTTGAAATGCCAACAACATACGAGATTCCTCTAAACTTTTGAGTAATTCACTGCGCCACTCTTCACGCCCCAAAACTAGCGGCTCATCTTCTTCGAGGTTCTTGTCTATCATAAAATTACCGCGAAGTTTGGCCTGAGTTACCGCATGATCGGCGCGTGAAAAAAGTGATTTAAGGGTGTCTTTTTCACTGTAGGTACCGATTCCGCATCCAATAATCAAATATTCCAAAAGATCTTTATCCATCTCATCAATAACGTTACGCATATGAATCATAATCAGTTCAATTTGATGGTATACCTGATCTATCTCATAGGCCGGAATCGCCGCAAAAAAATCGCTTTCATTCAATCGTGCAATCAGAGAATGACGGAACGAACCAAGATGGGTGTTCAACGCTTCGGCCAGAGTATTGACCAATTGGGTATAACGCTCATACCCTTTTTCACGCTTCAATCGGTCGAGTTCATTGATACTCAGCATGACATAAATACCCGAAGAAAAGGATGCATCCGATTGGAGATAATCGGGTAGTTTAGCGGTGAGATAACGACGGTTATGAAGTTTCGTCTCGCTATCTTTATAGAGAAGTTCGTGATAACGTCGTAATGTTTCGTTCTCCCGTTCAAAAATATCTTTGACTTTTTCTACCATTGCATTCATGGCTGTTGTAACAGAGCGAAATTCGGTTGTGAAGGGGATTTTTTTCTCAATAATAAATTCGTTATCAATAATTGCTTTAGCTTGATCACGGATCCGTTTCAACGATTTAAGACTTAGTGAAAGTAAAAGATACAACGTCATAAAAACGACAATACCGATCATTAAAAACGTTTGGATCAAATCGATCAATGTACTATAGAGTTGACGATAGGCATTTCCCGTATGTCCGCTCACTTCCAACGTACCAAAGCGGCTCCATCCGATCATAATATCACTCGTTACACTCACATTATGAATCGGCACCATCTCGATAAACCATTGAGGAACATCACTAACACGGACATCACTTTCCCGGTTATAAACTTCTTTGCCATCGATATCGACCAGTCGGATACGTTGGTAATACCCGCTGTCATAGATCGCATTGATCATTGTCTCCATACTCGAAGAGTCCGAAGGATCTGCTACTTTCGAGAGTGAAAGGCCCAACGAGTGTGCCGTATTTTTAGCGTCGGTATAGAGCTGATTTTGGACGAACTCGGTTGCCGATTTAAAGTTCAGTAACATCACCGACACCAATATCACCCCTAAAAAGAGGGTTAGCATTATCACCAACTGTTTAAATAAACTCATCACTAATCCTTTTATCGTGTTATAACTAGCTCGTCCCATGGACGTTTTTGTTTGGTTGCCGCCGGGACCATTTTCCCGATTTGCGCTTGCTTGGCATTAAAAAGCTCATCCCCGCTGAAACTGTAAATAGGTATCAAATCGTCCCGTACGGATGCGGGGAGAATTTTAAAATTGTAGTTGTCCAAAACGAGTGGTATCGATTTGGGGGTTTCGTAATAGGTCAGAACCAAATGCGCCGTTTTGTAGCGAATCGATTTCGCATAGGTCATAAAGAGTTTAGAGGTCGGAACACCCAGCTCTTTAAGGGTAAAATATTTGGCAATAACATAATCTTCACAATCGGCTCTGTCTTTACCGATAAATTCATAGCGTGTTGCCCAGTAATCGCTGATTCCCCATGTCGTTTTATCGGATGCATAAGGGGTTTGATTGAAAAAATCATTCACCTTTTCCATTTTTCCCATATCGTCCAAATCCCGCGCTTCATTCATCATTTGAATAAGATAGAATGCTCTTTTTTTGGCAATCGGACCGTATTCACGCTCGATTTTGTCCATAAAAGCTTTGGAAATAGAAAATTCGGGGGAACTGAGGAGAATGGCGGCAAGTGCCGCCGTTATGAAGAAAAGAGCAACCGTTTTTTTCATGCTCTTATTGTAGCGTAATTATACGATACTGACAGAAACGCTATCTTCGACTTTTACGACTACCGTCGAATCGCCGCTGTTTGAATACACATTAAACATATGTTGCTGTCCGTTGATTATTTCGCTAGATGTACCAGAAAGGCTCCATGGCTGACCGCTTATGCTATCCAAGGAAACAGAATCACTACTGTCACCCAAAATGTAAAGATCATTATCCACATCGGTCATATCAATAACGTCCTGCAATCGAATATTGGTCAACTGATGATTGTCTGCCGCTCCATTTGCCCCTAAATCGATCACTTCGATATTTTTAATAGGGTTATTGGTACTATTTAATGCTGCAAAATTGATCGCTGAACCGTCCATACTCATCAAGAAGGTATCGAATCCGTCTCCACCATCAACTCTTCCAAGTCCCGTATCCCCACTTAAAGTCGTTCCGGTTGCACTGTCCGTCTGCAAATCACTGATCAGAAGATCATTTCCTGCACCGCCATAGAGAGCATCTGCCCCTGCACCGCCATCGAGTTTATCATTGCCATCACCACCGTTGAGTACATCCGTACCTGCTCCGCCGGATATCCAATCGTTTCCTGCATTACCGCTGATCGTGTCGTTTCCAGCAAGTCCACTGATAATATCATCATTACCGGAACCACTGAGAGTTGTATCGGCATTGGCCGTTCCGGTCGTTGTGGCCGTTCCCGGATTGACATTGACATTGAGCGTAATTTGTCCGGTTGAGCTGTCTCCGTCGTTGTCGATGAGCGTAAAGCCAAATACTTCGGTTACGGTACCTGAAATGCTCATTGGAGGAGTATACGTATAATCTCCAGAGTCCAGATCGATCACATACAAACCGTCATTCGCCGTCGTCACACTCAATACGTGAGTCGTCGAATTATACGTGGCGGTATTGGTACCGCTACCGGAAGAAGCAACCGTATTGGCTGTTGTATTCCATGTAAACGTTGTTTGAGCCGCTCCGGTTCCGACGGTAATCACACCGACATACCCTCCATCCGCACCGACAGCACCCGGTGTCGCGCTGGTAAGAACGTTACCCGTTGCGATCGGATCGATCGTACTCAAAAGTACCTGTGTCAATTGCGATACATCCGGTACAAGAATTGCCAAAGATGAATCATTCGTTCCCGTTACGCCATTATAGGCAATCGGATCGAGATATGCCATATCTGCTGTACTCAAACCATCCCCGATACCCAATGCATAGGCTTTAATATCGCCGTTATTGAGGAACGTTGTCCAAATCGTCTCTTCCGCAGTTTGGATACCGGCATCGGCACCGCCACTCGTTCCGTTGGCATTATTCGCCAATACTGAAGTACTACCGTCATTTTCATTCGGCTGACCGTCCGACATGAAATAAACGACGTTTTGAACCGTATGTCCGCTGTCAATCGTCAGCTTGCCGGCGGTTTTCCACGCATCCATCGCCTGTGCCAATGAAGAATCGTAGTTTGTCATTCCTCCTGCTGTAATACCGGCAAGTAATGCGATAGCATCCGATGCACTCATCCATACACTGTAACGATCGGTCGCCGTTGTTGAGAAAGTCACGATTTTAACCGCCACATCTCCATAATTATCATATGCATTGATCAAATTTGTAATCGCTGTTTTCGCTGCGGCGAGACGGTCAACACTTCCGCTCGTCATACTGCCCGATACGTCAAGAACAATCATCACATTTGTATCGATCTGAGCTACATTGACCGTATTGGTTTGTGTCGAAGTCACCGGAGCATCATCTTCGATATTAATGGTCAATGCTCCGGTAGATAACGCTGATCCATCCGATGCCGTAACACCTACACTAAAGGAGTTAACATCTTCAACTCCAACCGTCGCATGATCAACCGGACCACTCAGATTTACCGTATAGTTGCCGCTATTGTCGATACTAATCGTCATCACATTAGAACCGTTGGCACTACCTACCAACGTATTGGTTCCTGCACCACTCCAAGTGATTGTCACTCCATCTGAAGTCAATGTCGTTGTCGGAGCGGTTAATGTAACACTTACCGATGCACTATCGACATCGGTAATATTAAACGTTCCGGTTGCCGTTGTAGCATTGGTCGTATCGGACGTACCCGTCGTATCAGCCAATCCTCCTGCAAGCCCCTCTTCCGATACATTGACGCTAACGGCAGCATTAGCGAATACCGGAGCATCGTTATGCGGTACGACAACGATGGCAATGGTATCGGACGCAGAAGCACTCGAACCGTTCGAAGTCTCGGTAGCAGTTGCCGTAATGGTCAATGTCACCGTTGTCTGTACTGTGACCGTCGGTACTTCCAAACTCACTGCGGCCAAGTTCCAACCTGTTACATTCGCTACGGTCGAACCTGCCGATGCGGTAAACGTATTGGTGCCGTCAGTAAGGGTATAACCAGCTGGAATTCCACTGATAGTAGTACTCAATGTCTCTGATCCATCGGTATCGACAAGTGCCGATGAAGCATCTAAATCAACCGAACGATTGTCATCTGTCGTAATTGTTGTCGTTGAACTCGCTGTTTTCTCAAAGCTGATGGAGTGAATCAGATAATCATCTCCGGAACCTACCGCTCCAAATCGGATTTCATTAAATACGCCACCTTCATTTGGTTGTAACGTAATAGCAGGATCAACAGAGTCACTTCCACCATTGTACGTGCGGGTTCCGACTAATACACCGTTGTTATAAAACTCGATCAGTGCCGTTTCTCCCGTACCATATGAGTGTTTCCACGCAAATGAAACGTCGACGGAAGAAACTGCATTATCAAACTGAACTACCAATTTTTCCGAACCGGTACCATTGAGATAACCAATTTCAGTATTATCACCTGATGCAACACCGGTAACACCGAAACCATCAGGAGTCGTATGGGTACTGATCACTCCTGTTGAGCCATCAGGATTCAATGCGCTAATGGTAAATCCATTCGTATTCGTTGAAACATTCGCAATATTTATAACTTGTGTCACAACTCCTGTTCCTGCAATATCAACGATCGGCGTATCTGCAATCGCTGTAATCGCCACAGTGGTCGTATAAGAGCTTGCACTCCATACTGTTCCATCGTTGACGCTAAAGGTAAACGAACTGTCCGCATCCGTGTGATTGATCGGATCGAATGTCAATAATCCGCTCGTAATCGATGCTACCGGAATCACCGTACCTACCAATACGGCTGTACCGTTTAGATAAAGCGTACCGTTCGTTGGCAATGAATCGATTCGGATTGATGACAAGCTGTTATTGTCCGCATCATTATACGTTCCAAAATCATTTACCGATACGGTATACACATTTGTCGTATTGTTCAAATCTTCCAGAATCGTAATCGCATCGTTGGTCGAAGTCGGTGCATCATTTACAGGTGCAACCGTAATCGTCACCGTTGCCGAAGAGGTATCCCCATCAAGATCGGTAATCGTATAGGTGAAACTGTCGGTTCCATTCCAGTTTGCCACAGGTGTATAGGTATACGTTCCATCCGCATTGACTACCGCTGTGCCATGGACAGCCTGTGTCGCCAACGACCAAACGTTTCCGCCATCCAAAGAAATCGTGTCGTTTGTTTTAAGATCTCCGGTAACAATCGGAGTATCTTCATTGGTTGTTGCCGTATCATTCACCGCTTTCGGAGCCGAATCAGTTGTAGGAGCAGTCAATGTAACATCAATCTGCCCTGCTGCCGTATCACCGTCTGCGTCAACCAGCGAGTAATCGAAACTCATCGGGATGTCCGAATAATAGTCGTTCGCTGTAATTGCAGAGAATGCAATACGGAAATCACCGGATGATGCATCACTGATCTCAAGACTCGTAAAATACAATGCACCGTTTTGAAGCGGAATCGTAAACGGTATATCCGTATTTCCGCTTCCATTCATACTTCCCGAATAGGTTATCGTATCGCCCGCCGCATTGATCGCCGCCGTGACCGTCCATGAAAGAGTATAAGCAGCACTACCTTGTCCTTCGACGAGCATATCCATGCCGCGAACCTGCCCATATGAACCCGATGGATCGGTAAACGTCATATTAAGTTTGTCACCCGTATTGAACCAGTTTCCGCCGACCCCGATCCAATTATTATTCGTGTTAACGGTTGACACACTGCCATCGGATATTGTAGCGCTCATACTGTCGATTAGGAAATTACCGAATGCCAGATCGAGATGATCGATATTCCCCCCACTAATAACGGTATAAGTTGAAGCGGCACCTTCTTGTCCCAAACGTCCAAGCGTATTGAGTAATTCGAAGCTGTATTGCGGATGATTGTTCGCATCGACCGTATTTGGATCGATCGTTACACGGAAGATCAACGTTCCATCGGCAAGCTGCCCACTCAAAGTACCGTTGCCTTGATCGACATAATAGACCGGTTTTCCGTCAAATACTAAATCAGGCAATGTCGATGTATTCCAAACCACGCTCGTGATATCGTTCGAAACGGTTGCTTGAGACAAATATCCGATCTCGCTATAATCGCCGTCATTTTCGGTCGTAATCGTTCGATCACCCGACACGCTCGGTGCATCATCGTATACTGTTACGGTAAACGGAGCAGTACTGATACCACCGACCACACTCATATCAAAATTCAAGACTTTCGATTCACCCTCTCCTTGAACTGTCGGCAAATGATCGATTCCGCGAAGCTGTGTAAAGGTGTATCCCGTATTATCCGCATTTACCGTTACGGTAAAGACGGTTCCTTCACTCGAAGAAGCAGTCAACGTTTTTGTTGCCGCATTCCATGTATACGTTACAGCTTGATTGTTTGACGTTATACCGCTTGCATTACCGGAAAGAACAACCGTATCCGCCGCTCCGACATTCTGAATCGTTCCGTTTTGCACAATATCATTAGCACTACTTGCATCTCTATTTTCATTGACATAATCATCGTCTGAAATAACACTGGAAACAAGCGGTGCAGAGTCATTATCGGTAATAGTGGCGGTACCCGTCGCGCTTGCATTGCTGGTTGATCCCGCTGTTCGTGTTGCAGTGAGGGTAAATGTTTCACTGTTTTCATCCAGCGTATCATCGACAACCGGTACACGGACCAGAACCGAAGTGCTTCCTGCGGCGATCGTAGCACTTGTAGCTGACATCCATGTCGTACCTCCGTCAGTAGATACCTGCAAATTCGTCGTATAATCCTGCGGTGATACAGCGGTTCCGTTGGTCAATGACAGATTAACTGTCGTAGCACTTGCCGATTGATTCGACAAAGAAACCGTAAAGACAGCATAACCGCCGTTTTCGGCTACCGATACATTGTTGACAGAAAGTGCCGGCATATCTTCAGTATCGGTAATCGTACCTGTTACACTGTTGGATGTCGTATGTTGGGCAACCGCTTCAAATTTATCGCCGCTTTGGGTAATTGTCCCTATACGAAGAGTATATCCTTCACTTCCCTCATAAACCAAATCGTTCAAAATTGCATTCGAAATATCAACACCGCTTGAACCGGCAGTGATTGTGACACTCGTCGTACGTGCAGCACTATAGTCACCTGATGTAGTTGTATCTACACTGTATAACAAACTCACGGTTACACTTCCGCCTGTCGGTACCGTTACGAGATTCCCGTTACTATCTACCAATTCAATTCTATGATTCAATGCACCGTCACCACCGGTTTCAGTCACCGTATCGCTATTAACCAAACGTACGTAGACCGTATCGTTGCTTGTCGGTACTTCCGGTGTCGGAGGATTGATGCTGCCCGCGTCGGTGATGGTTCCCACACCTTGGAGGTCGTTACCGCTGCTTGCCACGTTACTTGAGACGTTCGAGAGGTTCATCAAGAACGTCTCGTTCCCTTCTTTGAGGAAGTCATCGCTGATCGGTACCGTGATCGTGGTCGTCGTAGCACCCGTCGCAATACTTCCGCTGCCGCTTACCGCCGTGTAATCCGATCCCGCTGCCGCGCTGATCGGAGCATTATTCGCCGATGCGTAGTTGAAGCTCACCGGTGCCGTTGTCGCGTGGCTGAGGCTTACGGTGAAGCTCATGGTTCCCGCGTCTTCGTTCACGGTGACGTCGTTGATGCTGATACTTGGTGCGCTGTCATCGTCGGTGATGGTCGCCGTGACGTTTCCGGAGGTCGCATGGACCGCTACCGCTTCGAACTCGCCGGTGTCCTCGACGCTTTGAATAGTGGCAACGAAGGTCTCGTTGTCGTAATCGACATCTTCGTTGGTTTGGACGGTGAACGTCGCGTTGGCGCTGTTGGCCAAGATGGTGACGATTTGGGTCGTTGCGACGTAATCTCCGCTCTCTGCCGTGCCGTTAGAGAACACCACGGTGACGTCGGTATCTTGGGTCGGTGTGACCGGATTGCCGTTCATGTCTACGAGACTCACGGTGAAGTTGCCGGTAACATCCCCCTCGGTTGTTGCTCCCGGTCCGCTGATGATCGCGTAGACCGTATCGTTTGCCGTCGGTACTTCCGGTGTCGGAGGATTGATGCTGCCCGCGTCGGTGATGGTTCCCACACCTTGGAGGTCGTTACCGCTGCTTGCCACGTTACTTGAGACGTTCGAGAGGTTCATCAAGAACGTCTCGTTCCCTTCTTTGAGGAAGTCATCGCTGATCGGTACCGTGATCGTGGTGGTCGTAGCACCCGTCGCAATACTTCCGCTGCCGCTTACCGCCGTGTAATCCGATCCCGCTGCCGCGCTGATCGGAGCATTATTCGCCGATGCGTAGTTGAAGCTCACCGGTGCCGTTGTCGCGTGGCTGAGGCTTACGGTGAAGCTCATGGTTCCCGCGTCTTCGTTCACGGTGACGTCGTTGATGCTGATACTTGGAGACAATGTTACAATAGGAATATTTTCTTCTTCCACAATTACTGGTCTAAAAGGTCTAGATTCAATCGCAGGTTCCACAACATCGCTGCCAGTGAAATTTAATGATGTTCGTACATCTTTAACCAATCCATCACGATCATTAAAAGTATCACTTGCATGTTCTTGGTTACTCAGCGTCTGACCGGCTGCTGTTTCATCATCTCCATTCGTAGGTTGACCGTCACGTAGATCGGTCTCGACATTGGTAATATTTCCACCGGCAAGTGCTAATGCATCTTTGACAGAGTTCACATAAACAACGGCATCGTCATGGCTAAAGATACCTTTGAGCAAAGATGTATCGAAATTAAGAGCTCCATTTCCGGCGATTACGAGATCTCCGGCCCCTTGAAGTGTTACGTCGATAATGATTTGAGCATTACTAGGATTACTTTTTGAACCATAGACAAGTTCACCTTCGTGAATAGCTTCACCCGCTTTTAACTGATGAACATTCCCTTTTGCATCTTTGACAAAAAAATTGCCGTGTTCCAATGATTTTACGTATCCGATTACTCGTGCCATGACTATCCCCTACGATGAGAAATTTTTATAATTGTAAATTCTACCGTAGAATAAAAAGCAATACTATTGTACTTAGGTACTAATTGCGGATAAAGTTAGGCGTGCAGGAGAAGAGAGAGGGCAAGACGATCTTTTAGATCGAGTTTTTGGTAGATCGAAGTTGCGTGTGCTTTGACTGTTCGAACCGTAATATCCAGTGAATCCGAAATTTCTTGGTGGGTAGCTCCATCACCGAGCATAAGGGCAACTTCACGTTCACGATGGCTTAGAACATCCAGTATTTTCAAGGATTTTTCTTTTGGGATATTGTGCTCGCGAATTTGCGAAATCATCATCGTAATAAAATCAGGATGAAGCCATATTTTTCCCTCTTCAAGGGCTTGATAAACGGAGTACAAATGAGATTCATGCATCATCGCATTACCATAGCCCATTGCCCCAAGTGACAAAAACTTTTGTGATTCGTGAAAATTAGGGGTAATAGAGAGAATCATGACACGATGTTTGAAAAATTCTCTCAACACTTCATCCGACATATTGTCTAATACACGATCCAATACCATAACAATCGATGAGGCTTCTATATCCGATGAAAATACAGAAAGAGTTTTAGGCTGCAAAGCACTCAAAATTCCGATCCATCGTGCACGCAACGTGATATCATTCGAGATTAAATACAACTTCACTTATCGCTCCGTAAACGTATATTGTTTGGCTTTTAAAATCGGTTTTAAAATGTACTCTAAAATCGTTTTTTCGCCGGTAATAATATCAACATTGATCATCATCCCGGGGATGATTTTGAGGGGTTTTTCTTTACTTCCAAGATATTTTTTATCCGTTTGAATTTTGACGACATAATAAACATTGTCATTTTTATCCGTTACCGTATCCGGACTGATCGTAACCACTTTTCCATGCAATGATCCATAAAGTGAGAAATCATACGCTGTCACTTTTACAATCGCATCCTGCCCCGGATAGATAAAAGCGATATCTGCAGGTTTAACTTTCGCTTCCGCCAGCAATCCCCCTTCGGTTGGGACGATTTCGATTAGATTATCACCCGGTTTAATAACTCCGCCTACCGTATTAACGTAGAGTTTTTGAACGATACCGTTAATAGGAGATTTAATCACGGTACGGGTCACTTGGTCGGCCAAAGCGGAACTCTCAGCACCGACACGACTGTACTCCGTTTCAGCTTCATTCAGTTCCATCTGTGCTTTCATTGTAAATTCAGAGCGTACTTCACGCATTTTGCTGCTCATCTCATTGATTGCCGCATTGAGTCTTGGGATAGAAGAGAGAACCGCATTATAACGCTCACTCACATCACTCAATTCACGTTGAAGTTTCAAAAATTCAACACGAGGCTTAATCCCTTGCGCCACCATTGGCTCAGAAATCGCCACCTCTTCACGTATCAGTGCAAGAGCGCGTTTTTGCTCCATAATACGTCCTTGGGCTTCGATCTTTTCATTTTTCTTTTGGGCAAGTTGATCATTCAATGCCGAAATTTGAGAACGGAGACGCTCTTGATTTGAGCTGTAGACACTTCTCTCTTGCATAATCTGCATCGGAATTTTTGCCATATCATCTGCTGTAGGAGAAAAAGCCCCACCGGAAGATTCAGCACGAAGACGTACAATTTTGGCTCTCAGTTCAACCGATTTAAACTGGGAACTCTCATAGTTAGAAGAGGATTTTAAATTGTCAACTCGAAGCAAAGTATCATCTGCTTTAACTTTTTGCCCCTCTTTAACCATAATCGCACTCACCATCCCCCCTTCGAGATGTTGAATCATTTGATTTTCACCGCCGGGAATAACCTTGCCATCCCCACGTACAATTTCATCGATCGGAGAAAGTGCCGCCCATAATAATACGAAAATAATCGTTACAATCCAAAAAAGGAGAACAGAACGAAGACGTGATGGAGTGTCTTCCAATACTGCGGCGGAAACACTGCGCATAAACTGATAATCATTGGCATCAAAAGAGAACCGTTTTTTTTCACTCATACGACACCTCCTGAAAGTTTCGCGATTACCTGCTCTCGTGGACCATCCAGATATACTTGCCCCTCGTTCATCACGATAATACGATCAACTAATGGGAGAATCGTATTTTTTTGTGTAATCAAAATAGCGGTTTTATCCTCCAAATAGCTTTTTAAATTCGCAATAAGACGATTTTCACTCAACTGATCCATCGCATTTGTCGGTTCATCCATAATAATAATCGGTGACTCAAACAACAATGCACGAGCGATACCGATACTTTGGCGCTGACCACCTGAGAGGCCCATCCCTCTCTCACCAATTGGCATTTCATACCCTTTAGGGTGTTTACGGATAAATTCATCTGCACCCGAAATCACGGAAGCACGAATCATCTGCTCATCACTGGAGCGGGTTGAACGATATGCAATGTTGTCTTTGACAGATCCTTTGAACAGGGCAATATCTTGGGAAACATACGAAATATTTTTACGTAAATCCGCTGGATCAATCTGTTTAATATCAATACCATCCAGTAAGATAGACCCTTCATTTGGTTCATAAAGATGGAGTAACAATTTTGAAATTGTACTTTTCCCTGACCCGATACGACCGATGATTGCTACTTTTTCACCCGGCTTCACTGAAAATGAAATATTTTTTAATGCACTATGGGACGATTCATCATACGCAAAACTGACGTTTTTAAATTCAATTTCCCCTTTAAGCTGGGGACGGGTAATGAATTTTTTCCCATGCGGGCGTTCGGATGGCTGAGAAATAATTCCTTCAATTGCATCATACGCTGCTTTAGCATCCGAATAATTAGCGATCAATGCCGCTGCTTGCCCCATCGGAGCAACTGTGCGTCCGGCGATAATAATAATAGCAATAAGACCACCCATTGTCAGTTCATGTTCACCAATGAGATAAACGCCGACGATAACCAATAAAACGGTAGTAAGCTGCGTTAAAAAACCGGTCACGGTAGAGATGGAAGTAGAAATCAAACGTGATTTCAAACTTCTTTGAGCAATCTCTCCGGTAGCCTCTTCCCATGCCCATTGTACTTGACCCGTAGCCCCTAATGTTTTTAGGGTTTCGATATTTTGCAACGCTTCAATCAAAATGGAACTTTTGGCTGCGGAGGCTTTATGGGTCTCTTCAATGCTCTCACGCAGTGGATTACGCATAAAAATCGCGTATCCCAAAATAAGAAGCATCATCACGATTGGGACCACAACCATCCATCCGCCGATGTAGCCGATAACCAATAAGAACAGTAGAGCAAACGGAAAATCAACCAATGCCGTCAAGGTAGCATTGGTCAAAAAAGAACGAATGGAGTCAAAATCTTTTAAATTACTCGCAAACGAACCGACCGATTTTGGATGGGAGATCATTTTCAAATCGAGTACTTTTTCAAAAATAATTGACGACATAATAATGTCACTCTTTTTACCGGCACTCTCCAAAAGCATTGCACGGGTAAATTTTAAAAACGTATCTAAAACATAGACGACCAACACTCCGATGGCAAAAACCCAAAGAGTTTCAGTTGCATTATTCGGGATAACACGGTCATACACACTCATTGTAAAGAGAGGACTTGCCAAGACAAAAAGATTGACCAAAACCGTTGCATAAATCACATCACGATAAATATTTTTGGAAAGTTTCAACGTATCCCAAAACCAATGTTTATGCTTGACATTGAGGGTTAAGGAGTCATCTTCATTATAGACAAATGGCTTTTTGACGAGGAAGGCAAAGCCTGTATACTCTTCTTCGAGCATTTCCATAGGAATCGTCTCTTCGATAGCCTCTTCTGCCGGAAGAATAATTTTGCATTTTTTTCGATCGTGAGAAATAGAATCTAAAATACACGCATGGGAATTTTCCAATAACAAAATCATTGGAAGCTGAAGAGCAGAAATATCAGAAATTTTGCGGTTAACCAAGGTACTTTTTAAACCGGCTCGGCTTGCGGCACGGGAAAACATACCTTTGGAAGATTTTAAACTAAAAAGACGAAGGGCCCCACCCCATGGTGCACTTGGCAAACCTGCCATGAGAGCTTCTGCGGTAAAAGGTTTATGATAAAGCTGCGTAAACAATACCAGACATTGCAACAATGGATCAACGCCGAATGCTGCTCCTTCCGGATCTGCAATCCGCCCTTCTATTTCCTCATTCATTCACATTAACCTTAATATAAAAATATAACCACGCGCACGATAGCAAAATGATTACTAGAATTATTCAATTATCTCGTTTGTATTTGTCAATCTTACGATCCGCAAATATAAGATTTTCGATTTTATCATCGTTATCGAGATGATTATCCAATACGACCAATCCTACTTTTTGCGTATTGGCTTCGGCTTTTGAACCCAAAACATTTTGAACCATTGATCCCATCGCATCTAAAATACGATAATGGGCAAATAAAAGGTCATTTTCAGCACGTACGATTTGTGATTGTGCCGCTACATGATCGTTTTGTGCAACCAACAGATCGAGTAAGGTTCGGCGACCCAAATCATACTCTTTTTGATAGAGTTCAAGGGTTTTAGCACTGGTCGCTTCGTAACGTTTCAGATGATCAAGCTGTTCTGTTAGATAATGACGTGCCGACCATGAAAGTTCACCCTGCTCATCCAGCTTTCGGACAGTTTCCCGCTTATTTTCAGACTCTTGATAAATTTTGCTCAGATTTTTCTGGATTTGAGACTCATCCGCACCACCGCGATAAAGATTGTATTTAAGCGTCAATCCAAAAGCGCGGCGATCATCATTCCCCTCTAATCCACCTGCATCGTTTGCCCAACTTTGACGAGCATATGCATCAATCGTCGGATAATAATTTTTATACGACGCTTCACGCTGAGCACGAGATGCTTTGATATTATATTCACTAACCAATACTGATGGGTTGTGTGCACGTGCATACTCTTTCATATCACTGAGAGTTGAGGGCATAGAACCTTGAAATTTGCCGTCTTGAAGCTCTTCAACTTTAACGGATCGGCCCAATACACGTTCCAAATTAAACAATGCATCATCCACATTATTTTTAGCCACGACATAATTAGACTTTGCCAAGGAGAGAGAAGTATCGGCTTTTTCAGATTCAGAACGAGTTGTCATCCCTGCTTCATAAAGCTTATTGACTTTTGTATAGATATCAGTGTTAAAATCAACATTTGCTTTAGCGATACAGAGTAAATCACGTGCTTTTAAAGCATTGATGTAGGTATTGGTAAAGTTATAAGCCGCATCATTCGCATTTTCGATATAGTGGTTTGCCGCAGACAAAATACGTGCTTTGTTATAATCAGCTTCATACATCGTGCCGAAACCGTTGAAAAGATTTTGAGTCAGTTGCAATGAATGTTCATAGGTTGTTAAAGAACGACTTGCAAAGCCTGTACTCGGAGATTTGGTTCTCTCACGTGCAATTGAACCGGAATAATCGAGCGTCGGAAGGTATTGTGCTTCTGTTGTTCGTAAATCTTCAAGGGTTGCACGGTAGTTATGCAAACGTTCCAAGACAACCGGATGGGATGAGAGAACTTCATCAACCCCTTCTTGCAATGTTAATGCATTTAAGGATGAGAATGCACACAACGATAACGTTACGGCTACTTTTGAAAAGGTATTATTGTGATACTTCATAACTTAGTAATCTCCACTACGATTGTTTAAAATAAGTTCATATTAAATCTCAATGATTAGAGTAGCAACTGATTCATGAAAAACCACTTAAAGAGTTATCTTCAATGTATACAAAACTCTGATTTTCATCGTCACGGTCAGAATTGTATACCTTACCTATCTCATTCACATCGCAAATTTAAAACAATATCCGTAAAACAGTTCCACATCCACTGTTTTCAAACTGTATATTATCACCTAAATGTGGTTCAAATGTCCTCAAAGCATATTTTTCAATATACAAAGCGAAATAAGAGTTAAAAGCCATTATACTGTACATATAAGTAAAAAATTTAAGAAAGGGATTTGATGCGGTTTATATTGCTCTTTCTTATCATTCTTTCCATTCCGCTTTGGTCACAAAGAAATCTCAATAAAGTCTCTATTCAACTGGATTGGAAATACCAATTTCAATTCGCAGGTTTTATAGCTGCCAAAGAGAAGGGATTTTACCGTGATGCCGGTTTAAATGTCGAATTGCGAGAATACCAACCTAATATTGATATTATTTCAGATGTATTGACACAAAAAGCAACGTATGGAACCTATAATTCCAGTATCGTTGTCGAAAATTCTCAGATAAAACCATTGGTATTACTGGCTACCTATTTTCAGCAATCTCCTCTCATTTTTGTTGCTAAAAAAGGGATAAAGCACCCCTCGGATATCATAGGTAAAACCGTTATGGGGACCAAAGATGAGTTGAAGTACAGTAACCTAGCCCTTCTCTTCAATCATTTCGACATCTCCTCCAAAAATGCCCGTTTTGTCGATCATACTTTTAAGATCGATGACTTTATCCACGGGAAAGTGGATGTCATGAGCGCATTTCGCTCCAACCAGCTTTATCAGCTTGATAAAATCGGTATGCAATATGAGATAATCGATCCTACAGACTATGGTTTTGTTATGAGTGCCGTTAACCTTTTTACCTCACCTCAAGAAGCGGTTGCGCACCCTGATCAAACGGAAAAATTTATCAAAGCATCCAATGAGGGATGGAAATACGCACTAACCCACCAAGATGAAATCATCAACCTCCTGATTGAAAAATACCATTGCGGGAAATCGCGTGAAGCCCTTCTTTTCGAAGCACAAGAGACCAAGAGGCTGATGATGACCGATTTTTATTCAATTGGTCAGACCAATGAAGAATTAGTCTTACGTGCCTATAAGCAGTTGATGTATTCAGGAACTTTGAACTCAGAACAAAAACTGGGCAATTTTATGTTCAACGATATTCAATCAGCATTTAAAAACGGTATCGATTTAACCCAAAAAGAAAAAGAGTATTTACTCCAAAAGAAAACTATCCGTGTCTGCGTTGATCCTTACTGGTTTCCGCTTGAAGCCGTAGAAGAAGGCAAGCATATCGGTATTGCTGCGGATGTGATGAAAGATTTTGAACATAAACTTCACATCCCTTTCGAGCTTGTCCCTGTAACATCATGGCAAGAATCGATCAATCATGCCAAAAATCGTGAATGCGATATATTTTCTCTCGCTTCCAGCACACCGGATCGTCTGAAATACATGAACTTCACCTCTGCTTATATGACCCTTCCGATTGTGATGGTGACAACCTTGGATAAACTCTTTATTGATGAGATCGGAACACTCGAAGGAAAAAAACTGGGAGCGGTCAAAGGGTATGCCATTACGGATAAACTCAAATCACTCTATCCCAATCTCACCATTGTTGAAGTAGCTTCCATGAAAGAGGGGCTCAAAAGAGTCGAAAGTGGAGAGCTATATGGGTATATCGATACCCTTAGCGTTGTATCAGCATCGATTCAAAAGGAATATAACGGCGTTTTAAAAGTATCTTCCAAACTCAATGAGGAAACTAACCTTGGAATAGGAACCCGAAATGACGAACCGATACTGCATGATATTTTTGAGAAATTGGTACACAGTGTTAATGAACCGATGATGCAAATGATTTATAATCGATACACTGCAGTTGTACATGAAACCAATCGCTATTTTTGGCTGCTTCTTTATCTTCTTGTGGCAACGGGGGGATTAAGTATTATTGTCATGCTGTGGAACTGGCTGTTACAAAAAAAAGTCACTGAACACGTCGCAAAAAACACTGAACAAGAGAAACTATTGTTTCAAAAAGCCAAACAAGCGGAACTGGGTAATATGATTGCCAATATATCCCACCAATGGCGCGAACCGCTCTCAAAATTAAGTTCCATCAATCTACTTACCATGGCAAAACTCAAAGTAGCACAAAGTATTGATGAACCAACCCTCCTCAAACAATGCGATGAGATCGAAAAAACCATCGATTTTATGTCCCATACAATGCAAAGTTTCCTCGAATTTTACAAAAAAAACGATGTTTCCGCCCCTTTTAATCTGATGGAATCCATTCACGCTTCCCTCTTTATTATCGAAACGAAACTGTTGGATAACTTGATACAGATCACAATAGAAGGCGATGAGAATGTTGTGATTTCAGGGATAAAGAATGAGTGGATGCAGGTTTGGCTTAATCTGATGAATAACGCCATCGAAGCATTAAAAACTCGGCAGGTACCAATGCCTTTAATCACTATTCGAATTACCGATAACGAAATATTATTTTGTGATAATGGCGGAGGGATGGAGTTGAATACTTCTATGAATGGGTTAGGACTTCAAATGTGCTATGAAATCACCTCAAAATATCATGCAAAACTGCTACTCGAAAACAACGATTCGGGATTATGTGCACGAATTCTTTTAAGATAAAATTTACGTTTTAAGACGATATCCGATATCGGGAATCGTAAAGACAAAATTTTTACCAAAACGGCGGCGGATTCGCAATATAAAATTGGTAATGGCCGAATTGGACATCTCATCAAACTGCCAAACTGATCCGTTAATCATCTCTTTAGTAATAAGACGGTCACGATTTTGGGAGAGAAGTTCCATGAAAAGAGCCTCTTTTTTATTAAGGGTATGGGTAATACCCTCTTTCTCCAAACATTTATTCTCAATGTTATAAAACCATCCCTCTTTTAACTCAATTTTTTCCATTTGGTGAATTTCAATCATCTCTAGACACTGCTTTAACACATTAATCAGCATCTCATATTTAATTGGTTTAAGCAGATAAGCTGTAAGACCGAGGGGAATGGCACGAAACAAAAATTCTTCATCTTTATGCCCGCTAATAACAATTATCGGTATTTTGGTATTTTTCTTTCTAAAATCTCGTATAAAATCGAGCCCGTTTTCATTTTTAAGTTTAATATCGCAAATAATAATATCAATAAGATTAGAATGGAGAATTATATTGGCTTCCGATATGCTTTGTGCATGATAAACGTCTTGGACAAACACGTGCAATAGATCAATACTATTGGTGGCAAATTCAATATTATCTTCAAGAAAGAGGATCGCTTTATCTTTGAGACGTTCAAGCATCCCTTATCTCCGTTTTAATTTTAATTTACTGATTTTATCCCATACGCATCGCAAGAATATCTCAAAATTGAAGGTTTTATTAGCACTTACCAAAATAAACTATTTTTACACCTATGTTTGCACTTTTGAACCACATTTGTATGTTACAATATTGGCAATTAAAAGTAAAAAGGAACTATTCCTCTAATGAAAACTATACCTTCAAATTTGCAATCTTCAATAGCTCTAACAGCGTTATTGATGGGATTTACCGTTCATGCACAGGCGGCAGAGCAAAAAGTCTCTTATTTCGACGGTAAGGAAAATCGTACCATGTCGGTAGAGAGCGCAAATTTTGCTCCAACACACCCTGATTGCTGTTTAGAGAAAAAAACGCTTCCTGTTGCAGCGGCGGTTCCAGTTGTTAAAAGTGAAGGAGATGCAGATGGAGACGGTGTCGTTGATTCAAAAGATCAATGTCCTGATACCCCAAAAGGATATCAAGTTGATATCAAAGGGTGTCCGAAAAGTGTCACACTACACCTGAACTTTGCATTTGCCTCCAACCTAATCCCTACATCTGCCGCTCAAGATGTTATTGATCTCACAAATTTTATGAAAAACAATCCCGCTTCAAATATCACGATTGTAGGACATACTGATATTATCGGAAATGATGAACGAAATCAGCCCCGTTCCGAAGCTCGCGCACGTGCATTAGGTGATAAATTGATCACAAACGGTATCGATGCCAATCGTATCAAAACCTCGGGTAAAGGATCGCATGAACCGATCGCTACCAATGATACCGATGCAGGCCGTGCACAAAACCGCCGTATCGAAGTCGAAATTCGTTAATTTATCTGCCTCACAATTTCCCTTGATGGGAAATTACTCTTTAAAATAGTTTTCTGATACTTCTTTTAATCGTTGGTAAATTTTCTCAAAATCGGTCGAATAAACTCGTGTTTCGGCTATCGAGGTGATAAAGTTTGTGTCTTTCTCCCACCTCGGAACCAAATGCAGATGGATATGCTCAGCAATCCCTGCTCCCCCTGCACTCCCTAAATTCATCCCGATATTGACACCGTGTGAGCCAAAGCTCTCTTTGAGCATTTTTACACCGCGCTGCGCCAAAGCGGTGATATGCAGCCATACTTTTGGCTCAAGTGCTTCTAGGGAATCGGTATGATGATGGGGGATAATCATAAAATGGCCGGGGGTATAAGGGTAGCGGTTCATGACGATAAAACAGTGCTCATCCCGATAAAGAACATGGAGCGATTCATCATGGTCTGCATGTGTGCTGATATGACAAAACACACACCCTTCACTCTTTTCACCGCTCACGTAATCGTTTCGCCATGGGGCGTATAAAATATTGTCCATACTAGACCTTTTAAGTCCGTTCGCCCTGAGCCTGTCGAAGGGTAGCTAACCCGTGGTTCGACAAGCTCACCACGAACGGAAGTGGTTTAAATAAAATTCGGTGCGTCATTGGCGAACAAAATGATATCACCTGCACGGGTCACTTCACCTAAAGTTTTTACCATTTGCGATTTATCAGAGAGCATAATTTTTTGAGGGACATTGAGCTCTTTATCAAATTGCGCCGCATTGAGTGCCCCTGTGATGATCGCAATATCAAATACACCGTTAATTGCACGGATAAGCTCGCTGTTAAGCTCTTCCGTGCTCTCAACCAATCCCGGTGTCACGATTACTTTGCGCCCATTATGCAGCGAGCAAAGGCGCACCCCTTCCAACATTCCGTCAATATTGCCGTTGTAACCGTCATCAAGGATGATTTTACCCCCCGCATCGATCCGCTCAAGACGGTGTTCGACACTTTTGAGTTTTTCAACGGCTGAGACAATTTCATCCGAGCTCATCCCCATCTCCTGCGCAATCAAAATTGCCGCATTGATGTTGATCGTTTGGAAACCGCCGAGTACAGAGGTATGAAAATGACGATTTTCACCGTTTACGCTCACATCAAAATCAAGCCCCTCCAAGGTTGCCTCAAGATTATGGATATCATCCCCGAAAAAGGTGACCTTTTCATGCGGTTCATCCGTCACCGAGGTATGGATAAAGGCCCGTTTGAGGCGGTTTGACTGAATAATTTCAAGTTTGGTACGCTGAATACGCTCCAACGTTTTAAAATACTCCAAATGTTGAGGCCCCACTTTCCCAACGACGACAATCTGAGGATGAAGAAGCTGTGCAATGGCATAGATATCGCCGATCTCACGCGCTCCCGCTTCACAAATATAGACTTGGGTATTGGACGGGAGCGATTCGTTAACATCACGAATGATACCGCCGAGCGTATTAACACTGCGCGGGGTTGCATAGACATTAAATTTTTGACCCAACACCTGAGCAATAAAGTTTTTCATCGAAGTCTTACCGTAGCTTCCGGTAACGCAGATAATGGTTAAATCAGACATCGAAGCAATTTTACGCGACGCTTCACGCTTATAGGCCAAAAATAAAAACTTCTCAACTCCCCATGAAAGGAGATAGGTCAAAACAAGCGGAAAAATAACACTGTAACTGCTTGAGTATCCTTTGAACATGATAAGAAGATTCAATAAAACCGCTATCGAGCCCAAAAGGATGAGAAATCGTTTGACACGCCATGTCAAAATCAGTTTTTTATCAAGACGTTTAATCCACACACCAAGGAGGGGAAGATACGCTAAAACAACGTAGAGAGAGTATTCTCCTGCCATATAATAGAGGATAAAAGGGACAATAAAATAGATAAAATGCCAAGAACTTTTATGGTGACGCAATACCACCCGCTCAATCCGATAATCGTACCATTGTAAGTTGGTAATGAGATACCAACCCAATGCCATTACAAAAATGATATTAGCGATAAACGGGACCATTTGTGTCAATTCCATACTCTCTCCTTAGTGCTCTAAACTTTTTAAAACGATTTTTTCGATCTCCTTGGCAACGGTAGCACCTTGTTCCAAAAAGAAGTAGTGATCCCCGTCAAACTCAACCACTTTTGAGTCAGAGATAAGCTCGGCAATTTTATGCGCTGTCCACATCGGTGTTGCCGTATCCTGATGTCCGAAACAAAGCAAAGCTTTCCCTTTGTAAGCACGAAATTTTTCGCTGAAATCTTCGTTCACAACACTTTTAAACGTCTCATACATCGGTTGCGATAATCCTTGCGCATCTGGGGCAACGAAAAAGCGGCGTAGCTGTGTAAGACCAGTCAGTTTCAGCAGTTTGAAGAGGGCAATTTTCGCCCGAATTTTGAACGGTTTAGGGACAAGTATCCCCGCAGAACCGACCAATACTAAATATTCCGGGTTCAAAAGTGTAGCCACTTTACCGCCGAAAGAGTGACCTAAAATAATCATTTTATCCGCTTCGATTAATGAAATAAAAGATTCCAGAATCGTTGCATAATCTTCAGTAGTCAAGGACATATTGCACGTTGAGTTTCCAAAACCGGGCATATCGATGTAAATATGGCGAAACTGCTTGAGATGAGCACCGAAAGCGTGTTTCATCAGATTTTTATGAGAACCCCATCCGTGCAGAAAAATAATATCGTAATGGGCACTCGGATTGAGGATCTCATAGCTGATGGAAAACGTATGCTGTTTGTATTGAACGCTCTTAACTGCCACGCTTATTTCCCTTTGGCTTGAGAAATAGAATGGATATAATCGTAATTGACCCGAATCGCTTTTTTATCCGGCAATGATCCAAGCAGTTTGTGGATAGAGCTGCTAAAATCTTCAAAGAGATAATTTGCCATTGACCCCGGAATCGGGTTCACTTCGTTAAGATAGACTTCACCCTCGATCTCAAAGAAATCGCATCGGATAAGAGCTCCTTCGAATAACGGCAGGTAAATCGTTTTAAATGCATCACGCAATTGCTGAACCAACGTATCACTTACCGCTGCTTCGGCAACGTTTCCTGAGCGGGAAAAATCGAGGTATTTTTTCTCAAAGTCTAGGAACTCAGCTTTTTGAGGCTCTTCAACGATCGAGTAGGTAATCTCTCCGCGTGCGCTGAAACCGGCAAGATTGTACTCTTTAACACCCGAAATAAACGGCTCGATCAAAAGGACATTATCAAATTCAAACGCCACATCAAGCGCGTAATCAAGTTCTGATGCTTCACGAACGATACTCACCCCGATTGAGCTTCCCAAACGGGCAGGTTTAACGATAAACGGATACTCAGTGGTAATAACTCTTTTATCCTCTTTATGAAGGACCTCATACGGCAATGTTTTGACACCGAGTGAAGCGGCGAACCACTTAGTATAATGTTTGTCAAAACTGAGCATGGACGCCTCTTTGCGAGGACCGATGAAAGGGATATGAAAAAAGTCCATCAATGAGGCGATAGAGCCGTCTTCACCGTCGCCACCGTGGATCAGGTTGAGGATAGGCATCTCATGTTTTTTGCTTCCGAACATTCCGCGCTGTTCAAACCCGCCGTTGGTGAGGAAAATTTGGGGCATCTTGCGATGTTCACCGCGTGAGAAGGTGATCGCTTTCATTTTTGCGCCGTCAATAAGATAAAATTTATGATCTTGATCACAAAAAATAAAACTGAGTTCGAAACGCTTCTCTAATTTTTCTTTTACCGTAATCGCACTTACAATGCTGATTTCATGTTCATAACTTGCTCCGCCGAATAAAATGGCTAATTTCAATGTGTATCCTTTTAGAGTTTTTGGAGTTGTTTTAACGCTTCTTTGACTAACGTCGGTGTGTCCGTTGCATGTGACTGACTTAAAGCCTTGGCAATCTGCTCTTTTTTGAATCCAAGTGACTCTAACGCCATCATGGCTTCCGTTGTAGCAGAATTTACCAATGGGGCCGTATTTAAAAGAACGGCATCGAAACCGGCTAATTCAACCATAATCCGTGCTGCACTTTTAGGCCCGATTCCCGGAACTTTTTTCAACGCATTCACATCTTTAGATGAAATAATACCCGCAAACTGCTCCGGCGTAAAGGTCGAACAGATAGCAAGAGCAGCTTTTGGCCCGATTCCGTTGATTTTCAGCATTCCCTCAAAGAGGATTTTTTCACTTTTTTCGGCAAATCCATAGAGCTGTTGAGCGTCTTCACGGATGACATGATGAATATGCAATCGTGTTTTTGAAGAGCCGATCGTGCTATAGGTATGCAATGAGATAAAAACCTCATAAATGACACTGTTGACATTGAGATGAACCGACGAGGGCTCTTTGTAATCAATAATTCCTTCTAATCCGACGATCATGACGATAACACCTTAATGGTAAATTCTCCATCTTCATCCTCATGCAATCCCAGTATCGTCTCATCCGAATTGTGACTTGGAACGTACATCACTTCAATAGGGGGATCAATCAGTTTAAAAATAATCTCATTATGATTTTTCCAACGATCATGGTTGATAATCCGAGCATCGAATATTCCGCTTTGGAGTGCCGTATGTTTTTCACTCAGCCACGCATACTGATCTTCTTTTGTTTTTAATTCACTACGGAGTTCGTCCATTTTTCCTTTAAACTGCTGATGCTGTTGGTACTTTTCGACAAAAGCGCTTGGCATTTTAATACCGTTTTGTTTATAGTGAACCAATTTGTGTTTAAGTTCCTCCATCGCCGGAGCATTTTCACGCCATGTTTGCTCGTATCCGGCAAGCTCTCGTTTAATATCTTTAATCGATTTTTTTGCCAGTTCCATTTTTTTGGATTGTTCTGAGAGGTTATCAATCGATTCATTCAGCAGAGGATCGATGATAAATTGGTTTTCTCCCCCCTGCAAAGCTTTGATCTCGATTTTATGTGATGCCGTCATTTTGACGTGAGAACCCAAAAGTTCAATCGTAATCTCACGCGCACGAATTTTTCCACCTGTTGCTTGACGAATAAAGACCGTTTCTGCGTCAACGATACCGTGTTCAAGTCGAGTGATATTGACCGTTTTACCGTACGCCGTCCCTTTGTGAATATTGATACTTAGTTCATCGGCAGTGATCGTGGCACTCTGATGGACTTGCCCCTCTACGGTTGCTTTTTTGGCGGTAACTTTCGCATTAGAACCGATATTTCCATCGATATTGATGACATTAACCGTCACTTCCATCCCCATACCGATAGCATCTTTCATCGAATCTTTTTCACTTACATTGATGGAGACATCGGCATCGAGCTGTGTATCGATCGATCCTGTCGTTCTAAAACTGATCTCTTTAACGTCCACTTCGGTTTTGATATCGTAAATACCCCCCTCAAAAGTGACGTATCCCCCAGCAGCTGCTCGGTATTCAATCGAATTTTGAGTATCGATCACTGCGATTTTTTCACCTGTACCGAAGGTTGGCTCAAATTTAATAATCGGTTCTTTAGGAACAATAAATTCTCCACGACAATTTCGCCCGTTTTCACCCTTACGTGCCTTAACGTACTCTATCAACAGTTCATCTTTGACCACACTGATCACAAAACCCCGTTTTGAATAGTCAATCCTGTCATGTTCTTCCTGTTTTTTTCGTTTGGCTTCAAAATGGAGAATCAGCTTGTCGTTGATCGTTTCAATCGGTTCATGTCCTTGGGCTATCAGATAACGTTCCTGTTCTTCAAAACGGTATTCGCCCAAAACACGGATTTTCGCTAAAAGTGCCTCAAGATTTGAAAGCATCATCGAGTCAAAAAGATTGATCATCATATTGGCCCGAAGTTTTTTCTTATTGACCAGGTGGAGAAAGTCTTGCTGGAATTGGTCGTAGTATACGGCGTCACTCCCCGCTTTTATGGTTAAATAAATTTTACACAATGTCGTATTTCCACCGATGGAAATATCAATCGTATCCAGCAGTGAAGGTTTGCTAATCAGAAAAATTTCAATTTCGTAAATTTGTTTGAGTTCAAATTTTGGATTTAACAAAAGATCCTCTGTTAAATCTCTGGCTTCATCCGAAGAGAGTTCAACCCAGTCATCGGAAGGACCGTTAACGATGGTTCGGCTAAACGTTTGGGTATCAAGAAGATTAAAAT
>Ga0156221_1086_pt1 | contig 39427 bp, 36 predicted proteins | sample RifCSPlowO2_12_FD_107869 | JGI IMG/M metagenome (GOLD analysis project Ga0156221, IMG submission 107869) | Sulfuricurvum sp. RIFCSPLOWO2_12_FULL_43_24
AAAAGTACATCAGGTCGGGACATTGGCGCGTGAAAACGGATTTCCCCTTAAAGCGATAATGGAGGAGGCATAACCATGGTGAGCACGGAACTCAATGTGATTTTCCAAAAAGCGGTTGCATTTGCACGGCATCAGCGTCATGAATATCTCACGATCGAGCATGTGATGCTTGCCCTGCTGAACTCTCCTGATGGTGAAGCGATTATAAAATCGTGCGGTGCGGATGTGGAAATTATTCGAGAATCGTTGGGTGCATATTTGATACAAACGATGGAACCGTTGCCCGAAGATATAGAGCAAGAACCGTTTGAGACAGTTGCTCTTGCTAGAATGATTGATGGGATGATGCATCATGTCAGGAGTGCTCAAAAAGAGGTTGCCGATGTGGGTGACTTGATTGCTGCCGTATATGAAGAACATCATACTTATGCTTGTATGCTCCTCGAAGAGTACGGAATCAGCCGTGTTGATGTTCTCGAAGCGATCTCTCATCGTGATATGGAGAGTGTGCAAGACGACTCTAGGAGTGAAGGGGCGTTGCAAAAATATGCTATTAATCTGATTGAGCAGGCAAAAAAAGGGAAAATCGATCCTGTTATCGGGCGTGTCAATGAAATTGAGCGAGCCATTCAGACGTTGTGCCGCCGTAAGAAAAATAATCCGCTCCTTATTGGTGAACCGGGTGTCGGTAAGACAGCAATTGCGGAAGGGTTGGCATTGCGTATTGTTTCGGGCAATGTTCCGGTATTGCTCGAAGATGCTGAGGTTTTTGCCCTTGATCTGGGAGCGATGCTGGCAGGAACCAAATACCGTGGAGATTTTGAAAAGCGTCTCAAAGCGGTAATGGATGAGGCTGCGGCCCACCCAAATGCAATTCTCTTTATCGATGAGATTCATACTATTGTCGGCGCCGGTGCTGTAGGTGGCGGGAGCATGGATGCATCGAATCAACTCAAGCCAGCCCTCGCTTCGGGAACGCTCAAGTGTATGGGGGCGACGACTCATGCCGAGTACAGAACGGTTTTTGAAAAAGATCGTGCCCTTAGCCGCCGTTTTGCCCGTATCGAGGTGGGTGAACCGAGTGAAGAGGAGAGTTTTTTGATTCTCAAGGGACTCCGCGCGCGGTATGAAAAACATCATGGGGTAAAATACACCGATAAAGCGCTTCGTAGTGCGGTAGAACTCTCAAAAAAATACATTACTGACCGTTTCTTGCCGGATGTGGCGATTGATTTGATCGATGAAGCCGGGGCATCGTTTCATCTTAAAACCCATAAACGTACCACGATTACTCCTCATGATATTGAGACGGTGATTGCTAAAATGACGGGGATACCCACTTCAAAAATGGGAACGGATGAGCGTGAAAAACTCGCATCTTTGGAAGCAGAGCTTAAAGCGCTTGTCATCGGTCAGGATCAGGCGATTGAACAGGTTGTTAAATCCATTAAACGCTCCTATGCAGGCTTGAGTGCTCTGCATAAACCGATCGCTTCCTTTTTGTTTTCAGGCCCGACCGGAGTTGGTAAAACCGAGTTGGCGAAATCGTTGGCTGAAACGATGGGGATCTATTTTGAGCGATTTGATATGTCTGAATACATGGAAAAACACGCCCTTAGCCGTCTCATAGGTGCCCCTCCGGGGTATGTGGGGTTCGAGCAGGGGGGACTTTTGGTTGAGACAGTACGTAAGCACCCTTATATGGTGTTGTTACTCGATGAGATCGAAAAAGCTCACCCCGATTTGATTAATGTATTGCTTCAGGTGATGGACAGTGCGACGTTGACCGATAACACGGGCTTTAAAGCCAATTTCGCCAATGTTGTCCTCGTTATGACTTCGAATATCGGAGCCAGTGAACGTACCGTAATGGGATTCAATGCGGATAGCTCGATTTCGCGGCATGAAGCTCTAAAGAGCTTTTTTACCCCCGAATTTCGTAACCGTCTCGATGGGGTCATTGAATTTGGATCTTTGCCGATGAATGTCGTCGAGGGAATTGTCGATAAATTTATCCGACAACTCAATACACAGCTCAAACCTAAAAAAGTGGTTGTGACTCTGAGTGATAAAGCAAGAGAGTATATTGCGAAAATCGGGTACGATAAAGCGATGGGGGCACGACCTCTTGGACGCGTTATTTCGGACAAAATTAAAGATCCGCTTGTCGATGAGATGCTCTTTGGGCGTTTGGTACAAGGGGGAAAAGTATCGGTGGATTATATCGATCAGTTGATATTCGATTATGCGGTATGATTCCTCGTCTTACCCACCGCCTCTCATTTCCTAATCCTCTTTATGCTTCCGAGGAGGGGATCGTCGCGTACGGCGGTGACCTTTCACCTTCACGTCTTATGCTGGCTTATCGTTCCGGGATATTTCCATGGTACAGTACAAACGATCCGATTCTGTGGTGGTCTCCCGATCCGAGGTTGATATTAGACCTGGATGATTTTAAACTGAGCCGTTCATTACGTAAAAAAATCCCTCAGTTTGAGATTCGTTTTGACAGTGTATTTTCACAAGTGATCAATGAATGTTCAACTGCTCCGCGTCGCGGACAGAAGGGGAGTTGGATCGTACCTGAGATGATCGAAGCGTATGAGACGCTACATGCTCTTGGATATGCGCACAGTGTTGAAGCGTTTCAAAACGGTGTTTTAGTCGGAGGGCTTTACGGAGTAAGTGTCGGAGGAGTATTTTGCGGTGAGTCGATGTTTGCAAAAGTTTCCGATGCTTCTAAAGTAGCATTTGCTGTTTTAGTAGAATATCTTAGGGGATGGGGATTTGAATTTATCGATTGTCAGGTTCCAACCAACCATCTCAAAAGTTTGGGGGCAAAAGAGGTTTCAAGAGAGTCTTTTTTAAAGCGTCTTTATGATGCTTCAACTGTACCAATGGGAGAAAGACTTTGGAAAATAGGAAATATTTAAGGTTTATTTCTCTATACTCTTCGTTAATTCTTATGAAAAAAGGGGTCTCTATGAAAAAAGTTTTAATCAGTATCGCAGCAATCGCTGCTCTCGCAACGGCAGGTTATGCAACGGTTAACAATCAAACAGGATGCGGTCTTGGGTCGCAGATCATCAAAGATGACAGCTCTGCGGTCATGTTGGCGCTTCAAGCAACGACCAATGGTACATTGGGTAACCAAACATTTGGTGTTACTTCAGGGACATCAGGATGTAAAAAAGCCAATTTAGTGATGAATGAGCGTGCGGCAGAGTTTGTAGCCTCTAACATGGATCAGCTCTCTCGTGAGATCGCTATCGGTCAAGGTGAGAGTGTTTCAACGCTTGCAGAGCTTTTGAATGTAGAAGACAAAGCCGCATTTGCTCATGCATTACAAGCAAATTACAATGCAATCTATACGAGTGAAAAAGCCGATATGGCAACGGTTCTTGATAACGTTTCTACTATCGCAGGCTAAGGTTTATTTAACATCATCTCCCGTTATTCCCGACGTGATCGGGAATGACGAAAATCAAGGTTTTATTTGCCCTTTCTTTTATTATTATGTGTACTGAGTTTAGCGGTTTATGCGACATCGACCGATAAACTGATTGCGCACGCCCATACAAAACAACTTTCCGATAGCCGTTACTGGCATCTTTTGATGCATACCCCTGATAGTGAAAGCGAGATTGACGATCCGGCTTTTTTTCTCTCACCCGATGGAAAACAGAATCTTTCTGCCGAACTTGATACAACTATCCAGTATCTTAATGATGAGACGAACCGAAGCAATGAAAGCGTGTTTTGCCGTTTTCCGGCTCGTCGAGCATGGTTGGAACAAGAACTCAATACCACTTTCGGTGAGGGAAAATGCCGTGACTATGAAGCGCTTGTAGCCAAAATGGATCCCCAGAGCGTAACTCTCGTTTTTCCGAGCGCTCACATCAACTCCCCAGCATCGATGTTCGGACATACCTTTTTACGGATTGATTCATCCATGGAATCAAAATTGATGTCCTATGCGATCAATTATGCGGCGCATACGGATGAGACCAATGGGTTACTTTTTGCCTATAAAGGTTTATTCGGCGGGTATTACGGATATTACTCGATGCTCCCTTATTATGAGAAACTTAAAGAGTACCGTGACAGTGAATCCCGAGATGTATGGGAATATGATCTGAATCTAACCCATGATGAGGTGATGGCAATGGTGCGCCATATCTGGGAATTGCAGCGGATTAACTCGTGGTACTATTTTTTCGATGAAAATTGCTCCTATCACATGTTGTGGCTCACCGAGATTGCCCGTCCGAGTGTTCACTTGAGGGATCATTTTTTCTACTACGTCATTCCTCCCGATACGGTACGAGCTTTTGAGGAGGAAGCTTTGGTGGTGCAAAAACACTACCGACCCTCTAAACGGACGAAATTATTGGCGTATGAAGGGCAGCTTTCTCCTCAAGCACTCCATGCGGTTAAATCGCTGAGTGCAGGGGAGATAAATTCTGCCTCATTGAATAGCATGAATTTATCAGACCAAGAACGTCGTTTTACACTTGAAGCAGCAGCAGAATTGGCGGAATATGACTACATTGAAGGAAAAATCACTAAAGACGTTTATGCCGAGCGTTATCATTCTCTCCTTTCCGGTCGTGCTGCTTTAGGTTCAGGCGAGACGCTCAATGTAGCCTCAAAATCCAATCCCGATTCTGCTCATCGTTCTGCGAGGATCGATGTATCTCAAGGGTGGTTTGAAAATCGTGCTTCTTTGCTGATCGGGTGGCGTCCTGCTTTTCATGATTTGAGAGAAAATGATACAGGGCATCTCTCCGGAGCCCAGATTGAGTTTTTGGATACTCTTGTCGGGGTTGATCATGACAACGTTACGCTTGAAAAATTGACCATTCTCTCCTTGGCCTCCATTGCTCCGGTGAGCCATTTTTTTAAACCCTTTTCTTGGCGAATGAAAAGCGGTTGGGATCGCGAGTACGAAGGAGACAGACTAAGCTTTGTTACCCGCGTGGGAGCAGGTGCATCTATCGGAGATGAACGGATGTACGGATATATTTTGAGTGAGCCTGAGGTGAGATTCGGATTTAATGCCGATGTTGGATTGGGGTTCACTGCAGGTACTGCGATCAACTGGGGTAATCGGATGAAGAGCCATATAGAAACAGGTCATATCTTCTATTTGGATGGTAGCGATCGAAGCCGAGTCATGGTTTCTCAAGGGTGGCAATGGAGTCCTCTGGGGGGAGTGCAGTGCAGTTATGAAGGAATTGATCAGGATTACAGAGAAGATCGCTACAAACTTGGGGTGAACCTCTATTTTTAATTATTTTTTGGCATAATAGTTACACTTTTTAGGACGGAGTTTTTACCAATGTATATAGCGGAAGCGCGTTTTGCCCTTTGGGCCGATTTTATTGAACGGACATTTTTGGATGAGGGATTTAAAGAACTTATTGCGAAAGGGATTATTAACGGTGCTACCTCGAATCCCGCAATTTTTAAAAATGCCATTTTGACCTCTCCTGCCTATAAAGAACAACTCTCAACACTGAGTGGATTGTCACCCAAAGAAAAATATGAAGCATTGGCTATTTACGATATCCAAAAAGCCGCTGATATTTTGCGCCCGTTATTTGAAGCGGGAGATGACGGATATGTGAGTATCGAAGTGGATCCTTATTTATGCGATGATGCAGAGGCGACGATTAGTGAGGGGGTAGGGCTTCATGCCTCGATCAACCGTCCCAATGTTATGATCAAAGTCCCGGCTACGGAAGCGGGATACATCGCGATGGAAGCGCTGGCATCTGAGGGGATCGCAGTTAATGCGACATTGATCTTTTCGGTTGAGCAGGCTCTTAAATGTGCGGAAGCATTTGAACGTGCATCGAAAAAATCATCTGTAGATACTGTAATCAGTGTATTTGTCAGTCGAATTGATCGTGCAATCGATGAAACACTTCGCACTAACGGGGTTGAAACGGGTAAAATGGGTATTCTTAATGCCGCTGATATTTATAACAGAGTTGAAGCGCTTAATGTTCCAAAATGCCGTGTTTTGTTTGCCAGTACGGGTGTGAAAGGTGATGAATTCCGGGGATCGTATTATATCGATGAGCTTTTAGCACCGAACAGTGTTAATACGGCTCCGATCGCTACGATTGACGCTTTTGTACAAGGCGGAGATACGGTATTGAAACTACCGATAGGAAGTGATATCATCGAAGATCACCAAACTAAAGTTGCAAATGCGGGGATTGATATGGAAATGATTATTGATCAACAGATTCGTGAAGGATTGGAAGCGTTTAAGGTCGCTTTTGGCGAAATTTTGAGTGAATTGGAGTAAAAAATGAATTCAAATATTCAGCAAAGTATTCAGCAACCTGATTTGGGAGACCTCAATTTTGAGGTATTGAAAAAAATTCGCGGTTATCTTCGGCGCATGATCGATGCGGGAGGAAGTGACTTGCATATCAAAGCCAATGCGGTTGTTCGTGCACGAATCAATGGAGAAATTATTCCCCTTTCAGGTGAAATCTTTTCTAAGGATGATGCCCTTGTTTTTGCCAAAGAACTCCTTCGTACCCGTTTTCCTGAATTGGTCGAGAAAAAAGAGTTGGACTTGGTTTATCCGTTTGATGAAAATACCCGTTTTCGTATCAACATTTTTTTCCAAATGGAGGGGATATCAGCTGTTTTCCGTCTGATCCCCGTCAAAATCTTAACGGTAGATGAATTACTCTTACCCGAAATCGTCCATAGTTTTGCGGAGATGGAGCGGGGATTGGTTCTCGTGACCGGTGTTACCGGAAGCGGTAAATCAACCACCTTGGCCGCATTGATCAATGAGATTAATTGGAAACGGCGTAAGCATATTATTACCATTGAAGATCCGATTGAGTTTGTCCATAAAGACCGTAAATGCATCGTCAATCAGCGCAGTATCGGTCAAGATACGCATACCTTCGGATCAGCATTGCGTGCAGCATTGCGAGAAGACCCTGATATTATTTTGGTTGGAGAGATGCGGGACATGGAGACAATCGAAATTGCGCTTCATGCGGCAGATACCGGGCATCTGGTTTTCTCAACACTTCATACACTTGATGCAAAAGAGACGGTTAACCGGATTATCTCCGTATTTCCGACGGGTGAACAGAATCGTGTCCGTATGACTCTGTCCTCTGTCCTTAAAGGGGTGATTTCACAGCGTCTGATTCCAACCGTGGATGGAAAACGGACCGCTGCACTGGAAATTCTGATTCGCACACCCCGTATTGAACAGTTAATCGCAGAAAATAGAGATATTGAGATCCCTGATACAATCGCAGAAGGGAAAGAACTCTATAAATCCCAGACGTTTGATCAGGGAATTTTAGATTTATATCTTAATGGGCGTATTTCTCGGGAGGATGCCTTGGCCTTTGCAACGTCACCATCGGATTTAAAACTTAAAATGGAAGGGCTCAGTGCTACCATTGATAAAGGAAAATTGGGAGTAGATGACGGTCCGAAAGAGTTTAAAGAAGAAGAGTTCATCGGCTTGAAAGGATAAAGTGGGTTTAGAATAGTTTAAACTATTTTTAAGTATAATTCGCCCCATTTTATTTACGAAGGACATGACACATGTTAGAAGGTATTTTAAGAGAGAGTATTGGCAAAGCTGCTACAAAAGCGTATCGCCGTGATGGTTATCTTATTGCCAACATCTACGGAAAAGGGCTTGAAAACATTCACGCTGCGTTCAAAATGAACGACTTTATCCGTACTGTGCGCAACAAAGAAACCGTAGCATTTGCTGTAAACGTAGCGGGTAAAGAGATGAACCTTGTGGTTCAAGGGTATGAGTCTCATCCAGTTTCAGGCAACTTGTTGCACGTTGATTTGATGGTTGCACAAGCAGGTGTTGTCACTCACTATCATGTACCGGTTAATACGGTAGGAACTCCTGTCGGTTTGAAAAACAAAGGTATGTTGTTCGTTGCTAAAAAACGTCTTCGCGTTAAAGCGGCAATCGAAAACTTGCCGGCAAATATCACTGTTGATGTTGCTCCACTCGATTTGGGTGATTCTGTATTGGTTCGTGATCTTCCACGTGTTGAAAACGTTACGTTTACTGATTCAGACCGTGTATCGGTTCTTAGTATCATTAAAGCGAAATAAGGATGCTGATCGTCGGACTGGGAAACCCCGGCTCGGCGTATGCATCAACCCGTCACAATGTCGGGTTTATGGTGATCGATGAACTTTGTCGCCGTCGCAGTGTTCAAAACATTTCAAAGAGCTCCTTCGAAGGGGAGTTGTTTAAAATGGGGTCACACTTCCTTCTCAAACCTACAACTTTTATGAATCTCTCCGGTCGCTCTGTCCTTGCCGTTAAAAATTTTTATAAAATCGATGAGGTCATTGTTATTCATGATGATTTGGACCTTCCTTTTGGGGCATTACGCTTTAAAAGCGGAGGCGGACATGGCGGACATAACGGACTCAAATCAACCGATGCCGCGATAACGGCTGAGTATATTCGTGTTCGTATGGGGATCGGAAAACCGGAACATAAATCGCAGGTGGCCGATTATGTATTACACCCCTTTAGTGCAGAAGAACAATCTAAACTATCCAACTGGATTTCTGCCGCAGCGGATGCGGTAGAGATGCTTTTAACGCAAAGTTGCAGTGATGTTGCCGCGAAATGCTCCGTAAAAGGGGTGTAAAAATCTCGCAGGTTTAATTGGGTACAATAAACTTCAATATTTTTTATTTTAGGCTCTTATGCTCGCATTTAATACTTTATCATTCACGTATCTACGCTATTTCTCGATCGTATTGATTGCGTTAACCAGCTTTATGGTCGGATTCGATCTGATGGACAATGCCTCAGAACTTCCAAATTCCGCTAACCTTGTTTTGATTTATATCATGTATAAATATTTTTATGCGGTTGATATGATGTTGCCGATCTCCTTGATCTTTGCAATCATAGCTTCTTTGGTAGAACTGATCCGCTCCAATGCGTTGGCGGCATATTACGCACTCGGGTACTCAAAAATACGTATTATGGCCCCTTTTCTGAGTGTGGCTAGCGGGCTGATAATTATCTATATTTCCCTTCATGCGACCAATTTTGCCCGTTCAAACGAATTTGCCAACAACTTACGTGAAACCTCTCAGTTTATCCGCCCGACCAGTAATCTTTTTTTCACCCATGAGGGAAATTACATCTACTTCGGAAATCTTTATCCTTTGAGTAAGCGGGCGGAAGATATTCGAATCTTTACCTTCGAACAAGGCCATTTAAAAGAGGCTTTGAGTGCCAAAGAAGCAGTGTACGAGAATGGCTATTGGAATATTCAAAAAGCTCATTTAATACGTCCTCCCGAAGGGTTTGATCTACACGCTTCAGGGATCGTAACGGAAGATCGAAATAATCTTAAAGTACTGCGTGATTTTAAACCCAAAATTTTGGATCAGGTATATGAGGGGAAAGCCAACTTTACGATTGGCGACGGATTGGACGCGCTTAAGCTGCTTGAAAATCAAAATGTCGATGTGGCTAAAATTACGAGTGCCATGTACCGTATTTTTGTTTCACCATGGTTTGCACCGGTTTTGATGGTGATTTTTTTCACGTACGCCCCGGTGAGTGCCCGTTTCTTAAATCTCTCCTTATTTAGTTTTAGTGCCATTTTGGTAACCCTGATTGTATGGGGAGTGCTCTTTATGATGGGAGAGCTCTCAAACAATAAAACCTTATCACCTGAAATCGGGATAATCGTTCCGATTATGGTACTCGGCGGAGTAATGTTATGGCGACTTGGAAATCCCCTAAGGAGAGTTAGGGTAAAATCGCGACAAAACTAATCAATGAGGATTATGAGTGATCGATTTTAAAGCTCTGGCGCAGACCTACGGAACACCTTTGTATGTTTATGATTTTGATGCGATGAAAACGCAATTTGAATCTTTAAAAGAGGCGTTTCGCGGGCGTAAATCTATTTTAGCGTATGCCGTCAAAGCCAACTCAAATCTCAGCGTTGTAAAACATTTTGCGCAGCAAGGCTCAGGTGCGGATTGCGTATCGATTGGCGAGGTGCGTCGTGCTCTCATGGCGGGAGTACCAAAATATCGTGTTATTTTCAGCGGTGTCGGTAAACGTGATGATGAGATTCGTGAAGCGATCGAATCGGATATTCTCTACATCAACGTGGAGAGTGAAGCAGAACTTGGGCGAGTTGAAATGATCGCTCGGGAGCTGGGTGCCAAAGCCCGTATCAGTGTCCGTGTCAATCCGAATATCGATCCGAAAACTCATCCGTATATTTCAACCGGTTTACATGATAATAAATTCGGTGTGGAGATTGTTGCGGCAAAACGGATGTACATCCAAGCGAAAAACTCGCCTAATCTTGACCCCGTAGGTATCCATTTTCATATCGGAAGTCAGTTGACCGATTTGGAGCCGATTTACGAAGCGGCAGTCATCGTAGCCGATTTATTACGCTCCCTTCAAGCAATCGATATCGAGCTAAAATTCTTTGATATCGGCGGAGGGTTAGGGGTTCGTTACGACAATGAGACAACGATTGAGCCTTACGATTACGCACAAGCGATTCTTTCTGCACTCAAAGGAATCGATGTTACGATTATCATGGAGCCGGGACGATTTTTGACGGCGAATGCGGGATACTTTTTGACCAAAGTACTCTACGAGAAAAACAATGGTGAAAAACGTTTCGTAATGGTAGATGGGGCCATGAACGATCTTATCCGTCCGAGTTTGTACAAAGCGTATCACCGTGTTGAAGCGTTGGATAAAACGGGTGATGCAACTCCAGCCGATGTGGTTGGACCGGTATGTGAGAGCGGTGACTTTTTAGCCAAAAACTACCCGCTTCCACCGATGGAACACAATGATTTATTGGTTATTCACAGTGCAGGAGCCTACGGTTTCGGGATGGGAAGTAACTACAATACCCGTGGTCGCTCAGCCGAGATTGCCATCGAAGCAGCTAATGTACGTCTGATTCGACGTCGCGAAACGTTTGATGATGTTATCGCGTTAGAACGCGACTATCTGTAGGCTATAAACATGTATTTTGTGGATGTGCAAGGGACGCTAATCGAAGATAATACCAAACTTCCCACTCGTGGGGCGGTTGCTTTTATCGATTACCTTAATGCGCATCAGATTCCTTATATGGTCATTACCAACAGTACCAAAAATCCGAGTGATGAGTTCTTGGGATATCTTAATAGTATCGGGTTGAATATTCCTCGGGAACATTATCTCGATCCGTTGATGATGTTGGAGAGTCATATTGACAAAACCCGTAAAGTTGCGGCGTATGGATCTGCTCCTTTTTTACATGTTTTACAGGCGATGGGCTATACGTTGGATTTTTTAAATCCTGATGTTGTTTTAGTGGCCATCAAAGATGATTTCGTGAGCGATGAATATGCACAAATAATCGAATTTCTCCTTGGTGGTGCACAACTGATCGGGATGCATGAAACCACGCTGTATGCCAAGAATCACAAACGTTATCCCGGCGTGGGGGCAATTTTAAAAATGTTGGAATTTGCTACCTCGGTTTCCTATACGGTGGTCGGCAAACCGAGCATCGCTTTTTTCGAAGAAGCTTTATCTCGTCTTTCCCTGCAAAAAGCCGGGATAAAGTTCAGTGATATTACGATTATCAGTGATGATGTCAAAGGGGATCTTATCGGCGCGCAATCGTTGGGGATGAAAGGGGTATTCGTCCTTAGCGGCAAATATCGATCAGCGGATGAGATTATCCCCTCGCTAAAACCTCACGAGCGACCGGCGGAAATTTATGCCGATATGCAAGCAATATTGGAGAGTTTATGAATACTTTAGAAGAGTGCAGAGCACGAATTGATGAGATCGATAATGAGATCGTCGGCCTTTTGAACCGCCGCATGGAAGTGGTGCGTCGTGTCGGTGAGATTAAGCATGAAAGTAACACGGCAATTTATCGTCCAGAGAGAGAAAAATCCATTATTGATCGGTTGACTCAGATCAGTGAGTCTTCCGGCGGACTTTTAAATACGGCTGCAATCGAAGCAGTATTTTTAGAGATTTTTGCGGTTGCCCGTAATCTTGAACTCCCTGAACGGATTGCCTATTTGGGGCCGGAGGGGAGTTTCACCCATCAGGCGGCAGAATCACGTTTTGGGGCAATGAGTGATTATCTTTCTCTTGGTTCGATCGAAGCTGTATTTAAAACGCTCGAAGCATCGCGTGCAAAATTCGGTGTAGTACCGATCGAAAACAGCCGTGATGGCGTCGTGGGAGAAACCCTTGATCTACTGGGCAAAAGCAGCGTTAAAATTGTTGCCGAACTTTATATGCCGATTCATATGGCATTTGCCACCAAAGCGGAGAAAATTCACCATATCAAGCGGATCTATTCGAAAGACAAAGGGTTTGGGCAATGTCGGGAATTTTTAGCGGAACACGGCTTGGATACGATCGAACACATACCGGTTGAATCGACTGCAAAAGCGGCTATTTTGGCTTCTAAAGATCCTGAAGCGGCCGCTATCTGCTCCCATATCGCGGCAAAACTGTACGGTGTTCCGACATTGTTTGAAAACATCGAAGATGCCCATAACAATGCAACGAGATTTTTTATCCTCAGCGATTTTAAAAACGGTATCAGCGGTGAGGATAAAACCTCGATTCTGGTACGCTTAAAAGATGCTCAGAAAGCGGGAGCCTTGGTTCATTTCTTGGAAGATTTTAACAATGCCGACATCAATCTTAGCAAAATCGAAAGTCGGCCGTCGCGGGATAATGACGGTTTCGGATATTGGTTTTTTATCGATTTCTTCGGTCATATTGATGAACCTAAAATTCAATCATTGGTCCAGAAACATGTCGATGAAGTGACATGGTTGGGAAGTTACGTAAAGGGAGAATTATGAAATTTAATGAAGCGTTAGAGTCTATTAAAACCTACGAAGCAGGTAAGCCGATCGAGTTGGTTGTCCGTGAGTATGGGATCGATAAAGATTCGATCGTGAAACTTGCCAGTAATGAGAATCCGTTTGGATGTTCACCGAAAGTAAAAGATGCCGTTCGCTTAATCATCGATAATATGGCCCTTTATCCTGATGACTCGATGGTCAAACTTAAAACCGCTTTATCGGGTAAATACGGCATTAAAAGTAACGAATTGGTAATTGGTGCCGGAAGTGATCAAGTGATCGAATTCGCAATCCATGCGAAAGCGCATGGCGGTTCGAAAGTGCTTATGAACAGTGTCACTTTTGCGATGTATGAGATTTATGCGAAGCAAGTGGGGGCGCACATCATCCGAACCGCATCGCGCGAGCATGATATGGACGAATTTTATGCACTTTATTGTGAACACAAACCCTCTATCATCTTTTTGTGTACGCCGAACAATCCGACAGGAGATGCTCTCAATGCAGAATCGATGCTCGCTTTTATCGAAAAAATTGATAATGACACCCTTGTGATCGTCGATGGTGCTTACATGGAGTATGCCCGTTTCAAAGACCCTTCCTATGCGGTTGAACCGCGTGAATTGATTGAACGGTTTGAGAATGTCCTTTTCTTGGGGACTTTCTCAAAAGCGTATGGATTGGGAGGAATGCGCGTCGGGTATGGAATTGCTCAGGCACCTGTTATTGAAGCTCTTTATAAAGTACGCCCGCCGTTTAATATTACGACGCTCTCCTTGGAAGCGGCATCGGTAGCATTGGAAGATGAACCGTTTGTTCAAGAATGTATTCGTGATAATTTTGCGCAGATGAGCCGTTATGAGGAATTTGCACGCGCTAAGGGGATCGATGTGATTGACAGTTATACCAATTTCGTCACTTTATCGCTTCCTGAAGAAAAAAATTCATCAAAAATTGCGCAAGAACTCTTAAAAAAGGGTATGATTGTACGTGATTTAAGCAGTTACGGATTGAACGCGATTCGTGTTACAATCGGAACCCGAATTCAAAATGATCGTTTCTTTGAACTCACCGATCCTTTATTATAAAAATAGGTAACAATGGATTTTAAGGCCCTTTTTTCGCAACTTGTCGTTTTTTTCGGAAAGCTCACTCAGGCACAAAAAACTATTATCGGTGCAGCAGTTGCTGGAATTGTCGCATTTTTAGTATTTTTGGTTGTTTATACCTCTGATGGGACTGCCGGCGGTGACAAAAGTTATCAAGTTCTTTTTGATCAACTAAGCAGCGAAGATGCCGCAAAAGTGGTGGAACAGCTCGAAAAAGACAAAATTCCCTACCGTATTCCCCGTGATAATGTTATTGAAGTTCCGAAAGATGTCGTCTATAAAGAGCGTATTACAATCGCTTCTATGGGGATACCGAAAGAGGGGCATGTCGGATTTGAACTTTTTGACAAACAAGAATTCGGTTCGACCAATTTTGACCAAGAGATTAAGTTTCGTCGAGCGTTAGAAGGGGAACTTGCCCGATCAATTGACTCACTTGGACCGGTCGAAAAATCAAGTGTTTCTCTTGCTCTTCCTAAAGAAACCCTTTTTGTCTCCGAAGCGGTACCCCCGTCTGCTTCCGTTATGGTTCAGCTCTCTGAGGGTGGAAAACTTTCCCCTAAACAAATACGCGGGATCAAAAAGCTGGTTGCAGCAGCTGTGCCGAAATTGACTCCAGAAAATGTGACATTGATTGATTCAGAGGGCGAGGCCCTTGGAGATGATGATGCGGCGGCGGCGATGGGTGAGCTCTCATCCATGCAGCAGCAATACAAAAGCAAAGAAGAGAAAAAGCAAGAAGAGAAAATTGTTAATGTACTCGCCCCATTTATCGGCGGTAAAGATCGAATCGTTGCCAAAGTAACGATTGAGTACGATTTCTCTGAGCAAAGCTCTACGTCTGAAAAGTTTGATCCTGAAAGTGTTGTTCGAAGTGAACAGTCCTCGGAAGAAAAACGTGAAGGGGGTGCTCCCGCAGCGGCTCCCGGAGGTGTTCCGGGCGCTGTCAGTAACGTAGGGCCGGTTGAGGGACTTGCAAGCGGCGGAAGCGGAGAGAAATACGAGAAAACCACCGGAACCACAAATTACGAAATTTCCAAAACGGTTTCAACGACCAAAATGGAGTTTGCCCGTATTAAACGTATGACAGCAGCAGTCGTTGTGGATGGTAAATATGAACCGAAAAAAGATGCGGCAGGCGAAGCGACGGATGAAGTAGAATACATCGCTTTGGATGAAACACAATTGCAGGCAATTGATGCATTGGTTAAACAATCTATCGGAGTGGATGAACAGCGCGGAGATCAGGTCAGTATCCGTAATTTTGAGTTTCAAACCACAAAAGCGGGAATGGAACCTAAAGATGCCGCATCCAAAACTACGGCGTTCGTAGATACTTATCTTGCTCCGTTTGCTCCGTTGTTTAAATATCTTTTTGTCGCGCTTATTCTCTTTATTGCCTACAAAAAAATCATTATCCCTTTTGCCGAGCGGATGCTCGAATTCAGCCGTGAAGAAGAGGCATTTGAAAAACCGAATCTTGAAATTGCCGATGATGAAGATGAAGATTTGGTGGAAAAAGTACAACAGATGCGTAAAAAAGTGGAAAATCAGCTTGGGCTTGGGGATAATTTCAACGAAGACGAGCTTAAATATGATGTATTGCTTGAAAAAGTGCGCGAGATAGCGGAAGAACACCCTGAAGAGATTGCTTCGTTAATCCAGACCTTGATTGATGAAGAGAGCACTCCGAACGATGCAAGCAAGCGATAGGAGAGAGGTATGAACTTATCACCTTCCCAGCAATCCAATTTCGAAGAAATGAGCATGACCCAAAAGATTGCCATTCTTTTGGTGCAGCTTGGGGAAGATGTTACAGCGACTATTTTTTCACGAATGAATGTAGAAGCGATTACGGAAATATCCAAATACATTGCCAACAACCGCTCCATTGAGAAAAATCTCGGTGCGGCAGTTTTAGAAGAGTTTTACGCGATTGTCCAATCCAATCAATACCTAAATACGGGCGGTCTTGAATATGCCCGGGAGATTTTGTACAAAGCGCTGGGGCCGGATGAAGCGAAAAAAGTATTGGAACGTCTCAATAAAACGATGCAAAATACTCAGAATTTTTCTTATTTGGCCAAAATCAAGCCTCAGCAACTGGCCGATTTTATTATAACGGAACATCCGCAGACGGTTGCATTGATCTTAGCCCATATGGACCCTTCCGCTGCGGCTGAAACACTCTATATCTTCCCCGATGAACTGCGCGCTGAAGTGGCAATGCGTATGGCAAAACTGGGGGATATTTCTCCCTCTATCATCAAGCGCGTCAGTGCCGTACTCGAATCCAAACTTGAAGCGCTCGCTTCTTACAAAGTCGAAGTGGGCGGACCGCGTTCTGTTGCCGACGTATTCAACCGTTTGGGTGCGAAAGTCTCCAAAGCGACCTTGTCACAAATCGAGCAGTTGGATCAAGAGCTGGCTTCATCGATCAAAGAGATGATGTTTACCTTTGAAGATATTGTCGATCTTGACGGTGCCAGTATTCGCGAGATTCTCAAATCATCCGATAAAAATGATCTGATGCTGGCTCTGAAAAATGCGGCCGAAGAGCTCAAAGAGAAATTTTTTGCCAATATGTCCCAACGTGCCAAAGACGCTTTTATCGAAGAACTCCAATTTTTAGGTGCGGTTAAAATGAAAGAGGTTGAATCTGCTCAGCGCAAAATTGTCGATGTGGTACAAGCCTTGGCGGAACAAGGTGTCTTGCAACTCGGTGAATCTGAAGAGATGGTGGAATAATTACTATGGATGTGGTCATTCAAAACAATTCACACGGTGCCCACGCCATTAGCAAGTACCAGTTTAAAATTCTTTCTTCTCTTTCGGGGATGAGTGTCGGTGATGCGACGCATGAAATGCATCATACCCTTCAAGAAGAGCCTGTTGTTGAACGTCGCAGGGAGAGCGGTACATCGTCCAAAGATGAGTTGATTGAATCATTGCTTAAAAAAGCAGACGAGATGAGTTCCAATGTGATTAAGATGCAAATGCGGATCGAATCAATGCAAGAAGAGCATCTAGCTGCACTTGAAGAGGCTAAGAGAGTTGGATTTGAGGAAGGGGTAGAGGCAGGTGTCGCACAAGAACAGGCTAAAAATTCGGGCCAGAGTGCACAATCGCATGAACAACTTTCGCAGTCGGTTAAAACCCTTGAAAAAGCAGCGGCTGACTTTGTCGTTGCACTAGAGTCGATTCAAAAAGAGCTTACCCATACGGCTTTGGATATTGCCAAAGAGGTCATTGGCATTGAGACCGGAGAACATAGTTCCAAAATAGCGGCTAAACTCTCGAATGATTTGATCGAAGAGCTTAAAGATGCCTCTAAAATTACCCTTCGAGTGAATCCTGCCGATCATGGATTTATCTCTGAAAAAGTAGGTTCCCTAACGCATGTAGAAGTATTGTCCGATCGTGCTATCAGCCCCGGCGGTGTTGTTGCCATCAGTGATGCGGGAAATATCGATTCAGAAATTAAAAAGCGCTATGAGCGGCTTAAACGTTCACTTTTACTTGAATCGTAAAGCATTTTCGCAAACATTCACTTTTATACTATAGTATTCGTACAATAATAATTTTTTAGGACAGTGCATTATAATGGATATCAAAAATTTTACTTTGCCTCAATTGGAAGATCTTTCTCAAAAAATACGAGACCGTATTTTAGAGGTAGTGAGTACCAACGGAGGGCATTTGAGTTCTACTTTGGGAGCGACAGAAATTATTGTTGCGATGCACAAAGTATTTAACGCTACCAAAGACCCTTTTATTTTTGATGTTTCTCATCAGTCTTATGCCCATAAACTTCTAACCGATCGATGGGAAGAATTTGCAACACTGCGTCAGTTTAACGGATTAAGTGGTTACACAAAGCCCTCAGAGTCGAAAAGCGATTATTTTGTGGCAGGGCACAGTTCCACCTCTATTTCCCTCGGCGTCGGTGCGGCAAAAGCGATAGCCCTTAAAAATGAGCAGGAGAGCCGTATCCCCGTTGTGGTGATCGGGGATGGGGCGATGTCAGCGGGGATGGCATATGAGGCGATGAATGAGCTGGGGGATCGCAAATATCCGATGGTGATTATTCTCAATGACAATGAGATGAGCATCGCCAAACCGATCGGCGCGATTAGCCGTATGCTGAGTTCCGCAATGGCAAGCCCCTTTTATCAACGGTTTAAACGTAAAACGGAGCAGTTTGTTGATAACTTCGGTGAAGGGGCCCATTATCTTGCCAAACGGTTTGAGGAGTCGTTTAAACTGATTACTCCGGGGATTATGTTCGAAGAGATGGGTATTGAGTACATTGGACCCATTGACGGACATGATCTAAAATCGCTGATCGAGACGTTTGAGATTGCTAAAGGGATGGGTAAGCCGGTTTTAGTCCATATTCAGACGATTAAAGGCAAAGGGTATGAGATCGCTGAGGGGAAACACGAAAAATGGCATGGGGTCTCACCGTTTGATCTCAAAAGCGGAACGGCAAATAGTAAAAGTTCCCTTATAAGTGCCACGCAAATTTACGCGGATGCCCTGATGAATCAAGCCGACAAGAATGAAAAAATTGTAGGGGTTACGGCTGCGATGCCAAGCGGAACAGGCTTAAGCGCATTAATGGAAAAATACCCGGAACGTTTTTGGGATGTGGCAATCGCAGAACAGCATGCCGTTACGTCGATGGGGGCATTGGCAAAAGAGGGGTTTAAACCGTTTTGTACGATTTACTCCACTTTCTTGCAACGAGGATTTGACCAAGTGATCCACGATGTATGTTTGATGGATTTACCGGTGGTCTTTGCCCTCGATCGTGCCGGAATCGTCGGAGAAGACGGTGAAACCCATCAAGGGGCGTACGATATCAGTTTTTTACGGCTGATCCCCAACATGACCCTTTGTGCTCCACGTGATGAACTCTCTTTTCATCAGATTGTCGATTTTGCGTCGACGTATGCACATCCATGTGCCATTCGTTACCCAAGGGGTGCGTTTGCAGAAGCGGATCTCCCCTCATCGATCCCTTATGAGAGAGGAAAAGCTCAATTGCTTATTTCCAACGACTCCAATCGGCTCTTTATCGGATACGGCAACGGGGTCGGACGTGCGGCGCAAACGATGGCATTTATGGAGGAGAAACCTTCATTGCTCGATTTACGCTTTGTAAAACCTCTGGATTCTGAGATGTTACGCCAAATGGCACAAAAGCATAAGCAATGGTATGTTTTTAGTGATTCATCCCGTATGGGCGGGGTAGGAAGTGCATTGCTGGAATGGTTGTCGGAAGCGAAAATTACCGATGTAGGGGTGGTGAGTTTCGAATACGATGATGAATTTATCAAGCACGGTAATACCAAGCTCGTCGAAGAGTCTTTGGGATTGCTCCCTGAACAATTAGCCCTACGCGTTATCGGAGAATAATCACCCCGGCGATACGTCCCGTCTGCTGTAAATCAGCACGATAGGAAAAATACTCTTCATGAGAGCATGAGGTGCAGTGATTACTCACTTCAATGTGTTCGCTTATGATCCCCAATACCTCTAATTGTTTCAAAAGAATCGTATTCACCTCTAAAAATACTCTCTCTTCGATTCTTTTCAGCGCACTAAGATACCCTTGTTCTTCCGTCTCTTTTGCAATCTTTTGGTTGATTTCATAGCAGCATCCGTGGATGGATGGACCTAACACTACCCGCAGATTTTCACAATCACAGCCAAATTGTTCTTTCATCGTTTGAATCGTTTTGGGCAAGATTTCATTGAATGCTCCCGCCCGACCTGCATGGACTGCCGCAGCAACATGACGGATAGGGTCGTAGATCAGTATGGGAGTACAATCGGCACTCATAACCATAAGAGGTGTATTGAGGCGGTTGGTGATCAGAGCATCGCATTCGGGCGGTGTATCAAAGGTTAACTCCTCATGGACGATGATGATCCGATCTGAGTGAATTTGACGCATGTGGACGAGAGCATGACGATTGTAATTGAGTGTCTGGGCTAGAGCATCGTGATTGGCTACAACATGATCGGGGTTGTCCCCGACATGAAATGCGAGATTCGCACTGGTGTAGGGGATAGTAGAGCTACCGCCATGGCGCGTGGTAAAACAGGCGGTGATCGTCGGATACGATGATAAGAGCATTGATGATACGGTTTTCATGTCGGTGAGTATACCGCTGAAGCGTTTTAGTTGAAATTAAACGGCTGGAATGACCCAATTCTACTGCACATTTTCAGTATTCTCTGATTATACTACCTCTGATTTTTACGTATATTGAGTCAAAGGGTTTGAATGGATACAGATACATTAGGGGTTGTCGTATCATTGATAGGGGCGGCATTCGTTGCTCGCCAGACATACGCCCATTTTATCCGAAATCGGGCGTTTGCTTATATCGAACGGTTTAATCATAAAGATTTTATGGAGCTTCGAATCGCTATCGAACAGTGGATTAGTGAAAATCCAAATCCATCCAGTCTTTCGACATTGTTAAAATCAAAAGCTTTAGAAGATATTGCGATGTCGGTACAGATACGTACCTATTTGAATCTATTTCAGGAACTTGCCGTCGCATTTGAGAAAGGGATGGTCGATAAACATATTTTTTACCGAAATTTTGACTTTCTGATCGTTTCAAACTGGGAGCGATTTGCCGATTTTATTTATACCGTACGTGCTTTGAGCGGTGATTTTACCATCTATAAACGGTTTGAATTGATGGCAAAAGAGGTCAAATCGGCTAAAAAAACGGACAGTGTAGCGGGTAAGATTTATGTGTTTGGGTACGGTTCTTTGATGCTCGAGGAGAGTATCCATAAAACACTGCAACGTACAGAAGAAACATACCCCCTTTTTGATGCGACTTTGCAAGGATACACGCGTGGATGGAATATTGTGATCGATATCTTTTCGGATACGCTTCAACGACCGCTCAAGGCATTGTTTTTAAATGTACGCAAGCAGCCTGGGGGGTCAGTGGACGGGATGATTTTCAGTGTCACGTTGGACGAATTGAATCGCCTCAAAGAGCGTGAAGTCAATTATGATTGTATCGAAGTGACGCCGCGTGTCTCGTCATCAATTCTTCAATCTTCCGATGTGGTTGTGACCTTTGTCGGACAAAGCGAACATTTGCTGGATCAGTGCCGTGAAACGTGCTATGTGATGCAACGCTATCTCAATGTTTTGGAAAAAATCAAACCGCTGCATCCCCGACAATATCAACTCATGCAAGAATCTGCCTCATTTGAAGCGGAAGTGTTGGAGGGGAGCTATTCATTTCCGGCTAAGGGATGAGAGCAATTTACTGCATTTTTTGTGCTATGAAGTGATTTTATAATAGTTTTGACATTTTTATCGTATATAATGCTTCATTAAAGGTAAGATGGAGAGCGATCAATATGTATGCCAAACTCATAAAAGTAAAGCTGTTTTGGACATTATTGGTTGTAGCTTTAATTCCGATGGCACTTATTTCTCTGTACAGTTATTACAATATAAAGCAACAAATTATCTCTTCGCAGCTATCGCATTTGGAAGCAATCTCCCAGCTGAAATCGCTACAGATTGAACATTTTTATAATGACATCACAAATGATCTCCATATCATTCATGCTTCACCCTATACTAAAAATTTAATTCTAAATAAATCGTCTGATTTGGCGGGAGCGAAAAAATTATTTGAACAACAACTGAGTCAATATATGTTTGATGATGAAATTAATAAAATCTATATCATAGGATTGGACGGAAATATTATTGCAAGCTCACAAAAGCGAGTCAGTGATAACGATGCCGCCTATAATAAAATCGCATTTGAAGAAGGTAAGCGAACAATGTACTTTTCCGATATTTACCTATCGGATGTGTCATTAGGTAAAGACAAAAGGTATCTGTTTAATGCGTCTGTCCCTATTTTTGACTATGAAAATAAAGTGATCGGGGTAGTCGTCGGTGAATTTACGGCAGATGCTTTTTTTAATCAAATACAAGATTATTCAGGATTGGGAGAGAGCGGCGAAACGCTGTTGGGTAAGAAGTCGAAAGATAAAGTCATTTTTTTGAATCCGTTAAGGCATGATCAGAATGCCGGAATGAAAAGAAGTGCACGTATAGACGGTTATATAGGGAGACCTGCTATTTTGGGCGCAACGGGGCACAATGGAAATGGACTATCGATTGATTATCGGGGGGTAGAAGTTCTTGCCGCATGGAAATATGTTCCGACAACCGGTTGGGGGATAGTGGCCAAAATCGATCAAACTGAAGCGTTTAAACCTTTGGAAGCCATCAGAAACAGTATTGCCCTTACGGCCCTTATATTATTGATCCTTGGTGTGAGTGTTTCGTTAAAAATGAGTGACGACATCGCAGCTCCTGTCGATAATCTGGAAGAGGAAGCGTATAGGGATGCATTGACGGGATTGCCGAACAGAATGATGTTGATGGAACTTTTGGAACAGGTTATCAATAAGGCAAAACTAAAAGATACGATTGTCGCTGTTATGTTTTTAGACCTTGACGGCTTCAAATGTGTCAATGATACCTACGGGCATGAAGTTGGAGATATATTGCTGAAAAATGTCGCTTTGAGACTTACCAATTGCATTAGACAAAGCGATACGGTAGCGAGATTGGGCGGTGATGAATTTGTCATATTACTGTGCGGTGCTCAGGATATAAAAAATATAGAAAAAATAGCGGCAAATATCATCCAAGCATTGAGTAAAGAATTTTCAATCGGAGGATCGATAGCAAGGATCGGAGTGAGTATCGGCATAAGTATTTTTCCCATAAATACAATAAATGCAGATGAAATAATCAAACAAGCGGATAAGGCGATGTACGAAGCAAAAAAATCGGGAAAAAATAATTTTAAATTCACGGATGAATTTCACAGCGTGATAATTTAAAGCGCTTTGATTTGAAGCAGTAATTGAGTACTATTCTAATGATTTGCATAAGGCAATAAATAGGATAAAATACCTCAAAAATGGGACGAAGGATAGTGTGGTGCTGCAAAGACAAATGAAATCGGTACGATTGGACGGAGTGGATACAACCCTAAAACGCTCCGAGCTTCAAGTGTATTTCCATCAAAGTTTCAATCTTTTTGAGTCATTGTTTGAACTGTTGAAAAGCGATGATGTTTATTATCTTCAATCCGAACCGACACGTCATCCGATGATTTTTTATTTTGGACATACGGCGATTTTTTATATTAATAAACTGGTGGCATCGGGTGCGTTAAAAGAGCGGATTAATCCCCATTTCGAAGAGCTGTTTGCTGTCGGTGTCGATGAAATGACGTGGGATGCCAGTAGTGATTCACTCAAATGGCCGAGTGTCGATGAGGTGAGGGGGTATCGGCAAAAAGTTCGCCTTCTTGTGGATGAGATGATTATGACGTTACCGATGAAGCTTCCAATAATGAAAGAAGATCCATTATGGGCAATATGGATGGGGATCGAGCACGAGCGTATCCACATTGAAACTTCTAGTGTTCTGCATCGTCAAATGGCGTTGGAATTTATCCTTCCTCACGAAGATTTTCTGCTGTGTCCCGTTCAGGGGGATACTCCTGAAAATGCTCTGGTCTCTTTTTCCGCATCAAAAGTGTCAATGGGGAAAGGCTCAGCGGATCAGGGGCTTTACGGGTGGGATAATGAATACGGACATACGCAGGTGAGCGTAGAAGCGTTTCAAGCCTCCCGCTATCTGGTCAGTAACGGCGAGTTTATGGATTTTGTGATGGCAAATGGATACAAAGTGAGTCGATGGTGGGATGAAGAGGGGCTTCGCTATCTCCAAATCCGTAAAGCGACGTGTCCTCCGTTTTGGATTCCGCAAGAGGAGGGCACTTATAAATACCGCTCACTCACTCACGAGATCGATATGCCCTATAATTGGCCGGTAGAGGTAAATGCCCTCGAAGCGGAAGCGTTTTGCCGCTGGAAAAGTGCTCAAGAGGGGATGGCCTATCGTCTCCCAACGGAGGCAGAGTGGAGGGTGATGGTAGAAGCGGGTGGTATAGATGAAGAGATATTTGATGATGAGCGTGCCAACATCAATCTTGCCCATTTTGCCTCTTCTGTCCCTGTAGATACGTTCGCCCACGGTGAGCTCTATGATGTCGCGGGAAATGTGTGGCAATGGACTCAAACGCAGATGGATGCTTACGAGGGGTTTGTGACCCATCCGTGGTACGATGATTTTTCAGAACCGACGTTTGATGGAAGACACAACCTTATCAAAGGGGGATCATGGATATCGACCGGTAATGAGATACTCCTAGAGTCTCGTTACGCATTTCGCCGCCATTTTATCCAACATGCCGGATTTCGATACGTGGTCGGTGAGGGTGCAAACGAGAGCGATAAATACGCCAACATCGATCAGATGTATGCGCGATGGGTAAAACGGTATGGATGAGTTTCGCTTTATTGACCGCAGTGACTCAAATGCCGAAAAATATACCCTTCGCCAAAAGCTTTTTCATACCCAAGAGGTTCAGCCCCTTTGGGTCGCCGATATGGACATCGCTACCCCTGAGTGTGTTATCCACGCGGTTCAAAAGAGACTTCTTCATCCGATACTCGGGTATGAGATCATGAGCGATAGCGCCTACGAAGCGCAGATTGAGTGGGTGCGGGAGCATCACGGCTTTACGATACAACGTGAATGGCTGAGCTACTCCCCCTCGGTCGTCGCCTCGATCGGGTGTGCGATCCGTGCATTCAGTGAAGAGGGCGATGAGGTGATCGTTATGGACCCCGTCTATCCTCCGTTTTATGGCATGGTGAGGGATAATAACCGCTCTTTGCTTCTTCATCCGTTGAAACAAGACAATACAGGAATCTACCGTTTTAATATCGAGCGCCTTAGAACGCAAATTACACCGAAAACTAAACTGCTATTGCTCTGCTCTCCCCATAATCCGATCGGGCGGGTATGGAGCCGTGATGAGCTTTTAGCGTTGGGAGAATTGTGTTTGGAACACGGTATTGTGATTATCAGCGATGAGATTCACTCTGATATTGTTTTTGCCCCTCATGCGCATATCCCGATCGCATCATTATCTTTGGAATTGTTAAACAATACGGTGACACTGATAGGACCGGGGAAAACCTTTAATATGGCAGGATTTTCGATTTCTACCGTTTGTATCGCTTCGGATGAACTACGCGCACTCTATGAAAAAGAGGCGCATCGTGTCCACTTCGGTGATGGTGCGGCGCTCTCTCATGTAGCGTTTGAAACCGCTTACACCGAGGGTGGCGGGTGGCATAAAAAACTTTTAGCACATCTAAACGCGAATGCTCAACTCATTGAGACGTGGGTGGCAGAACACCCTGTGATTCAATGTCGAATTCCAGAAGCAACCTATTTGGCATGGCTCGATTGCAGAGCTTTAGGGTTGAGTGATCGAGAGCTACGGGAGTTTTTTGTCCAAAAAGCGGGACTTGGGCTTAGCCCGGGACTCAGCTTTGGTAAAGAGGGGTCAGGGTTTATGCGGCTCAATTTCGCCGTCTCTTCTTCGGTACTCATGGATGCGTTGGATCAGTTGGATAAGGCTTTGAATGATTAAAAAAATCGAGCGTTTTATCCACAAGCATCACCTCCTGTCCTTGGCGAGTATGGGGGATCGGCTATGGTGCTGTTCGATGTTTTATGCGTATGATCCGCTAAGTGTATCGTTTATCGTCGCCTCGGATGAGACGAGTGAGCATATGAAAAATGTGGCTCAAAATCTCCATGTCGCCGGAACGGTAGCACTGGAGACCAAAACGGTAGGGAAAATACAGGGGATACAGTTTGTCGGGGTAATGGATAAAGCGGAAAAAAAAGCGCATGAACTTTATTTCGAAGCGTTCCCGTATGCGCGGATTATGAACCCGACCTTATGGGTTATACGCCTCGATGAGGTCAAAATGACCGATAACACCTTGGGCTTCGGAAAAAAGGTTACTTGGAAACGGGAGTTTTAGGGGTAAAATAACTGCACGGCGCTCCGCTGGAGTTTTGAACGACCATTGAGGGGATCATCTTTGCTTTAAAGCCATACGCTTTGCACCCGTGCGGTTGATGGGCTTCCCATGTGACAAAATAGTAGATACATCGATGACAGTTAATCTTTTGCATAGGTGGAATATTAGCGTATAATTGCACAGATTAAAAAGGATAACGATGAATAAACTGCTTTCAATGTTACAGCTTCAACAACAGCTAAATGATGCCACCAACGGAATCGGATGGGAACGCGGGACGACTAAAGAGGGAAAACGGATTAATTGGCGTCGTTGTATTTATATGGAGAGCGCTGAGATGATCGATTCGTTCGGCTGGAAACATTGGAAAAGTATTGCTCAGCCGACTGATTATGCAAACCTTCAAATCGAGATTGTCGATGTGTGGCATTTTGTGATGAGTTTGGTGCTCGAAGACGGTATTTACCGTGAAAATGAAACGCATGAGCAAATGGTAACTTGGATGGCTGAAACCAAAGGGTATGAAATGCTTTGTACACAAAGTGCACCTGCTTTTGCATCGGATGAAGCGTTGATGTTGAAAATCGAGACCATTATGCGACGCTCACTGGAACCGGCGATCAATGGAGATTTGGAAAAAATGGTCGATGATTTTTTCCGTCTTTCGGTGATGGGTGCGTTGAATCTCGATGAGTTGTACCGTCTATATGTCGGAAAAAATATCCTCAACCAATTCCGTCAGGATCATGGGTACAAAGAGGGGAGCTATATCAAAATCTGGAATGGCTTAGAGGATAATGCGGTGATGAAAAGTGCGTGGGAAACGAATCCCAATATGTCACCTTCTGAGCTGTACAGTGTTCTAAAAGAATCCTATCCTTCATAAATTTCTTTATATTCACCTTTCCACCGTTTATGGCACCAGAACCAAAGTTTCGGGTGCTCTTTAATCACCCGCTCCATTGCATTGACTTGTTGGATTGTCGCTTTTAAAATCGCCTCTTCATTAATCCCCTCAACGTCGATCGGGTCTTCAAATGAAACGGTGTAATGCTTTTCATCCTCACTGATGATATAAACCCCGACGATGGGGACTTGAAATTTACTGGCTAAATGGGCTGCTGTGGAAGAGTGATAAGCGCTATGACCGAAGAAATCACCTTTCACCCCGTATTTCGCGTTACTGGCCTGATCGATCATCAGTAAAACGGAACCGTTCTTTTTGAGGGTTTTGGCCATATGTTTGAGCGCACCGTTTTTTTCTGCCAATTCCATCCGATGGTGGGAACGTGCTTCAAACAAATAGGGATCGAACTCACGACGGCTGAACCCTTTGTAAATCGAAGCAACGGGGGTGATAAGTGAGGAGAGTGCGGCACCGCCGAGCTCCCAATTTCCAAAATGGGCAGAGACAAAAATAATCCCTCTCCCTTGCGCTAAAACAGCATCCACTTTTTCGCGATTTTTGAACGTAACAACGGAAGCGATATCTTCGGCACTGTTTCGGCGATTCTCCATGGTTTGGAGCAGATTTAGAGCAAGATTTCGATAGCAATATCGCTCAATTTCCCCTTTTTCCGTATCGCTCAGGTTGTTGTTAAAGGCAAAGGCAAGATTTTGTTGAATAACTTGATTGCGTTTTGGTGCGAGTCGATGGGCGAGCGCGGACAAAGAGGTAAATACCCCTTTTCGCCATGACCTTGGTAATGCCATCAAAAAACTGTCCAAGAGTAGAAAGAGACGATATAGGAGCATTACAACAGTTCCTTGGCTTTTTGAAGTATGATTGAGGGGTCAATCTCTCGGATCGAAAAATCGTTGCGGTTAATCTTTAAAATATTGACTGATGAGGGGGATTTGATTCCGATATTGAGTGCGGTCGGGAAAATCATCCGTTCATTCGTAGGGCCGAAGAGGGTAATGGAAGCTTTGTTCATCCCCCAAGCCATATGGGTCGGACCCGTATCGTTTCCGATCGTGAGATCGCAATGTCCGATGAAGCTAACCAGCTCCCGTAGTGACATTTTTGGAGCTATAAACGCATTCGTGGAATTCGCAGCGATCCATTGGGCATCATGGTATTCTGCTTCACTCCCCCAAATCAGATGACATGGATAGGGTAAGTTCTCACAGAGGGTTAAAAAATGCTCTTTGGGATAACATTTACTCGGCCAGGAAGCACCGATAACGCAGGCAATGTTTTTTTCACCCTTTAGGCACTCAGGTTTACTCTGGAGGACGAAAAGGGGCTTTTTATCCAAAATGTCGTTTTCATCGTAAGTAATCTTGAGTGCTTCCGTAATGACGAGTACATTGCGTTTGATAACATTCATCTCATAAGCGATTGCAGAGGTTGTATCGTAAAAACTTGTGGCAAATTTTTCTCGTACACTGTTGCGATCGAAGCCGTGTACCCTCCCTTGGATAAAAGAGGTCACAATGGCCGATTTTAGGAGTCCCTGCGCATCGATGATATGATCATAGGTTTGACGTGATCGAAGGTTGCGGATGGTCTCTCTAAGGAGTAAAAAACTTTTTGTTTTTTTGATCCGTTTTATGGGAACACTGATCACTTCATGGAGAAGGGGATGGTTGTTTAAAATGGGTGCAAATGCCTCTTCGATGTACCAATCGATAAGCGCATCGGGATAATGTTTATGGATGATTTGTAAGACTACTGCAGTGTTGACAATATCGCCAAGCGCGCTAAGTCGAACAATAGCGATACGGATTTGAGGTGAATTCATAAGCGTAACTATAGCGCAACTAAGCTACAATATACTCTATTTTATACACTAAATGGAACAAAGCCCCCTTTAGCTACGCATGAGACTTTAGCACTAAAGTTGCTTCAAATGAGGCACGATTTTTAAGAGGAGATTAGAGTATGGTCATACAAGATATTCAGCAATATGCAGAAATCCGCCCGAAAGCGCGAGCCTATTTTTGTTATCTGTTTCACAAAAATCTTCCCAATCATCTCCCCTCTGTTTCGGTTGAGACATTAACGGCACGTTTACTTAAAATCCGAGGTGATTTAAAAGGGCTTGAAGCAGCCTATTTGCTAGATGCCAAAGGGAATCAAGTTTCTCCTACCTATCTCAAAAATGGGAAAACAGAGGAAGATATTGGAGAAAATCGCTCAACCCGTGCCTATTATTATCGTGCGATGCATGAGCGCCGATGTACGATTACCGATCCTTATCCATCCCTTTTAAACGATGAACTCACGGTTACCGCGTCTGAACCGATTTTTGATGAGAATGGTGAAATTGTTTATGTCGCCTGTATCGATCTTCCTCTTTCGGAAGTGCTTCGTATCGCCCATCCGCTTGCTTCTGAAACGGCTGCGGGGCGTTTTTTTAAAATTGTTTACGCTATTTTTTCTATTGCATTGGCGTTTGTCGCATTGCTTCTTTTTGTCAAAGGGATTGAAGGATTTTTAGCGTATGGTTTGGGTCACTATGAGAGAATCGAAATAAAAGATATTTTTGAAGCGACTATTCTCTTGACCCTTTCGTTAGCAATATTTGATTTGGTCAAAACTCTTTTTGAAGAAGAGGTTCTGGGGAGAAGCAAAAAAGATCCTGCATCCGACATTCATAAAACGATGGTGCGGTTCTTGGGTTCGATCATCATCGCCCTCTCCATTGAGGCATTGATGCTGGTTTTTAAATTTGCGATGACTGCACCGGAGATGCTCATTAATGCAATTTATATTATTGGAGGGGTAGCTATTCTTATCATCAGTTTAGCGATTTATATCCGCTTTACCCACGAAAAGGAGCGTTTATGATAGCCATTGTTGACTACAACATGGGAAATTTAGCGAGTGTTAAAAATGCATTCAATCTTCTCGGAGAAGAAGTGGTCGTTGAATCCGATCCACACAAACTCAAAAATTACGATCGGATTATTCTCCCGGGTGTCGGAGCCTTTGGGGATGCTATGGAACATCTCAAAGATCGCGGGATGGATCAGGCCGTGAGCGAATATGCACAAAGCGGTAAATATTTATTGGGTATTTGTCTGGGGATGCAGTTATTGTTTGAATCAAGCGAAGAGTTTGGTATCTCTGAGGGGCTAGGGCTGATAGAGGGTCGTGTCGTTGCCTTTGATACCAGCCGTTTTCCTACACCGCTGAAAGTTCCCCACATGGGATGGAATCGGATGTTTACTCAAGAACATCCTCTTTTTCAAGGGTTGGATGAAGCACATTATCTCTATTTCGTCCACTCCTATCATGCACTATGTTCGAATGAAGCGGATAGTATCGGGGAATCGGTTTACGGATACCGTTTCACCAGTGCGGTTGCTCATGATAATGTGATGGGGATACAGCCTCACCCTGAAAAAAGCCATCAAAACGGCTTGAGTATTCTTAAAAACTTTATTAACCTCTAAAGGATTTCATTTTATGACTATTTTTCCAGCGATCGATCTCAAAGACGGCAAAGCGGTACGTCTGACCAAAGGGCTTATGGAGAGTGCAAAAATCTACTCCGACACACCATGGGAATTGGTGAAAACATTTGAAGAGATGGGTGCCACATGGGTTCATCTGGTCGATCTAAACGGCGCGTTTGCGGGAGAACCGAAAAATTTGGATCAAATTCGTGCCATTCGCGAAAATTGTAATGTGAAACTTCAGCTCGGCGGCGGTATTCGTGATGAGGCAACCATACAACGTTATTTGGAGTTGGGGATCGATCGTCTTATTTTAGGCTCTATCGCGTTGCGTGATCCCGAATTCGTTAAATCAATGGCGGCTAAATATCCTATCGTTGTCGGGATCGATGCGATCGATGGGTATGTAGCGGTTGAAGGATGGGGTGAAGTGAGCACCATGAAAGCGACCGATTTAGCCCGTGCTTTTGCGGATGCGGGTGTGGAAGCGATTATTTGCACCGATGTCGGACGGGACGGGACCCTGAGCGGGGTGAACGTTGAATTTACTCTTGAGATAGCGAGAGCTTCAGGAATACCGACGATTGCCAGCGGCGGGGTTAAAGACGGCAGTGATATTGAAGCGTTGCTTCAAAGCGGTGAAGTTGCGGGCGTGATTATTGGAAAGGCCTTTTATGAGGGGAGAATAGACCTCAAAAAATTTCTTTAAACTTACCGCAAAGATGGATAGGTTATCATTGGGATATTTATTCTGTTTAGTAAGAATTGACAAAAGGACGTACTTTGAAATTATTGGTTGTAGATGATAGTTCGACAATGCGCCGTATCATCAAAAATACACTTTCACGACTTGGTTATGAAGATGTTTTGGAAGGTGAAGACGGACTTCAGGGATGGGGTGTTCTTGATGCTAACGCTGATATAGGAATGTTGATTACCGACTGGAATATGCCAGAGATGAATGGATTGGAATTGGTTAAGAAAGTACGTGCTGATTCACGTTTCGCAGACCTTCCGATCATTATGGTTACCACAGAAGGGGGGAAAGCAGAAGTTATTACTGCCCTTAAAGCAGGGGTTAACAACTATATTGTTAAACCGTTCACTCCTCAAGTTTTGAAAGAGAAACTTGCAGCTGTTCTTGGTACTGAGGGTTAATGCAAGATCACTATTACATGTTGGTGGTGAAGCCATCATCGCATATAGAACTTTTTAGCGATTTTTTAGTTGACGTTCTTCCGGTTGGTTTTGAAGAGATTGATGAGGGATTTATCATCCGTAGCGAAGAAGACCTTGAAACGGTTATGTGGGGAATCGGGCAGTTCGCAGAAGCCCTCCAGCGGGCATTAGGGGAAGTTATTGATGTCGAAATGGAACTCAGCAAAGAGAAAAACGATGATTGGATCGCGCAATATCAGCAAGGGATTACTCCGATCGAAATAGAACCGTTTTATATCCATCCAACATGGGAAGAGCCTCGTGAGGGGATGTTGAACATCGCAATCGATCCGGCTTTGGCATTTGGAACCGGTCATCACCCGACTACCGCTTCGTGCCTGCGAGGAGTTGCTAAATACGTCAAAGAAGGCGATATTGTTATGGATGTCGGATGCGGCAGCGGGATTTTAGCGATTGCGGCGATTAAAAAAGGTGCCGTTGTCGATGCGTGTGATACCGATCCTTTATCCGTTGAAAATGCCATCGTCAATGCCGAACAAAACTCTATTGCTTACCGCCGTTTGTGGGAAGGTCCAGTCCAAGAGAGTGATGAAAAATATGATGTTATTATCGCTAATATCGTTGCAGATGTCCTTGTTTTTATTGCGAGTGATCTTAAAAAACGGTTACGCGAAGGGGGAGTTTTAATTCTCTCAGGGATAATGGACAAATATGAAGATAAAGTTTTACGTGCATACAAAAGCTTTGACTTGACAGAGCGTCTTGTGGAAAACGAATGGGTAACGCTTGTCGTAACCCAAAAAGGAAATGAATAATATGGCTCAAAACGAATCGAATCCGAATCCCGATAAAAACGGTAATTTTTTTAACAAAAATCCTTTAATCACTTTTGCTATTTTTTCAATTGCGGTTATTATCCTTTTTAAAGCGGTTATTGGGGATGAAAATGAATTGGCCGGGAAAATTAACGGTCAAAACGTTACCCGTACTCAAGAGATAAGTTATGCTGATCTCAAACGTCTTATCCAAGACAAACAAGTTGAGAAAGTATCGATCGGACAAACCTATATCCGAGCTATCGGCAGTGACGGAGAAGGAAAAGTCGCCTATACGACCCGTATTGTCGGGCCGGATACGACGCTTATTCCGCTTCTTGATGAAAAACGGATCAACTATGTCGGATTTTCGGAGAGTAATTGGTTTACCGAGATGTTCGGATGGTTATTCCCCTTTTTAATCATCATTGCTATTTGGATGTTTTTTGCGGGACGAATGCAAAAGAGCATGGGTGGCGGCATTTTGGGTATGGGTAATTCCAAAAAATTGATTAATTCTGAAAAGCCTAAAACCAAATTTGATGATGTTGCGGGCGCTCAAGAAGCAAAAGAAGAGGTGTTGGAAATCGTTGATTTCTTGAAGTCACCGGATCGCTACGTTGAACTCGGAGCTAAAATCCCTAAAGGGGTATTGCTCGTCGGTAGTCCGGGTACGGGTAAAACATTATTGGCCAAAGCGGTAGCGGGAGAAGCGGAAGTACCGTTTTTCTCTGTATCGGGATCAAGCTTTATCGAAATGTTTGTGGGTGTCGGTGCGGCGCGTGTTCGTGATTTGTTTGAACAGGCCAAAAAAGATGCGCCCTCTATTATTTTTATCGATGAGATTGATGCCATCGGTAAAAGCCGTGCGGCCGGAGGAATGATGGGGGGGAATGATGAGCGTGAACAAACCCTCAATCAACTTCTTGCCGAGATGGACGGTTTTGGAACCGATACACCGATCATTATTTTAGCGGCTACGAACCGTCCTGAGATTCTCGACCCTGCATTGCTGCGTCCGGGTCGATTTGACCGACAGGTTTTGGTCGATAAACCCGATTTCCAAGGTCGTATTGACATCTTGAAAGTACATGCCAAAGGGGTTAAGCAAGACGCCGATGTCGATCTCGAAGAGATTGCCCGGTTAACCGCAGGTCTTGCCGGAGCTGATTTAGCCAATATCATCAATGAAGCGGCATTGTTGGCCGGACGTAAAAGCCAAAAAACGGTACGTCAAGCCGATATGCGCGAAGCGGTAGAACGTGCGATTGCAGGACTGTCGAAAAAGAGCCGCCGTATTGATGAAAAAGAGAAACGTATCGTTGCTTATCATGAAAGCGGACATGCGTTGCTGGCTGAGACGACGAGAGGAGCCAAAAAGGTTTCTAAAGTTTCGATCGTCCCTCGTGGTTTGGCGGCATTGGGCTATACGCTCAATACTCCGGAAGAGAACAAATATCTCATGCAGCGTCATGAACTAATCGCTGAAATCGACGTATTGCTCGGAGGGCGTGCGGCAGAAGAGGTCTTTATCGGTGAAATCTCTACGGGTGCTGCAAACGATTTGGAGCGTGCTACGGACATTCTCAAAGCAATGGTACAGATGTACGGTATGAGCGATGTTGCAGGATTGATGGTATTAGAACGTCAACGCAGTACTTTCTTGGGCGGCGGAATGACTCAGGCCAAAGAATACAGTGATAAAATGGCTGAAGAGATGGATAACTTCATCAAAACAACATTGGCTGAGCGTTACATTGCGGTCAAAAATCGCTTGGAAGAGTATCATGATGCCATCGAGAAAATCGTGGAACTTTTGTATGCAAAAGAGAATATTAGCGGTGATCAGGTTCGTGCAATAATTGAAACTTTTGAAATCGAGCATAATGTCGAAACGAAACTCGAACCGCGTAAAGAGATACCTTCGAGTAAAAAAATTGTTATTGACGAATAAGGAGTACTAGATGAGCGTTCAAACCGATACCTTTATCCTCTCAAGCCGAGGTTGGCTACTTACCGGCGTAATTGGCGCTCTTTTTTTATTCTTTACGATGACTGCTTTACACTTGTTCCAATTTATTACCGGGGGCTTACTGCTTGCAGTCTTGGTGATTTTTCGTAATCCTGAGCGTAATACGTCTGAAACAGAACAAGACAGTGTTATCAGCAGCGTTGATGGTATTGTGCTATCGATCGAAGAGACAATGGTTGATGAGCATAAGATGACAAAAGTAACTATTATGAATTCGTTGTGGGACGTCTCGATGCTTCGTGCTCCGTTTGATGGTGTGGTGGAAGGTTTTAAGATTCGTCACGGTGCTTCTTTACCGCTTTATAATCCCCTTTCCGATACGCTGAATGAAAAAGCGGTCATCTCATTTCGATCCACAAAAGGGGACGAAATCTATATTGAGCATCTTAGTGAGCAAAGCTGTTTCCCTATCGGGATTGAGTTGGAAAAAAGCCAAAAATTCAAAGAGGGTGCTCGTTATGGTTTTTTAGCCAAAGGGCGCAGCGTTATTTATCTTCCTGAAAATACCCGTATCTCGGTGAATGCCGGTACTTCTGTTCGAGCCGGTGAGAGTGTTATCGGATATCTAAACGCCGCGTAATCCGATGCGCCAAGCTCCTCCGCCCATCGCCTATCTTCTCCCCAATCTTTTTACCGCTGCTTCTATTTTTACCGGATTTTATGCGATTGCATTGGGGCTTGAAGGCTCTTTTGTTTCTGCCGCTTGGTTTATCTTTTTAGCGTTGATTTTTGACGGTCTAGACGGACGTGTAGCGAGAATGACGAATACGGCAAGCCATTTCGGTGTCGAGTTTGATTCGTTGGCGGATATTGTCGCATTTGGGGTTGCCCCTGCACTGCTCTTATATCTGTATGTGGGTGAAACGTATGGACGGACAGGTATTGTTGTGAGTGCTTTGTTTATTATTTTCGGTGCGGTGCGTCTTGCCCGATTTAATGTCACAACCTCACGAATTGAACCGAGTGTTTTTATCGGTCTTCCGATCCCGACAGCTGCCATTATGATTTCTATTGCTGTTATATTATTAGAACAATACCCTGCTTTTGTTGGATTGAAGGTTTTTACTCTGCCGTTAGCTGTTGTTTTATCGATCTTGATGGTGAGTAATATCCGCTATCCCAGCTTTAAAAAAATGAATTTTAAAACATTTCATTTCATGCGCTTTCTTGTAGGTTTGATTGTTGTCGCTTTGGGGGTATTTATCTATCCGATTGAGGCTCTGGCAATATTAGCGGCAGGGTATTTGATGTATGGCCCGCTGCGCGCCTCTTTTTATCTGCTAAGACGTCTTATTTACAGAGGGTGATATTTAAGGGGCTCATTTGCGAGTTTTTCGGTATCAATCCCAAAATCAAAATAGCGAGAGACAAATCCCGTATTTCCCATTTTACTGAGATGGACGATTGCTCCGGGGTTGTTTCGGATTTGCATGTATAAAATTGAGAGGGCATAGCGGCTCTCTAAATAGGCAGGATTTTTCATTTTAGCGAGTTCCAGAAGGGTGATCGCATTTTCATAATGTTCTGCTCCGATAGAAGCACATGCACCCATAAAGAAAATATGTTCATCGCGGATTTTATGGGTATCGATTAACTGATTGTACAGGGTGTAAGATTTTTCAAAATCTTGATTGTAGAAATAGGCTTGAGCAAGGGCTTCTATAATATCAACCGTATGATCGGTCGTGGTTTGAAGTTTATCTTCAAGGCGTTGAATAAGAGGAGTTAGTTGACCGGTCATGGCGGCCATAAGAACAGCTTTGTCACGGGTTATTTGCGGGCCGAAATAGAGATCATCATAACGAAATGACTGCTTTTTTAGATAGTTCATTGCCGATGATGCGAATGCTTTTGGTTTTTGTTCTTTAAAATGGGTATCGATTACCATGAGGTGAGGGAGAATATCATTCGGTTGGAGAATAGCTAGCCGTTTGGCATCCTTACGGGCAATATCGTCTCTTCCGACTTCGGGTGCGATTGCGATTTGAAGCGCAAGATAAAGAGGGCGTTCTTTATAGGTGTTCTCTAGCCATTTACCGGCTCCTTGGAAATTATTCTGGGTAATTTCGAGCATGGTACGATAGAGTGTAAACTCTTCCTTTTCCGGTTCTTGTGCCAGATTGTCTTTCAGGATAGCAATGAGCTTTGGATTGCTTTTTCCGATCATTTCTGCACTCATAATTGCAAAAAGACCGGACATATAATTGTTCGCATCGAGATGATAAGAACGTAGAAAGTGCTCATACGCTTTTGCATTATTACCAAGCTGTGCATAGGTTAAAGCCAAATTGTAGTGTAAAATCGAGTGCTGAGGATTACGTTTTAAGAGTTCTTGAAGTTGTTCATTGGAGTCACGAAGACGAGAACTGAGCGCTTTTTGGATTGCAAGGGCAATGCCGTAATCGACGCTCGAAGCACGGCTGCTTTTTTGGAGGTACTCTTTGGCACTGCTAATGTCATCGATATAAATATTGGCATTCCCTTTACGGATATAGTTGATGGTTTGATCTGCATTGTATATTTTATAAGGGGCAAAATAAAAGAGATTTTGATAGATTTTAGCGCGATTACTCTGTGTGCGATCGCGATAAAAGTGCTGAATATCGTCGGGATTAAAGAGAGATGATTTTAGGAATACATGGAGGGGATAAGGGGTATAAACCTCTTTAGGGTAGGTATCGGTAGTTTGTCTGATCAAGTTCCCGGCACTTTCATGTTGACCGGATTTTAGATAAACAAAGGACAAAGCAAGCTGTTCTTGAATCGGTTTATTACTTTGAATAATCGCATCACTCAAATATTTTTGAGCCGAGGCTAAATCACCGATATTGGCATACATAAGCCCTAAAGAAAAAGAGTCATCTTCTTCAAATGAATTTCTTACGGAATTGATCGCATCTTCAAAACTTCCAAAAAGAGCATTGATCTTAGCGCGTAATTTGTTTTGTGTCCCGATATATTCATCGGTCGTCGGATGTTTTAGAGAACTCAGTGCTTCGAGGTAATTGCCTTTGTAATAGTTGATAAGAGAATAATAATACGAATACATCGGCGAATTGCTCTCTTGCGGGAGATACGTTTGTGCCATATTGATGTAGGTATTGAAATCAGATTCTTGTTTTAGATAGAGACAACATACTGCGGCATTGATCGCACTGACACATCGGTTTTCACCGTTCTCAATCGAGCGTTTGAAATTTTCCAGAGCCCCTTCAAATTCCCCCTCTTTGAGTTGGACAACACCGAGATTGTATTGGGAGATAGCTTCGGAATAAAGGGCGATTTTTTCATACAGTTTGAGTGCTTCATTTTGATTGCCGTTGGCGTAGAGATAGTTAGCCCGTTCAATCATATTTTCAAGTTCACTGGGCTCCATAAGAGGTTCTTCTTCCGGAATATGTCCGGCAATAGGCTTTTCGAGAGAGGCATTGGTATCCTCCGAATGTCCGGAGAAGACAAAAACCAATCCCCCCCCGATTGAGAGGAGGAGAACTAGAGCACCTGCGGCAATAATGATAAGCTTTTTATTTTTTAAAAAACTTGGTTTTTCATCCGAAGGTGTTTCAGACGCATCAGACGTTTTTTCGACGCCGGCAGCATCCGATTCTTCGATGATGATTATCTCTTCTTGCTCTTCAGCCATAGCCTCTCTTTATTTCGGTTAGAGATATTTTTGGAGTACAGCAGGGATGATGATACTGCCGTCTTCTTGTTGGAAATTTTCCATGATAGCTATCATCGTCCGTCCGACCGCTAAACTTGAACCGTTGAGGGTATGGGCGAGGATATTTTTTCCCTCTTCTTTGTAGCGGATCTTCGCACGGCGGGCTTGGAAATCACGCGTGTTGGATACCGAGCTGATTTCACGGTAGGTATTTTGTCCCGGAAGCCACACTTCCAAATCGACAGTACGCGCCGCACCAAAACCTAAATCACCGGTACAGAGGGTGACGAGGCGGTGTGGAAGTCCGAGCGCGGCAAGCAGATCGGAGGCACACGCCACCATCTCTTCAAATACGGCGTCACTTTGATCCGCACGGGTGATGGAGACCAGTTCGACTTTGTGAAACTGATGCTGACGGATCATCCCGCGCACGTCACGTCCGCCGCTTCCCGCTTCTTTACGGAAACATGAGGTGTATCCCGTCATTTTGATCGGCAATTCGGCACCGTTTAGGATTTCGTCTTGGTAGAGGTTGGTGAGAGGTACTTCCGCCGTCGGGATCAAATACAACTCTTCATCCTCGACTTTGAACAAATCATCTTCGAATTTCGGAAGCTGACCCGTCCCCTCCAACGCACGGCGATTCACGAGCATCGGAACGCTGTACTCTTCAAATCCGCGCTCGCGGTTGAAATCGAGCATAAAGTTGATAAGGGCACGCTCTAAACGGGCACCCATCCCCCCAACAACGCTGAAACGGCTTTTGGCGAGTTTGACACCCTTCTCAAAATCGATCCAGCCGTTAGCTTCGGCGAGTTCCCAGTGCTCTTTTGGGGTAAACGTGAATGTTGGAGGGGTAAGGACTTTAGCGATCTCGATATTGTCGTTTTCGTCTTCACCGTCGGGAACATCCGCATCGGGGATATTCGGAACACGCATGATGATCGCATCGAGAGCTTCTTCGGCGGAGCGTTGCGTATCGAGAAGATCGTTAAGGGTTACTTTGTTCGCATCGACTTCGATTTTCAACTCGTCGGTGCTTTTTCCCTCTTTTTTGTGTTGACCGAAAAGGCGGCTCAATTCGTTTTGTTTGGCTTGCAGCGTTTCGTAAGCGAGTTTGGCACTTTTGAGGGTTTCGTTAGCGGATTTGAGTTCAGCAATTATTTCAGATGATACTTTTTTGCGCATCAGCGCTGTTGCGGTTTCGTCAAAATTTTTCTGGAGAAGTTTTACATCGATCATAAAGGGTCATTCCTGCGATTAAATAATGATCGATTATAGCCAAAAGAGGCTGAAATTAGGTCAA
>Ga0156221_1058_pt1 | contig 36522 bp, 39 predicted proteins | sample RifCSPlowO2_12_FD_107869 | JGI IMG/M metagenome (GOLD analysis project Ga0156221, IMG submission 107869) | Sulfuricurvum sp. RIFCSPLOWO2_12_FULL_43_24
GATGTCGTCACTTTGTTTTTCAACGTAACGGGCGTATTTCGCTTCGATCAAAATCTGTTCTTGGATATAAGGATCTAAATCTGCAAAACTCGGTATCAGTTTGACTAATTTATCCAGCTCAAAACTCTTGCGAGAGACAAGCTGGGTAGCGGTGAGTTTGTCGGTGATGTGTTCCTCGTCAATAGAGGCCAAAAATGCCAAAAACTCTTTGTTCGGAGTATAGATCGTCTCTTCGAGAAGACGTAATCCTTCGGCGATTTGAGTCCGTTTCGTCTCGATCCGCGCCATCTGCGCGTCATCGATCAACCCCAAAGCATGACCGTATCTGCCCAAACGCAGATCCGCTGTCTCTTCGCGAAGCAAGAGTCGGTATTCGGCGCGGGAGGTGAACATACGGTACGGCTCTTTCGTCCCTTTGGTCACCAAATCATCGATCAATACCCCGATATAGGCTTCATCACGGCGTAAAATCAGAGGCTCTTTCCCCTGTAGTGATAATGAGGCATTGATCCCCGCCATCATCCCCTGAGCTGCCGCTTCTTCGTACCCGGTAGTTCCGTTAAGCTGTCCGGCGCAATAGAGATTTTTAACTTTTTTCGTCTCCAGCGTATGTTTCAGCTCGGTCGGATCGACGTAATCGTACTCAATCGCGTAGCCGTAACGGACGATTTTTGCCTTCTCCATACCATGAACGGAGTGAATCATAGCGCGCTGAACATCGGGCGGGAGAGAGGTGGACATTCCGTTGATGTAGCACTCGGTATTTTCCGCACTTTGAGGTTCAATGAAAAGATGGTGACGCTCTTTGTCACGGAAACGGTTGATCTTATCTTCGATACTCGGGCAGTAGCGTGGCCCTACCCCCTCAATCTGTCCCGTAAAGAGCGGTGCGCGGTGAAAATTCCCCTCTATGAGACTATGGGTATCTTCGTTGGTATAGGCGATGTAACACGGGAGCTGTTTTTTCGTCCGAGCGAATTCGTCACGGTCGGTGCGAAAACTGAACGGATTGGGAAGTTCATCGCCGTCTTGAATCTCCATCACCGAAAAATCGATCGAGGAGCTGTCAACGCGAGGACACGTCCCCGTCTTTAAACGTCCGACATTCAGTCCCGCCGCGCGGAGCGAATCGGTAAGTCCTTTGGCCGGAAATTCTCCAAAACGTCCTGATTCTTGGGTAATCTCACCGATATGGACGACGCCGTTGAGAAAGGTTCCCGTCGTCAAAATCACCTTCTTGGCTCGATACTCATTCAGCAAATGGGTACGGACACCGACCACGGCACCTTCTTCGATAAGGAGGGCATTAACCGTCTCTTGAATTAACGACATATTGGGGGTAGTGAGGATTTTGTTACGGGCGATAACGCGGTAGCGATCCATATCGATCTGCGCACGGCTTCCGCGAACGGCAGGCCCTTTGGTGATATTGAGGATACGAAACTGGATTCCCGCTTCATCGGTCAGCAGTCCCATCTCTCCGCCAAGCGCATCAAGTTCGCGAACCAGATGCCCCTTTGCCAATCCGCCGATGGCTGGGTTACAGCTCGTCGCCCCCACCTGCTCCGCTAAAATAGAGACCATCAGGGTATTTTGACCCATCCGTGCCGAGGCGAGTGCGGCTTCGATTCCGGCGTGTCCTCCGCCAACGACGATAACGTCATAATTCATTATTACTTCTTTTTACGTAAATTATTAATGCAATTATAGCTTCCCTTGTTGAAACCTATAAAAAGAGAAAGGAAAAATAGCCTACAATTAAGAAAATATTTTGATGACGGGTGACAAAAATGGATAGCTTAAACACCAAAACATTGGAAGAGCTTCTTAAAAACTACAATCCTGAGCCTCTCGAATACGATCCAGAGATCGACGGAGGAGACGAATACCTCATCCGCGATGAGCTTCTCAAAAAGAAAGAGGAACTCAAAGACGTTATAACCAAACTTAAAGAAAAACAGCGCGAGGACAAAAAAGTGCGCCGTTAAGTGCGCTTTGTTATAATCCTCCAAAAATTGACTAGGAATTTGTATGCTCCAAAGTGCATTTGATGCTTTTAATACCGGACGTTATAATGAAGCGTTAGAACTTTTCGAGACATTAGCCCTTCAGAATAACCCTACCGCTCTCTCTTCATTAGGCTACATGCACCAAAAAGGGTTAGGGGTTGAGTGTTCACTGGAGCGATCTTTTCATCTCTATGCTCAAGCGGCAGAGCTAAATGAACCCGCTGCAATTTATAACCTTGCCCTGATGTATGCCGATGGCGTTGTGGTCGCTCATGATCAATTTAAAGCCTTTGAATTACTTCTCCGTGCAGCCGTGCTGGAATTTCCGCAGGCTCAATATGAAACGGCCCTCTCGCTGGAGCGCGGGCTTGGATGTGCCCAAAATTTCTCCGAAGCGGCTTTTTGGTACGAAGAAGCGGCGAAACGGGGCAATGCACATGCCTTTAATAATCTTGGAGTCCTCTACAAAGAGGGGCATGGTGTACTACAAGACTACCCTAGAGCCTTTATCTGTTTTTCCCGCGCCGCAACTATGAATCTCGCCGAAGGACAGTATAATTTGGGATTGATGTATGATCAGGGCTTCGGATGCGAAGCCGATCACGACACGGCACTGGAGTGGTGCCGCAAAGCCGCCTACAACGGTCATGAAAAAGCGAAAAGTATTATCCGTTCTTTGCAAGAAGAAGGTAAAATAGTATTTTAACAAAGGGGTTGTATGTTTACAGGTTTAATTCGAGAAATGGCACAGGTAAAAAGCTTCGGCGGAAATCGCCTCTCACTTAAAGCTGTACACAAACCTAAACTCGGCGATTCGATCGCTATTAACGGCACCTGCCTCTCCGTCGTCAGTATCGAATCGGATGGATTCTGCGTCGAACTCTCTCCCGAAACCCTCAAACACATTGCTACCGAAAAACTGAACGGTTCCGTACACATCGAACCCGCCATGATGATGGGGGATCGATTCGAAGGGCACATCGTCCAAGGGCATATCGATACGATCGGAACCATCCGATCCATCACCGACAACGGCAACAGCTACGATGTCATCGTCGATGTCGACGCTGAATTTATCCCTCTCATCCCCCCAAAAGGCTCCATAACGATTGATGGAATCAGTCTCACCGTCAACGAGATTATGACAAACGCGTTTCGTCTCACTATCATCCCGATCACGATGCGCGAAACTCTTTTCGGCACTTACAAAAAAGGGACACGGGTCAATATCGAAACCGACGTATTCGCCCGCTATATACGCCATATCCTTACCGCATCCAAAGCACAAGGGATGAGCTGGAATGATATTGAACACATCCAGTCACTTTATTGAGAATGCCAAAGGAATAAAATCCCTTTGGCTACCCTTGCCGTTATGGCATTAAAGCTTGCCTCTTTCGAGGCAGAAGGAGAAGTATTTGAAAACCATTGAACTCATAATGATACTTGCTTTTGCCAGTGGACTTGTCCTGACCCTCTATAAAGTGTATCTCTTTCTCCCGCAAAAGCCTCTCGCCGATGATGATACGACACCTGAATCGGTAGAATTGCTGGAGCGGATTATGGTGGAGTGTAACAATGCCCACTCCCATCTAGATGAAGAGTCTCTGTTTCAAATGATGACCGAGCATCACGATTTTGATCCGAAACATTTTTGGCGCTTCAATGAAAACCGCCTGCGCCATCTTATCGAGCACTATCGAATCAAAGAGCCAAACTTTCGTCTCTAAAGCTTTTGGTATTCGGATTACACGCGATTTTATGTTCCATATCGACTTTCTCAAATCGCTCTAATTCACGACGTGATGCAATTGTCGCGTTGCGATACCCCTCACCCGAATTGAGATAAACCATAAACCCATTTTCATAGAGAGCCAGTCGAGTAGCAAGAGCGGTCGAATAGGTAGTGACCACGCCATCCTCTCCCATCAGCCGCGCGACATCGGCAAAATATTCCCGTGTCCAAAGTAGCGGATTGACCGAAGGGCTGAACGCATCCTGATAGCAGACATCCCATTCCCCATCCAGTTCTCGCATTGCCACCCGCGCATCCATAATATCAACCGTGATCACGGTCCGTTCATCCTCGTAGCCGCCGAGTGTGGCAATGTCGGTGATGATGTTACGATAGGGTTCGAAGATTTCGGGATAGGGGAAACCCTCTAGTGAAGCGACCAGATCGCCGTCAAGTTCGGGAGAGTAGATTTCGAGCGTCGTATCGGGGTAATAGGTGTCTCGATAATAGAGGCTGAGGAGGGTATTAAATCCCAGTCCGAAACAGATGTCGATGAGGCGGAGATGATCTTTCGCGCTGTGCAGTGCAAAAGCGGGTTCGATGTGTTTTTTGAGCGATTCGTTCAGAGCGCCGTCTTTAGTCGAGTGGTAATGTTCGTCATACTCGGGAGAATATGCCGTATAGCTTCCGTCTTCGCTTTGTACCCACCGGTTCATAATCCATTTCCCCACATATGCATTTTCTTCGCCACAATCACATCGTACCCTACTATCAAATCAGTGATTGTATTCGCCGCACGAAATTCCGATTTTTCCAAAAGAGCCTCCACCTCCAATGTCTCCATCATCCCACACTTTTGAATAACAATCACCTCTGCCGAGTTTTCGAGTGATCGGTAGACGAGCTGTAAGAGCTTTAGAGGAAGAGAATGCAAGTGCAAAACATCTTGGAGAATGATCGTCTCATAATCGCGGGTAGCAGAACGAATTGGGGAGTTAAAATCTTTAATCGTATCGACTTTACCGATAACGGCAGAGGAGTGTTTCATATGTTCCCCGGGATAGAGGGAGAGATCGAGGGTTGCATTAAAAGGTTCTAAAAAAGTGCAAGCCTCATCGATCAGTGCATCGGAATGAGAGGTTGCGATCAGAATTTTCATCTGAGGCGAGGTCTGAAAAAGATCGCAAAAGGAGATCATAAATTCACTTTTAGTGGATTAAAGCACGCAAGCGTGCGTGAGCTTCCCGCTGAGGGAAACCCAGTGTTAACGTAGCCAATCGGGATGCATTCCGATGGCGTCAAAATCACAATGAAAGGTCGTGCAACTCGCGGAAAAGATAGGCTTCGACGATGTCATCGATAGTGCGCTGAGTATGAGCAACAAGAACCATCATCTGATTATCGATAAACTCCATAACGGGTTCATAGTTGTTGGTGACGATCACGGCGTCTAGCCATCCTTCGATCTCACTGCGGTCAGTAGTGAAGTTGATCTCTACAACTCGCCCCTCTTCTACCTCGACCGTTGCCCAGAACTTTGCCGATAAAATACCCGTAAGTTCAGATTCCTGAGTATCATCCCCATCCATCGGCAACAAAAGCAACATTATTTTTCCACCTTGGAAAGGTCAAGTTTCAATGCTTCGTTATCCATAATATCGATATCACGGCGGAGTACTTCGGTTGCAATCGCCTTTGCGTCCTCTAATGAGTGCATTGTATAGGTACCGCATTGGTAGATATTGAGTTCAGGGATATCGCTTTGTTTTTCCACTGCGAGGATATCTTTCATCGACGCTTCCCACGCATCGGCAACGACCTCTTCACTCGGCGTCCCGATTACAGACATGTAAAATCCGGTGCGACATCCCATCGGAGAGATATCAATGATCTCCGTTTGAGCGGAATTGAGATGATCGCGCATAAATCCCGCGAACAAATGCTCCAGAGTATGAATCCCCTCTTGAGACAAAATGGCCTCATTCGGACGGCAAAAACGGAGATCGAAGACGGTGATATCATCCCCTTTGGGTGTTTTCATCCCTTTGGCACGGCGAACCGCAGGAGCGGGCATAATGGTGTGGTCAACGGTAAAGCTATCAAGTAACGGCATGATAATCCTTGAAAATTTATCTTTAATGGTGGCAATAGTAACATATTTCATCCTTGCATCGCTATAATTTGCCCACTAATAAAAGGAACTCAAATTATGACAAGCCTCTTTGACGATACCATTGCCGAGCAATACCAAAATGATCCTTTGGCAATGCGTGTCTACACCTCGCAACTCTTGGGTCAAAACAAAGAGCTGGTCCTCCACGGCGGTGGCAACACCTCAGTGAAGATTGATAATACCCTCTACGTCAAAGGGAGCGGCTGGAACCTCGATACGATCGAAAAAGGTGGATTCTCCCCCGTTGATTTGAGTGTACTGCTCGAAATGGCTACTCGTGAAAGCTTGAGCGACACCCAAATGGTTGCGGAGCAACGTGCCGCGATGCAGGATCAAAGCTTCCCGAACCCCTCCATCGAAGCGATCCTTCACGCTATCATCCCCTATGAGTTCGTCGATCACACTCATGCCGATGCCGTCGTCACCCTCACCAATACCCCCAATGGAAAAGCATTGGTTGAAAAGCTCTACGGGGAGAATATGCTCATCATCGATTACGTGATGCCCGGCTTTGAACTGGCAAAACATATCTACGAGATAAGCAAAAACATTGATTGGAACAACCTTACGGGGATGATTTTAATGCATCACGGCGTCTTTACCTTTAACAATGATGCCAAACGCGCTTATGAGAAGATGATCGACATCGTCACCGTTGCCGAAATGTATCTAACCGAACACGTCACATTGGCATGCGGAGATTGCGAGGGGAAAAGCGACCCGTCTCTTCCAAAAGCTGTCGCATTGGAAGTCGAAAAACTTCGGGGGGCTGCGGTATTTCCTCTGATTATCGATTCGCCCCGTGCGCAACTCTTTAGCATTCTCCCCAATCTCGAAGCTCTGGTAAAAAGGGGTGGACTAACCCCTGAACACGTTATCCGCATCAAACCCTTCCCCGCTATTATCGACCATGATATAGCCGCAGGAATTGCCAAATTTGCCCATGAGTACCAAAGCTACTTCGACACCTACGCTTCACCGAAACATATCTGCCTCGATCTCGCCCCCCGCTATGCTGTGGTTAAAGGAGTCGGTATCGTGGTACTCGGCAAAGATGAAAAAGAGTCCCGTATCATCGGTGAAATCGTCAAACACACCATCACCGCCATCCTCTCGGCCGAGCAGCTCGGTGGATGGGGATCACTTACTCTGGCTCAGATGTTCGAGATGGAATACTGGGAATTAGAGCAGGCAAAATTAAAGAAATAATCACCGTTCGTGGTGAGCTTGTCGAACCATGAACTTACCCTTCGACAAGCTCAGGGCGAACGGGACTAAAATAAAACTACAAGGAAAACCATGAAAATTACGAAAAAAGTGACCTTTATTGCCAAAGAGGAACATATCACAACAGTTAAAAAATTGTTGGAGGATATGGTGGCTCCCTCACTGAAAGAGCCAGGATGCCTCTTTTATTACATCTTCCAGTCACAGAATAATCCGCGCAAGTTTTTCGCCGTCGAGTCGTGGGCAGATGAAGAGTCGTTAGAGGGGCATAAACACACAGAGCATTATGCGTACTATAAATCGCACTATGAGCCGTTTGTGGACGATAAATACACGGAAGAGTTAGACCTTCTCGACGAAAAATCGTATCCGTTCTAAATTCCGGGAGCCTTCCACATCGGCTCTAAAACACCCTCTTTGACCAACTCCATCTGTTTGGAGTAGACTTTGAGCCATCTCTCTTTGATATCGCCATACTGTACGTAATTCGACATATTCGGCTCATAGGTGCGTTCCATCTTGACGATATTGTTTCCCGCTTCTTCAAAGCTTTTATAGACCCCTGCACCAATCCCGCACGCCATCGCCACACCCAATCCCGTCGCTTCTTTGACCACCGGAACGTTTACTGCCAAACCGGTAACATCGGCGAGTATCTGCGACCATAATGCTCCATTGGAAGCACCGCTGGCAAACGTAATCGAGGTCGGCGAAACGCCGCAAAAAGCTTTGATGTTCTCCAAATTGATCGCACTGACGATACACGCATTCTCTTCCAATGCACGAAACATTGATGCAACATTGTATTTGGACTCATCCAATCCCAATCCGATAAATGAGGGGGAAGCGTGTATCCACTCTCCGTAATTCATCCGATCGCTAAAGATGGGGGTGATCCCGTACGAGCCAAGCGGAACCGACAAAGCCATTGCTTCAAGCTCGCTGTAGCTTTTCCCACACCCGAAGCTGTTGCGAAACCAGCGCATCACCAGCCCCGTAAAAAAGGTGATCCCCTCTGCCTGAGACATCCCTCGAACAACATGCGGATTGACACGTAACAGCATCTCATCTGAGAGGACGGCAGTGCTTGGGATATTGACCACCTGCTGCCAAAAGCTCCCGCCAAGTATGACTGCATCGCCCAGCGACGAAGCTCCGAGCCCCGCCGTGCCGATCTGCACATCACCGCCCCCCATCACCACGAGGGTGTCACGGCTTAGACCCGTTTCGCTTGAAGCCTCAGCACTGATATGACCTAAAACCTCTCCGCTCTCTTGTATCGGAACAAACAAATCTTTGAGTCCACATTGTTCAAACTCGCTCTTATCCCAATCTCGTGATCGGAGGCTAAAGGCTCCTGCCGTTCCGGCATTTGATGGTTCACTGGCTAATTCACCACTAAGTTTAAAAAGGATCCAATCACTGATCATCGTAAAATAGCGGGCTTTTTCGTAGAGAGAGGGGCGATTGTTTTTCAACCATAAAAGACGCGGGGCGGCAGAGAGTGCAAAGGTTTGCCCGCTGATAGCATAACGCTCCGCTTCCAATGTTGGATAGCTATTTTTGAGATAGGCTACTTCCGCACCAGAGCGTCCATCCACATTCGCAACACCCCAAAGTTCGCGCTTTTCGCCATCATAAACCACAATTCCCTCACGCATACTTGATGCTGACACTGCCACAATTTCAGACGCTTTGATATTTGCTTGGGCAATTGACTCTCGGATACACCGCTTGGCAAGTTCCCATCCCTTTATAAAATCAAAACCCATCGATCCGGTAACATTTGCTTCTGCAATATGTTCCCACTCGTACTGTGCTATAGAGATTTGATTGCCCAACTCATCAAAAATGATAGCGCGGATACTTCCCGTCCCCGCATCAATAACGAGGAAATAACAGTTCATCGAAGTTCTTTCATATTGATGAACACATCCATAGGAAGATGCTGATCCATATCATCCTTCACTTTTTCAATACGAATATTACAAATGGAGTCTTTGAGTTGTTCTGCCAGTTCTTGAAGTTCTTTTTCACTTTCGCGTTTGGCAATACCTCGTGCGGAACATCCGGTGACACCGGAGTGGTTATAAGTCATACGATACATAGCTAATCCAATAAATATTTTATTGATTAGGATAAAGCAAAGAGGGTTCCACAAAAGAACACCTCTATGAATTTAATATTCGATTACGCGCGGTAAACTTTTTGCCTCTTCAATCCACCGAACAAGCTCTTTCTCCGTTGGAATGCGTTTACTGAGATTTTTACTGCTGTTTACTTCATCCATTTTTTTCAATAAATTGGATGGAACTCGTTGAGCCAACTCTTTTGTTGTATCCACACCTGATGCTTCAAGCAATTCTGAATACTGAGGACCGACCCCTTTAATCCGAAACAAATCAACCATATTGGCAAATCGTGTAATATTCTTCTCCGTTATTCCCGTCTCTTTGGCTACTGCTGTACGTTTAGCCGGCGTTGAAAGAGCAGTGAGCAACTCACCGGTATCATTAATACCGGATGAACGCAACTTTTCACCGTATACTGTACCAATACCTTCAACTGCATCAATTTTGTAATGTGCCATCAACTATCCTCCGTTGACAATATAATGGCCCAGTATAACGGTAAAATGTAATTGAAAAGTGAAAATGAAGTTGAAAAAAAGAGAAAGAAAGTTTATAAAGCGTGGTTCACTACGCGTGAGTCCTCTACTGAAGAGAACTTAGCATTAGCGTAGCCAATCGGGGCTTTGCTCCGTTGGCGTTATTGTAATTAGACACTTGCCTCTTCGCGGCGTTGGAGATAATCCCATTTCGCATCGATACGTGTTTGCCACTCATCGATAAGGTATTCATTTTGTTTAGTGAAAAGGTGTTTAAAACGCCCTTGTGCACCAAGATAGTCACGTACCGGAATAATATTTTTCGGACGATAAGTAATGTTAAGTTGAGTTCCATCGATAATCTCATACAATGGGAAAACCAAAGAATCGGTTGCCAAATCAGAGATAGAAATCGTATCTTCCGGTGCAAATTTCCACTCGGTTGTACAAGCTGACATCGCATTGATATAAACAGGGCCCTCTGCCGCAAATCCTTTTTGGATTTTAGCTACCATATCTTTCCATTTGTTCGGAGCAACCTGAGCTACGTATGGCGCACCGTGTGCCGCCATAATCGCCATCATATCTTTTTTATTACGTTTTTCACCGTAACTGATACGTCCTGCAGGAGTAGTCGTCGCGGATGCACCGATCGGAGTCGAAGATGAACGTTGTCCACCCGTGTTCGCATACACTTCGTTATCCAAACAAACGTACATCATGTTATGACCACGCTCGAAACACCCGGAAATCCATTGGAAACCGATATCATAAGTCGCACCGTCTCCGCCGAATGCAACGAATTTAGGGGTACGATCCGGCTGTTTCAAACGCCCTTTTGTTTTGAGCGCTTTGTACATTGCCTCAGCTCCCGCTACCGCAGATGAGCCATTTTCAAATCCGATGTGAATCCATGAAGCATCCCATGACGTATACGGATAAACGGCCGTACATACTTCCAAACATCCGGTTGATGCCGCAAGAATCAAATCATCATTCGTAGCGTTCAAAACTTCACGAACGATAATCGAGTGGGCACAGCCCGGGCAAAGAAGGTTAGCACCCTCAAAACGATCCGCCGAAGTGGAAAACTCTTTGAGGTTTTTAATTTTTTTCATTTCTGACACATTGGCTCCTTAGAAAAAAGAGAGTTTCGGTCCGCGAAGACCGATATATTGTTGCAATGGCGTTGTCGGTTTGCCCGCATCCGCATTTGCTTTAAGATCTTGGAAGATACTCACTAAGTGTGCTTTGGTCAAATCACGTCCGCCCAATCCGTAGATGTAGTTCGTAAGAACCGCTTTGGTGTCAGTGTTGAACAATGAACCTGAAAGCTCATTGAAAAGAGCTCCCATTGCGCCGTGCGGGCTTGAACGATCCAATGAACCGATTGCTTTTACATTTTTCAATGCGTCTGCAATTTGCTCTAATGGCCAAGGACGGAATACACGGATACCGATAACACCCGCTTTAATACCCTGTTGCGCACGCATCTCAAGAGCAACTTCACGCGCTGTTTCGACCGATGTTCCCATACATACAACGGCTACTTCTGCATCGTCCATATTGTACGATTCAACGATGTTGTATTTACGTCCGGTCAATTTTTCGAACTCGTCGAATGCTGCTTCGATTTTAGGGATAACTGCTGTCATAAGAGCATGTTGCTGACGTGCTTTATGCTCAAAATGCCAATCTTCTTCCGTTTGTACCCCGTGAGTTACCGGATGATCAAGATCCAGCATGTCATTCATCGGTTTGTAATCGCCGACAAAGTTATAAGCCGCTTCATCGCTCAGAGTGTGAACCCCTTGAGCCGTGTGCGATGTCATAAATCCGTCTTGGTTAACGATTGCCGGTAAACGAACGTCATGATCTTCGGAAACTTTGAAAGCGATAAAGTTCAAATCGTATGCCTCTTGCGGAGAATAAGCACCAAATTGAATCCAACCGCTATCACGCCCCATGTACATATCGGAGTGGTCACCATTAACATTCAACGGTGCACCGATAGCACGGTTGACAAGATTGAGAACGATCGGTAAACGCATTCCTGATGCGGAATAAAGCGTTTCCAACATCAACGCAAAACCTTGTGATGATGTAGCCGTAGCAACACGTCCGCCTGCAGCAGCCGCACCGATACAACATGACATTGCACCATGCTCAGATTCGGTCATGACAAATTCGCCGTCAACATAGCCGTTTGCTTTGAACCCAGCATACCCTTCAACAATAGGAGTCGATGGGGTAATCGGGTAAGCAGCTACAACGTCAACTTGTACTTGACGAAGCGCTTGGCTTGCTGCCATATTTCCATCCCAGACTTCAATATCGCGTAGTTCGATTGTATCTGCCATTAGTCTTCCTTCACTTCAGTATCAGCTTTTTTCTCTTTTTTAGGCCATTGTGCAAGTGCACTCTCTTCATCTTTTTGTTCCGGGAACATTAAAAGTGATTTTGGGTTTGTCGGACATACTTCGACACAGATCCCGCACCCTTTACAGTGATCAAAATCAATTCCGATCATTTTTTTATCACGTGAAATAATCGACATATCCGGGCAATAAACCCAGCAAAATTGACAATCAATACAGTAGTCTTTGTTAAACAAAGGCTTTTCAATACGCCAATCGGCTACGCTCGCAGTAAATGAGCTTGATTGTGAATAAGGGCGATTTTCAGGAAGCGTTGTTGCGATATCACGAACTGCTCCATCAAATGTTCGGAGCATGGCACCGATTTCGAACCCATCCCATCCTTGTTTTTCCATCATGTGCTCCTTACTTTACTTCATCATACGCGCGTTGAATCGCGATCATGTTAGCATCGATAATTTTTTGTGGTAATTTTTTCAATACCCGTATCATGTTCTCTTTGAAAAAATCCATCTCATACATTCCCGATACTTTCATCAACGCACCTAGCATCGGTGTATTAGGGATCGCTTTTCCGATTGTCTCTTGTGAGATTTTGATACAGTCTACGGTGTAAACACTTTTACCCGCAAGTTTAGGCTGTGACGCGATTAACTCTTCCGTACTCATATGGGTTGTAATGATATAGACTGTATTCGCTTTTTCATTTGCTGTAATATCGGCCACGTACACAAGTGCAGGGTCAATGACCAAAACATAATCAGGACTCATGAATTTTTCATGGTTCATAATGACTTTATCATCAACACGGTTATAGGCGGTCATAGCAGCTCCACGTTTAGCGGAACCGTAAAATGCAAATGCTTGAACATGCTTACCGGTGGTAGATACAACATCGGCCAAACCTTTGGCACCGGTTACAGCGCCTTGTCCGGCACGACTATGCCATCGAATTTCTAGCATGAATTCTCCCTCTGACTTAAGTTCTTAAGTTTAATTTTAATCAGTACACGTATTCTATGAAAGTTGCTCTTAAATGTAGCTTTTCACCATTTACGAGCTTTCAAACCAAAGACAAAGTGTTACTTTCATCCCCGCAGAGCGATGTATCGCACCGCTTCAAGAGCATCTCTTTGTATAACATCTGTTAATGTGAGTAATTGTTCTATATTATCATATCCACTGGTTACCGCCACACATTCAATACCGGCTCTTTTAGATGATTCAATATCCAAACAGGTATCTCCGATCATCCATGCCTCTTGATTTTCATGACCCATCTGGAGCAATGCTTTCAAAATAGGTTCAGGATGGGGTTTTCGGTTTTCAACATCCTCAAATCCGATCAGAACATCGAAGTAGTGCATAATTTCAAAATGTTCCATTAGTTCACGTGAGTAGCGCCCCGTTTTGGTCGTTACAATCCCCAGTCTCGCAAATAAAGACGCCTCTTTTATCGCTTCTATCGCGTTGGGGAGCAAAAACGTTTTTTGGCATGAAATCTCCCGATAATAGAGCTTATACGTGCTTACATGCGTATCGACCAGATCTGCTTGAACGCCGACACCGGCAAACATTACCTCAAGGGGATGTCCTATTTGTGAAGTAATCATCGACTCCGTAACTTCTAAACCCAAATTATGTGTTCGAAGCGAATGGTAAAAACTCTCTAAAATAGCCTCCGTCGAGTCGATCAATGTCCCGTCCAAATCAAACAATATTATTTTTTTCATTTTTTTTCCCAATCAATATAATCTTCCCATATCCCGTTAATGGTTGGCTTTATCCCTCGTATCGATCGGCTGTACACATTGATCTCATTGGGGATCACTAAAAAAAGATACGGGTTGTCTCCCACTATTTGACCAAAGATTTGACGCTGCAAGGAGGCAATTTGTTCAGGCTCCGTTGAGTTTTCCATCTGCTCTATCAGTTTGTCGGTACGCACCGAATGATATCCGACCAGATTAAATCCCCCCGGAACATCGCTCTGGGAATGCCATAGCGCATAAGGATCAGGGGTAAGAGAGAGCGACCATCCGAGCAAAACCGAATCAAATTTTCGCGGCGTTACCACCGTATTTAAAAATGCCTGCCACTCCATGACGCGAAGGGTCACTTTGACTCCGACATCCAATAATTGCCGTTGTAAAATCTCAGCCGCATACGGGCGGATCGCATTGGAATTTGAAGTTGCAATTTCAAATTCCAACGGTTTTCTCCTACTGTAGCCTGCAGCGCTAAGGAGTTCTTTCGCCCGTGCCAAATTACGCTTCGGAGCTTTAACCTCATCATTAAACCCTTTGCTTCCCGGAAGAAAAGGGCCCGTACACACATTACCGTGTTTCAAAAAAAGAACATCGATCAATGCCTCTCGATCAATCGCTAAAGAGAGCGCTTCTCGTACGCGAGGGTCTTGAAATTTTTTCAGACGCAGATTAAATCCCAGATACGTGTAACTGTGTGAAGGAAGTTCCAACGTCGCGAATTGTTTGTGAAACGATTTATCCAACTGTCGTTCATACTGCATCGGATCAAGTCCGTCCACATCGATTTGACCCGATTTAAGCATCAAAAACCGTGTCATGGGATCGTTGATAACGTGAAAAACGATTTTATCAATCTTCGGACGGTGTTCAAAATAATGAGGATTCGCTTCCAATACGATCTGTTTGGAAAATTCCAGTTTTTTGAGAACATAAGGGCCCGTTCCGATCGGAGCGGTGTTGAATTTTGAGCCCATAATATCGTTTTCACGACTCAAAATATGTTTGGGGACTATCCCCATCATCCATATTTCCAACGCTTTAAAATAGGGTTTCTCATACGCTACACGGAGGGTATAATCATCGATCACGCTCACATTTTTAATCACTCTGAAATCAGAGGCATAGGGGGTAATAGTTGTCGGGGATTTGATCAAATTGTAGGTAAACAAAACATCCGCAGCACTCAACGGCTTACCGTCATGCCATTTAACCCCCTGACGAAGTTTAAACTCAATAAGGGTCGGAGTAATAAAACGGTACGACTCCGCAAGATCACCGATAATTTTCTGACCGCTCTCATCATATTTCACCAAAGAGCTAAACAAAAATCCAGCGATTGAAGAGCTTGCCGAATCGGTTGCGATAAGAGGGTTTAGACGTGCAGGGTTTGAAGAAGCACTGAGATGAAGTGTCGAAGCAATCAACCAGACACTTTGTAAAAGTAGCAATAATAATTTCAATCTCAACCCGTTTTTTATGAAATTATAACATTACTCCAATGTTATCCAAGCGTATGCTATAAATACAGACATTTTTATCAGGAATACTAATATATGATCCGAGAACTTATCAAAATTTACCTCCTCTTTATCGCACTCTTTTTCCTCGGTCGGCTTGGACTTTACGGTCTCTATTTTGACCGTCTAGGGGATATCAGCCTCACTGAATCGCTCTTATCGTTTCTTTATGGTTTAAAACTCGATACGATGACTGCGTCAATTATCTTAGTCATTCCCGCCTTGCTGCTTGCCATCACTCCCCAAAGCGGGGCTAAATATGTAGGACGATTTCTCAGCGGTTATGTTCTCTTTTTTCTACTGGTAGCCCTTTATGTGGAAAATGCTACGTTCCCTTTTGTCGCTCAGTATGATGTACGTCCCAATTACCTCTTTATCGAATATCTGAAATACCCTCAAGAGGTCACTTCTATGATCCTCAAAGAGTATCCGCTACAATTGGCTGTTGCACTCGGGATGCTCGTAGCTACGGCGTGGGCATATCTCCGTTTCTCACCGCTGCGTTTGGTGGAAGCGATCCAAACACCGCTGTGGAAACGGCTCCTACTGTTCCCGCTTGTTGCTGCATTGCTCTTTATCGGCATCCGCTCCTCGTTCGGCCACCGTCCCGCCAACATCTCAGATGCCCTTTACAGCACCAACCGCATGGCAAATGAAATTGCCAAAAACTCCCTCTATTCGATCGGATACGCCTACAAGAGCTATACCAGAGAGGAAAATTTGGTGAAACCCTACGGAAAAATAGAGCTTGGCGAAGCGTATGCACGCGTCGGAGCCAAACTCAATCTTATTCCGAGCGGAGAACATCCGTTTAACCGCGATGAGCCGACCCATTTTCCGGCTCAAAAACCTAAAAATCTCGTGATATTTATCCAAGAATCCATGGGGAGCCAATTCGTCGGATTTAGCGGAGGGGATGTGAGTATTACCCCTAATCTTGAAAAGCTTTCACACGAAGGAATTGCCTTCACCAACCTCTTTAGCAACGGGACACGGAGTATCCAGGGATTAGCGGGGATGAGTTCGGGATATTTGCCTCTTCCCGGAGAGGGAGTCGTCAAACGGAACAAATCCCAAAGTGATTTTTTCACCGTTGCTTCACTGCTCAAGCCTTTAGGCTACAAATCGAGCTTTATTTACGGCGGTGAAGGACGATTTGACAACATGCGCAGCTGGTACATGGGAAATGGTTTTGATGAAGTAATCGAACAAAAAGATTATGAGAATCCCGGTTTTGTCAGTACTTGGGGAGTCAGTGATGAAGATTTAGTCCTCAAAGCAAATGAAAAATTCAAAGCCCACGCGGCAAAGGGTGAAAAGTTTGTCAGCGTAATGTTCTCATCTTCCAACCACTCTCCGTTTGAACTGCCCGAAGGAAAGATAGAGTTTATTGCCGGAAAACCAAAAAATGGGGTTGAAAATGCAGTCAAATACGCCGATTTTGCCATCGGACGCCTTTTTGAGTTAGCAAAAAAAGAGTCCTACTACAAAGATACCGTCTTTGTCATCGTTGCCGATCATAATATCCGCGTTTATGGGGATGATCTTGTTCCGGTCAATATGTTCCATATCCCTGCACTCATTGTAGCTGAGGGGGTGAAAGCTGAAAAATTTGATCTCCTCTCCACCCAGCCCGATGTGTTGGCTACCGCTTTGGATCTTATCGGGGTTAATCTCACCTACCCCGTTTTGGGACACTCCATTTACAGTGATAAAAAGCAAGAGATCGCACTAATGCTGTTCAATGATACGTTTGCCCTGCGCTACCGTAACAAAGTCGCCGTTATTCAGCCAAACAAAGAGGCAGCAACGTTTATCTATGATAAAGAGCGCCTTCTAAGTGCTCCTCATGACAAAGAGCTTGAACGTGACGCATTGGCATTTGTAACGGTTATGGATGATATGTACAACAAAAAGCTGTTTAGAGTCGCTAAATAACATTCAGTATTGTTGAATGGGCGGTGAAAGAAGTAATCTGTAATGGGTGAAGAAAGTGTGAAGGAAAAGTTCTTCCCAAAGAAGGGAAGAATAAAAACGATTAACGTTTTGAGAATTGAGGAGAACGACGTGCTTTACGTTTACCCGGCTTCTTACGCTCAACGATACGAGCATCGCGAGTAAGCATACCAAATGGTTTTAAGATAGCACGGAAAGACGGATCAAATGCGCAAAGAGCACGAGAGATACCGTGACGAAGTGCATCCGATTGTCCTGAGAAACCACCACCCATAGTTGAAGCAGTGATGTCTACTGAAGCGTCTTGTTTTGTCAAAGAAAGCGGTTGAGTAACACGCAATTTTTTTGCTTCAAGACCACCGAGCCATGCATCGAGTGAAAGACCGTTTACAGTAATTTTACCTGTTCCCGGAGCAAGCCATACTTTAGCGATCGAAGATTTTCTTCTTCCGGTTGCATACGTTTTTGCCATTATTTATCCTTACTTAGCGATCTGTGCAGAGTGAGGGTGTTCAGCACCTGCATAGACTTTTAGTTTTTTGATCATCGCGCGACCCAATTTTGTTTTAGGGAGCATACCGCGAGCTGCAAGTTTGAAAACTTTTTCTGGGTTAGTAGCCAAAAGTTCTGTAAATTTTTCACTTTTTACGTTACCGAAGTAACCTGTGTGACGGTGGTATGTTTTAGTAGCGGTTTTGCCGTTACCGTTAATAATCGCTTTTTCAGCATTAATGATAACAACGAAGTCACCACAGTCGATATTTGGGGTAAAATAAGGTTTATCTTTACCGCGAAGACGAGTAGCAACATCTGTCATAATACGACCGAATGTTTTCCCTTCCGCATCGATCAAAACCCATTTACGTTCGATTTGCTCAGGTGAAGCAATTTTAGTAAATTTCATCTTGAGTCTCCTTTTAAAGTCTCTATAAATAGTGGCGAAATTGTACCCTTTTAAACTTATAATCTGCTGAAATTAAGTTTTTTATAAGCACTTTACCCATTCGATCCGATCATCCAATAAATAGCATAAATATCCCTCAACTATCTCATTCGTCGATGTGCGTATCGCCTCGCAATAGCGATTCACCTGTTCACGATGTTTTGCTTCCTCTTCACGGCCGCTTTTATAATCGATGATTATCCACCCCTCTTCTCCCCTCACCAGCAGATCGATTACTCCGAGATTTCCTTTATGGCGTATCATTTGTTCTTTGTAACAGTTGCCTTGTGTAAGGGTACGAAACAGTTCATCGGTTATCAAACGATTGATTCTCTTTTCAATCTCCTCTATTGCCCCCTCATAGAGCATTGCGCCATAACGGTTACGGGTCGATTCGAGTCCATTTTGCAGAGATATGGAGGTAAAATCACCCATCATTTCCAGTGTATAATGGAGTGACAACCCAAACTGAACCGCTGTATAGTCATGCGTTGCCTCTTTCACTGATCGGAGACTCTCCTCTTGACGACCGAATTGGAGTGCTTTAAAATTCAACACCTTTTGCGTGAGAGGCATTTCTACCTTGCGGGGTTTTATGTCTAAAACACCCCATTCAGAAGCAACCAGTTCTAAAGGGTCAAACCATGAGTTTTTGGTTTTAGAAATGACGCTTAACGATTCCACCGCACGGGTTAGAGCAACATAGAGGGCATTGAGCTGATCCTCATCGCCGGCTCTCTTTTCCGCTTCTAAAACTTTAGCGTACACCGGGTCCAGCGCTTCACGACCTTTAATCCGGTAGTGCAGAGCCCGTAATTGCGCCCCCTCATACTCATAAACAATTGCGTCATTGTGGCTTCTGGCGGTTCCGAGCCTATCAAGGACAATGACGTGTTCGAACTCCAGCCCTTTGGATTTGTGTACCGTCATAATCCGAATCCCTTTGAGATCGCTTTGCGGTGACGTGCTCTCCAAACGGTCAATTTCAAACACCACCTCTTCGATGTCACGATACCCTCGAAGTGCTTCGACAAACATCAGGGCACTTTTATCGGCGATGCTAAATCTCTTGATAAAAGCAATCACAGCCGTCGATATTTCATCAGCAGATACCCGCTCAATCATCTCACTCTGAATACCAAGCAGTGCCGCACAATTGGAGCGATAAATTGACTCTCCGAAATAGCAATAGCGCAGATACTCGATGATAGCACGAACACTCCGCTGTGCGATAAGGCGCGCAGTCGTCTCCGTTACAACGTCATACCCTCTCTCGCTCAGAATCTCTTCCACTGCACTCCCGTCTTTGTTGGTGGCAGTCAAAATAGCGATCTCTTCGGGGACAACCCCTTTAGCAATCAGCAATGCAACCCTCTCGCTCAACGTCTCTAAAAGATCATCGCTGTTTAGAACCTCGACATACCCCCCTATCGAGCTCTGCGGACTCTGTTGCGGAATATACCCGTTGATTTTTCCCTTAAATGCTCGGTTGACAAAATCGACGATTGCGCTTTTGGAGCGGTAGTTCACCTTTAGCGGTTCCAAACGGACATCAAACAACTCTGCCACTTGATGAAAGAGCGCGCTCACCCCTCCGCGAAAACGGTAGATCGATTGTTTAACATCCCCGACAAAAAAGAAGCTCCCACCCTCATTCACCCCGGTACCGGATCGGATCTCTTCGATCAGCGGACGGAGGATATCGAACTGAATGACACTGGTGTCTTGAAATTCATCGAGAAGAAGATGTTTGAGGCGCGAATCAAGCCGAAAATAGAGAAACTCGCTCTCCAATTTTTCCCGCAACAACGTGTGGACGTTTAGGGTAATATCATCGAAACTCAGTTCATTACTTTGTACCGCCATGGAGCGACGACTTTTGATGTAGAGTTTGAGGATAGCAAAAAGTTCTTTGAAATAGAGCACTTCACGACGACGCATCTGAGAAGCTACTGCACCTTGTATCTCGTGAAGCAACTCATCCATCCGAGGCTCATAAATCTTTTTAAAATCCCAATACTCTATACTCGGCTTCATGAGCCATGTTTTTCCCAGCAGCTCTTCGTAACTCTCAAACTGCATCGTTTTTCGGGCACGATCGCTGAGCGGTTTAGACAAAATCATTGCTGAGAGTTCCCCGGCAAGAGACATTGCGTATCCTATCGCCTCTTCAGGTGCGTTGATCCCCTCATAGCTTTGCATATCCAGCTCTTTGTATTTGGAATAAAGGGCGGAAAGAAGTCCAAACAAATCACTGAGCCGTTTATCGCTCAAAAGAGATAGATGCACCAGCGCTTCAGAGGCACGAGAGACCTCCACTTCATTCAAAAACCTCTCGAGCAGTGCGCTCTCATGATGATTCTGAACCGTTTTAAAGGTCGGCATCATCCCCGCATTGAGAGCAAATTTGCGTAATATCCGACCAAAAAATTTATCGAGGGTGGAGATTTGAATGTCGGAACGGAGAAATCGTGAAAGTACTTTGGGACGTTCCTCTAAAATGACCCGCTCATCGATCCCGGTGAGACGAGCAATTTGAGGCAGTTCACTCCGTGTGGGAAGCTCTTCGAGGGTGAGAATGATACGCTCCAGCATCTCATTCGCCGCTTTGTTCGTAAAGGTCAATGCTACGATGGAGGATGGGTTCTCCCCCATAAAAAGGAGGCTCAAATATCGGACGACGAGATTAAAAGTTTTACCGCTCCCCGCACTCGCTTCATAAGCTAAAAACGGTTCAAACTCCACGCATCACCTCCCGATGACAGAGATAAACATACGGACAGTAGCGACATCGGCTCAAATCCTCACACATCTCCCAGTTCCAGACTCTCTCGGATGCCATAGTTGCCAAAATCTCTCTCAGCTTGGTGATTTTTGCCTCCAAAAACTGTTCGAATTTTAGTTCCCCTTTCCCAAGATCATAATAACCGCATCGCGCCACTTTCCCCAGCTCCCCAGCGAGAAGAGCATAAACACTAAGTTGATAATCAACATCGCTCTCTTTGGGTTCTTTATCAGTGTCAGGATATTTGCCGCTTTTGTAATCGATCACTTCGAGTTCACCGCCATTTTCATCGATACGGTCGATCCTGCCATTGAGTCGTATCCCCTCTACTTCGACACTCACCTCTTTTTCGGTGTAAAGAACCCTCATACCTGAAGCAAATCGTGATGCTTCGCAGGCATAAAACGGATCTAACTTATCAATCCATAGCCGTTTCATATACCGTTCCAGCGAATCATTCGATTTTTTTTCTTCCCATAAGCTATAAAGTGCCTCTTTGATCTGAGCTGCACTGGGATATTGCTCTTGGAGTTTGTACACTCTCTCCAAAGCACTGTGGAGTTCATTACCGATGTCTCTCTCCTCTGAAAGATCACGCGGCAGTTCATGATCACGCAAGTGTTCAATATAGCGATAGTAAAATTGTCTTTTGCAGCTCAAAAAAGTTTTAATACCGCTTGCGGAGAGCGGCTGAGCCGTAAAGTCGTATTCACTCTCATACATTCGAACCTGTCGTTCGTTAAAACATGCTGCAGGAAACAAAACTTCTTCGTATCGGTATACGGATGGAATGCTCTTGATCCCAAGCTGAAGCAAAAACCGTGACGGTACCGATTCAGTATTTTGGACACATCCGATAGCCACCTTTTTAGCTCGGTTAAAGAGGATAGAGTAGTAATGTTTTTGGAGCGATTCACGATCATGTGCGCTGGGTAAACCTGCATATTCTCGTGTTTTAGAATTTAAAAAAAGATCTTTTTCACTCTTATGAGGAACGTATCCTTCATTAAAATCAACGATCACGACCCCATCAAACGCAATACCCCGCGTTTCCAACAATCCCATCACGGTTACCTTGCCGCCCCGGACATCATCAATGCTCCGCTGACGCAAACGGTTCATAAAGATTCGAAACACCGCCCTAAAGTCCATTTGCTCCAACGCATGGGTGAGATGGCTAAAGCGATGTAGTTCGTCTTGGATTATTTCAATCGACTCCGCATCAGAATCTTCCCATAATACAATCAACTCTTCGAGTTGTGAAAACTGGAATTTTTGAGCATAGCGAGCTTTGAACCAATCGATGACATCGCTTTTGATATTTCGGATACGTTCTCGATTTAAGACACTTGCTTCATCCAAAAAGAGGGTTATACTCTCCAACTCACGATACATAGTACTGTTAGAAAATGGCTTCCCCATCGCAAAGTTAAAATTTCCTTCACTATCGAACTCTTTTAACATCTGCGCCGCATCTTCATCAGGGAGAACAACGGCGATTTTCTCCGGTGCAATCCCCCCTTCTACAAATGCCTCCACGGAAGCCTTAATAAATCCGATTTGCGCCAGTCTGATATGAAAGACTTCACACGTGACTGAACGGTTCAGGCTAAGAAGCTGCTCACTTATAATCCGTATCTCACTGAGGGAAAGCCGATATTCCATATCCTCTTTAAGCTCAAACCCCATCTCCTCAAACCGCGCCGTCATTTTGCGGTTATACGCTGTCGTGTTATAGAGCAGAGTCAGTTCCAAATGCTTGGCGCACTCTTGCAGCAAAGCGATCTCATATCGGCTCAAATACCCCTCAACCACAATCGTAATCGAATCAAAATTGCGTAGAAAATCGTGCTGTAAAGTCGCATGTTCAGAGTTAAAAATCCGGTCCGCCCACCCCTCACGAGTGCATATCTCACCGTAGCGTTCACGCAGACGTTTGAGTATCGCAATATGCTCTTCGTATTCACCGTAGACATCGACAGACTGGAGAGTCTCTACTGAGACTTGCTCAGAGGAGAGCTCTTCGAAGAAACGAAACAGGTACTCCGAATTTTGGATAAAACTGAAAAAGTTACGCTCGATGTTGAGTGCCGTAAAACCTGAAAAATCGGATGCCTCGTGCATTGCCAAAAGGCGTAGATCCTCATCCGGTACGATCTTGCCCACAGAGACATAGGCACGTGAAAGAAACTCTCCCATCGTCATAGTATGGGGGAGAAAGCCCTCGCTCCACTGAGCTACCGCTTCACGAACACATCGTGCGGTAGTATAAACGATACATTCTCTATTCATTGTTCAACTTTTCTAATATATTTAATGCGCCCATATCTAACTTCGAAAAAGCAAACCATTTTTTTCCTAAATCTTTTAAACTCGCTCCGATATGATACACTTCCTTTTCATCGATCAATAAAAAGCGATCATGGGATGAATCAAACTTTTTTAGCTCTATCGTTGGATATTGTGTATTGTATTTTTGTAAATCAAGTTCGAGCTGTTTCGTGATATTTTTGGTGTAGATGGTCGCATTTACTTTCATATCTCGTTTGGATAGCAACGTTAAAACACTCTCATCGACATAGTTGTCGATCAGAATGATGCTCTCTTTGGCACTTTTAATGAGATCCGATACAAGCAGATACGCATCGTACACCTGCCCATCATAAAAAATACCTTGTTTCGGTTTAATGGATCTGTCTTCGATGGCATTGAATATCGCCTCAACTTTTTCATCCGTTTTGGATTGTTTTTGCTCCAATGAATCAAGTCTTTGAAATATCAAGGCATTGTTTGAGATAAATTTTCGCATTTCTACAAAAGCATTGATGATATGGATACTCATCTGCACTGCGCTCTGACTTCGTAGTACCGCCGAGAGCATCGCTACTCCCTGTTCTGTAAACACGTAAGGCAAATATTTTCTATGTTTACCTCTACTATTTTCTAAGGTCACAAATTGTGACCTTAAAGATTCTTCATCGTCTAAGGTGCCATTTTGGAACCTTAAAGAATCACTTAAACTTGAGGTCGCAAATTGCGACTTCAAGTTTTGATGCTCTTCTTCACTCAACTGAAACATAAAGTTTTGAGGAAATCGGTCACTATTTCTATTTACGGCTCTATTTAGATTTTTAGTTTCTACCCCATAAAGCTCCGCCAAATCACTATCCAACATCACCTGCATACCGCGAATGGTGTAGATTTTGGTTTTGATCGTTTCGTCGATAGAGGCGGTGACTTTGTTCATCGGTGATTCCTAAAATTTTGCTTCATTGTACCCCGTCGCTCAAAAATGGCGGAAAATATGACAGGATGAAAAATTTTATTTTTTGTCTCTTTTTTCTATAGCTTCAATTGCATCCAATGGCAACCTACTGAATAACTCTTATTATACAAAAATTATGAGAAATTGTGATAGAAGATGGCAAAATGACGAGTCTATAGGATGACGTGAGAAGAACCCTTTGGCCCACTCAGGGCGAACGGGTAAGGGAAATTAAAACTCGAAGGTATTCGGATTACGGGTGTCAGCTTTGAGGTTGTAGTAACGTTGAACACTCCCGACAGACACCTTAGCCATAATGTCCCATCGACCCACTTTTGGGAGATCGACCGGAGCAAAGGTATATTTACCCTCTTCTACGCTCGGATTACTGAGATTCATATCGAACTCTTTTAAATCAGGTCTGGTGAGGATTACCTCTACCTTTGCATCATTGACTGCTTTACCTGATTTATCGCTTACTTTGTATTCAATAATTGAACCTTTCTCAACGATCTGAGGTGTTAAAAAGGCAATCGTGTAATTTTGGTCAAACGCTATCTTTGCATTGATAATATCGTTCGCATTGGCATCATACTGATGATACCCCTGCATCCCGTAATTGGACAATTCTACCGGATTATTGAGTGCGGCCTTGATCGTTACGACACATGCACCGATCACACCGACAATAGAGAGCCCAATGATAATCGGCCATTTTGTTCCGGGATTTTTAAACATTAGAAGAGTCCTCTTTTCTACGCAAATATTTTCCGCGCAAATATTTGAAAATTGCGAAAAGAATGATACCGTAAAATATGACTCTCAAAATATCGATGAAATTTTTACTGCCGCTACCCGCAGATGAACTTAAGGTGACATTGTGATGCGCCGCGATTTGCTCGGCAACATCGCTGTAACCGTTGAACATTGCCACCGAATATTTAGAGACAATTTCCGCACCTTTGGCTCGTTCTGCCAAAATCGGCAAAATTGTTCCACCCCGATTACTGATAAGTTCTGAGGCTTCACCAAAACTGCGCGCAAACATTACGGCACTTACAACCGAACCCATAAAAGTTGCGTTCGGACTTAAAACTTGAGCTTTGTTAAAATATTCGTATAAAGAGACGGGACGCGCCAAAATATCCACTTTTTGCTTGAGCTCGATAAACGTCATAATCACAGCAGGCTCTTTGAGCTCAGTGGAGAGTTGTTTTTCGAAATCAGCAATGCTCTGATTTTCTTCCGTATCACGTACCATAACCAGATAGAGAGACACCCCTGTTTTGGCTTTGAGTTCCGCACCGATGGCATTAATTTGCTCAGAAAACTGAGGATTTTTGACAACATCATCTTTATATAAATATTCAGCATGAAGAGATAGTGAGAATAGAATTGTGAGGGTGAGGGCCGCTAGCCCTCGTGAGAGTAACAAAAGCTACCCTTAACCGACGTAAAGGTGATTTGGTGTTATAACCGCCCACAACGTTACCGCTGCAGAAACCACTAATGCGATTGTGATGAGTTTATCCATGATACTTGCCATATTAAACCCCTTATTTTACATCAACACGATGTGCAGCGTTTTCGGTGCTGAACATCTTGATGTCTTTTTCATTTTCAACTTGGTAATAGTTCGCTGCACTGCCTTGTTGCACACCCAATCCCCATACGGTCAAACCGACGAGGATAGAGAGAAGCAATACAGTTGCGATTAACATACCGGTAATACCGTCCAATGTAAAAATACCACGATTTTCCATTATGACTCTCCTTATTTGCTAAGGCTGGTGACATACGCACCAAGCGCTTTTACTTGAGCTTCAGTCAAATTGTTGAATGCAGGCATTGCACCGATAGCACCTTTTTTACCATGTTTAAGAACATTGGCAACCAAAGTTGGATTGAACTCAGCAATGCTTGGTCCAACCATATCGACACCTTTACCATCAGCTCCGTGACAAGCAGCACATGTACCGGCAAATACGTCAGCACCTTCTGTGCCTTTCATTCCGCCAGCAACATATTTAGCTACCGCATCGATCTCTGCATCGGTAACCAAAGCGCCAGTATTGGCATTCATCAAACCATTACGATCCGGCATAGGCATTTCCATACCGAGAAGTTGGTTGTTTGAACCTTTGTTGATAACGTCTTTAATCGTTTTTTCTTCCAAACGTGCATTCAAGTTCGCCGCTTTACCGTCGATACCGTCTGCTTGAAGACCGTGACACGGTGCGCATTGTACGATGAAGATTGATCCACCCATCTCTTTGAGTGTCTCTTCATCCATATTAGCATGTTCCGCTTCGAATTTTGCATCGTGCGCCGCTACAGCTTCATTGTATTCACCGATTTGTGAATACGCATTAACCGGATATCCCGCAAGGAAATACCAGATTGCCCAAATAGTGAGACCCAAGAAAATAACCGCCCATCCAAAAGGAAGTTCGTTTTTATATTCTCCGATTCCGTCCCAGTTTTCATCCGCAAGTTTACCACTCGCTTTATCAAACTGCATTTGTCGAACATATTTGGTAACTACAAATGATGTTACGATAACGAGTACAACTGCGCCTAATACGGCGAGTTTATTAACCCAGTCACCTTCTCCACCCATACCGCCGGCCATTCCGACAGCGACATAGGTGAAGCCAAGCATTGCAATTACAACTATGATAGCAGCAAGTACTGTCTTATTCATTTATGCCTCCTACTTTTTTATCATCGTTTTTTGAGATTTCTTCAATCGGCTGATCAGTAATCTCGTCATGGAGCGCGATATTGCCGTACTTTTCATAATCGCGCTTCCCTTTCCATTGCGAACTGTAGAGATGATAAATGTACGAGTACAACACCACCACTAAAAACGCAACGAAGAAAAAGTAAGCATACGCTTGAATCGTACCTATATCCACGCTATCATCCTTATTTTAAACTGTTAAGATACGCGATCATCGCTACGATTTCAGGGATTTGACCCGCTGCTACCGCATCTTTAACGTCTTGGTCTTTCATATCAGCTGCAATCACTTTAGCTTCTTCGAGTGCCGCTGTTTTTGCTTCATCCAAAGTTGCTGCCAATGCTACAGTAGCTTTTGTGCCATCTGCCATTGGGATTTCAGCGTTATAAGGTGTATTGAACACTTTGTTAACGGTTACTTGTTCTGCATACGCAGTATCAATATCCGCAGTGTTTTTAAACATCCAGCGATATGCCGGCATGATAGAACCCGGAACAACTGCCGCAGGATCTTTCATGTGATTTTCGTGCCAGTCTGTTGTACGGTAGTTACCTACACGCATCAAGTCCGGACCAGTACGTTTTGAGCCCCAAAGGAATGGACGATCATACGCATATTCACCGCTCAAGCTGTAGTGACCGTAACGGTCAGTTTCAGATTTAAACGGACGAATCAATTGAGAGTGACATCCCATACAGTTGTTTTTAATATAAACATGACGACCAGCAAGTTCCAACGTGCTGTAAGGTTTAGTCCCTACAACAGGCTGAGATGCTTGCGCAAAGTTTGGCAAAATCTCGATAAGACCTGCAAACGCGATTGTTAAGAACACCGCTACCGCGAAAAAGAACGGGTGTTTTTCTAACCAGTGAAACATTTTTCCCCTCCTTATTAAGCGCCCATAGGCGATGCGTTTTGAAGTTCACTCTCTTCAACACGGCGAGAGCTTGTCATTGTTTTGTACATATTATACGCGAACAAGAACATACCTACGAGGTACAAAGTACCACCAACAGCACGGATAGTATAGTATGGGTGCAATACCGTTACAGTATCGATAAATGAGTAAGCCAAGTTACCGAATTCATCGTGCGCACGCCACATCATACCTTGAGTAATACCTGCAATCCACATAGAGGTGAAATACAAAACAACCCCAAGAGTTTGAACCCAGAATTGAGTATTCATCAACGATTTAGAATAAATCTCACGCTTGAATACACGTGGAGCCATATGGAAAAGTGCCGCCATAATCATGAACGCAACCCAACCAAGTGTACCATCATGTACGTGACCAACGATCCAGTCTGTAAAGTGAGCCAAAGCATTAACTGATTTGATCGCTTGAATAGGACCTTCAAGTGTAGAGAACATATAGAATGTAGACGCAAGGATCATAAATTTGATCAATGGGCTAGATGCTACTTGCTGCCATTCACCCTTCATCGTAAGGAGCATATTGATCGCAGAACCCCATGATGGGAGAATCAATACAACTGAGAACACAGAACCCATGGTTTGCATCCAATCCGGTACGGTAGAATAGATCAAGTGGTGTCCGCCTGCCCAAAGGTAAACAAACATCAATCCCCAGAAAGCAAGCAATGAAAGTTTATAAGAATAAACCGCTTGACCTGATTCTTTTGGAAGGAAGTAATAGATCATTGCAACGATAGGTACAGTAAATCCGAACGCAACCGCGTTGTGTCCATACCACCATTGTACCAACGCATCATTTGTACCTGAGTACATTGAAACAGAGTGATACCAGTTGCCGATTCCGCCAGATGCGAAATACGTTGGAATTTCCATGTTGTTGAAAAGATACAACATAGCGATTCCGAGGAATGTTGCAATGTAATACCAAATAGAGATATAAAGTGATTTTTCACGACGGATACCGATCAAACCAAAAATTGACATACCCCAAATAACCCATACCACGACAACCGCGATATCAATCGGCCATTCAAAATCTGCATACTCTTTACCGGTTGAAATACCAAGTAATAATGTACCGACTACTGCAACAACAACCAATAAATAGATGAAGAAATGCAATTTAGCAAGTACCATCAAAAACTTTGATTCAGCCATAGATACTTTTAGAACACGTTGTCCTACATAGTACCAAGTAGCCCAGATACCGCTAAGGGTAAAACCAAAGATAACTGAGTCAGTATGCAACGGACGAAGACGACTAAAGTTGGTATACTCAGCCAATCCCTCTCCCGCCATCAAATTCACACCCGGAAACGCCATTTGCCACGCTAAAATAACGCCGACAAGCATCCCGACAATACCGAGAACAACAGTTGTAAGCATAAACCACTTTGCAACCGTGTAATCATACTCCAATGGACGATTCTCCATTTACGACCTCCTTAAAGATTCAAAGCATAAGAGCCTATTAGGGCACCTCTAAGAGTTGAAGTTCCAACTTTTAGAGATGCCCTTAACACTTTTGTAACAAAAGTAGGCTATTAGACGCTCTAATGATAGCAATCAGAGTATTTGAAGAATCTTAAATTATTAAATATTTTTCACAGTATTGGAACTTAACAATAAATTTAAGTTTATTTACAGAATTAGGGGTAGAAAAGTAACACTTTGAGGTTTTATTACCGTCATATCAGGAGATTTTATCCCCTGATCTCCAGTTAACGTTGAAGAAGTTGAAGAAATTCGCTGAAAATGTAACGGCTCTCTTTAGGTCCCGGACTTGATTCAGGGTGGTGTTGTACCGAGAAAACATGACCGCTATTATAGCGTAGCCCTTCGATGGTATTATCGAATAAATTTACATGGGTAACTGTCGCGATTTCACGGACAGACTCGGGTACATTATAGTTATGGTTTTGAGCCGTAATCTCTACCATCCCGGTTTGAAGGTTTTTGACCGGATGATTTCCACCGTGATGACCGAATTTCAGTTTATGGGTATCGTATCCATGTGCAATACTGAGGAGTTGATGCCCCAAACAGATTCCAAACAATGGGATTTTGCGCTCAATCAGTTTTTTAATCTCTTCTTGTTCACGCTTCAATACCAATGGATCTCCCGGACCGTTCGATAGGAATACACCGTCGATCTCTTTTGCGTCATAACGTCCAATCAATTCATCCGCACTAAAGGTGTTCGGCAATACTTCTACTTCCAATCCCGCTTCAGTGAGTTCATTAAGGATATTGCGTTTAACCCCAAAATCGATTGCAGCAATACGTGCTTTAGCAGCAGGAGCCTCATTATAACGGAAGTTAAACGGATCATAAATGCCGTTGCGATGAGTATAGGCGGTTTTCGTACTCACTTCTTCGATGTAATTGATCTCTTCGATTCGAGGTGAACTCTCTAACATTTTTTTGAGTTCATCTTTATCCGAAACCTTCGTCGAGGCGATCATCATCATCGCCCCTTCGCTACGGAGCATTTTAGTGATATAGCGGGTATCGATATCCGTTATCCCGATAATCCCGTGTTTTTCCAAAAAGGTATGCAATGCTTCCTCTGCACGAAACGAAGAATAATCGCGTTGGTATTGACGAACAATAATCCCTTTACAGTGAGCACGAGAACTTTCCATGTCTTCACTGTTAACTCCCACATTCCCGATTTCTGGCATGGTAAAGGTAACAAACTGACCTGCATACGAAGGGTCAGTGATAATCTCTTGGTATCCGCTCATCGACGTATTGAAAACGATTTCCCCGACAGCAGTAGTGTCTGCACCAAAACTTTTGGCACTGAGATAGGTGCCGTTTTCGAGATAAATCCAAACATCACGCATTATGCCATCCCCCGTCTAACCAATTCATCTTTATAAAGTTTTTCATACACGATCTCGTATTCATCCGTACCCGGGATCAAATTGCGTTTGTAACTTTTGATTTTTTCATAAACAGCCGATTCAATTTCGCTGGAGTCGGCGATTGATCCGGTGATTGCATCGAAAATAATATTTTTAATACGGTTTTCACTCACATCGTAATTAATCAAATCTTCTTCGTAGAGTACATCGAGAATCTGGTGAGCAATATCCGAATAACGATCTTCATACGACAAGACAACACCAAATTCAGGTGCCAATTTCTTTTTGATCATAAAAAAGAGTTGTCGCTCATCGGCGAGATAGAAATCGATCTGCTCTTCATTGGCATTGACGATCTCTTTTACTTTTTCTTCTAAAGCCATCTCTTTTTTAATGTTAGTGCTCAAGATGGTCTCGGCCTCTTTGGCGGTAGTCTCAAGCCCTTTGGTCATGGTAACCAAACCGCTGCGGCTAAGATCGACAGCGATTCGCGTCGCGATATGGGGTACGTGTGTCAGTGAAACCTTCATTGCCAGCCCTGAGTGAAATTTTTTGCATTTTACCCTAAAATACCTCTCAAATCGCTTAGAGGAAATGGAGGATTATTTAGGTGGTTGAGGTAGTTTTCGCATTTTGTCCGTAATTTCCGACCCTTTTTTCGGGTTCATTTTGCCTAAAATCTGTCCGACAACTTTAGAGTTAAGGGTAATCAATATTTCTGATGCCTCTGAAGAGGGCATCTCGGAGAGGATTTGCGCTGCAGCTGCCGGCTTCATTTTTAAAAATGCTTGAGAGACTTTATCCGATTTGAGTTGTTTCATTTCGTCTAAAACTTTTTTATTTTCCTCTACCATTTTTTTAATTGATGCTTCTTTGGCTTTGATCTCGGCCAATTTTTGATCGACTTTGGTATCTTTGCCTTGTACCATCGCCTCTTTTTTACGGAGAAGCTCCTCGGTTGCACGTTTAAGGGAATCAAGTGATTGCTTCTGTTCATCAATACGTTCAAGTTCTACCAATAACTCGTTTTTGCGATCTTCAAAAATCTTCGTACATTCATACGATTTCGTTGCCGGTGCACCCAAAAGCAATGTCATACTGAAAAGCGTTATTCCCCATATTATTTTCATAAAATCTCTCTTTTATAGGTCATTGTCCCAATCTCATCAAGCATTTTAGCCTCTTGATCTTTAAGAAGTTTGAGTTGTCCATTCATCTCTTGAACTTCCAAATATTTAAATTTTTCAAAATCGACCATAGCCTCTTTAAAACGATCTCTCATTTGTATTTGGCGTTGCTGTGCTGTTTGCAATGTTTGCTGAGCTTCTTCAATACTTTGATGTTGCGCATGAATCATAGCCGTTGCTTGGGTGAATTCTCCTACGGAGCCTTTTGTAGGCAATGTCATGAGCGAAAGCTCTTCGTAGGCTCGATTAAGTTTGTCTGAGGCAGAAGAGAGTGCGTTATTCGCACCGATAAGAGCACGTTCGGCATTATCAAGACTCTTCTTTTTGAGTTTGACTAAAGGCGCATAACGCGACTTGCCCATACGTGCTCCTTGAAGTATTACAATGTAATGGTGTCGTTTCGATCCGGTGACGTAGAAATCATACCGATTTTAGTTTGAGTCAGTTCTTCAATGGCACGAAGATATTCCTGAGCCGTTGAGGGAAGGTCTTCAAATCGGCGAACCCCTTCGGTTTTATCCCATCCGGCAAACGTTTTATAGACGGGTTTCACATTCTCCAAATCAAGCGGCATATAATCGATCACTTCACCGTTGATTTCATACGCAACACACACTTGAACTTCATCGAAACCGTCCAATACGTCGAGTTTCATAATAGAGAGGTCATCGCATCCGTTCAAACGACTCGCATAGCGACACGCTACGGCGTCAAACCATCCACAACGGCGAGGACGTCCGGTCGTTGTTCCGAATTCATGCCCCGCTTTGCGCAAACGTTCACCGATTTCTCCGTGATCTTCACTCGGGAAAGGGCCGTTTCCGACACGGGTACAATACGCTTTAACGATTCCCGTAACTTTACCGATGTCTTTTGGATTCACCCCAAGACCGGTACACGCTCCGGCTGAAATCGTCGATGAACTGGTGACATACGGATAAGTTCCATGATCGATATCGAGCATCGTCCCCTGCGCACCCTCTAGGAGAATTTTTTTATCCTCATCCATGAGTTTCCACGCCATTTGGGTTGTGTTTGCCAAAAATGGAACCAATGCCTCTGCAAATGTCGTAAGCTCTACCGTCAATTCTTCTTTGCTCGGCAATGCAATTTCCAATGCTTGAAAAATTGCACTATTTTGTTCAAAATATTCCATTACGCGGTTCGTAAGAGTTGCAACATCGCGAAGCTCTCCGAGGCGGAATCCCGCACGAGCGATTTTTTCGCTGTACGCAGGTCCGATACCGCGACCTGTCGTACCGATCGCTTTTTCACCGCGAAGTTTCTCTTTCGCTTGATCGATCAACGTGTGAAACGTCAAAATCATATGCGCCGATTCAGAGACAAACAATCGTCCAAGCAAATTATCAAATTGTTTCATCTCTTTGATCAATGCTTCGGGAGAGACAACGACACCGTTACCGATGATGTTGATCGCTTTCGGGTTCAAAATCCCTGACGGGATCAAGTGAAGGGCGTGCGTTTTACCATCAACGACGATCGTATGACCGGCATTATGTCCCCCTTGATAACGGGCAACACAATCGTATTTTTGCGCGAGCAAATCAACAATTTTCCCTTTTCCTTCGTCACCCCACTGGATACCGACTATTAAATCTGCTTTCATAAACAATCCTACTTTTAGTTATTGGTGTAATGCGTCAATCAACGCATCAGTATAAATGGCGAATCCGACGGAAACCGTCTCGTCGCTTTTGTAGCGTCCGCCCATAGCGTACATTTCATTTCCTTCGATCACGCGGAAAAAAAGCTCGTCATAATAGAGCATTTTAGCGTAATAAAGGGGAGCGATAACTACATTAGGATATTCCAGCCCCTCACACAGCTCTTTGATTTTCAGGAGTTCCGGTTTGATCGCATCGGGTACGATTGCCGCAACTGCATCGATCTCATCGGCATGCTGCATGTAGACCAATCGAGTCAACCAGTCTATTTTGAGAGATAGAAATTTTTCGATGTTTACATGACGGAAATCGTCCAACGTCAGATCCAACATCTCGCTGAGAATTCTAGGAATATTGATATTGGATATTTGCAATAACGGCGAAAATTCCAAAACATTGAGAATCCGTGTCGCTTGGGTGAGCGCTACCGAAAGGTTCGGCTCATCGATAATCTCAACCCCGATTTGATACTGCTCATCCGCAGGGTAACGGTAAACCGGCTGGATATAGAACCATTTTTTGTGTTCCGTATTGCCGCCGAGACGTTTGTTAAGTATACGTACCACATCGATCGTCGAATCGGCACGAAGGCTGATCGGATGGTTTTCACTGTCGTTCACACGGATAAGCTCACGCTGATCGCAGACACTCATGTGCTGGTGGTACGAAAAGAGCGGTGTTAATATCTCTTCAAATCCGGCATCGCTCAACAGGGTGCTTGCTTTGGTTTCTATGATTCGCTTGGTCTTCGCCGTTCCGGCAAAGTAGAGCTTGGACCCTTCAGGAATTTCGTGTTCAAATACCATAATATCAGAGTCCAAAATAGACGGTGTTAAACACGCGGTTCGCGGTTCCGTCATATGTACGTCGGCCCATTGCAGCAAGAGAAAGTTCCACCGCGTTAACTGCCCAACACGCTTCGTATGGGGCAATGAGGCCCATATGGTTGATACGGAATATCGAATCTTTGATGTGATCTTGTCCACCGGCCACATTCACATCGAATTGTTTTAAGGTTGAGCGGATTTTTTTCGCTTCAGCGTCCCCTACCGTTGTCATCGAATCGGCAGGATTGGTTGGGTAGATAGAGAGGCCGATCGCACCCATCGCTTCGCGGGTTGCATATGCCCGACGCGCCGTATCGGCGTACAACTTATCGAGTCCACCTTCAGCTTTGATACGATTCAAAATAGACTCTAACCCGATCGTAATGGTCGTTGCCGCTGTCCATGCCGTCGTGTTTTTACGCTGATTTTTGATCTCGGTGGCGAGGTTAAAGTAATACCCTTTGCCGCTTCCGATTTTTTCAATCGCCGCGTTAGAAAGCCCCATAATCGCAAGTCCCGGAGGGAGCATCAACGCTTTTTGGCTCCCTGAGATCAGACAGTCGATATTAGTGACGTCGATTTTCTCCACGCCCACCGCCGTGATACCATCTGCAATCACCATGATGGATGGGTTGTGTGCTTTAACCGCCGCTGCAATTTCTTCAACACTGTGGCGCAATCCGCCCGCACTTTCACAAATTTGAATCGCAATCGCATCGACATCAGGGTTAGCGTTCAATGCCGCTTGAACTTCCTCAACACTGGCAGGAGTATCCCATTCGTGCTTGATTTCGACATTCGCAATCCCGTGAGCTAGCGCAATCTTGCCGAAACGCTCACCGAATTTTCCCGAATTGATTGAGAGGAGTTTGGAATGGGCGAGATTGATGACTGCCCCTTCCATAGCTCCGGTTCCTGAGGATGCCAACATCAACACCTCATCCATCCCAAGGAGTTCAAACAACAATGTGCGGGTTCGCTCAAATATCGCTTCGAACTCAGGGGTACGGTGATGAAGCGTCTCGCCTGCCATCGCGACACGAACAGACTCAGGTACGGGGGTAGGACCGGGGGTAAAAAGTAACATTCAAAAATTCCTTGAGGGAAATGGTCATAAATCCGCGCATTTTATCCTAGTTGAGGTTAGGGGAGGTTTAAGGGGTGAGGCTATGGTACAATTGCATCAAAAAAAGAGCTTATTTAATGACGTTATTTGATGCATTGATTCTTGGCGCGCTGGAGGGAGTCACCGAATTTCTCCCGATCTCTTCAACAGGACATCTTATCCTCGCTTCACAATTGTTGGGATTGGAGCAAACCAATGCCCATAAAGCCTTCGAGGTTTCCATCCAACTCGGAAGTATCCTCGCCGTCTTATTTTTATACGCCAAAAGACTCCTCCAGGATAAAACACTGTGGCTGAAAATCGGTGTCGCTTTTTTACCGGCAGGTGCTTTGGGATTTTTGTTTTACAAACAGATTAAAGCCCTTTTCGGAGTAGAAACAGTGAGTATTATGCTCATCGCTGGAGGGATAGTATTCTTAGCTTTCGAGTATCTTCGCCGTGACAAACCCATCGATTCAGGAAAAGATATCACTGAACTGAACTTCAAAGAAGCCTTTACCATCGGCGTATTTCAAAGTCTCTCTATGATCCCCGGAACCAGCCGCTCCGGTGCGACCCTTATCGGCGGATTGATTATGGGGCTCAGTCGTAAAAGTGCCGCAGAATTTTCGTTTCTCCTCGCCATTCCGACGATGATCATCGCTACCGCCTACGATCTCATCAAGCACCGCAATGAAATGGTAGTGGATGATTATTTTATGCTCTCCATTGCGTTTATAACGGCGTTTGTATTTGCCCTCGCAACGGTCAAACTTTTTGTCGCCTTCGTCAGCCGCCAC